>Ga0190275_10000412_pt1 | contig 38684 bp, 51 predicted proteins | sample Popmic550T_FD_133745 | JGI IMG/M metagenome (GOLD analysis project Ga0190275, IMG submission 133745) | Populus adjacent soil microbial communities from riparian zone of Yellowstone River, Montana, USA - 550 T | ecosystem: Environmental > Terrestrial > Soil > Riparian zone > Trees stand | place... | reverse complement strand
GGCCGCCTTCATGCTCGACGAGAACGAGCGTCTTCATCAAATCACTCCCACGGTCCGGAGGCGGTCGATCAGCTCGTCCACCGATTGCACCTTGATCCCGGCCTCGCGCTTCGAAGGCTCGCGGACGCCGAGCGTCGTCAGCCGAGGCGTCGTGTCGACTCCGTAATCGGCCGGCGTCTTCTGGGCGAGCGGCTTCGACTTGGCCTTCATGATGTTGGGCAGGCTGGCGTAGCGCGGCTCGTTGAGGCGAAGGTCGGTGGTGACGATCGCCGGAAGCTTCAGCCGAAGGGTCTCGAGCCCGCCGTCGACCTCGCGGGTGACGTTGACGTTCTCGCCGTCCACCTCGACCTTGGAGGCGAAGGTGCCCTGGGCCCAGCCGAGCAGGGCGGCGAGCATCTGGCCGGTCTGGTTGGAATCGTCGTCGATCGCCTGCTTGCCGAGGATCACCATCCCGGGCTCCTCCTCCCCGGCGATCTTGGCCAGGATCTTGGCGACGGCGAGCGGCTCGACCTCGTCGTCGGTCGTCACCAGGATCGCCCGGTCGGCGCCCATGGCGAGCGCGGTCCGCAGGGTCTCCTGCGCCTTGGCCGGCCCGATCGAGACGGCGACGATCTCGGTCGCGACGCCCTTCTCCTTCAGGCGGATCGCCTCCTCGACCGCGATCTCGTCGAACGGGTTCATGCTCATCTTGACGTTGGCGAGATCGACTCCGCTGCCGTCCGCCTTGACCCGCGGCTTGACGTTGTAGTCGATCACCCGTTTGACGGGGACTAGCAGCTTCATGCTCGTTCCTTCACTAGCTCGTCACCCCGGACTTGATCCGGGGTCCACCTTCTTTCGCGTTGGAAAGAAGAAGGTGGATGCCGGATCAGGTCCGGCATGACGGTTGTCCGCTCCTTCAACCTATGCCGCTTCCTTCACCGCCGCGACGATCTTCCTGGCCGCGTCGCCAAGGTCGTTGGCGGGCACGATGGCGAGGCCGCTGTCGGCGAGGATTCGCTTGCCCTTCTCGACGTTCGTCCCCTCCAGCCGAACCACCAGGGGCACTTTCAGATCGACTTCCTTGACCGCCGCGACGATGCCGTTGGCGACGGTGTCGCAGCGCATGATCCCGCCGAAGATGTTGACGAGGATGCCCTTCACCGCCGGATCGGACAGGATGATCTTGAACGCCGCCGTCACCTTCTCCTTGTCGGCGCCGCCGCCGACGTCGCAGAAATTGGCCGGCTCGGCGCCGTTCAGCTTGATGATGTCCATCGTCGCCATGGCGAGTCCGGCGCCGTTGACCATGCAGCCGATATTGCCGTCCAGCTTGATGTAGGCGAGGTCGAACTTCGACGCCTCGACCTCCATCGGATCTTCCTCGCTCTCGTCGCGAAGCGCCTCGAACTCGGGGTGGCGGAACTCGGCATTGGGATCGAAGCTCATCTTGGCGTCGAGAACGAGCATCTTGCCGTCCGCGGTCGCGACCAGAGGGTTGATCTCGAGCATCGAGCAATCGAGCGCGATGAAGGCGTCGTAAAGCTGGCGCGCCAGCCTCTGCCCCTGCTCGCCGAGCTCGCCCTCGAGCTCCAGCGCCCGGGCGAGCGCCCGGCCGTCGTCCGGCGTGAAGCCCGAAGCGGGGTCGATGGCGATGGTGGTGATCTTCTCGGGCGTCTCGTGCGCCACCGTTTCGATATCCATTCCGCCCTCGGTCGAGGCGACCATCGCGATCCGGCCCGTGCCCCGGTCGACGAGGAGGGCGAGATAATATTCCTTGGCGATGTCGACTCCGTCGGTGACGTAAAGGCGGTTGACCTGCTTGCCCTCGGCACCGGTCTGGATCGTGACCAGGGTCTTGCCGAGCATCTCCTCGGCGTTCGAGCGCACCTCGTCGACCGACCTCGCCAGCCGGACGCCGCCCTTGGCGTCGGGTCCGAGCTCCTTGAATTTTCCCTTGCCGCGGCCGCCGGCGTGGATCTGCGCCTTGACGATCCAGAGCGGCCCGGGAAGCTTCCCGGCGGCCGCCACCGCTTCGTCGACCGAAAGGGCGGCATGGCCGGCGGGGACCGGAATGCCCTGCTTGGCCAGCAATTCCTTGGCCTGATATTCATGGACGTTCATGGCGGCGCCCTAAAGCACAGCGCCGAAGGGATTCCAAGCGGCGTGCGGGGGCGGTTGGAACATCGTCCGCTTCAGCCGATTGGAAGCGAATCATGCCGACGACGATCTTCGACTGGATAGTCCGAACCGCGATGCTGGTGATGGCGGGCCTGGTGACTCTCTCGATCCTCGGCGCCATCGCAACCATGACCAGCGATCCCGGCTCGAATTTCGCCCCTGGCGACCGGCCGCTGATCGAGGCGGATCGGGCCGAGGAGCGCGAGACGGGACCGGTGCCGTCGGTGGGCGAGGAGGGCAATGTGGCCTCGGCCGCCGCGCCGGCCGGAAGTCAGGGGCCGACGATCGCGGCCGCCCGGCCCGCGCCCGAAGACAAGGTCGCGCGATGGCTCGAAGCGATCGCCTACTTGCTTCTGGCGATCGCTGGGGTCGGTGCCCTCGGCGTGCTGATTCTATGGAGCCTGGTGCGCGAGCTTCGGAGGATCGGCCGCTCGGCGCGCTAAATCCTCCCCGCGATTTCGCGGGGAGGGGGACCATGCGAAGCATGGTGGAGGGGCCTTGCAGGCTCCGGAGAACCCCTCCACCGCGCTTCGCGCGGTCCCCCTCCCCGGCAAAGGCCGGGGAGGAATTTTAGCCGCCCAGCGCCGCCAGGATCTTGCGCCGGTCGAACAGCCCCACCTCCTCGGCGAAGAAGCGTTCGAGCAGGGCCGCGTCGAGGTCGTACAGAGCGGCCAGCGCCGGGGCGCCCTTGTCGAGCAGCAGCCGGTTGACGCTTCGGTGGAATTCGCGGCGTTTCCACAAGGAAGCGGCTTCGGCCTCGAACAGATCGTGCAAGGCCGCGCCCGAAAGATCGCTCTGACGCGCCAGGGCAAGGCCGGTGCGAAGTGCGTCGGGAAGCGCCGAGCCCGTGAAGGGATGCGAGAAGCCGCCGCGCGCTCCGAGCTTGGCGACCCGGGCCCCGCCGATCCTCCAATAGGCCGCGAAGTCGCCGCCGAGCGCGACCGGCCGCGACGAGGATTCGGCCTTGCGCGGCTCGCCGTCATGCCAGCCGCGCCGGCCGACATAATCCTCGATCCGTTCGACCCCGTCGGCTCCGCCTTCCGGGCTTCGCGAATAATCGATCCGTTCGATCCTGAGCGTTTTCTCGTCGATCGGGATGCAGGTGAAATGGCCGCAGCCGCCCGTCTCGAGAGTCATGTCGGCGAGCACCGGAAGGTCGACCCGGTGCGGGTCGGCGAAGCGGCAGGTGCGGGCGGTGCGGTGCCGCCAGGCGATCTCCAGGGTCGTCTGCTGCGCCCAGCCGCGGGCGTCGACGGCGCCGGTGCCGGCGATCGATTCTCCGCCCGGCAAAAGCAGGCTGTCGTCGCGTATCGCCACAACCTTTGCGGTACGGGCGCGGCGATCCGGCAGAGCGTCGGCGACGGCGTCGTGGATCGCCTCGGTGGTGACGAGGTGGCTGCCGAGCTTGAGCTTGCGGCTTCGCGAGGGGAGGGAAACGTAGCAGGAGTCCCAGCGCCTGGCGACGACCGGGGCGAGCAGGTTGCGTTCCTCGGCGGCGAGGCCGGCGTCGAGCACGAGCATTCCGCTGCCGCCGCCGAACCTCATCTCCTCGCCGACCAGAACCATCGCCGCTTCGGGCCTCAGGCGCGCCATGGCGAGCGCGGCGAAGCACCCCGCAACTCCCCCGCCCGCGATCAGCAACCCGCAATTTTTGCCTTTGCGCATCGTCACATGCTTATCGCCCGGTCGCTCGAGAGGCCATGCCCCGTGATCCATATGTCGCGAAAGGCCCAAAACGACACGTTTTTTTCATAACGCTTCGTCGAAACCTTCGGTTACAGAAGCGCGGTTGGGGCAACAGGAGGGACCGAATGACCGCGAAGACTTGCTGGCGGGCCGCCGCCCTGGCGCTGCCGCTTTTGGCCGCCGCTCCCGCACTGGCCCAGGACGGGGACGAGCAGGGACGGCCGGACGACCGCAACAGCCTGACGATCGGCCTCGGCGGCGCCTACGTCCCCTCTTATGAAGGCTCCGACGATTATATCCTGACTCCGGTCGGCCTGGCCTTCGGCAAGGTTTCCGGCTTCGGCTTCGCCACCCGCGGAACCGCGCTCTACATCGATCTCATCCCGGATAAATCGGATGCGCCCGTATCCTTCGATTTCGGTCCGCTCGCCAACGTCCGGCTCGACCGCACCAATCGGATCAAGGACGCCCGGGTCCGGGCGCTCGGCGAGTTCGACGTCGCCATCGAGCTTGGCGCCTGGGCGGGCCTGAGGAAGAATGGCGTCCTTCACGAATATGACAGCCTCGGCGCTCGCCTGGCCTGGCAGAAGGACGTCACCGACACCCATGACGGAACGATCCTCACCCCGGCGATCGAATATTCCTCGCCGCTCAGCACCAGGACGCTCGCCAGCTTCAGCCTCCAGGCCGAGCATGTCAGCGACCGCTATGCCCGAACCTATTTCTCGATCAGCCCCGCCGGGGCGGTCGCCAGCGGCCTTCCCGCCTACAATGCCGACGGCGGCTGGAAGAGCTGGCGGGCGACCCTGCTGCTCGGCCAGTCGCTGACCGGGAATCTGCGCAATCCCAAGCTCTCCCTGTTCGGCGGGGTCGGCTATTCCCGGCTGCTCGGCGACATCGCCCGAAGCCCGATCGTCCGGGTCGCCGGCGACCGCGACCAATATTTCGCGACGGCGGGGCTGGCCTATACTTTTTGAGTGAATTCCTCCCCGGCATTTGTCGGGGAGGGGGACCAGCCGAAGGCTGGTGGAGGGGTTCTTTGCCGGCTCCGTAGAACCCCTCCACCACCCTTCGGGTGGTCCCCCTCCCCCGGGAAATCCGGGGGAGGAATAAGGGGTAGTGACACGTCCGGAACCACCCGGCATAGTCGCGCGCTATATGGGGCAACAGCAAAATTGGAGCCCGCGATGAGAGGATATGCCGGGCTCGCCGTAATGGGGATGATGGTCCTCGCGTCGCCGGCGGCGGCGCTGGACCGATCGGCGGAGGGCGGCGAGGCGAGAAGCTTCGGGGCCGTGCCGGCGCAGAGCCGGCCGAACACCCTGGTTCCACAACAGATCGCGCTCGACGCGAAGGATATGGTGCCGGTGGAGGATCCCTCCGCGCCGCGCATGTTCGGAAGCCTTCCGGTCGCCGAAAACGTGGCTGTCGGAGTCGGTCTCTTCTCCGTCCTCGGCACGACCGAGAAGGAGCAGATTCGCCGCCGGCTCGATCCGGCCCGCGAGTTCCTCGGCTCGGGCACCCGGGTCGCCGCGGTGGGCATGAGCCTGCGCTTCTGACGCGGCGGCAAAGACCGCGTCGTCACCCCGGCGAAAGCCGGGGCCTCGTAGAGTCTCCCGCCGAGCCTTGTTCGGGCTGAGGTCCCGGCTTTCGCCGGGATGACGGCTCTTCAAATATTCGCTTTGCCCTTTCCCCGCGCTCCCGCCTGCGCTAGGAACATGGCGTGAACGACGCGCCGGCCGAGGGGACGATCCGCAAGATCATCCATGTCGACATGGATGCCTTTTACGCGTCGGTCGAGCAGCGCGACAATCCGAAGCTGAGGGGCAAGCCGCTGGCCGTCGGCGGCGGAGTCCGCGGAGTCGTCGCGGCGGCAAGCTACGAGGCGCGCAAATGGGGCGTCCGCTCCGCCATGCCCGCGGTGACGGCGAAGCGCCGCTGCCCGGATCTGATCTTCGTCAAGCCGCGCTTCGACGCCTATCGCGCCGTCTCCGAGCAGATCCGAGCCATCTTCCGCGACTATACGCCCCACGTCGAGCCGCTCTCGCTCGACGAAGCCTATCTCGACGTCACCGAGGATCTGAAGGGCATCGGAGTGGCCACCCTGATCGCCGAGGAGATACGCGCCCGGATCAAGGCCGAGACCGGCCTCACCGCCTCGGCCGGGGTCAGCTACAACAAGTTCCTCGCCAAGCTCGCCTCCGACCAGAACAAGCCCGACGGCCTGTGCGTGGTCACGCCCGCCCGCGGCCCCGCCTTCGTCGAGGGGCTGCCGGTCAAGCGCTTCCACGGGGTCGGGCCCAAGACCGCCGAGAAGATGGCCCGGCTCGGAATCGAGACCGGCGCGGATTTGAAGTCGAGGAGCCTCGATTTCCTCGCCGCCCATTTCGGCTCCAGCGGCCAATATTATTACGACCTCGCCCGCGGCATCTGCCACCGCCAGGTCAAGGCCGACCGGCCGTACAAGTCCGTCAGCGCCGAGGACACTTTCCTCACCGACCTCGCGGAGGAGGAGGCCCTGCTCGCCGAGCTCGAGCGGATCGGCCGCCACGTCTGGCAGCGGATCCAGTCCAAGGGACTGTCGGGACGGACGGTCAACCTCAAGGTCAAATATGGCGACTTCCAGATCATCACCCGGGCCCGCTCGCTCGACCGCCCGGTCGGCGGCGAGGCCGAGTTCCTTGAGATAGGCGCGCAATTGCTTCGAAGCGTCTTCCCCCCGGTGAAGAGCATCCGCCTCCTCGGCCTGGGCCTCTCCAGCCTCGGCGACGAGGCCCGGCGACCGGCGAGGCCGCTGGAGCTCGAGCTGCCCCTGGCCTGACCCGTCATCCCGGCGAAAGCCGGGACCCCAGGACGAAAAGGCGTCCCGGTCTCCCTGAGGCCCGGCTTTCGCCGGGGTGACGGGTGTCACAGCCCCGTCCCCTCCAGGATCGCCGCGTTGACCTTGTCTACGTCATATTTCTCCCGGACGAGGCGAAGCGACGCCTCGCCCATCCTCTGCGCCAAGGCCGGCGTCTCGACGAACCGGCGCATCGCCGAATAAAGCGAGTCGGAATCGCCCACCGGGACCAGGAAGCCGTTCTCCCCGTCGACGACGGTCTCGCGGCAGCCGGGAGCGTCGGTGGTGATCACGGCCCGGCCCAGGGCCATCGCCTCGAGCACCGTTCGCGGCGTCCCCTCGCGATAGGAGGGCAGGACGTAGACGCTCGCCTGCGCGATGGCCGGGCGGACGTCGGCGAGCTGGCCGAGATCCTCGACTCCGCCGGCCACCATCGCCTCCAGCTCTGGCCGGCTTATCGAATCGGGCGCTTCGTCGAGCCAGCCGGCCAGCCTCACCCGCACCTTCGGGAATTCGGCCTTGAGCCGGGCCGCCGCGGCGCCATATTCCCTGATCCCCTTGTCGCGAAGGTAGCGCGCGATCATCAGGAAAGCGGTTTCCGCCGGCACCGGCTCCGGCGTGAAGCGATCGAGATCGACTCCGGAGCCGTTGACGATCAGGCTCGGCTTGTCCGCGGGCAAAAGGCGAAGGCGGCGGAAGTCGCTTCGGTCGTCCTCGTTCTGGAAGATGACCAGCTGCGACGCCGCCAGCGCCCGCCGGTACATCAGCATGGCGACGAGACGGATGGCGACGCGTTTCGGATTGAGCCCGCCGAGGAAGGCATAGCCCATGCCGGTGATCATCGCCGCGAAGCAGGGGACGTGCGCCGCCCGCGCCGCCGCCGCTCCGAGCACGACCGGCTTGATCGTGTAGGCGATCATCACGTCGGGGGCGATCCGGCGCACCAGGGCGCGCAATTGCCGGCCGCTCCGCCAGGTGGCGACCGGGTTGAGGCTGGTCCGCCCGAGCACGACCGGCACCGGGGTCGCCCCCAAAGCGACCAGCTTGGCGGCGATGTCGGAATCGATGTCGGGCGCGGCGGCGAACACCTCGTGCCCGCGATCCGCCATCGCCGCGATCAGCGGCCCCCGGAAGTTGATCAGCGACGGGGCGTAGGAGCCGAGCAGAAGCACCTTGCGTCGCGCCGGGCGGTGCGCAGTCGGCCTGGAACCCATCTTATTTCCTCATGCCCGCTGTTCGGCGCCCATTAGGGGAGCAACGGCCCCTAGAGCAACTCGACCTCGCGCGCCCTGACGACGATCTCGTCCTGCTCGAAGCGGCGCTCCAGCTCGCTCCGGTAGCCGCGCCACCAGCCGCGGTCGAGCCAGTCGGCCATGACCTCGAGGATGACGATGTCGTCGCGGTCGGGCTCGCCGCCGCCCTCCTTCGACAGCCCCTCGGCCGGGCTCCGGGTGAAGGCGGTGACCCCGCCGAAATGCTCGACCAGCTCGTCGCGCACCTGGCCGTGCAGGTCCGCCGCGAACGGCTTCCCCTCATTGTCGGTCAGGGGGAGGAGGACTTCGATGAGATGCACGAAGCGCCAACGCCGGGACCTGCCCGCGGGTTCACCCCGAGGTCGAAGTCGACGAAGGAGTCCCCGAAACCGTGCCTCGTCATCCCGGCGAAAGCCGGGACCTCAGGCCGATAAAGTCACGTCGGGCCTCCCCGAGGTCCCGGCTTCCGCCGGGATGACGACGCGCGGTATTCCCGCTTCCGCCCCGCTCTCGAAGCGCCTATGCCTCCCTTATCCCCGGGGGACCGCGCGAACGCGGTTGAGAGGCAGCTGAGACCGGGTTCCCACAAAAGTAGTACTTTTGTGGGGTCCCGTGCTGCGACCCGTCGAACCTGATCCGGCTGACACCGGCGTAGGGAGGGAGCGCGGCGCGCCCGCTCTCCGTCCGCATTTGGAGAGCGACTCATGGCCGACATTCCCGCCCGAACCGAGCTTCCCCACGCGGGCGGCGCGCCCGGAATCACCACCGGCCCGATCCGCGGAAGCCGCAAGATAAGGGTCGGCCCGCTCGGCGTGGCGATGCGCGAGATCGACCTCGAGCCGAGCTCGGGCGAGCCGCCGCTCAGGGTCTACGATTGCTCCGGCCCCTATACCGATCCGGCCGCCGGCATCGACATCATGCGCGGCCTGCCCGAGCTCCGGAGCGGCTGGATCCGGGGCCGCCGCGACGTCGAGGAAGTGCTCCAGCGCGAGGTCAGGCCCGAGGATAACGGCCAGCTCGGTCCGGACCGCTCCGGCGGAGTGCAGGCCTTTCCCAACGTCCGCAAGACGGTGCTTCGGGCGAAGCCCGGGGCGAACGTCAGCCAGATGCACTATGCGCGCCGGGGAATCATCACTCCGGAAATGGAATATGTGGCCGTCCGCGAGAATCTCGGCCGCGAGCGGCGGGCCGAAGCCCTCGTCCGCGACGGCCAGGATTTCGGCGCCTCCATCCCCGATTACGTCACCCCCGAATTCGTCCGCGACGAGGTCGCCCGCGGCCGAGCCATCATCCCCTCCAACATCAACCATCCCGAGAGCGAGCCGATGGCGATCGGCCGCAACTTCCTCGTCAAGATCAACGCCAATATCGGCAATTCGGCCGTCGCCTCCGACGTCGCCGCCGAGGTCGACAAGATGGTCTGGTCGATCCGCTGGGGCGCCGACACGGTGATGGACCTCTCGACCGGACGAAACATCCACGACACCCGCGAATGGATCATCCGCAACAGCCCCGTCCCGATCGGCACCGTCCCAATCTACCAGGCGCTCGAGAAGGTCGGCGGAGTCGCCGAGGACCTCAGCTGGGAGATCTACCGCGACACCTTGATCGAGCAGGCCGAGCAGGGCGTCGACTATTTCACCATCCACGCCGGCGTGCGCCTGCCCTACATCCCGATGACCGCGAAAAGGGTGACCGGGATCGTCAGCCGGGGCGGCTCGATCATGGCGAAGTGGTGCCTCAGCCACCACAAGGAGAGCTTCCTCTACACACGCTTCGAGGAAATCTGCGAGATCATGAAGGCCTACGACATCGCCTTCAGCCTCGGCGACGGCCTCCGCCCGGGAAGCATCGCCGACGCCAACGACGAAGCCCAGTTCGCCGAATTGGCCACCCTGGGCGAGCTCACCCGGATCGCCTGGCGTCATGACGTCCAGGTCATGATCGAAGGCCCCGGCCACGTGCCCATGCACAAGATCAAGGCCAACATGGACAAGCAGCTGGAGGCCTGCGGCGAGGCGCCCTTCTACACGCTCGGGCCGCTGACGACCGACATCGCGCCGGGCTACGACCACATCACCAGCGCCATCGGCGCCGCGATGATCGGCTGGTTCGGAACCGCGATGCTCTGCTACGTCACCCCCAAGGAGCATCTCGGCCTCCCCGACCGCGACGACGTCAAGGTCGGCGTCGTCACCTACAAGCTCGCCGCCCACGCCGCCGACCTCGCCAAGGGCCACCCCGCCGCGAAGATGCGCGACGACGCCCTCTCGAGGGCAAGGTTCGAATTCCGCTGGCGCGACCAGTTCCACCTCTCCCTCGACCCCGACACCGCCGAGCAATATCACGACCAGACCCTGCCGGCCGAAGGCGCCAAGACCGCCCATTTCTGCTCGATGTGCGGCCCCAAATTCTGCTCGATGAAGATCACCCAGGAGGTGCGCGACTTCGCGGCGAAGCAGAACCAGCCGGCCGACGCCTTCCTCGCGGCGACACCCCTCCCGGAAGCAGTAGCGGAGGCCGGAATGGCCGAGATGAGCAAGGTCTTCAAGGAAACCGGAAGCGAGCTCTATATTGGCGCCGGCGGTCGCGAGCACGACTGAGCCGCAGCCGGAGGGAGAAAGCGGGCATGGCGAAGATCACCATCGGTAGGCCTGAAGACAAAATGCGGCTGTTGCAGACCATCGTGCTCGGCTTCGCCGCAGACCCGATGGCGCGCTGGGCCTCGCCGGACGCGGCGGTCTATCTCGATCGGCGCACCGAATTCTTCGATGCCTTCGGCGGCGCGGCCTTCGTTCACGGCACCGCTTTCGTCGCCGATGATGGCGCGGCGGTGGCCACCTGGCTGCCCCCCGGCGTGGAGTCGGACGGCGAGCGCTTGTCCGCCATCCTGGCCGAGCAGACTCCGGAAAGCCGAAGGGCCGAGATGGACGCCCTCTTCGCGAGGATGGAGGAATTCCACCTGCGCGAGCCGCACTGGTATCTGCCGCTGATCGCCGCCGATCCCGCCCGCCAGGGCCAGGGCCTCGGCACCGCCCTGATGGAAGCGGCAATCGCGCGCATCGACGTGGACGGCCGCCCCGCCTATCTGGAAAGCTCGAACCCGCGCAACATCCCGCTCTACGAACGCTTCGGCTTCGAACGCATCGGCGAGATCAGGACCGAAACGTCGCCGGTCCTGACTCCGATGGTCCGGCCGGGAAGGACTTGATGTCCCCATCGCCCGCTTCGAATTCTGCCGGCGCGGCCAGCTCCACCTCGGCCTCGACTCCGACACCTTTCTCGCTTCCATTGAAGATCTTTCCCGGAACGGGGAGGGGAACCATGAGCAGCATGGTGGAGGGATCGATTCGGCAAAAGCCGAAGCGGAAAAGGGCATGGCCGAGATGAGCGAGAAATTCCGCGAGAAGGGCGGGGCGATCTACCTCCCGGCGGCGGAGTAAAGGGATGCCCGAGGGAGGATGCCTCTGCGGCGCCGTCCGCTACCGCGTCACGGGAGAAGCCGTCGCGCGAACCCTGTGCCACTGCGTCTCCTGCCGCCGCGCCACCGGCGGTGCCAGCGTCGGCTGGGCGGTCTTCGGCAAGGGCGATTGGCAACTCTTGCAGGGGCAGCTGCGGGAATATTCCTCCTCGCCCGGAATCTACTGGGGCTCCTGCGCCGCATGCTCGAGCCTGGTCGGCTACCGCCGCGACTCCCGCCCCGACCATTACGACATCACCACCGCCACCCTCGACGACCCGGACGCTTTCCCGCCCACGGTGGAGATCTGGGTGGGGGAGAAGATCGGATGGGAAATGCTCGACCCGGCCCGTCCACGCAAGGATCGAAGCACTCTTAATGAATGAAACCACGTGTTCGAATTTGGCTGGCGACCAGTTCCACCTGAGCTTGGACTCCAACAGACGCCAAGATCCACTCCTGCTCGCAGGGGCTAGATGCGCCATCATCGCGATGGGTGCAGTCTGATTGGGCTCGTTAGCGCCTATTACTCACTCTCAGGCTTCGGGCCGCTTTGAGGGGGTCGGAGATTCAGTTTTCCCCTCCGGAAGCTTGGGTGCGGATTCCATGGGCCTCGGCGGCTTTTTGGGTATGATCGGCGCCTGCATTGAATGGAGAAGGGGCTCGATTATATCCCAATGAATGTGATCTAAAAAAGACTTGAACGCAAAAACCCCTCCAATTCTTTCCCTAAACGAGTCTAGCCATCTATAGTACTCCCAGCCATGAGATCTTAACAAAGAGAGCAACTTGATTTTGCCGTGAATCTTAATTAAGATATGCCGCGGGCTAATGTCGCGCCAGTCTCTGTCCATATAATTTTTAGCAAACTCCGGGGTAATTACACCGCTTGTACCCGTATAATGCACCGATAAGCAGAGGCTAAACCGAGAATTATCTATCTTGACCCCATTTGCTGCCGTCTCTCTAATAACACTTTCGGCAGGTAACACTAAGTCAAATCTCTTATAGACCGATCCGTTCGATCCAAAAAGTGTGTATATCTCGCCCTGTGGCCGACCTGCCGGATCGGGGAAAGCATTTAGAAAAATGGAACGTTGCTCTATAGGAGTAGACAATAAGTTAAGGACTCTATTCTTTAGTAAGAAGTCTGAGATATCTTCTCGATTTATCATCTTTACTTGTGGACTATTTTGTGTTTCATTAAAATGAACTGACAGGTGCGTTGATAGCTCCTCAAGAAGAACAAAAAAGGCGGCTTCCTCTAGAAGATTTGCTGAAACCGGCCGCTGCTCATTGCGCGGGGCTGTAACGCGTGTGACGGCAACATAATCTGGACGCCCTCGGGGTGCTTCGATTGGATCGACTTTTTTTCCTGCACCCTGACCGAGTATCGGAGCTGTTTCCCAGTCATTATAGATAGCAATATTTTCTGCCTTGACCGCGTCCAACGTGCGTAGAAGCTCTTCCGAGAACTTATAGCGCTTTGGGGCCAAGAGCTGACCATCTTTTCGGCTGACAAAGATCAATGCCTCGATATCATCGCTGAACGACAATGAGGAAGCTATCTCACGAATTATAAGAATAAATCCTACAACTATGAGCACCGTAGACGCAACGATGGGTGTCCAAGGGTCACCGACCTCCTCGACGAGCGTGCTGGCAAGCGTGCTAATACCAAAACCTATTAGGGCGGCGACTGCGATAAGACTTAGGAGATCGCGCTTTTTTTCCAGTGCGCCCTCAAGAGCCGCCGGTGACTTTGTTAACACTGCATTCTCTCCGCCCTTTCCACCGTCCCAACCGGCCCTGCTTTCAAATTCCATTTACGACCCAGCCAAAAATTAAAAAGCGGATCAGTTGCTTCAACTACAATTCTGGAGACATGATCATCAACCCCTGCATCGAGGGCTAGCCCAAGCGACGATCACCCCGCCCGCAAGATCCTCTCCATCCGCTTCCCCCGCGCCAGCTCATCCACCAGCTTGTCGAGATAGCGTATCTCCCGCATCACCGGCTCCTCGACGGCCTCGACCCGCACTCCGCAGACCACGCCCGTGATCGCCCCCCTCGCCGGGTTCATCCGGGGCGCCCTGGCGAAGAAGGTCTCGAAGTCTGTGCCCGCGGCCAGCTCGGCCGCCAGTTCGTCCGGGCCGTAGCCGGTCAGCCAGGCGATGATCTCGTCGACCTCCGCCTTCGTCCGCGCCTTTTTCTCCGCCTTGGCGACATAGTGGGGATACACGCTGGCGAAGCTTGTCGTGTAGATGCGGTGTTTGGCCAAGGGCGTCTGCTTTGGTTGATTGGAGCGGGCGACCTTAGGCGCAACCGGGGGGCACGGCCAGACGATGCCGGCCCGTCAGGGCGAGGGGGGTCCAAAGCCGGGTCCGGGCGCCGCAGACGGCTTGCCACATTGTTCTTTATATGTTCTAATACGCCGCATGGCCGAGCCATCCTCCCGCCGCCGGGTCCCAGCCTTCACCCCGGTCCCCCTGCGCTATCGCCGCGACGGCTGGACCCCGGGACGGCAGTCGGACTTTCTCGGCCGTCTCGCCGAGACCGGATGCGTCGCCGAGGCGGCCCGCCATGTCGGGATGACCCGCGAAAGCGCCTATCGCCTGCGCGCCAAATGGGGCGGCGAAAGCTTCGCCGCCGCATGGGACTCGATCCTCGCCCAGCGCCCGTCCGCCCCGAAGTCCACGCATGAGCTGCTCTGGCACCGGCTTTTGTACGGCACCCTCAAGCCGGTCATGCGCGGCGGCAAGCACGTCGCCACCCGCCATTCCCCGGACAATGACGCCGTCCTCAAGCTCTATCGCGCGGAGATGCGCCGCCGCCGCACCCTGCGCGGAATGGGCTAAGATCACGGGTGAAATAATGGCCGGATCGCTTGCAGGTCGTGATCTTCGGGAGCGCCGCCGGCCTCCGTGCCGGTCGGCGGCGCTTTCACGTCGCGAAGTCGCAATGCTAGTCTTGCGGAATGACGAATCCCTCATCGGCCGCACCCGCCGCCCTCGTGCCCGGCCGCACCTGCGGAAGCTGCACGCTTTGCTGCAAGACGGTCGCCGTCACCGAGCTGGCCAAGCCCGCCGGCGCCTGGTGCGCGCATTGCCGGCGCTCCAAGGGTTGCACGATCTACGAAAAGCGTCCCGCCGGTTGCCGCGATTTTCATTGCGAGTGGATGCGGTCCGAGAAGCTCGGGCCCGAATGGAGGCCGGACCGGGCCAAGTTCGCGCTGATGGTGACCCCCACGGGCCATCTCGCGGCGTGCGTCGATCCCGGTTTTCCCTCGGCCTGGCGGCGGCCGCGCTACTACCAGGCCCTGAGGCGCTGGGCGCGGGAGCGCGCCGAAAGCCCCTCCTCGTGCTGGCCGGGCGTGGATGTGTGGATCGGGAAGCGGTGCATCCTCATACTTCCGGACGGCGAGAAGGACCTCGGGATCGTCGCGGCGGACGAGGAGGTCCGGATCGACTGCACGATGACCGTTGCCGGCCCCGTCTACGCCGCCACGAAGTTCAGGCTGCCGGCGGCCCAGCCGGAGGCAGGCGCCTCATGACACCGCGCCTGTTCTACCACGGCACCCGGGCCGACCTGAAGCCGGGCGACCTGATCGCCCCCGGCTACAGCTCTAATTACGGCCAGCGCAAGCAAGCCTCCTGGGTCTATCTGACCGGCACCCTGGACGCGGCGATCTGGGGCGCCGAGCTGGCCGCCGGCCCGGAAGGACGGGAAAACGCGCCCGGCCGGATCTACATCGTCGAGCCGATCGGGGCGATCGAGGACGATCCCAATCTGACGGACAAGAGATTCCCCGGCAATCCGACCCTCTCCTACCGCTCCCGCGAGCCGCTCAGGGTCGTGGGCGAGGTGGCGGAGTGGGAGGGGCATCCGCCCGAGCGGCTCAAGGCGATGAAGGACCATCTCGAGCGGCTGAAGGCGCAGGGGATCGAGGCGATCGACTGATTGCTGACCGTCATTGCGTGCGGAGCGAAGCCATCCAGTGCGGTCTCCGGGGCCCGCTGGATTGCTTCGTCGCTTCGCTCCTCGCAATGACGGGCCTGGAGCGCAGCGACCGTTGTCGACCCGGTAAGGCCGGGGACTGGCATGCGTCTAGCCGCCTCATTCATCCCCCGTCCCGGCGCGCCCGATCCGATACGGTCCCTCGCGGACCGGCATCGCCTCGCCCTTCCAGCTCAGCCGGACCAGCCCGTCCGCGGCCAGCCGGTCGATCGCGGCGTGGACGGCCGGCATCTTGCCGCGCCAGTCCGTCCGGCCGGCCGCGGCGGCGAGGGCGCGCGCCACCTCGCTCGGACAGACCGTCGCGTCCGCCGCCCGCCCGGCGAGCAGCGCCAGCGTCGTGGAGCGCGCATCGCCGTTCATCTCACCGCGATCCGCTTCGCCGCCGCTCGACCTTGAACGCCGCCGCCGCCCTTGCGACCAGCGGCGCCTCGAGCGGTTCCCAGGCGGCGGTCGTCGCTCCGTCCCGGACGAGCTGCGAATAGCTTTTTCCGGTCGGCGCCAGGTCCTCCGAATAGATCAGCATCAGCTCCTCCCGGCCCCGCCCGGTGCCGGCCGGATCGTCGAGCATCTGGACCAGGCGGGCGCTCATCATCTCGGGCGGCGCGGAATAGCCGGCTCGGGCGAGGATGCTCATGACGTGCTCGCGGTCCGATCCCGGGCGTCCCGGAGCACCGGTCTGCCTCGGCCCGCCGCCGACCCAGGTCGCATGCCCCCAAAGCTCGGTCCGCCGGTTGTCCGAATAATCGTAGCGGCGGTCGGGCAGGCTCGGCAGGTAATTTTCGAACTGGATCCAGTAGAGGCGGGTGAGGCGGCGTTGCCCGTCGGCCTCGGCGAAGACGTGGATCTCGGCGTCGGCCACTCCATAGAGGGTGAACCGCTCGCCCCCGACATAAGCCGCGGATCCGGGCACGCGCACCGTCACGCCCTTTCCGGGATGAACGACCTTATGGCGCTCGACCCGGGCGGAGAGCGCGGCCTTCGGCGCTTCGGCCGCGGCCGGCCCCATTCCGGCCACGGCCAGAATTGTCGCCCCGAGCAAGCCGTGCATTCATTCCTCCATCGCTGTTCCGACAGCCGTATTGCCAACCTAATACAGTGTCAAACGGCGGGACTTGGGCTGCGGCCGGAGGGAAACAATCCTCCCGCGACCGCCGTTGGGCAGGCATGAAGCAAACCCACTTCGCGACAGCCCTGCTGCTTTGCCTCGCGGCCTGCTCGCCGCCGCCGACGGATGGGCCGGACCCGGCGCCCGTCGCCGCCAATGACACAGCGGCGCCGTCCGCCAGGTCGCCGTCGCCCGCGCCGCCGCCGCCGCCCGCGGACGCTCCGCCGAGCGCCGACGTCCTGACGCTCGAGGGCCTGGGCACGCTCAGGATCGGGCAGGCGGTGCCGGCGGGCAGCGGCTGGGCGGAGCGGGGCGCTCAGATTTCGGACAGCTGCCGCACCGTCAGCTCGCCGGACCATCCCGGAGTCTATGCGATCGTCGAGGACGGCAAGGTTCGGCGCGTCACCCTCGGACGGGGGTCCGCCGTGAAGCTGGTCGAGGGCCTCGGTGTCGGCGCCGCCGAGGCCGAGGTGCGCGCCGCCTTTCCGGGCTTCCGCGAGGGGCCGCACAAATATTCGGACCCGCCGGCCAAATATCTGACCGCCCCCAACGCTTCCGGCGGCGACCCGGCGTTGCGCTTCGAGATCGGCGCCGATTCCAAGGTCAGCCTGATCCATGCCGGCACCGGGCCGGTGCTCTTCTATGTCGAGGGCTGCGCCTGACCGGCCTAGCGGATCGGCACCGGCATCCGCGCGACTGCCTGGCACCCTCGCCTTCGTCAGCGCACTAAGCTTCGGCGAAGACCGGAATCCAGCTCAGCCGCCGGGGAAACTCCCGCGCGCCGGTGCGGCTTGTCCAAATGTTCTTTTTATGTTCTATCTCAAACATGAACAACTCGCCCTTTCGCCGCCGCGTTCCCGACTTCACTCCGGTCCCCTTGCGTTACCGCCGGGATGGCTGGACTGCGGGCCGCCAAACGGATTTTCTGGGCCGTCTCGCCGAGACCGGGAAGGTCGCCGCCGCCGCCCGCCGTGTCGGCAAATCGCGGGAGAGCGCCTATCGGCTGCGCGGCAAGCCGGGAGCGGAAAGCTTCGTCGCCGCCTGGGATTCCATCCTCGCCCAGCGCCCCTCGCCCTGAAGTCCGCACAGGCGCTGCCGGCACGTGACTCGCTGTCGGCATGAACTTTCGGCCGTTCTCAGCCCGGTGCCCATCCCGGCGGCGCCAGGTCGAAGCCGGCGAACTCGAAGCCCGGCGAGACGATGCAGGAGACCAGGGCCCAGCCGCTCTCCGCCTCCGCCGACTGCCATTCGCCCGGCTCGACCCGAAGCTGCGGCTGCTCGCCGGCGAGGACGTCGCCGCCCAGCCGCGCCTCACGCACCGGTCCGGAATCGCCAGGCGCGGTCCGCAGGCTGAGCGGGCTGCCGGCGTGGAACAGCCACAATTCGGTCGCGTCGACCCTGTGCCAGTGCGATCTTTGGCCCTGCTCGAGCAGGAACAGGATGGCGGTGGCCGAAGCGCGTGCCCCGGGCGGAGCCTCCGCCCGCCAAGTCTCCCGGTACCAGCCGCCTTCCGGATGGGGCTCGAGCCGGAGCTCCTCGATCAGGCGCCTCGGGTCGTTCATCCGCTCATCCGGCCCGCGACAGATTCTCGGCGACGGCGGCCCGGACGAGCGCCTTCAGCGCCTCCCCGTCGATCCGGTCGCCTTCCTTCATATCGATGGCGCGCCTCGTATTGCCGTCGAGGCTGGAGTTGAACAGCCCCGCCGGGTCGTCGAGCGCGGCGCCCCTCGCGAAGGTCAGCTTCACCTTGTCCCGGTAGGTCTCGCCGGTGCAGATCAGGCCTTCACGCTCCCACACCGGGACCCCTGCCGGGTTGGTCGGCTTGCGCCATTTCACCGTCTCGGCAACCTCCGGATCGGCCTCGCGGATCAGGGCCCGCACCCGCGCCAGCACCTCGCCTCGCCAGTCGCCCGGCGCCGCGATCTTCGAGTCGCTCGTTTCGGAAGGGGTCTCGCCGTTCATCTTCGTCTCCTACATCTTCTCGCCGGGCAGTAGGCCGGCCTGCCTCACCCAGTCGGCGAGCCGCGCCTCGTCGAGCTCATCGTCCTCATGGATGTGAAAGTAGCGGACTTCCTCATGCCGGGAAGCAATGGGTGGGGGCGGGCGAAGCGCGGCGCCGCGGAAGAAGGTCAGCTTCACGTAGCGCGTGAAGCAATGATAGCTGAGGAACCAGCCCTCCCGATCCGGCGCGCCGTAGAAAGGCGAGTTCCATTTGACCGCCTTCCGAACGCCCGGGACGATGCGCTCGATCAGAGCGTCGAGGCGGCGCCCGACCCCGTTCTTCCAGCCCGGCATCGCCGCGATATAGGCCTGCACCGGAGCGTCGCCTTCGCCTTTCGGGATTTGGGGGTTGCCGCCCGAGAGCAGGATCGGCTTCATCTCGGCCATTGCTTCCACCACCTGTCGACGGACGGATAGATAATGCGAACCGACACCGCAACGCGCCTCGTCCCCGCCTCGCCCGACGCCCTCTACCGCGCCTTCGTCGATCCCGAAGCGCTGATCGCCTGGCTCCCGCCGAAGGGCATGAGCGGCCGGGTGCTGCTGTTCGAGCCCCGGGAGGGCGGACGCTACCGGATCGAGCTCGCGTTCGAAGGCGATGGGCACGAAGCGGCGGGCAAGACGACGGCGCGGACCGACGTCACCTCCGGCCGCTTCCTGCGACTCGTCCCGGGGGAGCGCATCGTCCAGACGGTCGAGTTCGACTCCGCCGATCCGGCTTTCGCCGGCACGATGGTAATGACCTGGTCGTTCGAGCGCTGCGCCGAGGGCACCAGGGTCACGGTCACCGCCGCCGACGTTCCTTCCGGCATTTCCGCCGAAGACCATGAGGCCGGCCTGGCTTCGTCACTCGAAAACCTCGACCGCTTCGTCCGATGACCGGTCCTGCCTTCCCAGGACAGGGTCCTCACCCCGAGCGGTCGTCGCTCGCGATCATCGGCGGGCGGCGGGAGGCGACGTCGCGGGACAGGGCCGTTCGCATCGTGCTGCTGGCCTTCTGAAGCTCTTCGACGAGCGGCGTGTCGAGCGCCGAGGTCTCGGTCGCCGCCTTGGCCAGCGCAGGCGCCGTGAGCTTCTTCTGGAGCGCGAAATAGGAATCGCGCGCCGCCTCGCTCAGAATCATTCCGTCGCTGAAATACCAGTGGCGCAGCCGTTCCGACAAAGCGCGGGCGCCGCGCCCGGACAAGTCCCTCGCGGGCGAGTAGAGGGCGAGCGGCTCGGTCAGCGCCCATAGAGCCGCATAAGCGGCCATTCGGCGCTCGCGCAGATCCCTGTCATATTGCGCCTCGAGATCGCGTCGGATCTTCGTCACCAGGGCCACATAGGTGGTGGCCGCACTCAACAGCGCCGCCACCAGCGCCGTCGCCATCGCGCTCATCAGCTCGCCCGGCATCTCGAGTCTCCTCCCGGTCGCCGCCTCATCCTACAGCAAAACCGGGCTTCGCGCATGGTTGCCGTCGGCCCTCCCCGCTTTGGCCCCGCCTTTGGCACAATCGTCACCTTTTTCCGGTCCCGGCGGCATCGAGGCGACACAAGGCCCGGCGCATGTCGGCGCCCCGCGCGGCCACGGCCGCAGCGACAGGATCGAAAGGACATGCGGACGATGAACCCGAACAAGGCCCTGTGGGAAAAAGGCGACTTCACCCGGATCGCCAATACCATGCGCGAGAGCGGCGAGGCGCTGGTCGCTTCGCTCGGCATTAACCCGGGCCTCGAGATGCTCGATCTCGGCTGCGGCGACGGCACCACGGCGCTTCCCGCCGCCCGCGCCGGCGCCGAGGTGCTCGGAGTCGACATCGCCGCCAACCTCGTCGCGGCCGGAAGGGCCCGCGCCGCCGAGGCCGGCCTCGCCAATCTGCGCTTCGAGGAAGGCGACGCCTCGAACCTCGCCGGCCTCGCCGACGGCCGCTTCGATCTCGTCCTCAGCCTGTTCGGAGCGATGTTCGCTCCGCGCCCGTTCGAGGTCGCGCGCGAGATGGTGCGGGTGACTCGCCCGGGCGGCCGGATCGTCATGGGCAATTGGATCCCGGGCGACCCGACCCTCGTCGCCCGGATCCTGAAGATCAGCGCCGCTTTCACGCCGCCGCCGCCCGAAGGCTTCGTCAGCCCCGTCACCTGGGGGATCGAGGACAATGTCCGCGAGCGCTTCGCCGCCGCCGGAATCGCGCCGGGCAATATCGCCTGCGAGCGAGCGACCTGGCGCTTTCGCCATGACGGCCCGCCGGCCGAATTCCTCGACCTGTTCCGCCTCTATTACGGCCCGACCATGAACGCCTTCGACGCCGCCGCGAAGGACGGCCGCGAGGCCGAGCTTCAGGCCGAGCTCGCCGATCTGTTCGACGCCCAGAACCAGGCGGGCCCGGAGCGGACCGAGATTCCGGCCACCTATCTCAAGGTGACCGTGACCAAAGCCTGATCCCGATCAGCCGACGGCGAGCCGGCGCCGTAAATCATTTCGCCGCGGCCGGCGCCTTGATCATGTCCGCGAACATCTCCACGCTCAGGGCGAAGTCGGTCAGCTCCCGATAGAGCTGGCCCTGGGGCATGCCATATTCGGCGATGATGCTTCGGACCATGATCATCGGGCTTTTCGGCCCGTTGACGAAACCGATGGTGGCGAAGTGATGGCTGCTGAGGTGCTTCAGGATCGCCGCGTTGAGCCTGGCTTCGTCCCATCCCGGAGGCGAGTCCAAAAAGCTCATCAGCATGATCCCGCCGCACTTCTTCAGGGCGTCGTCGCAATGGTTGAGCGAGAGCACGACATCGCGTCCGTTCGGGAATCTCGCCGTGCCCGTCCCGGGCTCGCCCGGCATCCCGGTCCCTTCCTTCGCTCCCGTCGTCGCGAGCACGGCGGCGAGCGTCTCCCGTCCGAGCTCGATGACCTTTCGGTTGGCGGGATCGTCGGGCTTCCATTCGGCGGCGGAAGCCGGAGTCGCGGCGAGTAGCAGCAAAGGCACAAGCAAGCGGCGCATGGCAAGCTCCCGGTTCCACGGCGGAGTCATTCCACTCTGATTAGTGGAACGCCCGATCCGGGACTAAGGCTTTCCCATCCGATCTGGCCCGAATGCGCCACAGCCGCCTGCGGCGATCGCGCGATGATCCCGGGCCCGCCCGCGGCCCTTCATGCTGGATGCCCTGCCTCGTCCTCCGCGGCTGGCCCGCCGGGCAAAGTCACCGCATCAGCGCGGGGATGATCCAGACCGCCGACATGGCGATGATGCCGAGCAGGAGCGATACCAGGAGCACCCATCGCACGACATTCTCCTGCCGGGCGCCGGTGACCTGTTCTGCGTCGTAATGCGGGCTGTCCTCGTCCATGGCCGCCACTCCCGTGAGAGGCGGCCATGATACGCCGGTCGCCGCCGCTTGACCATCGCTCGGGCATGGCTCTCAGAACAGCGTCTCGCTCCGCTCCAGCATCGCGATATAGGCGGCGATCCGCTTCGCCCGGGTCTCCGGCTTCTTCGAGTCCAGCACCCGGTAGATGAGGCCATAGCGGTTGGCGCCCTTCAGGGTCGCGAAGAAGGCGGCCGCCTTCGGGCTCGAGTCGAGCGCCGCCTGTAAATCGGGCGGCGGCTCGGCGCGGCTGTGCGGCGGATAGGCGTTGGTCCAGCGCCCGTCCGCCTTCGCCGCCTCGATCTCGGCGAGGCCCGCCGGCCGCATCCGCCCCGCCTCGATCAGCGCCTGGGCGCGCTCGACGTTGATCTGCGACCATTTCGACCGCGGCCGCCGCGGCGTGAAGCGGATCAGGTAGAAGCGCTCGTCATAAGGATTCAAAAGCCCGTCGATCCAGCCGAAGCACAGGCCCGCCTCGACCGCCTCGCTCTGGCTGACCGAGCCGATCGGGCTGCCTTTCTTGGTGAGCTTGAGCCAGATGCCCCGGTGATCGCTCGGCTGCCGGTCGAGCCAGTCCGCCAGCGCCGACTGGTCCGCGAAATGCATGATCGCCAGGCCACCCCGGGTCTCGCCTCCGCCCTCAGCCACGGCCGACCTGCCACGAAACGCCGGTCATGAGCACCTCCTGAGCCGGATTTGCCCGAGGACCGGGGGCAAGTCGACCGGCAAGGCGAATCTCGGCCGCCCCGGCCTTGACGCCGCCCGGGCGAGGTGGGACCCCCCGAACCGGGAGGACCGCCTTATGCGCATTGCTGGACTGATCGCCGCCATTTCGACCTTGCTCGCCGCCTGCGGGAGCGACTCCGGCCCGGCCGAGGCTCCGGCCAACGAAAGCGGCTCCGCCGCCGCCGAGCCTCAGGCCCCCGCGGCCGAGAACGAGGCCGGCGCTACGAGCGCGGAATGGGCCCTTCAGTCGACCCGTGAGGGCGACGTCCTGGTGCTGGCCGCGACGGACCAGCCCGCGATCCGCCTCTTCTGCCCGGCCGGAGGGAAAAGCCTGGTGGTCAACGTCCCCGGCTTCCGCCCCATCGGCAGCGAGGAGCGGCTTTCGTTCGGAAGCGGCGGCGAGGCGGCCGCCTTGGTCGCGGACAGCCGTGGCGACTCGCAACGCGGCGGAGTGAGCGGAACCGGCGCGGTTCCGGACAAGCTCGCGGCTCTGGTCGGCGGACCCGTCTCCGCCAGCTACGGCGCCCAGCGCAGCGGCCCCCATCCGGCGCCGCCCAAGGCGCTCGCCGCTGTCTTCGTCTCCGCCTGCCGCGAAGGGGCGGTGGCGCCCGCCGAGCCCGCCCCGACCGCGGCGGCCACGGCCGGCCCCTGTCGGTCCCAGGACGGCAAGGCGCTGAGCGTCGCCGCGGTCCGGGCCGTCGGCACCGAGCCTTTCTGGGGCGCCCGCGTCGAGGGCCGCTGCGTCACTTATTCGCACCCGGAAGACCAGAAGGGCACCCGGGTCTGGACCCGATACACCGCCGCTCCGGGCGGCGGCACCTGGTCCGGGTTGCTGAACGGAAAGCGCTTCGAGCTCAGGATCCAGCCCAAGCGGGGCTGCTCGGACGGAATGTCCGACAGAAGCTATCCGCTCTCGGCGGATCTGGTCGTCGGCGGCGAGCGGCGCAGCGGCTGCGCCGAGCCGCTTTGAGGCCCTCCCTGCAAGGGAGGGGGATCAGCGGCGGCCGCGGCGAACCCCGGCGAAGCGGCGCTCGATTCCGAGCGCCACCAGCAAGCCGGTCATCTTTCGGCCTTTCACCCGGCCGGTGACGGTAAAGGGCAATCCCAGCCGCCTTCCCTGAAGCGTGAAGTCGGAGCCGGAGATCGATCCCGTCGCGGTGGCGCCGCCCCGGTCGTAGACCGTCGCTTCGAGCCGGGATCCGCGCTGCTCGACCGTCATCGAGCCTCTCCGGATCTCGCCCCGCCGGTTCCTCCAGGTCAAATCCCAGGTACCGCCGAGGCGCTGCACGGCGGGAGCGGCCGAAGCCGGCGCCGACGGCGGCGCTCCGCCGATCGCCCCGAGGCCGGCGAGCGCGGTCAGGGCCAGGAAGGCGGTACGTATGGGCGACCTCATCGCTACTCTCACCAGGCGTCCGTCCGCTCCGACAGCCTGAGCTCGCCCTCATCATAGCCGTCCCAATAATGGAGCCTCTGGGCCGCCACCTTGACCATCGTCAGGCCGGGGGTGTCGACGCCGTCCTTGAACCAGCGATCGAGATCCTTGGTCCAATGCTCGACGAAACGGCTCTTGTCGCGGATCAGCTCCGCCCGGCCCTCGATGGTGATGAAGAAGGGGCGCATTCCCAGGACCCCCGATTTGGCCTGGTAGCCGAGGCCGACCTGGGGATCGCCCTCGATATCGGCGACGGTGCCGGTCTCGTCGCAAGTGAAGAAATAGCTGTCCCCGTCGAAGTCGACCTGGCGGTTGTTGCTCATCGGCCGGGCGGCGATCGCTCCGCTCCGGGTCTTGGTGGACAAAATCGCGAAGTCGATGTCCTTCATCTTCTCGGCAAGGTCGGCAAGGCTCTTGTCGGCCATGGTGCAGTCTCCTGGAGTTTTCGGGCCTAACCGATTGCGCGGCCAAAGGTTCAGCGGCGGCGCGCCGGGCCGGCCTATCGGCGCGCCCGCCTTTTCGGCAGAAAGCAAAAATGGCCCAGTCGCTCGCCCACATCGCGCTCCTCGTCCGCGACTATGACGAGGCGATCGCCTGGTTCACCGGCAAGCTCGGCTTCATCCTCGTCGCGGACGAATATCAGCCCGAGCAGGACAAACGCTGGGTGCTGGTCGCGCCGCCGGGGGCTCCGGGCGGGGCGGCTACCCTCCTTCTCGCCCGCGCGTCGTCGGCGGAGCAGGCCGCCTTCATCGGCGATCAGGCCGGCGGCCGGGTCTTCCTGTTCCTTAGGACGGACGATTTCGACCGCGACCATGCGGCGATGCTGGCCAACGGCGTCGACTTCGTCCGCGAGCCGAAGCAGGCGCCCTATGGCAAGGTCGCCGTGTTCAAGGATCTCTACGGCAATTTGTGGGATCTGGTGCAATTCGTCCGCTGAGGCGGGTAGGACATTTGGGAACGGCGGCCTTGGAAACTTCCGTCATTCCCGCCTTCGCGGGAATGACGAGAAGAGCTGCCCTCACAGCACTGAATCGTCTGAGTGTCGATGCGGCTTAAGGCTCGCGCCGCGCGGCGACGATCCGCACCGGCTTCTCGATCATCTGCCCGCGCATCGAGCCCCTGCCCGCATTGGCCACCACCGGCGCGGCGAGGATGTCGCGGACGACGTCCATCCCCGCCTCGACCCGGCCGAAGGCCGCGAAGCCGGGCTCGCCGGGCTTCGAGTCCATTGCCGGCATCGCTCCGCCGACGACGATGAAGAAGTCGCCCATCGCCCCGGCCGGCGCGGCGCGCGCCATCGAGATGGTGCCGTCGACATGCCTGAGGCCGGTCTCGCTGCTGGGCTCGTGAGCGATCGGCGGGAAGGCGCGCCGGGCGCTGTGGCGGATGCCGCCCTGGACGAAGCCCCGGCCCGTCGCGCCCTTGGTCCGAGCCGCTCGGTAGAAGAAGGTGCCGTCGAACCTTTTCTCGTCGACGTAGCGGACGAAATTGGCTGCGGTCACCGGCGCTTTCCTGGCGTCGAGCGCCAGCAGGATCGGGCCGGCCTCGGTCTCGAGGCGGACGCGCACCACGTCGGGCAGGGGCGCCGGCGGAGTCTCCCGCGCCGCGGCGGAATCGTTCGCCGCGGGAAGGTCCGGTGCCGGCGAGTCCCCGCACCCGGCGACGGCGAGCAGGAGCGGGACGAGGATCGCGATCGGGCGCTTCATCGGCCGCAGTCTGGACTCTGAGCGCCCGGGACTCAACCGGGTCCGGATCAGACCTTCGGAGCGCTCTTGGCTGCGAAGCGGACGTAGACGAGCACGGTCACGCCGATGATCAGCGGGATGATCGCGCCGCGAAGCATTTCCATGCGGTCGCTCGGATCGTCGTCGGTGAGGCCGAGCAGGGCCATCGCCACCGCGAGCGCGATGAATACCCAGCCGAGCATCGCATCGGCCCAGGGCTGCCGCGCCTCGAGCCGTTCGGCGAGCAGTGGCACGCTGCCGGGATCGCTCCGAAGCGCCTCCCTTATCGTCCGGTTGAGCATTCCGGTCGCAACCAGCCGGGTGAGCAGGGCGACGATTAGCGTCGCCGCGACGAAAACCGCGATGGGTACCAGGACTTCGGCCATTCCCATGATCTTTCCCCTGTCGGCGCCGATTGGATATCATGCGCCATGCCGCGCAAAAGTCCAGAAGCGCCGCGGACGCTCGCCAAAAGGAAAGGCGCCCCGGCCGGCAGCCGGGACGCCTTTCATGATCGATCGTCAGGTCGCGACGTATCGCTTATCTGTTCATCGCGTGGACGCGCACCACCGTCTGGGTGCGGGCGTCGATCTGGTAGATCTGGCGCCCGTCCGAGCGGTAATAGACGCCGTCGCTGTCGCGATACCGAGTCCGATAGGCATAAGGCACGCCGCCGAGATCGGCCGAAACGCGCTGGCCGACCCGAAGATCGCCATTGCCGGTGACCCGGTCGATGATCTGGCCGACGACTCCGCGTTCGTCCGACTGCCGATAGCCGTCCTCGTCGTCCCAGCGTCCGTCGCGATCATGGTCGCGGTCGTCATAGCCGTCGCGATTGGAATCGTAGCGGGACTCGACGTCCCAGCGGCCGTCGCGATTGCCGTCGCGGTCGTCCCAGCCGTCATTGTCGCGGTCGTAGCGGCCGTCGACGTCGGCGCGGCCGTAGCGGTCGTCGTCGCGGTCGTAGCGATCCTCGTCACGGCCGTAACGGCCGCCGCGGCCGCGCTCGGCCGTCCGGATGCCCTGGCGCAGCGAGTTGATTCGGTGCTGCAGGTCGGCGCGCTCGCGGCCGCTGATTCCGTCGCGGCCATAGAGGCCTTCGAGCCGGGTCAGCTGGCGCAGCTGCTCGCGCAGCGGCACGGCTTCGGCGCGGGTGATGGCGCCGCTTCGGATTCCGGCCTGAAGCTGCACCTGCAGCTGGTCGGAGCGGAGCTGGGCGTTGCCATAGCCTCCGCCATAGCCGCCGGACTGGGCGGCGGCCGGCGCGGCGGCAGCGATGACCGACGTGGCGGCCAAGGCGATGAAGATGATCCTGTTCATGTCGATGCTCCTGTTTCGGGCGCTCCCCAACGCTTGCCCGTCACCCGGCACCCATTGCTGTGAGGTCAGCCTGAACGGCCTCCACAGCTGAGGTTCATCGCTAATTTCCGGCTCAGAACGTGCCCGGCGCCTCGCGCTGGACCACGCTCGGCCGCTCCGGCACCAGAAGCTCGCGCTTGCCGCGCACCGCCTGGGTGGTGATGCCTCCGGCGGCGGCGCTGATCGGGGTGCAGACCCGGCCCGCGAGGAAGTCGAGCGCCGCTCGGGTAGAGGTCTCCTGCGGGTCGCCGAGCTGGCGGGTGATGTCGTCGCCCGCGGCGCAGCTCGCCTCCACTTTGCTCGCCAAGCCGTCATAATAATCGCCCTGGCGCGCCGCATTCTCGGTCTTGAAGGCAACGACCCGAAGCCGGTCGTCGCACGCCGCCTGGTCGAGCGCGATCTGGCCGACCGGCTTGCCGTAGGTATCGGTGCCGACCAGCGCGGCCCGGTTGTGCAGATAGGGGATGAAGGCGTTGATGATCAGCTCGCTCGCCGAAGCGGAGGCCTCGGTGCCGATGAAGGCGATCCGGGTCGGCGCTACCGACTGCGCCTTCGGCTGGAAGAAGCGGGTGTCGTTGTTCGACGATTTCTCCGGCCGGAAGGTGGTGAAGCTGAACACGTCGCTGGCCGAGCGATTGGCGCCCATCAGGTCGCCGATCAGCTCGGCAATCGAGACGAGGCCGCCGCCATTGTAGCGCACGTCGACGATGATGTCGGTGACGCCCTGTGCCTTGAAACTGGCGAAGGCGTTGCGCAACGCCGGATCGGCGGTGTTGATGAAGGTGCGCAGGTTGACGTAGCCGGCCTTGCGGCCGCCGTCGTCGATGATCTTGGCGCCGTAGCGGCTCGACACGGGGGTCAGTTCGTAATCGGCTTTGGTGACGCTGACGTCGCGGGTGCCCGAAGCGTTGCTGATGCGCAGCACCCTGGTGACTCCCGGATCCGTCGGCCCGAGCGCATTGCTGACGGCCTGTGGGCCGCCCGAGGCCATGAGAGCGCTGACCAGCTGCAAATTGCCGGAGTTGGTGCCGATCGCCAGCAGCTCGGTGCCGCGGTCGATCCCTGCCGCGAGCGCGGGCGCGCCTTCGTACGCTTCGATGACGAAAACTCGATTCTGCGCCGTGTCGTAGGAGAAACGGACTCCGAAGCCGGCGCTGGATCCCGAGTTGAAGAACGCATTCTCCTCCTGGATCGAGGTCAGATAGGTGAAGAAGCGGTCGCGGCGCTGCGCCCTCGCGGTCGCCGTCAGAGCGTCGATATAATCCTCGACGCTCGCATAAGCGGCGGGATTGGGATTGGCCGGCAGGGTTTCGGGGAACAGATACCATTCGCGCATCTGGGCCAGGGCCCAGTCCTGCCTGGAACGAAGTGAGCAGGCGCTGGCGGTCGGCGGGGGTGGGGGCGGGGGCACGGTTCCGGTCGGCGGGGTGCCGCCGCCGCCGCCGCCGCCCCCGCCTCCGCCGCCCCCGCAGGAGGACAGAATCGCCACGAGGGCCATTGCCGTTCCAAACCGAAAGCGCTTCATCCCCGATCCCCTAAGCTATACAGATTCTTCAACTATTTAGCGGACTTGGGGCGTCTCGTCAGCTTCTATTTTGAGCGGCCGACGGCGGCCCCTAGAGAGGGTGCCGAGATGACCGACCAGGCTGTGATCCCGCTCTTTTCCTACGGCACCTTGCGCCAGGAGAATGTCCAGCTCGCCACGTTCGGGCGGCGTCTTCAGGGGCGGCCCGATGCGCTGCCCGGTTTTGCCGTGTCGCCGATGGCGATCACCGACCCCCATGTGGTCGCGACCAGCGGCTCCGCGGTGCACACCATCGCCCGCCCCAGCGGGAATTCGGAGGACCGGATCCCGGGCATCGTCTTCCTCCTCACACCCGCCGAGATCGAGGCCGCCGACCGCTACGAGGCCGGGCCGATCGAGCGCATCCAAGTCCGGCTGGAATCGGGCGCTGAAGCCTTCGTCTACGTCGCGGCCGACTCATGAAAAGGGCGCCCCAGCGGAGCCGGAGCGCCTCTCTTTCAGGCCAATGACGGGTGCTTAGTCGATGTCGTAGATCCGAAGCACCGTCTGCGTGCGGGCGTCGATCTGGTAGACGTTGCGACCGTCCGACCGGTAATAGACGCCGTTGCCGTCCCTGAACCGGTACCGATGTTGCGACGGCACCGCATAGAGGTTGGTGGAAGCTCGGGCGCCGACCCGCAAATTGCAATTGTCGTTGCGGCCGAGGACGCCGTCGATCAGGCCGCCGAGGCCGCCGCGACTGCTGGTGTCGCAATAGGTGTCGTAGGGCTGCTCATAGGGGCCGCCGCGGCCGGTATAGCCGTCATTGTTGTAATAGGGGTCGTTCCAGGCGCCGAAGCGGGTGTCGCGGTCGTAGCGGCCATTGTCGGCGATCCGGATGTCCTGGCGAAGGGTGCGAAGACGCTGCTGGAGGTCCTGGCGCTCCGACGACGTGAGGCCGTTGTAGCTGTACTGCCGCTCGAGCCGCTGAAGCTGGCGCACCTGCATGCGCAGGCTGCGGGCCTCGGTGCGGTTGATCTCGCCGGTCTGGATGCCAGCCGAAAGGCGGGCGTCGAGCTGGGCGATGCGATTGGAGATGCCCATGCCGCCGCCGGCATTGGCGTTGGACCAGGTCTGCGAAGCGGCCGGCGCCGCGACGGCGATGGCGCCCACGGCGGCCATCGAAAGAAGAATCTTGTTCATCACACATACTCCAAACAGGGCCACCCCGCTTCGCCCGACAGAACGATTGGCCTGCGCGGGTGTTGCAATTTTGCGGTAAAGCGATGCTTTGGCGCCACGGACGGCGAAAAGGAATGAATGATGCGGTCATTAAGTTTGCTTGGAGCGGTTACGGCTGCGATTGCCGGCTGCGCCACCGGGGAGAGCGGGCAGGCGCCCGCCGGAAAGATCGAGGAGGGCCATGCCTCCCACGCGGGCGCCCCGGGGTCGGATACGCCGACACACCCGCATACCCGATTCGACTCGATCCCGGTCGCCTATCATGGCGTCTATGACGGATCGCTCGAAGCCTGCGCCGGGCCCAGCGACCAGCGGCTGACCGTCTCGGCGAAAGAGCTTCGCTTCCACGAGAGCGTCGGCACCGTCCGCTCCGTCGCCTTCGGCGGCAGGGGCGCGATCGCGGTCGAGGCCGATTACGAGGGCGAGGGCGAGCGCTGGCGCAACCTTCGGATCCTCAGCCTGACCGATAACGGCTCCAGGCTGACGGTGAAGGGCGAGGGCGATTCCCTCGACCGGGTCCGCTGCCCGGGAAGGGCACGCTGACTGGGTGCGGATCCTCTTCCTCCTCGGCGCCTTCCTGCTTCTCGCGACCTTCGCCCCGCCGGCCCTGCAGCATCGCGAGCCGCCGCCGCCGGTCAGCCTCGTGCGCTTCACGCCGGTGCCGCTAAGCGAGGACGCTCCGGGCCTGAACCGGCTGGGCCGGTTGCGGTATCTCGGCGGCTGGGCGCTGACCAGCAACGACGCCCGGCTCGGCGGCATCTCGGCGCTCCACGTCGAGGGGGGCGAGGCGCTCGCCATGAGCGACGCGGGCTGGCGGATCCGCCTGCCTTTGCCGCGAGGCCGAGGTCCGGTGCGGGCCGAATTCGCCATGATCGAGGAGGGGCCGGGCCCGCCGGGCGACAAGGTCAACCGCGACGTCGAATCGCTCGTCGTCCATGGGGACGCCGCCTGGATTGGCTACGAGCAGGGCAATGCGGTCTGGCGCTACGGCCGGCGGAGCTTCGATCGGCGTTCGTCCGACGCCCCGCGGGCGATGCGCGAGTGGAGCGACAATGCCGGCCCGGAAGCGATGGTAAGGCTTCAGGACGGCCGCTTCCTGGTCTTCGCGGAAGGCAATGGCGGCGACAGCGAGGCGGTCCTCTTCGCCGGCGACCCGGCGGTGCCCGGCACTCCGGCGCTGCGCCTGCGCTACCGCCCGCCCGAGGGCTATCGGGTGACCGACGCCGCTCTGCTTGCCGACGGGCGGATATTGCTTCTCAACCGCAAGGTCGGACTGTTCGCCGGCTTCACCGCAAGGCTGACCGTCGCGGCCCTGCCCAGGCTCGCCGACCGCGCCCTGATCACCGGGCAGGAGGTGGCCGCGTTCGAAGGGAAGGTGACCCGCGACAATCTGGAGGCGCTGAGCATCACCCGGGAGGGCGGCCGGACGATCCTGTGGATCGCCTCGGACGACAATTACAATCCGCTCCAGCGGAGCCTGCTGCTGAAGTTCGCTCTGGTGGAATGAAGAGCGCGGCGTGGGTCGTCACCCCCGCGAAAGCCGGGGTCTCAGGGCGGGATGTGCGCCCGGGCTTGTAATTCGCTGGGGTCCCGGCTTTCGCCGGGATGACGTGGAATAACCGTTTAAGCCGCGGCGGCCGGCTCGCCCTGCTGCTTCTTGGCGATCTCGCGCTTCAGTCGGCGCGCCTTGAGGCTCAGGCTGTCGTCCTTCGACTTCATAAGCCAATTGTCGAGGCCGCCGACATGCTCGACCGACCTCAGGCCGTTCATCGACACGCGCAGCTTGATCCCGCGCCCGAGCGACTCGCTGATCAGGGTCACGTTCTGCAGGTTGGGCAGAAAGGTGCGCTTGGTCTTGTTGTTGGCGTGGGAAACGTTGTGGCCCACCTGCCGGCCCTTGCCGGTCAGCTCGCAAATGCGCGACATGATCTCTCGTCCTGGTTTGAAGCGGGGCCGAAATACGGTCCCGGAAAGCCGGGGCGGATAGCGGCGGAAGGGGCTTTCGTCAACCTGAAGCTGGCGCCCCGGGTGTGAAACGGTCGTTGCGGACCTGCAACCGAATGGCGTACCCATCGTTGTCCGACGAACGGAGGAAACCGGTCCATGCTACGCGCCGTCCTGCTAATTGTCGCCTTGCTCATTCTGCTCGTCATCGGCGCCGTGTGGCTGAACCTCATCGATCTCAACCAGACTCAGAACGCTCAGGCGCCCAAGTTCGAGGTGAAGGTCAACCCGGTGACCGTCGGCACCACCACCGCCAACGTCCAGGCCCCGACCGTCGAGATGAAGACCCGGCAGGTCGAAGTGCCGAGCGTCAGCGTCGGCGGGGGCGAGCCGGCGAACCAGCAATAGGCTTTCCCCGCCGCTCTTCGTCATTCCCGCGAAACGGGAATCCGGACGGCGTCCGCGCGTGACACGGGCTTCCGCTGGATCCCCGCTTTCGCGAGGATGACGGAGGAGCGATCCAGTCATTGCCTGTCGCGGGTGCGGACCTTAGGCCTCGCGCCATGACCGCCGCTTTCTCCGAACCGATGCGCCGGGCGCTCGACGAGGCGCACGCCGCCGCCGCCGACGGCGAGGTGCCGGTCGGCGCCGTGGTGACTCGGGCGGGCTCGATCATCGCCACCGGGCGCAACCGGATGCGCCTCGACCATGATCCCACCGCTCATGCCGAGATGGTGGCGATTCGCTCCGCCGCCGCCGCGCTCGGCACTTCGCGCCTCGACGGCTGCGATCTCTGGGTGACTCTCGAGCCCTGCGCGATGTGCGCCGGAGCGATGGCGCTCGCCCGGCTGTCGCGTCTCTATTTCGCCGCGCCCGATCCGAAGGGGGGTGCGGTGCTCCACGGCCCGCGCCTCTTCGCCCAGCCGACCTGCCACCACGCGCCGGAAGTCTATTCCGGAATGGGGGAAGCCGAGGCCGGGGACATGCTCAAGGCCTTCTTTCGGGAGCGGCGGTAAACTGCCTCCCCATCGCCAGATGGGGAGGCAAGTAAGGATAGGAACCGCTTGTCGCGGTGAAAGCTTCCCGGCTAAGAGGCGTGAGCGCCATGCCGCCAGTCCCCCCCTTGCCGCCATTCCCTTGGTTCGACGTCGTCGTCATCCTGATGCTGATCACGCTGAACGGCGTGTTCGCGATGGCCGAGATGGCGATCGTCTCGTCGCGAAAGCCGCGCCTGAAGGCGATGGCGAAATCGGGGCGATGGGGCGCTCAGACGGCGCTCGACCTCGCCGCCGATCCGGGCCGCTTCCTGTCGGCCGTACAGATCGGGATCACCTTGATCGGAATCCTCGCCGGCGCCTATTCGGGCGCCAGCCTCGGCGGACCGGTGGGCGCCCGGCTGGAGCGGCTGGGCCTCGCGCCCGACACCGCGGCGACGCTGGGCTTCGTCGTCGTCATCTTCTTCACCACTTATGCGTCTCTGGTGATCGGCGAGCTCGTTCCCAAGCAATTCGCCTTGCGCTCGCCCGAGCCGATCGCGGCGTTCATGGGCCCGCCGATGCTTTGGACCGCCAAGGCGACGGCACCGCTCGTCTGGCTGCTCGACCGGACCAGCGCGCTCATCTTCCGCCTGCTCAGGATGCGCCGCGACAATGCCGACAAGGTGACGGCCGAAGAGCTTCATCTGGTCGTGGCCGAGGCGCACCATGCCGGAGTCCTCGAGGAATATGAAAGGGCCATCATCTCGGGGGTGGTGCGGCTGGCCGACCGGCCCACCCGGGAAGTGATGACCCCGCGCACCGAGGTCGACTGGATCGACGCTTTGGCGAGCGCCGAGGAGATCCGCCAGGCCCTGCTCGAGACCCCGCACAGCCGAATCCCCGTCGCCGAAGGCTCGGTCGACAAGCTGATCGGGATCGTCCGCGCCCGCGACCTCGTCGCGGCCCTGATCGAGGGGCGGCCGCTCGACATGCGCGTGCTCAGCTGCGAGGCGCCGGTCGTCCCGGACCAGATGGACGCCATGGACGCGCTCGCCGTCCTTCGCGGAAGCGAGACCCGGATGGCCTTCGTCCACGACGAATATGGCCATTTCGAAGGGATCGTGACCTCGGCCGACCTGCTCAACGCCATTTCCGGAGTGCTCGCCGGCGGGTTCGAGGGCGGGCCGGAGGCGCCCCTGGTCGAGCGTGAGGACGGCAGCTGGTGGGTGTCGGGCTCGCTTTCCGCCGACGCTTTGTCGGACCGGCTCGGGATCGGCCTCCCCGAAGACCGCGATTATGCGACGACCGCGGGCTTCGCTCTGTCGGTCCTCAAGCACATCCCCGAAGTCGGCGAGCGCTTCGCCTTCGGCGGCTGGCAGTTCGAGATCGTCGACATGGACGGCTTCAAGATCGACAAGCTCCTGGCCAGCGAAGTGGTGAGGAAGCGGCGGGGGGGATAAATTCCTCCCCGAGATTTCTCGGGGAGGGGGACCGCGCGAAGCGCGGTGGAGGGGTTCTTCAGACTCAGAAAGGCCCCTCCACCAGGCTTCGCCTGGTCCCCCTCCCCATCTCGCGATGGGGAGGATTAACTGCCCAGCTTCCCGAACTTCGCCTCGAAGCCGTCGGTGTCGCCCCGTTCCAGATAGCAGGCCTGCTCGACCAGCCGGTCGCGGGCGATCCGGCCTTCGAAGGCGCCCATGCGCTTGTCGAGCAGGGCGACCTCGGTCCCGGTCAGTCCGGCGAGCTGGTCGAAGCGGGTGATCCCGAATTCGTTGAGCTGCGCGGCGAGCTTCGGTCCGACGCCTTTCAGGAGCCTGAGGTTGTCGGGCGGTCCGCTCGGGCCCGGGATGTCGGGATGGGCGTCCACGCCCAATATCTCGCCGGCGACGTCCTGGGTCGCGGCGGCGAACTCGTCCTGGAGCCCGTTGCCCTCCGGCCCGTCGGTTCGGCGGTCCGAGGTCAGGTCCGCCCGGCTTCCGCTCCCGCGAAAGACCCAGAACGCGACCGCGAGGCCGATCAGCAAGGCGACGACGATCAGGATGAGATTGTCTTGAGCGACGGTCCACATGTTCGGTCAGGTCCTTCTTCGAATCAGGCGAAGCCCTCGCGCCGCCGACGGCCCCAGAGGAACCAGCCGAGGCCGAGGCCGATGAGATAAGCGAGCGCGGCAAGGGCCATGGTTTCGAGGAGCAGCGGCGTTAACCGACGCCCGGAATCGGGTTCGTCCCGCCAGCGCACTCTCGAAATGCCCTCGACGTCGCGGACATAGTCGCTGACGCCCTTCTGGCTGCCCAGGCCCTCGCGCTGGAGTGCGTTGGCTGGGCCGCTGAGGGTCGCCGCCCGGGCGAGCGGGTCGCGGGAGAGACGGACGGTTATGCCGGGCAGCTCCGACCTGGCGACCCCTTGCTCCGCCTCCCTTTGAAGGCGGTCGATCAGCCGCTCTCCGTTGCCGAGAGGCGCGTGCCAGATCCACGCCGCGGCCAGCGCCAGGAGGAGACCGATGGTCGCTTTGTAGACGGGCGGCATGACCTTCCCTTTTCCCTAAATCGCGCTCCACGCAAGCTATTGCGTCGCCGCCTGCGCCGGGTCTTGCGCGGCGGCGAGGTCGACCAGCTTGAGGAATTCCTGGCGCCAGTAATCCTGCGCCGTCCCGGCGAGTCCGCGGACCCGGTCCCAGCCGAAGTTGGCGAGATGGGAGTCCAGCTTGAGCTTCTGGCCATAAGCCGCGACCGAAGCGGCGAAAGCCATGTCGCCGGCGGGCGGCCGGGCGGCCCTGATCGCCGAGGCCGGAATGGGCTGCTGGATCAGTCGGGAGCTGTCCTCCCCCGGCAGCTTGTAGCGGAGCTGGACGAAGGCGAGCTCCCCGCCCGGACGCGCCGGCCCCTGCGGCCGGTTGGCCTCGTAGCGGCGCTCGCCGAGCCAGCCCCGCGACCCGACCGGGACGATCTCGTACAAAGCGGTCACCATGTGCCCGGCGCCGATATCGCCGGCGTCGACGGCGTCGTTGCTGAAATCCTCCTCGCGGAGCAGCCGGTTCTCATAGCCGATCAGCCGGTATTCGGAGACCACGGCCGGATTGAACTCGACCTGGATCTTGACGTCCTTGGCGATGGTGAAAAGGGTCGAGCTCAGCTCCTGGTCGAGCACCTTCTGGGCTTCCATGGCGCTGTCGATGTAGGAATAATTGCCGTTCCCGGCGTCGGCGACCTGCTCCATCATCGCTTCGTTGTAATTGCCCTGGCCGAAGCCGAGGGTGGTGAGCGTGATCCCGTCGTCGCGGTTGCGGCGGACCATGTCCAATATCTGCCGTGTGTCCGAGATTCCGACGTTGAAGTCGCCGTCGGTGGCGAGGATGATCCGGTTGATTCCGTCGGCGATGCGGGTGGCGCGGGCGGTGGCGTAGGCGAGCTCGAGACCCTGGCCGCCGGCAGTGGAGCCGCCGGCCTGGAACTGCGCAAGCGCCGCTTTCACGGCGGCCGGGTCTCCGGTGGGCGGCAGGACGAGGCCGGCCGAGCCGGCGTAGGCGACGATCGACACCCGGTCCTTCGGCTGCATCTGGTCGGCGAGCAGCGAAAGGGCCGCCTTGACCAGCGGCAGCTTGTCCGGCTCGTTCATCGATCCCGACGTGTCGACCAGGAAGACGAGGTTGGCCGCCGGCCGCTCGCGCCGGGCGAGGTCGTAGCCGCGAAGGCCGATCCGAAGCAGCCGGCTATCGGGGTTCCACGGAGTCGTCGAGACGTCGGTCCGCACCGAGAAGGGCCGGCTGCGGTCCGTCGGCAGCGGATAATCGTAGCGGAAATAGTTCAGCATCTCCTCGACCCGGACCGCGTCGGCGGGCGGCATCCGGCCCTGGGTCAGGAAGCGGCGGACATTGGCGTAGCTGCCGGTGTCGACGTCGACGGAGAAGGTGCTGACCGGCTCCTCGGCGACGCGCTTGACCGGATTGGCCTGAACCGCCTGGTAACGTTCGCGGTCCTCCGGGCTCATCGCGGCGAAGTTCGGCTGCGCGGCCAGGCTTCCGACCGTCATCCGCTGCATCGGCATCGGCATCGGCACCGGTGGCGGTGGCGGCGCCATCATCACGGGTTCGGGCGGCGAAGGCAGCGGCTCCGGCTCCGGCGGAACGTGGGAGGCGCAGGCGGCCAGGGCCGTGGCCAGAGTCAAAATCAGGAAATGCCTCATCCGCGCCTCCTCGATGGAAGCCCCAGCCTAACGGCTCCGTGGCCGAGGGCAAGCGGGGGCGGCCGCTACAGCATCGGCGCCTTCACCTGCGGCGAAAGCCAGAAAAATCGGTGCCAGGCACCAATTTCCAAGTCTTTGAAATGCCGTGACCCACTCCGCCGAAATTCGGTGTCAGAAATTCGGTGTCAGGCATCGAATTCAGAGCAGCGGCGCCTCGAGCTTCAGCGACAGGCCCGCCGCCGCGGCCACGGCTTCCGCCCAGATCGCGACCTTCTCGATCTCGTCGGCGTGGGTCTCCGCGGCGTCGCGCTGCTCGGCGAGGCGGTCGGAGGCGCTGAAGCCGGCGTTGGACTTGGAATGGCTGGTGAAGGCGGGGCCGGCGAGGATCTCCCCGATCGCCCGGTCGCCCAGGCCGAGGCCGAACAGGTCCGAGAGCCGCGCCATCGCCTCATCCGGCCGAGCCATCAATGTGCCGCTGTCGAGCGCCCGGACCCGCTCCGCCCCGAACCGGCCGATCAGCCGGGCGAAGACGTCGTGCTGCGCCAGCCACCCCGCCGCCGCGACCTGGAGGTCGGTGAGGTCGAGATAATGCTGCTCGCCCAGGCCGAGGTCGACGATCCCGTCGCGCAGCTGGCCGATGAACAGCTCGCGCACCCAGCGGCGGCCCCACAGCCCCTTCCGGGCGACGGAGCGAAGGAAGTCGGGCAGCGGTGCGTAGAGCAGTAGCGCGTTGGATCGCGGCCGGAGCCCGAGCATGGCCGGGGCGAGGCCGTTGAGGATGTTGGAGGGCTTCACCACCACCGCCTCACCGGGCGAGAAGGGCCGGGCGAGCAGGGTCAAAGCGTCGTCGAGCATCGCGGCCAGCGCCCGAGGCTCGGCGCCGCGCCGCCTCCAGCCGACCATGTCGTTGAGGATCATCGGCTCCTTGAGGCCCATCGCCACCCCGTCCACGTCGACGGCTCGGGCGAGCACGGTCGAGCAGCAATAAGCCGAATGGAAGATGAAGTGCAGCGGCGCGGCCGGCCCCGCCGCGGCGACGGCGTCGCGGCGGCCGAGGACCAGCCGAGGCGAGTCGGCGTCGATATAGTCGTCGGTGATGAAGGTGACGGCGCGATGCCCGTCACGGCTCAGCCGGAGGAAATGGACCTCGTCCCGGCTCTCGTCATAGCGGTGGGCAAGCCAGGCGGGATCGGCGGCGATCGCGGCGGGCTCGGGTGGTGGCGCCATCACCCGCTGCCGCCGGCCCGGGCGATCTCCCGCCAGCCGATATCGCTCCGGCAGAAACCCGAGGGGAAGCCGATCCGGCCCACCGCCCCATAGGCCTTGTCGCGCGCCTCAGCGACCGATCGGCCGGCCGCGGTGACTCCGAGGACCCGGCCGCCGCTCGCCACCAGCCGGCGCCCGTCCAGCGCCGTGCCGGCGTGGAAGATCCTCACCTCGGGCCCGTCGGCCCGGTCGAGCCCCTCGATCGCGCCGCCCGTCTCCGGCCTGTCCGGATAGCCGTTCGCGGCCATCACCACGGTCAGCGCCGCCGCTTCCGAGAAACGCGGCGGCTCGGCCTCGGCGAGGCGGCCGCGGGCGACCGCGTACATCAGCTCCAGCAGGTCGCTTTCCAGCCGCATCATCAGCACCTGGCATTCGGGATCGCCGAAGCGGACATTATATTCGATCAGCTTGGGCCCTTCGGCGGTCAGCATCAGGCCGGCATAGAGGATTCCGGAATAAGGCGTGCCCTGG
>Ga0190275_10000411_pt1 | contig 38759 bp, 40 predicted proteins | sample Popmic550T_FD_133745 | JGI IMG/M metagenome (GOLD analysis project Ga0190275, IMG submission 133745) | Populus adjacent soil microbial communities from riparian zone of Yellowstone River, Montana, USA - 550 T | ecosystem: Environmental > Terrestrial > Soil > Riparian zone > Trees stand | place... | reverse complement strand
CGACACGCTCGGGCTGCAGACGACCAAGCGGTTCTTCCACCACTACAACTTCCCGCCCTTCTCGGTCGGGGAGGCGGGCTTCATGCGCGGCCCGAAGCGGCGTGACATCGGTCACGGCGCCCTGGCCGAGCGCGCCCTGCTGGCGACGGTCCCGGACGAAGAGTCCTTCCCGTACGTGATCCGCGCGGTCTCCGAGACGCTCGAGTCCAACGGCTCCTCCTCGATGGGCTCGGTCTGCGCCTCATCGATGGCGATGCAGGCCGCGGGAGTCCCGGTCAGCGCCCCGGTCGCCGGTGTGGCGATGGGCCTGATCAAGGAGGGCGACGACTACATCGTCCTCACCGACATCGCCGGCGTCGAGGACCACCTCGGCGACATGGACTTCAAGGTCGCCGGGACCAAGGACGGGATCACCGCCCTGCAGATGGACATCAAGATCACCGGCGTCACCTTCGAGATCCTCGAGGACGCGCTGGAGCAGGCCCTCAAGGGCCGCCAGTTCATCCTCGGCAAGATGGCCGAGGCGATCGACGGGCCGCGGGAGAAGCTCTCCCAGCATGCGCCGGCGATCGAGTCGATCAAGATCGATCCCGAGAAGATCGGGGCGGTCATCGGCAAAGGTGGCGAAACGATCCGCGCTCTCTGCGAGGAGTTCGAAGCCGAGATCGACGTCGAGGACGACGGCACGGTGCGGATCTACGCCCCGACCGGCGACCTCGTCGAGGCCTGCGTCGCCCGCATCGACTCGATGACCCGGGAGGCCGAGGTCGGCGATCGCTACAACGCCGCCAAAGTCGTGAAGACGACGACGTTCGGAGCGTTCGTGGAGCTCGTCAAGGGCACCGACGGGCTGTTGCACATCTCCAACGTCAAGCCCGGCGAGCGGGTCGACTCGGTCGACGACGTCCTCACCGCCGGTGAGGTCATCGACGTCACCGTGGTCGAGGTCGACAAGGAGCGCGGCCGCGTTGGCCTGCGCCTCTCCGACGACCCCTCGGTCGCGGGCAAAACGCCGGAGGAGCTGGCCTCTGTCGGTTCCGGCGACGGGCCAAAGCGCGGCGGCGGCGACCGTGGCGGCAATCGCGGTGGCCGGGACCGCGATCGCGGTCCGCGCCGCGAGCGTCGCGGCTAGACGTTGAGCGCACCCCAGCTCACCGAGTTGGGCTCGGGCGTCCGGGTCGTGACCGAGGAGGTTCCCTCGGTCCGGTCCGTGGCGCTCGGGCTCTGGGTGCGCACCGGTTCCCGTAACGAGACCCCGGCCCAGGCCGGGGTCTCGCATTTCTTGGAGCATCTGCTCTTCAAGGGGACGGCGCGCTACTCCGCGATCGAGATCTCCGAGCGCTTCGACGGGCTCGGCGCCTCGATCAACGCCGCCACCGGCAAGGAGACCACGCACCTGCACGCGCGCTTCCTCGACGAGCACACCGAGGAGGTCTTCGACCTGCTGGCGGAAATGCTGCTGGCGCCGACCTATCCCGAAGTCGACTCCGAGCGCCAGGTGGTGCTGGAGGAGATCGCGATGTACGACGACGAGCCGCAGGACCGGGTGCACGACGTGCTCGCCGAGGCCGTCTTCGGATCGCATCCGCTCGGCCGCCGGGTGCTCGGGGAGCCCGAGGTGATCGCCTCGATCCCGGTTCCCGATATCGAGGGCTATCGCAGCGCCCGCTACGCCGGGCCGGAGATCGTCGTCGGCGCCGCCGGCCATCTCGACCACGGCCGCATCGTCGAGCTGGCGGAGCGCTTCGTGACGGCCCCGGCCGACGGCGGCGGGGTCGCCCCCGAGGCCGATCTCGACGGCGGCGCCCGCCTCTGCTTCCACGCCAAGGAGACCGAGCAGTACCACATCTGCTTCGGGGCGCCGGGCCTGCGCCGCGACGACGAGCGCCGCTATCCCCTGGCCGTGCTCGACTCGATCTTCGGCGGCTCGACCTCCTCGCGCCTCTTCCGCGAGGTGCGCGAGAAGCGCGGCCTCGCCTACTCCGTCGGCTCCTACAACGAGCAGTTCACCGACCAGGGGCTGGTCGCCACCTACGTCGGCACCCGCGAGGACAACGTCGAGGAGGCCTGCGCGATCATCGGCACCGAGCTGGCGCGCCTGCGCTCCGAGCCGGTCTCCGCCGAGGAGCTGACCCGGGCCAAGGAGAGCGTCAAGGGGCGGCTCGTCCTCTCCTCCGAGTCGACCGCGGCGCGGATGACGCGGATCTCGCGCGCGACCCTGTTCGGCCTGCCGATCGAAAGCCTCGACGAGATGCTGGCCCGGGTTGACGCGATCGCGGTCGACGACCTCACCGAGTTGGCGTCCGAGCTCTACGGCGCCGAGCGGCTCTCCGCCGCCTGCGTCGGTGCCGACGAGGACCGTTTCCGGCAGGCTCTGGCGCCGGTCAGCGAGAGCCTGGTAGCTGCGTGATCCGGGTCGCGGTCGCCGGTGCCGCCGGGCGCATGGGGGAAGCGGTGTGCGAGGCGGTCGAGGCCGCCGAGGACACGATCCTCGCCGGTCGCGCCGACCCGGCACTGGGGGTCGAGCTGGCCGACGTCCTCGGTGACGCCGACGTGGTCGTCGACTTCACGATTCCCGACACCGCCCTCGGCAACGTCCGCGCCAGCCTCGAGGCCGGTGTCCACACGGTCGTCGGCACCACCGGCTTCGACCTCGAGGCCGCCCGCGCCGCGGCCGAGACTTCCAGCGCCAACTGCTTCGTCGCTCCCAACTTCGCGATCGGCGCCGTGCTGCTGATGGAGGTCGCGCAGACGATCGCGCCGCACATGCCGGAGTGCGAGATCGTCGAGCTGCACCACGATCGCAAGCTCGACGCGCCCTCCGGCACCGCCAAGCGCACCGGGGAGCTGATCGACGGCGCCGGCGGCAACGTCCACCGGCCGATCCACTCGGTGCGGCTGCCGGGCCTGGTCGCCCACCAGGAAGTGATCTTCGGCGGCGAGGGCCAGACGCTCTCGCTGCGCCACGACTCGATCGACCGCCGCTCGTTCATGCCGGGGGTGCTGCTGGCCGTGCGCCGGGTGGCGGGGCTGCCGCAGAGCTTCACGGTCGGCCTCGAGAAGCTGCTCTTCGATGAGTAGGCCGGTGGACTGGGTACATTGGCAGCGATGACGCAGCGGATACGAGGGGTTTTAACGGCGATGGCCACTCCGTTCGACGAGGACGGGGGAGTCGACCACGGCGCGGCGCGCAATCTGGCCGTTCACCTGCTCGAGCATGGCTCGCACGGCCTTGTGGTGGGGGGGACGACGGGCGAGTGCCCGACCCTGACCGACGAGGAGACGATCGCGCTGTTGGGCGAGGTCAGGGCCGAGGTCGGTGACGAAGCGCTGTTGATCTGCGGCACCGGAACCAATGACACCCGGCATTCCCGCGAGCTGACCAAGGCCGCCGCGGCGGCGAGCGCCGACGCCTCGCTGGTCGTCGCGCCTTACTACAACAAGCCCAACGCGGCCGGCCTGCGCGCCCACTTCGAGTCGGTCGCCGCCGCGGTCCCCGAGCTGCCGATGATCGTCTACAACATCCCCTCGCGGGTGGTGATCAACATGCCGCCGGCGCTGCTCGCCGAACTCGGCGCGGTCGACAACATCGTCGCCGTCAAGCAGGCCAACGACGACGAGCTCGGCCCGGTCGAGGGCCTCGAGATCCTCGCTGGCAACGACAACACCTTCCTTCGCGTGCTCGAGTTCGACGGCGCCGGCGGCATCACCGTCGCCTCGCACGTCGCCGGGCACCATATGCGCGAGATGTGGGACGCGGCCCAGGCGGGCGACATCGCCCGCGCCCGCGAGATCGATGCCGAGCTGATCCCTCTTTATGAGGGGCTCTCGGTAACCACCAACCCGATTCCGATCAAGGCCGCGCTGGAAATGCTCGGCCTCGCCTCGGAGCGGATGCGGCTGCCGCTGGTCCCAGCGGATGCCGAACAGCGGGCCGCGGTCAGAGCCGCGCTGGAGGGCCTCGGCCTTCCGCTCGCCACCAACTAAACAACTTCAGAAGAGAGTGAGCTACTAGTGCCAAGCAAGAAACTCCGAGTGCTGCCGCTTGGCGGCCTAGGCGAGATCGGCAAGAACATGACCGTGATCGAGTACGACGGCAAGATCGTCGTCGTCGACACGGGCCTGATGTTCCCGACCGCGGAGATGCACGGGATCGACCTCGTCCTGCCCGACTTCTCCTACCTGCGCGACCGCGCCGACGACATCGAAGCGATCGTGCTGACGCACGGCCACGAGGACCACGTCGGCGCCCTGCCCTACGTGCTGCGCGAGATCGGCTCGCCGCCGGTCATCTACGGCGGCCTGCTGACGATCGGGATGGTGCGGTCCAAGCTCGACGAGCACAAGCTCTCCGACGCGCCGCTGCAGGAGCTGCCGGCGGGGGAAAAGGTCCAGCGCGGCCCCTTCGGGCTGGAGCTGGTCCACCTCGCCCACTCGATTCCCGACATGCGCGGCGTCCTGATCACCACCGAGGTTGGCTCGATGCTGATGACCGGCGACTACAAGTTCGACCAGACCCCGGTCGACGGCCGCCCGGCCGACATCCCGCGCCTGGCCGAGATCGGCCGCGAAGGCCTGCTGCTGCTCTGCGGCGACTCGACCAACGCCGACCGGCCCGGGGTGGCGCCGTCGGAGTCAAGCGTCGGGCCGGCGCTGCTGCAGCAGTTCTCGCGCTGCAAGGGGCGGATCATCGTCACCTCCTTCGCCTCCAACATCCACCGCGTGCAGCAGGTGATCGACGCCGCCGTGCAGCTCGACCGCAAGGTCGCCCTGGTCGGCCGCTCGATGCGCAAGAACTACAACATCGCCTCCAACCTGGGGATGGCGAAAGCGCCCTCCGGGCTCTTCATCCAGCCACGCGAGATCGAGAACTTCCCCGACGAGAAGATCGTCGTCATCTCCACCGGCAGCCAGGGCGAGCCGCTCTCGGCGCTGCGGCGGATGGCCAACAACGACCACCGCGACGTGCAGCTGCACTCCGGCGACACCGTCGTCTTCTCGGCCACGCCGGTGCCCGGCAACGAGCGTGCCGTGAACGAGACGATCGACCGCATCTACGAGATCGGCGCCACCGTGATCACCGCCAAGGACGCGCCGATCCATGCCTCCGGCCACGGCTGGCAGGAGGAGATCAAGCTGATGCTGAACCTGACCAAGCCCAAGTACGTGATGCCGGTCCACGGCGACCACAAGCGCCTGCGGCTGCACTCCGAGCTGGCCGAAGCGGTCGGCGTCGACGGCGCCAACATCTTCCGCGGCCGCAACGGCCTGCCGCTGGAGATCGACCAGAACGGGGCCAAGTTCGGCGAGGACATCCACGCCGGCACGATGTACGTCGACGGCGTCAACATCGGCGACCCCGACGACGCCGCCCTGCGCGACCGCCGCGAGATCTCGGCCGACGGCATCTTCATCGTCGTCGTCACGATCTCCAACGACGACGGCACCGTCGTCGCCGACCCCGAGGTGATCTTCCGCGGCGTCGCCTTCCTCGAGGAGGCGGATGCGCTGGTCGAAGAGCTCAGCGACCTGGTCGAAGACCAGCTCGAAGACGCGGCCGAGAAGGGGACGCGGGAGTCGCATCTGATCGAGGAAGACCTGCATGACGCGGTTGGCAAGTTCGTCTTCCAGCGGTTGAAGCGGCGGCCGATGATCTTGCCGGTGGTTATCGAGGTCTGATTCGTGGGCGGGGCGGGGGAGGGGGTGGGTGACCCTCTCCCGGAGACCGTCGCGCAGCTGATCGAGCCCCGAGGGTTCCGGCGCGGTTCCTGGAGCCTCCGGGAGAGGGTCACCCAACCCCTCTACTCGACACTGACCACGGGAGCGCCTCGGGGGAACGGCCGCTTAGCTAGGGCCGGGCGCCAAGCTCTGGCGCGTCGTCAGCTTCTGTGCGTCGAAGCTTTTGAGCTGGCGTGGCGCTTGTTGGAGGGATGGGGTACCCCTCTCCGGGAATGTGTGCGAAGCACGCGATATGCAATCTGCCTATTGCGCGACCTTTAGGTCGCGCTCCAACATCCGGAGCGACGCGCCCATAGGGCGCGGAACGACAAATTCCCGGAGAGGGGTACCCCATCCCTCCCTCACCAGCCCACGCAAAAAAAAGACCCGCCGGAGGTGTCTGGGGAGAGTTCCGGCGGGCCTTGTTTGTCTCGTCCACCGGGAAATCTAGGCGGCTGGCCTAAACAGCTTTTAAAGGATCGCTAACTACTTGCTCAGGATCAGCGAGGGGGATGCGGATCCGGAAGAGGGCGCCGCCGGAGGCCGATTCGGTGGCTTCGACGCTGCCGTCGTGGGAGGCGGCGACGGCGCTGACGATCGCCAGGCCGAGGCCGGTGCCGGCGCCGCGAGCGGTGTCGGCCGGGCCCTCGCCGCGGACGAAGCGGTCGAAGACCTGGGTGCGCACGGCGGCGGGGATGCCGGGGCCGTCGTCGGCGACCTCGACCACGGCCTCCTCGCCCTCGACGCGCAGGCTGAGCTCGATCAGCGAGCCGGCGGGGGTGTGGCGGGCGGCGTTGTCGAGCAGGTTGAGGATCATCCGGTGCAGCTCGTCCGGGCTGCCTTCGACCCGCAGGGGGCGCTCGTTGTCGACGGTCAGGGTGCGGTTGCCCATCAGCGGCGCCGCCTCGGCGGCGGCATCGCCGGCGATCTCGGCCAGGTCGCAGCGCCGGTGCTTGTCGAGCCGGCCGGCGTCGGCGCGGGCCAGCAGCAGCAGGTCGGCGACGAGGCGGCTCATCCGCCGCGAGGAGCGCAGGGCGGAGTCGACCATTTCGCGGTCTTCGTCCTGACCGGGGGCGCCGAGCGAGGCCTGCAGCAGCTCGAGGTTGGCGAGGACGCTGGTCAGCGGCGTGCGCAGCTCGTGCGAGGCGTCGGCGACGAACTCGCGCTGCTTCTGCATCGCCCCCTCGCGCTCGGCCCGGGCGGCATCGAGCGAGCGCAGCATCTCCTCCAGCGTCAGCGCCAGCTCGCCCACCTCGTCTTCCACCGCCGGCTCCGGCATCCGCCGCGAGGGGTCGCCGGTGGCGGCGATCTCGCGCGCGGTCGCGGTCAGCGAGGCGATCGGCCGCATCGCCCGGCGGGCGATCGCGACCCCGGCGAAGCTCGCCAGCAGGGTGCCGAAGAAGATGCCGGCGACGATGAAGAGCCAGAGGCGGTCGACGGTCGAGTCGACGTGCTCGACGCTACGCCCATACTGGACGTAGCCGGTGGTGGTGCCGTTGTCGTCGACGATCGGTTCGGTCGCGACCCGGATCCCGTCGTGTTCTGAGAGTCCTGCCTGGGGCGCGCCGAGATCGGCCGAGCCCCTGGTCGACGCCCGCACGTCGAGGTTGATGTCGAGGACGCGGGCGGAGGCATCGTCGGGGAGGACGAAATCGTTGAGCCGCGGACCTTCACGGGCACGCGGGGGGCCCAGGGCCGGGTATTCGACTTTGAATTCGCTGGCGAGGATCTGGGCGGCGCTGCGCACCTCGCTGTTGAAATCGTCGCGTATCCGCTGCGTGGCGACGGTCCCGATCACGGCGCCGAACAGCATCAGGATCACCAGCGTCAGCCCGGCTGAGACCGCGGCCAGGCGCCAGCGCAGCGGCCAGCTGCCGGGGCGGAGCAGGCGTCCCGTCGAGCTGGACCGGTTGGCCACGAGCCGCACGGCCTAGTCCTTCAGCACGTAGCCGGCTCCGCGTTTGGTGTGCAGCAGCCGCGGCTCGCCGCCCGCCTCGAGCTTGCGCCGCAGGTTCGAGATGAAGACGTCGATCGTGTTGGTGGCGGCCATCGGGTCATAGCCCCAGACCTCGTCGAGCAGCCGCTCGCGCGAGATCACCAGGCGCTCGTTGCGGATCAGGAACTCGAGCAGCTCGAACTCGCGATTGGTCAGCTCGATCTCACGCTCGCCGCGGCGGACCTCGCGGGTGTCGGGATTGAGCTGCAGGTCGCCGACCTCCAGCGATGCGGCCCCCCGCGGTGGCCGCCGCCGCAGCAGCGCCCGGATCCGCGCCAGCAGCTCCTGGCGCTCGAACGGCTTCGCCAGGTAGTCGTCGGCGCCGCTGTCGAGCCCGGCCACGCGATCCTCGGTCTCGGCGCGGGCGGTCAGCATCAGGATCGGCACGTCTCCCTCCTCGCGCAGCCGGCGGCAGACCTCGACGCCGTCGAGGCGGGGGAGGCCGAGGTCGAGCACGACCAGGTCGGGGAAGAAGCCGGCGGCGACGTCGAGGGCGTCGAGCCCGTCGGCGGAGGTGCGGACCTCGTAGCCCTCGTTGCGGAGCGAGCGGCGGAGGACGTCGGCGATGTCGGCGTCGTCCTCGACCACGAGGACGCGGCCACCAGATTGGTCGGCTGCGAAGGCCATGCGGCGATGTTAGCCCGCCTCTGGCCGCGTTCCGCCTGCTTTTAGCGCGAATTTAGGGCGCTGCAGAGGATCGGGCGCAGGGCTGCGTGGGTCCGCGTCGAACCGGGACAGCATGTTCGTTCGCAAGAAGCGCGCGCCCGCGCGCAAAGCCAAAGCCGGGAAGAAACGAGCCAAAGCGGCGAAGCCGAAGGGCGGGCTGCATCTGCCGGCCGGGCTGGAGCAGCGGCACCTCGACCTGATCGGCCTGCTTCTCGTCGCCTTCGGCGTCTATCTCGTCTTCGTCCTCTTCTTCGGCTGGGAGGGGGGGAAGGTCGGCTACGGAGTCGAGACCGGGTTGACCTATCTCTTCGGCACGGTCGGAGCGCGGATCTTCACTGTCCTGATCGTGCTGATCGGGGGGATGCTGCTGACCGGCACTTCCGTCTCCGCGCTGGCTCGTGGAATCGGGCGCGGGGTCAGGGCGATCTCCCGCGGTGCCTTCCACGGCGGCGACGCCGCGGCGAAGACGGTCGCCCGCACCCACGCCGACTGGCGTGAGCAGCGCCAGACCCGCGCCGAGGCGGCGACGATCGCCGGCGAGACCGACGTGATGAGCACCTATCCGGACACGGACGAGTTCGAGCCCACCGTGCAGCTGGCCGAGGAGCCCGAGGACGAGCCTGATCTCGCTCTCGCCGCCGACGACTTCGACAGCGAACTGGAGGACATCGCCACCACCGAGGAGGACGCGGTCGCGATCGAGCCGGTGCCCGAGCCGGAGCAGGTCGCCCTGACCCCGATGGGGGAGAAGCGCGGAGTCACGACTTCAGACGAGATCGATTACCGCCCGCCGCCGGCGAAGGCCCTGGAGCGCGGCAAAGGCGACAAGGGACCGGATCCCCGCGACCAGGAGATCACCGGCCGCAAGCTGGTCGAGACCCTCGGCCACTTCGGCGTCGAGGCAAAGATCGTCGGCGTCGTCAGCGGCCCGCACGTCTCCCGCTATGAACTGCGACTGGCGCCGGGCATCAAGGTCAAGAAGGTCACCGAGCTGGCGAACGACCTCGCCTACGCCCTCGCCTCGACTGACATCCGCATCCTCGCGCCGATCCCGGGCAAGCAGGCGGTCGGGGTCGAGGTCCCGAACGCCCGCCGCCGCATCGTCCGGCTCGGCGACATCTACGCCGGTCGCCCCGAGAAGACCTCGCCACTGGTCGCCTGGCTCGGCAAGGGGATCGACGGCAACCCGGTCTGGACCGACCTGGCGAAGATGCCGCACGTGCTCGTCGCCGGCACCACCGGCTCGGGCAAGTCCGCCTGTGTCAACGGGATCCTCTCCTCGATCCTGATGCAGGCCTCGCCGAACGAGGTCCGCCTGGTTCTGGTCGACCCCAAGCAGGTCGAGCTCAACCACTACGAGAACGTGCCGCACCTGCTGACCCCGGTGGTCACCTCGCCGCGCCTCGCCGCCAACGTCCTCTCCAATCTGATCGTCGAGATGGAGACCCGCTACGGGATCATGAGCGAGGCCCGCTGCCGCAACCTCGGCGAGCTCAACCGCTACCGCAAGAAGAAGGGCGATGCGCCGCTGCCTCACATCCTCTGCGTGATCGACGAGCTCGCGGACCTGATGATGGTCGCTCCGGCCGAAGTCGAGGACTCGATCATCCGCCTGGCGCAGAAGTCGCGCGCCACCGGCATCCACCTGGTGCTGGCGACCCAGCGGCCCTCGACCGACATCATCACCGGCACGATCAAGGTCAACATCCCCTCCCGGATCGCCTTCGCCGTCTCTTCGCAGACCGATTCGCGGGTGATCCTCGACCAGGGCGGGGCGGAGTCGCTGCTCGGCCAGGGCGACATGCTCTTCCGCGGTGCCGGCAGCTCCAAGCTGCAGCGCGTCCAGGGCGCCTTCATCACCGAGGAGGAGATCGCCCGCATCACCAACCACTGGGCCAGGCAGGGTGAACCGGAGTTCGAGGCCGAGCTGCTGGAGACCCCGGAGGAGGTGGCCGAGGAGGGGCACGAGGGCGAGTTCGACCCCGACAGCGACGACCTCCTCGACGAGGCGATCCGACTGGTCGTGCAGACCGAGACCGCCTCCGTCTCTATGATCCAGCGGCGACTGCGGGTCGGCTACACCCGCGCCGGCCGCCTGATCGACATGCTCGAGCGCCGCGGCGTGATCTCCGGCTACGAGGGGTCGAAACCGCGACAGGTCCTGATCACCCAGGCGGACCTCAACCGCGTGCTCGCCCCCGCCGGGCAGACCGGCCCGCCAGGGTCGGACACGCTCACCGTCGAGCCTGACGCCGACCTCTAGCAACAGCGGTCGGTAGCGTCCACGGGCGTGATCCGCGCCGGCATCGTCGTTACGGGAACCGAGGTCCTGACCGGGCGCATCGCCGACTCCAACGGCCCCTGGATATCCGAACGGCTGGCCGAGCACGGGGTCGAGGTGGCTCATATCCTCGTCGTCGCCGACCGCCCCGACGACCTCGAGGCGGCACTGCGCTTCATGGCGGCGGAGGGAATGGACCTGATCGTCACCAGCGGCGGCCTCGGCCCGACCGCCGACGATCTCACGGGAGAGGTGGTCGCCCGCTTCGCCGGCCGCGAGCTCGTGCTCGACAAGGAGGTCGAGTCGAAGATCGCCGAGGTCCTGCGCGGCTTCGCCCGCCGCGGTGGGTTCGACTTCGACGAGGAGGCGATCATGGAGGCCAATCGCAAGCAGGCGATGGTCCCCGCGGGCGGGATCGCGCTCGACCCGGTCGGCACCGCCCCGGGCCTGATCGTGCCGGCCGCAGGCAGGGTCGTCATCGTTCTGCCCGGCCCGCCGCGGGAGCTGCAGCCGATGTGGCCGGTGGCGCTGGAGGCCGCGCCCGTGCGGGAGCTGCTCGACCGCGCGACCCCGTTGCGGGGCTACACGCTGCGAATGTTCGGCGTGCCCGAGTCGGAGATCGCCAAGAGCCTGCGTGAGATCGAGTCCGACGGCGTCGATGTCGGTGCGGTCGAGATCACCACCTGCCTGCGCCGCGGCGAGATCGAGATCGACGTCCGCTACCGCGACGAGGCCGCGGCGAGCGCCGAGGGGGTGCGGGAGGGGCTGGCCGAGCGCCACCGGCGCCACCTATTCAGCCACGACGGCGAGACGATCGACTCGCAGGTGGCGAGGCTGCTCAAAGGTCACCGGCTCGGCTTGGCCGAGTCCTGCAGCGGCGGCCTGCTGGCGGCGCGGATCACCACCCTCGACGGTGCCTCGAGCTACATGCGGGGCGGCATCGTCGCTTACTCCTACGAGGCGAAAGAAAAGCTGCTCGGCGTCGATCCGGCGCTGCTCGAGGAGAAGGGCGCGGTCTCCCCGGAGGTGGCGGAGGCGATGGCGATCGGCGCCCTGGAGCGCTTCGACGCCGACGTCGCGGTCTCGATCACCGGCATCGCCGGGCCCACCGGGGGCGGCGAGGAGAAGCCGATCGGATATGTCTGCTTCAACGCCCGCCTCGCCGACGGCACCTCGATCGCCCGCGATCCGGTGATCCCCGGCGGCCGCGACGACATCCGCGAACGCTCGGCCCTGGTCGGCATGCACCTGATCCGGATCCTGCTCGGCGACGCCGAGCCGCCGCTTTAATCCCTCCTGAGCCAGTTGCCTCGAAGTCGCGCGTAAGTCGGCTCCGACTTCTTGCGAATGGGCCTTAACTCGTGCGTCCTGACGCCGTAGCGTGGGTCGGGTGAGCAAGCCAACCGCCGAGAGCAAGCCCATCCGCATGTTCGTTGCGCTCGACCTGCCAGAGCGCGTCCGCATGGACATCGCGAGCTGGGGCGAGACCGCTCTGGCCGACCCGGCGCTGCGGCAGGTTTCGGTGGAGTCGCTTCACGTCACTCTCGCCTTCCTTGGCAACCGACCGGCGGACGACGTCGAGCGGATTGCCGAAGCGATGGAAGAGGCCGCGGACCGACCGGTGCTGATGGAGCTGGGAGGCCCGGTTGGACGGCCGGCACGGGGCAGGCCGCGGCTCGTCGCCCTACCGGTGCTGCACGGACCGGTCCCAGGGCTGCAGGAGCGGTTGAGCGAGATCTTGCGCTGGGAACGGCTCTACGAGCCGGAGAAGCGGCCTTTCTGGCCGCATGTGACGGTCGCCAGGGTTCGCGCCGAGGGACGCGGGTCGAAACGGCCGATGCCGGTGGACGTTCCGTCTGGCCCCTCGCCTATAACGCGCACGGGCTGGTTCCATGGCGTCCGGATCTCCCTCTACCGTTCTGAACTCCAGCCTTCGGGTGCGCGATATATCCCGCTGGCCCAAGTCCAGCTACCCGGAACAGGGTGGCAGTGAGGTGATCGAGATGGCAGACAGAAGGACCAACTTGAACGACGTTTCCGCGAAGGAAGCCAAAGCCAAGGACGCGGCGCTGGAGAGCGCGGTCAGCGGCATCAGGAAGGAGTTCGGCGAGGGCTCGCTGATGCGGCTCGGCGACAAAGGGACGGTCAAGGTGGACGCGATCCCGACCGGGGCCCTGGCGCTGGACCTGGCACTTGGAATCGGCGGCGTCCCGCGCGGCCGGATCGTCGAGATCTTCGGCCCCGAGTCCTCCGGAAAGACGACCCTGGTCAACCACATCATCGCCCAGGCCCAGGCTCTCGGCGGCGTCTGTGCCTTCATCGACACCGAGCACGCGATCGACCCGGTCTACTCGCGGGCGATCGGCGTCGACACCGACGAGCTGCTGGTCTCCCAGCCCGACTATGGCGAGCAGGCGCTGCAGATCGCCGATCGCCTGATCGCCTCCGGCGCGGTCGACGTGGTCGCGGTCGACTCGGTCGCGGCGCTGACCCCGAAAGCCGAGCTCGACGGCCAGATCGGCGATACCACGGTCGGCCTGCAGGCCCGCTTGATGTCGCAGGCGATGCGCAAACTCGCCGGCAATCTCAACCGGACCAAAACGGTCTGCCTCTTCACCAACCAGATCCGCGAAAAGATCGGGGTTCAGTTCGGCTCGCCGGAGACCCAGCCGGGCGGCCGGGCGCTCAAGTTCTACGCCTCACAGCGACTCGACATCCGCCGCATCGAGACCCTCAAGGAAGGGACCGAGGCGGTCGGCAACCGGGTCCGGGTCAAAGTCGTCAAGAACAAGGTGGCCTCACCGTTCCGCCAGGCCGAGTTCGACATCGAGTACGGAGTCGGCATCTCCCGTGAGGGCGGCCTGCTCGACTTCGGAATCGAGCAGGACTTGGTGCAGAAATCCGGCTCCTTCTTCTCCTACGGAGAGACCCGTCTCGGCCAGGGCCGCAACAACGCCAAGCAGTTCCTGACCGACAACCCGGAGCTTGCCGCTGAGATCGAAACCAAGGTGCGGGTGGCGCTGGGCATCGACGGTGAGGCACCGGCCCCCGAAGCCGAGGCGCCGGCGCCTGTGCCCGAGGTAAAAGCCGCCTGAGGGCCTGACGGCACCCGATTGCCGTCCTGACTTAGGATTCCGGCCGCTCCATGGATAACGAAACCCTCTTTTACGTCTGCGGGATCGCCCTGGCCGTCTCGGCGGTCGTGATCAGCTTCATCGGGCTGAAAGCGAAAGGCTTTCCCGGCCGCGCCTTCCCGATCGTGATCCTCTGGTTCGCGCTCCTGGTCGGCGGCGCGACCACGTACTCGGTCCTCCACGCCCAGGACGAGCAGCACCACAAAGAAGCCGAGCTCGAGCATGCCGGCGAAGTGTTCGAAGCCGAGGGCAATGAGGACGTGCCTCCGACTGATGAGGAAGAGGGCCACGGAGGCGAAGAAGCCGCAAAATCTGGTTCGACGCTGAAACTGGCGGCCGATCCGAGCGCGATCGCCTACGACACCACCAGCCTCAGCGCCAAAGCCGGTGAGGTCACGATCGAGTTCTCCAACCCGGCCCCGCTGGAACACGACGTGGCGATCCTCGAAGACGGCGAGGAGATCGCCGCTTCCGAGCTGGTTGCCGAAGCCGACACCTCGGTCAGCGTCGAGCTCGAGCCCGGCAGCTACACCTTCTTCTGCACCGTGCCCGGCCATGCCGAAGCCGGCATGGAGGGCATTCTCACCGTCGAGTAGGGAGCTGGTTGAGGGCAGCTGTATGCCCCTCCTCCAGAGACCGTCGCGCAGCTGGATCGCGGACTTGCTTCGAGGCGCCCGTCCAGGAGCCTCTGGAGGAGGGGCATACAGCTGCCCAACTCGAAGCTAGACGCCGCTTCGAAACAGCTTCCGGTGTTCGGAGGGCTTTCGGGTGGAGGCGTCGGGGGTCCCTCTCCCGGAGGCTCAAGGAACCGCGCTGGAACCCTCTGGGCTCACCCCAGCTGCGCGACGGTCTCCGGGAGAGGGACCCCCGACGCCTCCCCACAGAACGCCCACCGGCGTTACCCTGCCGCCAATGGCCAAGAGCTTTCACGTCACCACGTTCGGCTGCCAGATGAACGTGCATGATTCGGAGCGGATGCGGGGGATGCTTGCTTCGCTCGGGTACGAGGAGGCACCCGAGCGCGATGGGGCGGATGTGATCCTCTTCAACACCTGCTCGATCCGCGAGTCGGCAGACAGTCGCTTCATCGCTCACCTGGGCGAGGCGAAGCGGCTCAAGTCCGAAAACCCGGAGCGGATCGTCGGCGTCGGCGGCTGCTGGGCGCAGTCGGTCAAGGACGAGGTCTTCCAGCGCTTCCCCTTCGTCGATGTCGCCTTCGGGCCCGGCCAGATCCACAAGCTGGCCGAGTTCCTCAACTCCGACTCGCTCAGCGCTCAGGGCTACTTCGAGTTCGAGGACTTCGCCGGCCACCTGCCGACCCGGCGCGAGCGCGAGTTTCAAGGCTGGCTGCAGATCTCCCAGGGCTGCAACTGCGCCTGTTCCTACTGCATCGTCCCCTCGACCCGGGGGAAAGAGGTCAGCCGCGACCCGAGCGAGTTGCTGCTCGAGGCCGAGGCGCTGGCCGCGGACGGGGTGGTCGAGGTGACGCTGCTGGGGCAGAACGTCAACAGCTACGGCCGCGGTCTGCCGCGCGAGACGCGGATCGGCTTCGCCGAGCTGCTGGCTCGGGTCGACGCGATCGATGGCATCGAGCGGATCCGCTACACCAGCCCGCACCCGAAGGACATGAAGGAGGACGTGATCCGCGCCCACGCCGAGCTGCCGGCGCTGTGCGAGCAGATCCATCTGCCGCTGCAATCGGGCTCCAGCGCGGTGCTGAAGCGGATGCGGCGCACTTACGACCGCCGGCGCTACATGGACCGGGTGGCGCTGATCCGCGAGCACGTGCCCGACTGCGCAATCACCACCGACATCATCGTCGGCTTCCCGGGGGAGACCGAGGCGGACTTCGCCGAGACCCTGGAGGTGGTCGAGGAGGTCGGCTACGACGGCGCCTTCACCTTTGTCTTCTCGCCGCGGCGGGAAACGGAGGCGGCGACGATGGAGGGACAGCTGCCGCACCCGGTCAAGGCGGAGCGGATGGAGCGCTTGATCGAGGCGGTCCAGCGGCGGGCCAAGGAGCGGGCGCAGCGGTTCGTCGGCCGCAAGCTCGACGTGCTCGTCGAAGGCACCAGCCGCACCGATGAGACGCGCCTGCGAGGGCGGACGCGGCATGGCAAGGCGGTCAACTTCGAAGGGGTGGCGGAGGCCGGGGAGTTCATCGAGGTCGAGGTCGACAGCGCCAGCTCGCAGACGCTGAGCGGTGTGGCGGCGAAGCCCCTGACGCGGCTCCTTTGAGCGCAATCGCGATCTTCGGGCCGACCGGCGTCGGCAAGACCGGTGTCGCGATCGCTCTCGCCGAGCTGCTGCGCGAGCGCGGGGAGAACCCGGTGGCGATCTCCTGCGACGCGCTGCAGGTCTACGAAGGACTGGAGGTGCTCACCGGGGCCGCGGGCGCCGCGGAGCAGGAGCGGCTCGAGCACCGGCTGATCGGGTTCGTCCCGGTCACCCGCAGCTTCAACGTCGGCGAGTACATGCCGCTGGCCCACGCGGAGGTCGATCGGGCCCTGGAGAGAGGACGGACGCCGATCGTGGTGGGCGGGACCGGGCTCTACCTGCGGGCGGCGCTGGCCGAGCTCTCGCTGGTCAAGGCGCCGCCGGAAGCCGAGGACTCGGAGCTGTGGTCGCCGGCGACGCGGCACCCGACGACGATCTTCGGGCTCGACATGGACCGGGCCCGGCTCTACGAGCGGATCGACGCCCGCACCGAGGCGATCGTGGCCGGTGGCGCCACGGACGAGGTGCGACGGGCCGAGGCGCTGGGCCCCTCGCACACGGCCCGTAAGGCGCTCGGCTTCGACGACCTGCTCGCCGGCGACGTCGAGGCGATGAAGAAGCGCTCCCGCAATTACGCCCGCCGCCAGCTCACCTGGCAACGCAAGATCCCCAACCTCCACCCAATCGACCGCACCGACCTCAGCGACACCGCAGTCGCCCACCGCATGTTGATGGGCCTATTTCCCTCCATATAGGCGTATTTCCGGCCCGTCAACCGAACGACTAGGCTCCCGCGCGTGAAATTCGAGAAGTGGCAGGCGCTGGGGAATGATTATTTGATCCTGGAGTCGCAGAACCTTCCGTGGGAGCTGGGGCCGAAGCGGGTCGAGTGGCTCTGCGACCCGCATTTCGGGGTCGGGTCCGACGGTGTCCTGTTGCTCTCGCCTCATCCGGACCCCGAGTTCGTCGCCGATCTACGGATCTTCAATCCCGACGGCTCGGAGGCCGAGCTCTCCGGCAACGGGGCGCGGGAGGCGATCCTCTACCTGCGCCGGCACGGCTGGACCGACGAGGACGAGTTCGCGATAAGCACGGTCGCCGGGCCGATCCGGCCGACGATCACCGGCGAGCTGACCTGCTCAGTCGACATGGGGAGGGCCACGACCACCTCGAAGGACTTCCCCTCTGGCGGCGAGGACGGGAGGGGGACGCTGAGCGCGGCCGGCCGCGACTGGGAGTTCCAGCACGTCTCGATCGGCAACCCCCAGTGCGCGATCGTCGTCGGCGCCGAGCTGGACGAGCTCGACCTCGGTGAGATCGGCCCTGAGATCGAAAGCCACGTGCTGTTCCCGAACCGCACCAACGTCTCCTTCCTGGAGATCGACGGCAGCCGCGTCCGGGCGCGGATCTTCGAGCGCGGAGTGGGGGAGACGCTCTCCTCCGGCACCGGTGCCAGTGGCGCCGCGGTCACCGCCTTCCTCAGCGGCGCCGCAAGCCCGATCGTGGTCGAGCTCGAAGGCGGGGAGCTCGAGGTCGAGATCGGCGAGGGGCTGGCGGTGCGCCTGAGCGGCTGGGCGGAGCCGGTTTGCTCGGGCGAGCTCTCGCCGGAGCTGCTGGCGGCGCTGTCCGAGCTGGACCAGTGAGCTAATCGTTAGGGTTCCGCGCCCATGGCGATCGCCAACCCGTCCAAGCGCCTGGAGGCGATGCCTCCCTACAAGTTCCAGGAACTCGAGCGCCAGATCGCCGACAAGCGCGCTGCCGGCATCGACGTGATCAGCCTCGGCATCGGCGATCCCGACGAACCGACCTACGACTACATCGTCAAGGCGATGCAGGAGGCGGTCGCCGACCCCGCCACGCACCAGTACCCGAGCAACCGCGGCCGCGAGGACTTCCGCCGCGCCTTCGCCGATTTCTACGACCAGCGCTTCGGGGTCGAGATCGACCCCGAGACCGAGGTGATCCCGGCGATCGGCGCCAAGGAGTGCATCTACAACCTCTGCTTCGCCTTCCTCGACCCGGGCGACGTCGCCCTCGCCTCCGACCCCGGCTACCCCGTGTACACCGGCGGCCCGATCCTCGCCAACGCGACGCCGGAGCTGCTGCCGCTGGTGCCCGAGCTCGGCTTCGCTCCCGACCTCAGCGCCGTCCCCGCCGACGTCGCCGCCAAGGCACGGCTGATGTTCATCAACTACCCGAACAACCCGACCGGCGCCGTCGTTCCCGAGGGATTCTTCGAGATGGTCGTCTCCTTCGCCCGCGAGCACGAGATCCTCGTCGTCCACGACAACGCCTACTCGGAGACGACCTACGACGGCTACGTCGCCCCGAGCTTCCTCGCCACGCCCGGCGCCAAGGAGGTCGGGGTCGAGGTCTTCTCCCTCTCCAAGGGCTTCAACATGACCGGCTGGCGCTGCGCCGCGATCCTCGGCAACGCCGAGGCGATCCAGACCTACTGGCGGCTCAAGACCAACGTCGACTCCGGCCTCTACGAGGCGGTCCAGGTGGCGGGCGCCGCCGCCCTGACCGGCCCGCGTGGCCCGCTGGAGCGGATGAACGCCACCTACAACCGCCGCCGCGACCTGGTCGTCGCCGCGCTGCGTGAGATCGGCGTCGAGGTCGCCGCCCCGAAGGGCACGATCTACGTCTGGGCCCCGGTCCCGGACGGACACACCTCGACCTCCTTCTGCGAGACGGTGCTCGAGGAGGCTGCGGTGGTGGTCTCACCGGGCTCGATGTACGGGCCCAGCGGCGAGGGCTTCTTCCGCATCTCCCTGACCACGCCCGACGAGCGCATCGAAGAGGCGGTCGAGCGGATGCGCGAGCACCTGGCCTAGAAGCCAGGCGCTCGCCCCTCCGGCTACTCGACCTCGAGCTCCTCGATCATGCCCTTGACGACGTGCGGGGGGCCGCCCTGGCGGTCGCTGATGAAGCAGACGAGCGCGTAGCGACCCGGCTCGAGCTCGAAGCTGGTCAGCTGGCTTTCGCCACCTTCGACCACCGCCGTGCCGACCGGGGGGCCTTCCTCGACCGGGGGCTTTCCTCCTCCGTCGCTTTTGAAGAACTCGTTGACGTCCTCGATCGTGCTGTCGCCGACCATCTTCAAGGCGATCACGTGGTGCGGCTGGACACCTTTGTTCTCGAAGACGAACTCGTTCTCACCCGCGGCGATGCCCTCGCTCTCGAATCCGTACTCGAAGGCGGAGATGGTCGCGTCGCCGGCGAGGGAGTCGTCGGACTCCTCACCCGTGACCTCCATGCCCGTGATCGTGCTCGCGTCGGGCGGGCCCTCCGAGCCTTCGGTGTCAAAGGCGTAGTAGGTGCCCGGCTCCAGCACCTGGGTCACGGTCGTTTCCCCGTCGGCCGGCGTCACTCCGGCGCCGCCAGCGGCGAAGAACCACTCCGGGAACGGTTTGCCGCTCGTCGCCTCGGCGAGACCGTCGACCACTTCCTCGGGGGTGCGATCGCCCTCGGCGCGGATCAGCTGCAGGTCGGCCGGGCCATCGCCGTTGTTGACGAAGGTGATCTCGGCCTCGCCGGCCTCGGCACTCTCGGGCACGGTCAAGAGCGACTCTTTGCCCTCGGTCGTGCGTTCGAAGGTGAGGGACTCGGCGCTGTCGCTGCTGCCGCAGGCGGCAAGCATCGCGGTGGCTGCGACGGCCAGCAGCATGCAGGCCGCAAACGGGAACAAGCGACTGGAAACTCGTTTCACTCTCTGCCTCCTCGAGTATGGGACGAAACACCCCTGCCGGGGTCTGGAGAACCTAACGCTTGCTCCAGTAGCGGTCGAGGCCGCGCCACTGGTAGGCCGTGGGCACCGCCTGCAGCAGCTCCTCGATCGTCTCCTCGCCGAGCCCTTCGCCCGTCATCTGCTCGCGGATACGCCGCTGCAGGTCTCGCTCGTAGGCGTCCTGGGGCATCTCCTTGGCCAGGCCGGCCTCTTCGCGCAGACGGGAGCGCACGCCTGCCAGATAGCCCGGGACGTCGCCCTCGACCGCGCCGAAATGGGTCAGGGCCAGGCGCTCGGGCTGCCAGGACTCGACGATCCCGAGCGACTCTTCCCAGGCCTCGACGTCGATGTCCGGCGGCGGGGTGGGGGGCATGATCAGCCGCGAGGGCGGGATCCGGCAGGCGGCGACGTCGCCGACGAAGGCGGTGCCGCTGTCCTCGTGCAGGTAGCAAACGTGATGCGAGGCGTGGCCCGGCGTATAGGCGACCCGCATGCCCAGGACGGTCTCGCCGCCGCCCAGGACCCTGACGTTGCTCTCCGGCACCGGCACGATCTCGCCCCAGAGCCGCTGCATCTGGTCGCCGTAAAGCCGCTCGGCGCTGGCCAGCAGCCTCGAGGGATCGATCAGGTGCGGAGCGCCGCGCTCGTGCACATAGACCTCCAGCTCCGGCCAGCGCCGCACCAACGCCCCCGTCGCCGCCGCGTGGTCGAGGTGAATATGAGTCAGCAGAACCGCCCGCGGCCGCTCGTCCCCGAGCGCCTCGAGCACGGTCTGAATCGAGGACTCCGGCCCCGGATCGACGAGCACACCATCGACCTCCCAGCACCCGATCACATGCGGCCGCCCAAGGTGCATAACGTCGATTACACGCATAATCGGCAGCCTATTGGGCCATCGCCGGCGACCTCATGGGAGTCGGGGGAGGACTCGACGGAACCTCCCGCAGTTCGTGACGGCGAGTCCTCCCCCGACTCCCTCAGGCAACCGGGGATGGAAACCGATCGTCCGCTTCCAACGTCTGCCTCAGCCCCTCTTCCATCCCCCGCGGCGAATACCCGAGCTCCCGCTCTGCCTTCTCGTAACCGGCCCAGAAGGTGACGCCGTCGGCGGAGGAGATCAGCTCGCGCAGATTCGGTGGCTGGCCCATCATCTTGCCGACCAGGGGGCCGATCGGGATCATCGCCTTCATCAGTGGGGTCGGCAGATTGCGCTTGGGGGCCTTGCGGCCACTGACACCGGCGACCGTCTCGATTGCCCCGCGCATCGTCGTCGCCGGGCCGCTGATCACGTAGATCTCGCCGAGCCGGCCCTTGTCGAGGGCGAGCAGGACGCCGCCGGCGATGTCTTCGACGTGGGTCATGCAGATGCCCAGGTCCGGGAAGGGCAGCAGCGGCAGCTTGCCGGCGAAGAATTCCTGCAGCAGATCGGCCACCTGGGAGGTGTCGCCCGGGCCGTAGACGCCCCCAGGCTGGACGATGATCGCCGGCAGGTCCTGCTCGGCGATCATCCGCTTGACGATCTTGTGGGCCTCGAGCTTGGTCTCCTCGTAGTAGGAGGTGAATCCCTGTTCGGGATGCTCGTAGGACTCGTCGACGACTTTTCCGTGCGTGTTGCCGAAGACGCCGACGGTGGAGACGTAGACGATCCTCGGCACCTTGGCCTCGAGCGCCGCCCGCATCACCCGTTCGGTGCCGGCGACGTTGGCCTCCCGCATCGCCGGGCGCTGCTTGGCCGGGATCCCGACCTCGTACATCGCCGCCGCGTGGATGACCGCGTCGCAGCCCTCCATCGCCGAGCGCAGCGCCGCCGCGTCGCTGAGATCGCCGGCGATCAGCTCGCAGCCGAGCGATTCCAGGCCTTTCGCTTTGGCGGGAGTGCGGACCAGGCAGGCGACGTCATCGCCGCGACCGCGCAGCTGCCGCGCGATCTCACCGCCGATGAAACCCGTTCCTCCCGTCACGAAGATCTTCACGGGGCGTAACCCTATCCAGCCCTGACGGTTGCCTACAATCACCTTGAGTGCAACGTTCGAGAAATGGCCGCAACACGCAGACGCACAAAGGTGCGAGTGGCGTGGATGGCTCCGGCGTCTCGAACCCTCGCGCCCGCCAGCGCGCCCTCGCGATCGGGATCGTGGACGGGCATGAGCCCGGCGAGCCGCTGGCCGAGCTGAAGGAGCTGCTGCGCACGGCTGGGGTGGCGACCGCGGGCGAGGCTACCCAGCAGCGTCCGAAACCCGATCCGGACCGCTACTTCGGCCGCGGCCGGCTCGACGAGCTGAAGGAGCAGATCGCCGCCTGCGACGCCAACCTGGTCGCCTGCGACGACGAGCTGGCCCCGCGCCAGGAGCGCAACCTCGAGGCCGCGCTGGGCGTGCCGGTGATCGACCGCACCGCGGTGATCCTCGACATCTTCGCCGACCACGCCCACTCGGCCGAGGGCAAGCTGCAGGTCGAGCTGGCGCAGCTCGAATACAACATGGCCCGCATGCGGGGTCTGTGGACCCACCTCGAGCGCCTCGGCGCCGGGCGCATGGATGGCGGCATCGGCACCAGGGGGCCCGGCGAGACCCAGATCGAGACCGACCGCCGGCTCGCCCGCAACCGCATCGCGGCGCTGCGCCGGCGGCTGAAGAGCCTCGAACGGAACCGCAGCGTTATGCGAGCCCAGCGCGACGCCTCGGCGCTGCCGCGGGTCGCCCTCGCCGGCTACACCAACGCCGGCAAGTCGACCCTGCTCAACGCCCTCACCGGGGCCGAGGTCGGGGTGGGGGACCGGCTCTTCCACACCCTCGACCCGACCACCCGCAGCCTCGAGCTCTCCGGCCGCGACTACCTCTTGACCGACACCGTCGGCTTCATCGAGAAGCTGCCCCATCAGCTGGTCGAGGCGTTCAAGGCGACGCTCGAGGAGACCGTGCTGGCGGACCTGATCGTCCACGTCGTCGACGCCTCCGAGCCCGAGGAGCGCCGCCGGCTCGACATGCGGGCGGTCGACGAGGTCCTGGAGGAGATCGGCGCCGGCGAGAAGCCGCGGCTGCTGGTGCTCAACAAGGCCGATCTGCTGAGCGAGGACGAGCGGCACGAGGTGACGATCGCCCACTCCCCGGCGGTGCTCGTCTCGGCGGCCAGCGGCGAGGGCCTGGACGAGCTGCGGGAGCGGGTCGAGGCGGCGTTCGAGGAGACCCTGACCGAGGTCGAGCTGCTGGTTCCCTATTCCGAGGGGGGCCGCCTGCACGAGCTGCACGAGGTCGCGGGTGACCTGGAGCGGACCGAGCGCGAGGACGGGGTCCTCGTCCACGCCAAGGTCCCGGCCAGCGAGCTGCACCGCTTCGACGATCTCGCCGTCGTCTAGGCTGCCGCCCGTGCAACTGCGAATGGCGAAGACGACCGAGGGCGCGGTGCTGCCTGTGCGCGCCCACGACGGCGACGCCGGACTGGACCTGCACGCCTGCGAGGCGGCGCACATCGGCCCCGGCGAGCGCTGGAGCGTCGGCACCGGCATCGCGGTCGAGATCCCCGACGGCCACGCCGGCCTGGTGCTGCCGCGCTCGGGCCTGGCTCGCGAGCACGGCATCTCGCTCGTGAACAGCCCCGGCCTGATCGACTCCGGCTACCGCGGCGAAGTCCGCGTGCTGCTGCTCAACACCGATCCGGCCGAGACCTTCCGGGTCGTCGCCGGCGACCGCATCGCCCAGCTGGTGATCGCCCCGGTCGCGATCGCCGAGCCGGTCGAGGTGGGGGAGCTGACCGAGTCGGCTCGCGGCGGCGCCGGCTTCGGCTCCAGCGGCCGCTAGCTCAGCTGACGCCGGCCGCGGTCCGCGCGCTCTCGTGGGCGGCCGCCTCGAAGCCGTCCTCGAGCGGGTCCAGGGCCGGCCGGGTGCCGTAGCGGCGCTCGAGGGCGGCCGCGATCAGGTGGTCGGCCAGCCAGGCGTTCTTCGGCAGCAGCGGGCCGTGCAGGTAGGTCCCGATCAGGTTGTCGCGGTGGACCCCCTCTAAGCCGTCCTTGGCGTTGTTGCCGAATCCCTTGATCACCCGCCCCAAGGGCTCGGCGTCGCCCCGCAGGTAGGTGCGGCCGCCGTGGTTCTCGAAGCCCGCCAGCAGCCGCGGGCCGGAGCCGAGGTCGGCCTCGATCGCGACGTTGCCGATCAGCCGCGCCCCCGGCTCGCGCACGGTCTCCAGGTCGGCAAGGCCGAGGCCGGGCAGCGTCTCCTCGTCGAGCTGGTAGCTGTGGCCGAGCAGCTGATAGCCGCCGCAGACCGCGAGCAGGGTGGCGCCGTCGGCGACCGCCGCGGCCAGCGCCTCGCGCTTGCTCGCGACCATGTCGGCGGCGACCATGCGCTGGTCGCGGTCTTGGCCGCCACCGATGTAGAAGAGGTCGTGGGCGCCGGCGTCGACCCTGTCCCCGGGACCCGCCCCCGCGTGGGTGAAGCCGATGCCGCGCCACTCGCATCGGCGCTGCAGGAAGACGATGTTGCCGCGGTCGGCGTAGATGTTCATCTGCTCCGGGTAGAGGCTGAGGACGCGCAGCTCCATCAGTCCCCCCGGCCGAGGACGACGACGGTGGAGCCGACGTGGAGGTCGGTGGCCGGGATCTGCCGTCGTCCCAGCGCCACCAGACCGATCTTCGCCCCCTCGCTCTCCAGCTCGTCGGCGGAGACGCGGCGCAGGCGGACCTCGTTCTCTTCGTCGCTGAGGACGCCGGTCGGCGAGACCGTCTGCCGCAGCCGCCGGATCGCGATCTCCTCGTCCTCGACCACGACCTCCAGCGGCAGGCTCGAGTAGACCCAGTCGTCGATCTCGCGCACGTCCGGCAGCGGCGGCGGCCCGGCGGCAGCGGCCGGCAGGTCCTCGACGATCGCCAGGGCGATGCGCCCGCCCGGAAGCAGGTGGGCGGCGATGCAGCCGAGGCACTCGAGCCGGTCGGCGCGGCTGGGCAGCAGCTGGATCAGCTGCATGGGCCCCAGCGCCAGGGCGATGTCGGTGTCGAGCTCGAAGCCGCGGACGTCGCCGAGGACCGCCCGCACCGGCAGGCCCTGCGCCCGCTCGCCCAGCGCCAGGACCAGGTCCACCTCGGTGTCCAGCCCGACCGTGGCGTGGCCGCGGCGGCCGAGATGAAGCGAGACCCGGCCTGTGCCGCAGCCGAGGTCGAGAACCGGCCCGCCGACCTGGTTGGCCAGTTCCTCCCAGAGCGCCAGGTCGGCGCCGTAGGAGCCGCACTCGACGTCGTGCCAGATCGCGGCGCTCATCGCCAGAACTCCTGCGCCAGGCCGCGGTCGGCGAGCAGCTTGCGCAGCTCCAGCAGCGCCGTGTAGGTGGGGAGGGCGAAGAGGCGGCCGGGAGCGGCGGCGACGGCGTCGTCGAGCGCCGCCTCGATCCCCGGGACGACCTCGATCGAGTCGGTGGGCCAGCCGGCGTACTTCAGCCGCAGCGCCATCTCCGCCGCCCGCGTGCCGCTGCAGACGACCCGCCTGACGCCCCCGGCCAGCAGCTCGAAGTCGGCATCCCAGACCCAGGAGATGTCGCGGCCGTCGGCAATCCGGTCGTTGAGGGCGATCCAGAGGTCGACCGGCTCGCTGCCCGCCTCCAGGCGCAGCGTCCGCAGGACCTCGTTGGCACCGGCGGGGTTCTTGACCAGGAGGATCGAGACCGGCGTGCCCGCGACCGCGATCGTCTCGACCCTGCCGAAGGCCGCCCGCATCTCGCCCAGGGCGGTGGCGATCCGCTCCGGCGCCACGCCCAGGCGCAGGCCCGCGGCGACCGCCGCGAGCGCGTTGTAGACGTTGTAGAGGCCGGGCAGCGGCAGCTCCAGGCGGATCTCGCCGGCGGGAGTGCGGACGGTCGACAGCGACCCGTCCATCCCGCGCAGCTCGATCGCGGTCGCCGCCACCTCGGGCCGCGGGCGCTCGGCGCCGCAGTTGGGGCACGAGTAGTGGCCGAGGTGGCCGACGAAGGCGCGCTCGTAGGCGTAGGGATGGCCGCAGCGGCGACAGTGCTTGGCGTCGAAGGCGTGCTGCAGCTCCGGCAGCGCCTGTGAGGCGTCGTCGATCCCGAAGTAGACGACACCCTCCCGCCGCCGCTCGGCGCCGTCGCGGCCGAGGTCGGCGATCAGGGGATCGTCGGCGTTGAGGACCAGCGCGGTGCGCCCGGCCTGCCTCGCGACCGTCCGCGCCCACTCGTCGGCGAGCGCCTCCATCTCGCCGTAGCGATCGAGCTGGTCGCGGAAGAGGTTGCCGAGCACGATCGTGGCCGGGTCGAGCTGGTCGACGACCCGCGGCAGCCAGGCCTCGTCGACCTCGAACAGGCCCTCGCTGCCGCTCTGCTCCAGCAGGGCCGTCGCCACGCCCCAGGTCATGTTCGAGCCGGCCCGGTTGTGGACCGGCCGGCGCCCGTCCGCGGCCAGCACGGCGGCAATCATCCCGGCGGTGGTCGTCTTGCCGTTGGTGGCGCTGACGATCGTCGTACCGGCACCGAGACCGGAGCCGAGGCGGGCGATCGCGTCGGGGGCGAGCCGCAGCAGCACCCGGCCCGGCAGGGTGGTGCCGCCGCCGCGGCCGCTGGCGCGGCTGGCGGCGCCGATCGCCCGCGCGGCCACGACCTTGGCGGCGAACAGCGCTCCGCGGCGCTTGCGGCTGGCAGCCGGGACGCTCAAGCCGCGGCGGGAGCCGGCGTCAAGACGCTGAGGGCCCGCGGCAGGACCCGCAACGAGGCCGGCAGGTCGGTCAGGTGCTCGCCGTCGGCGTAGACGGGGAAGTCCTTGCTGGCGCTCAGTTCGAGGTGGGAGGTGCGGAAGACCCGCACCTCGTCGTCGTCCACGTGGGTTCCCTTGAACACCTTCGGCAGGTTAGCCAGGAAGCGCAGCTTGCCGACCTCGCCGACCGCGATCACGTCGAAGCGACCGTCTTCCAGGTCGGCTCCGGGCGCGATCCGCATGCCACCGCCGAAGGTGCTGTTGTTGGCAACCGAGACCGAGTAGCCGCTGAGGCGGGTTCGCTCGTCGTCGACCCGGATCGTGAAGCGGGCGGCCTTCCAGCCAACCAGCGTGCGAAACAGCGAGTAGACGTAGACGAGGTTGCTCCGGATCAGCTTGACTTCGTTCGCGCGCCGGTTGCATTCGGAGTCGAAGCCGACGCTGACGATGCCGAGGAAGCGCTTGCCGTTGGCCTCGCCGACGTCGATGCGGCGGCTGTGGCCGGAGAACAGCGTCGCCACGGCCCGCTCGGGGTCGCTGGGGATGCCGAGCACCCGGGCCAGGTCGTTGCCACGCCCACCGGGGATGATGCCGAGCGGGGTCTCGGCGCCGGCCATCGCCCCGCCGATCGCGCCGAGCAGGCCATCGCCGCTCATCGCCACCGGCAGCTCGCCGGCTTCGACCGCCCGCAGCGCCTGCTCGGCACCGTGCTCCAGCCCCTTGGTGCGCTGGACCCGGAAGACGACGCGGCGTGCGTCGAGTGCCTGCTCGACGGCGGGCAGCAGCTTCAAGGTCTTCCCCCCGGCTGAGGCCGGGTTGACCAGCAGCGTCAGCGGCATCCCCTCGATCTCCATGCGCTCCCAGCCTATTCGGCGCGCTCGGCGCGATCCCCGCCGAGGAGCCGGCCGACGGAGAAGCTGCCGTCGCCGGCGGCGACGGCCTCGCCCAGCTCGATCCCGCGCCGCCGCAAGCGCCAGCGCAGCAGCCGCGCGCCCAGGCCCTCGCTGGCGCCGCGATCCCGCGAGCGGGCGAGAACCAGGTGCCCGCCGGGCCTCAGGACCCGGGCGATCTCGGCCGGCGCCGGGCGCCCGTCGACGGTGGCGACGAGGTCGAAGAAGTCGTCGGGGTAGGGGAGGGCGCGGCGATGGCCGGCCTTGAAGGCAACCCGGCCTTCGGGGTCGAGGCCGACCCTGGCCGTGGCGGCGCGAATCCGGTCGGCGGAGCGATCGACGCCCCGCACCCGTGCGGAGGGGAACTCGCGCGCCAGGAAGAGCGTCGCGTCGCCGTCGCCGCATTCGACCTCGAGCACGCGCTCGGGGGCCGGCTCGACCCGCAGGACGGCGGCGGCGAGCGGGGTCAGCGGTGGAGCGGGCACGAGGTGGAATCGTATGACCGTCGCCAGATCCGCGGGCGCGGGCGGTGACGCCCGTTCGGTCCTCTAGTCTTTCGCGCCGATGGAGGAGCAGGCAGACCGACGCTGGATCATCCTCGCCGTCTTCGCGCTGGTCGCGGTCGGCGTCGTCGCCGCGATCCTGATCTCCCGGGGCGACGGCGCCGGCGAGGACTCGACCGCGGCAGCCGGCGCCGAGGGCTGCGAGCAGGTCGAGCAGCCGAAACCGCAGCAGGTCTCGCTGAAAGCGCCGAAGCAGGTCCTCCAGGCGGGCGAGGAAGCGACCGCGGTCGTGCAGACCAGCTGCGGGACCTTCGAGATCGCGCTCGACACCGAGCGGGCGCCGAAGACCGCCAACTCCTTCGCCTACCTGGCCGAGGAAGGCTTCTACGACGACCTCACCTTCCACCGCATCGTCCCCGAATTCGTGATCCAGGGCGGCGATCCGGAAGGCACCGGCACCGGCGGCCCCGGCTACAGCGTCGACGAGAAACCCCCCGCCAACCTCGCCTACACCAAAGGCACGGTGGCGATGGCCAAGAGCTCGGCCGAGCCGCCCGGCCGCTCCGGCAGCCAGTTCTACGTGGTTACCGGCGCCGACGCCGGCCTGCCGCCCGAATACGCCCTGGTCGGCAAGGTCAGCGAGGGCATCGACGTGGTCGAGCGCATCGGCTCGCTGGGCACGCCCAGCGAAAAACCGAAACAGACGGTCCTGATCGAAGAGATCACGATCGAGCAGGGCTGACCCGGGGCTAGGCTGTCCCGGTGGCCAAGCTCGACGTCGGCGATCCCGCTCCAGACTTCAACCTTCCGGGCACCGGCGGCAAGAGCTACGGGCTCTCCGACTACCGCGGGCGCAAGCTGGTCCTGGCCTTCTACCCCGGCGACTTCACCGCCGTCTGCACGAAGCAGTTCTGCTCCTACCGCGACCAGAGCGAGAAGCTCGACGGGCTCGGGGCCGAGGTGCTCGGGATCTCGCCGCAGTCGGTCGACTCGCACGAGCGCTTCACCGAGGAGAAGCGGCTCAACGTGCCGCTGCTGGCCGACGAGGACAAGGCGGTCGCCCGCGCCTACGGCGTGCTCGCCGGCCCGCTGGTGCGGCGGGCGATCTTCGTCGTCGACGAGGAGGGCGTAGTCGGCTACCGCAAGGTCACCCTTACCGGGCTCAGCTACGAGTCGGTCGGGGACCTCGAGCGCGCGGTCTCCTCGATCGGCTGATGCCGGGGGCCGAGGCGACGCCCTTCGTCATCGGCGGGGCGCCGGCGATTCACGGCGAGCGCGCCGGCGAGGGCCCGCCGATCGTGCTCTGCCACGGGGTCACCGCGACCAGGCGCTATGTCCATCACGGTTCGCGGACGCTGGAGCGCGCCGGTCACGAGGTCATCGCCTATGACGCCCGCGGCCACGGCGAGTCCGACCCGGCCCCGCCGGGCGAGGGTTATGGATACCCGTGGCTCGTCGCCGACCTCGAACGAGTCGTGGCGGCGCGGGTGGGGGAGGAGGGCAGGTTCGTGCTTGCCGGACACTCGATGGGCGCGCACACCGCCGTCGCCTACGCGCTCGCGCATCCCGAGCGGCTGCTGGGCCTGGTCGCGATCGGGCCGGTCTACACCGGGCAGGTCAGCGCCGAGTCGCTCGCCTACTGGGACGGCCTCGCCACGGCGCTGGAGCAGGGAGGGGTGGACGGCTTCGTCGGCTACATCGACCGCAACCAGAGCACCGACCCCGCCTGGCGCCAGTCGGTCCTCGCCTTCACCCGCGCCAGGATGCTCCTGCAGCGCCACCCCGAGGCGCTGGTGCAGGCGCTGCGCGAGGTCCCGCGGTCGCGGCCGTTCGGTTCGATGGCGGAGCTCGAGCAGCTCGACGTGCCGGCGCTGGTCGTCGCCAGCCACGACGCCGCCGACCCCGGCCACCCTTACGCGGCAGCGGCGGCGTACGCGGCACGCTTGCCACGGGCAGATCTGATCAGCGAGGAGGAGGGGCAATCGCCGCTGGCCTGGCAGGGGGGCAGGCTCTCGCGCGAGTTAGCCGCCTTTTACACGAAGGCTTTATCTTCATCACTATGAAGTTTCCGACCGAAGCCAATCTGCGCCGGGCAATCGCCTTCGTGGCGGCCCTGGGGATCGGTGTCGCCACCTACATCACGATCGCCGATTCCGGCGGTGGAGCTCCCGCTTGCCTGGCTGGCGGCGGTGGCTGCGAGACGGTCGCCAACAGCTCCTACTCGCACATCGCCGGTGTCAACATCGCCATCTTCGGCATCATCGGCTACATCATCCTGCTGGGGACGGCCTTCTTCGCCAACGACCTGGCGCGATTCACCGGCTTTGCGACCGCACTCGGCGGCTTCGGCTTCAGCGTCTACCTGACCTACCTGGAGATCTACACGATCGAAGCGATCTGTCAGTGGTGCGTGGCCAGCGCCGTGCTGATGACGATCCTCTTCCTGCTCAACGCCACCCGCTTGATCGGCTACGCCGGCACCGTCGACGGCGGGGCTCCCGAGGACACCGACACCGGGGCCGAGCCTGCCTAGAGCGATGCTGCGCCTCGGTGCCGCACACCTCAGATTTCGGATGCAAGGGCAACTACAGGAGGAAAGATGAGCAACAAGCGGGAGCGGGAGAAACGTCGCGAACAGCGGCTGCAGGAAGAAACGACGGTCGACTCCGGCGAGCGCCGCACGCGCCTGCTTCAGATGGGTGCCGGGGCGGTATTCCTGGTCGTCGTCGCGGTGGTCGCGCTGATCGTGATCAACTCGGGCAGCGACAGCGGCGGTGACGCCAGCAACCTCGAGGGCGTGTCCGAGGTGGAGGCGGAGCTCGACGGCATCGCCCAGGAGGAGCTGGTGCTCGGCGACCCGCAGGCGAAAGTCGAACTGATCGAGTACGGGGACCTGCAGTGCCCGGTCTGCAAACAGTACGCCGAACAGGTCCTGCCACAGGTGATCGAGAACAAGGTTGAGAACGGCCAGGCGAAGATCGTCTTCCGCAACTTCACGATCATCGGGCCGGAATCGGCGACCGCCGGTGCCGCGGCGATCGCCGCCGGCGCCCAGGACCGCGGCTGGAACTTCCTCGATCTCTTCTACCGCAACCAAGGAAGAGAGAACGGCGGCTACATCGACGACGAGTTCCTCACCGCCGTGGCCAAAGGCGCCGGCGTCGAAAACATCGCCAAATGGGAAAAGGAACGCAAGAGCAAGAAGCTCATCAACGAAGTCAAAGCGCACTTCGAAGAAGCCCAGGGCCTCGGCCTGACCGGGACGCCGACGTTCGCGGTCAAGGGCCCAAGCACCGACGGGCTGGAGTTGCTCGGAACCCCGGGCTCGCCCGACGAACTCGAAAGCGCGATCGACACGGCGAGCTGAGCACGTCGCTGAAAGGGGCGGGGCGGACTATCCCGCGGTCCCGCCGCCCCTTCTCAGCGGTTTTTTCGCGCGAGTTGACATAACCACCATTATCGTGCGTTAGCAGGGAAATTAGACCTAGTTTTCAGGACCGGCTTCTACTTAGAATTAGGAAACACCCCCCCAAAAGAGCCTAAATCAGGCCGACTCACCCCGGACAATGACATTCAGCGGCGAGCGAGCTGCAGCCCCGGTTATCTAGACAATTTCCCGGCTGCGGCTCGCTCGCCGCTGAACTTCAGTTGATCGAGCAACGCCAGCGCCCGCTGAATCGCCTGCCGAGTGCGCTCGTACTCCTCGACCGAAACGACGTGGGTCCGCTTCTCATAGCGAGCAATCTGGCGACGATGGAGATCGCGGCCGCGATCAGCATGATCAGGGCAGTAATACGAGGGATCGTGGTGCGCTCGCCATAACGGAGCTGGCTTCTCAAACCAGGTCGACGGCAACTCGCCAGGCGCCGCAATCACCGTCGCATCGCAGGAAAAGCACGACCAGCGGACCGCGACGACTTCGCAATGCACGACCTTCAGCGCTCTGCGCGCTCAACCACGAAGGCGGCCACAAGAAAACACGCCCCAAGCAAAGCAATCGCAGTTGATTGGCCTGACAGTTGAAAGCAGAGCATCGAAACACAAGCCATAACGAGGAACAACGCCGACCAACTCATCCCTGGGCTCCCCAAGCCTCGGAGTCCATAGCACCCTCCAGAACCTCGCCAAGATCTACATCGACCTCATCGAGAACACCGTCGGCAAGCACCAACCCGTGGTCACGACAGCGACGGCGATCACGATTCCGCTGAGACTGCGACTGGCGCTGAGCACAGGCCGTCTCAAGAAGAAGATGGCCAGCCATTGCCTTCGCCTCGCCAGGCGTGATCAGACCCTCATCCTGAAGCTCTGCAAGCCGCTGGGCTAACTCGATTGCACCGGCCACCTTGACCCCCTTCGCCGCCTTCCATAGCGGCTCGAATCGCTTGACAAAAGCATCGCGTACGTAAGTTCCTTGCGCAATAGCATCGACCGTCAGCCGAGCATCTTTAGCGAAGCGACGTTGATCCTCGGGCCGAACGTGCATGCCACGACGTGCCTCGCCGGACTCGATGCCCTTGTCATACCAGCGACCGAGCACGGTGCGACCGGCGGTTCCATGGAAGTAAACGGTCTCGACTCGCCGGCCACCGACCTCGCGGATGACTTTGGTTTTGACCCGCGGGAGCGGCAGCGCCGCAACCCCGGCCAGGACAGCCAAGCCTTCGGCCGGATCAGCAAAGGAAAGATCGACCGTCGAATCGAGACGGCGAACGCCCCCAAAGCCTGCTTGCCTCCAAGGTCGGGGTCCGTCGGGACCATGAACGGGTCGAAGATCAAGTGCCGGTGGCAAGACACCCAGATCGGCCAGTCCTTCGTTCAGAGCATCGAGCGCCACCGGCAGCGCGTCAGCTTTACACAAACCCTGATCGTTCGGGTGCCCCTCAGCAAAAAGGAGCCGCGATCCTGGAAACCAGCCGACGCGATGGCCAGCGACCTTGTCCTTGATCAACTTCGATCTTGGCGCGGGCTCCGTCGCCAGGGCTTCCATCGCCTTGCAGGGCTTCGACTGATCGGCCAGATACCAGCAGACCGACCAGGTATCGACCCCGGCCGCCGTTATCAATGAGACTCTTTGTCTGACGCATATATGCGCGTGGGATGGCTGTTAGAGGGGCCAGCCGGGTCGGGAGGCGTGAAATCGACGGCCGGCGGCTCCCAGTGCTCAGGCTCCAGAGACTCGCCAGCGGCCTCCTCCCCGCTCCTCTCGGCCTCCGATAGCTCGGGCAGTGGTCCGTCGGCGGGCGGGCGGTCGGCCGCGCCAGGGCGCGTCCGCCCGCGCGCTCCGGCGGCGGGCCGCTGTCCGCGCTCTCCGGGGGGCGAGGGGAAAGGGATGTGCCCCCCCTCAGCATCGTCATGGCGCAGGCCGTGCGACGTGGCTTCGGTGTCGTAGAGGTCCTTTTTCCAAGTGAGCCTGAACAACTCGCGCTTCACGATCACGCGAGAGGAGGCGTGCCAGGTCGTGATCGCCAGGAAGAGGTTGAACGGAAAGAGCCTGATGCCCCCCCAACTCGCCTTCTTGAGGTTGCGGAGGTAGACGACGTACTCACAGAGATTGCGGACCTGCTTGTCGATCATCTCGGCGTGCTGGGCGATTAGGTCGATATCCCAGCCGAGCTTGCGGTGCTGGCTGAAGAACTTGACGATCGCCTTTCGGTCTTCGGCCGACCAGCTGCGCGCGTTCATCCAGTTGTGGGCCTCGTCGAGGACCATCCGACCCCGGCTCTCGCCCTTACCCTCCAAGCGAAGGCGGAAAAGCTCCTCCAGGTCTTCGGTGAAGTGATAGCGATCAGCGGCATGCTTGATGAACTCGCGCCGCTTGAAGGGCCGGAGCCAGAGCACCCAGTTGCGACGAACGATCTTGCGCACCCAGTCCTCATCCAACTCGACATTGCCCGCCACCGGCTTGCCTTCCATGAGCGCATCGACCACGCGGCGGATCGCGTAGTAGGACTTGCCACCACCGGGCGGCGCGGTAACCAGGGTGATGGTCCCCAGCACCGGCAGCGCGAGCATCCCGCTGCTGTTGACCAGATGCCGAGTGATCGACCGCAGCACGTAGGCCACCTCTGGACCGAGACCGATGGAGTAAGCGATCGAGCCCACCACCGCAGCGGCGACGATGGCGACCAGCCACCTCACAGAGCCCGCATCCAGTTCAGGCCGATCCGCACCAGCAGAAAGGCGCCGAACATGCCGCCCATCGTCACCAGCAGGGTGGCAAGCGGCGCCAACGGGATGAACCAGTTCATGAAGCCAAGAACCCCGCTGGAGGGTGGCGCGGGGGCTTCCGGCATGTTCGGCAGCAAAGAGAGTAGGACTTCAAGCATGATCCCGATGCCGGTGATCATCTGATTGAGCACCGCCACCAGGCCGTTGACGATCAGCGCCGCCAACCGCTCGACGGCGCACAGGATCTCCTGCAGAAGCCCGATCACGAATTGTCACCCTGGAGCTTCAGCGCCGCGGTGCCGAGGAACCAGAGCAAGCCGACAAAGCTGGCGAAGATGATCGCCAGGCGCACGGGGCCCATCAGGGGTTCCATCACCGCCAGATCGACATGGATCACCAAGCTTCCGGCCAGCGGAAAGTGAAAGACCGGCGCCACCACCGTGGTGCTCCAAGTGCCCACCCAGTCCACGAAGAAGACAAAGATCCCAAACGGGAATTTCTCCCCGGCGGGGACGCTCAGGGGCGCTAGATCGACCGCATCGACGTTGGCTTCGCAATCCGAGGGCGCAGGGCCGCCGCCAGCCTCGGGCGCATTCGCCGGGTTGTACCGGACTTTGATCGGGGTGTCGGGCGCGACCTGAGTGCCCACCGCCGGGTTCGTGCTCGTCACCTCGAGCGGGCCTTTGCTCGTGTCAATAGCGGTCTCGGTCAGCTCCTGCGCCTGGCCGATCAGCCCCAACTCGGTCAAGCGGTCGATGTAGACGAGATAGGTCTCGCCGACCGCCGGTGATGGCACCGTGATTTTGGCCGGGTCAGGAATCGTTGCGTCGGCGGCGTAGCCGGGCTCTACCTCGACCGCCGTCGCGATTGCCGGAATGGCATGCACGTAGTGACCACCGACCGCGTGGCACGCCGGGCTTTTAAGGCACGCTTCGACTTTCGGAACCGCTTCACTAGCCGGCAGCGGCGTAGGTTCTGACGTCGTTTTCGTCGCAATCGGATTCGGCGGACTCGGGGTTTCCACACCTGAGGGCGGGAGCTTCGACACTTCGATGGGAACGAAGTAGACGCCCTTTTCGATTTCGTAAGTTTTGCCGCCGCAATTCGAGGTCGTCTTGCCCTGGTAGATGAACTGCGCCGTCGTCGGGATGTCGTCGTAGCTGAGGCTTTCGCAGCCTTCGGTGTTGGCTGCTCGCTCGGGTTCCACCACGAGGCTCTGGTTGATGAACGTGCCCGGTTCGCCGAGCACAACTTGCCAGCCGTCACTCGGTGCAAGCTCGAACTGTGGATCGATTGGGGTCCCGCCGGAGTAGAGCGCTTCCCCCGCCAGGATCGGTTCCAGTTTGACCCCGACTCGGGTGTAGGTCCCCCCTGCCGGTGCCCCGCCGGTGCCCTCCTGACCGAAGCCGAATAGGTCCGCCACCTTGCTACCGATTTTCCAGCCAACCTCGAAGGACGTCGCCGCCAAGCCGATGGATCCGAGAGTTTTGAGCGTGCCCCACGATTTGACCTGACCCATCAGCGAAAGTTGGGCGCCCCTCGCCTGTTGAACGGCCACCACCGTGCCAGCAGCCGTCGACGTCGTCCGCAGAGCGTCGTAGGCAGTTTTCCCGACGCTGAGCTCGGTCGACGTGTAGCCGGTGCCGACTTTGGTCACCCCTTGCGTGGAGGACGCCGCAGCAACGGTGCGCGCATATTCTTTGAACTTGGCTTCCGTCAGGTAGCGGCCCGTGTATTCGCCGGCCGAGTTGAACCAGCCCTGCATGGGCGTCCCCCCCACCGAGACCGGCGACCAGTACGCAGACGCCCTGCTAGGCGCTACCCCGGACGATGCGATGGCAAGGACCATCGCCAGAGCAGCGCCTAGCAAGAGCGTCCGCGCGCCTAGGCCTTCACGAAGCGACGGATCGCCTTGAAGACGACGAACGCGGCGAGGATGACGGCCGCGACGGGCAGGGCCGCCTCGACGCCGTCCTCGAACGCGGCCGTCAGGCCGGTGGTCATCGTGGACCATTCGATTGCTGCGAGGAACATTGCTACCTCCTTTCTGTGTTCTCGGAGTCAGCGTGCCCACCACCTAGAGGCTCGTAAGCCGTCGAATGGCGAGCACGACGACCAGGGCGATCACGACGATCCCCCCGGCCACAACGGCGGCTTCCATGCCGCCGAAGAATGCGTCGAAGTCCGGCTGGAGGGCCACCCCGGCAGGTATCAACGAAAAGATCTCCAGGCTGTTCACGGCTGCATAAACCGCCGAATAGCCCGAACCACCAAGACGACCGAAACGATAAGGATCAACGCTCCAACAACGTCGTAAAACGCAGCTTCAAACTGCGTCGGAATATCCTTCGGCTCGGTCGCTGCCTGCGCCTCACAGTATTCCGGCGTGTGAGACTCCAGGCACTGTTCTTCTGATTCGCCCAGCAGCGGGACCCAAAGCTGCGGCGTGGCGGCAACCGGATTAATCACAGGATTCCGCCTTCGTCGGAACTCCTGCGAGCAATACAACAGGGCGATGAGGGAGTGGAGAGGTCGGGGTCGTGCGAGCTGCGCCTGCGGTGTGGACGATGGCGGCAGCAACTTCATGGTTACCGCACTTGCTGGAGCCTCCCCCTATGGCAACGGGGGAGGCGGAATAGCGAGACGGAGCCTGCGAACGTGGCTCTGAGCGCGGCTGAACGGAGGCGATAGTCAAAGCGACGAGGGCCGCGCTGGCGAGGACCAGAAGCGTACCGAGCACCGTGGTGCCGATCAGCGGCCAGGCCAGGGCCACGACCAGGAACAAGACCGCGATGCCGAAGCATGGCCAGTAGACGGCGGGGTCGATCACCGCGAGGATCCCCGTCGAGCACCGGCGACGATGCGAAAAGCCTCAACGAGCAGCGCGCCAGCGCTCCACATCGCGAGCCCGGCGATTGCCCCGACCAAGGTGACACCGAGAGCTAGAGACATTGCCGTTGCTCCTGGCGGTTGCGCCCCGTGCAGTCGAACGTCAGCGCGTATTCGAACTGATCTGGAGTCGCCAACTCATACGTGGACGAGGGGATGCTGTCCTTGCGTGCAAGCTGACGACGGCCGGGATTCGAGAGAACCAGGAGCGGCGAGTCGCCTTGCAAATCCACAACGACGAAGAGTTCCCAAAGAGCCCAGCAGCGGTTCCACCACCAAACCTGAGTGCCGACCTGAATCACGGGCGCACCAACTTGTAGAACCAGGCGAGAATGCCGAAGCCGACGACGAGACCGAAGATGGCCCAGACGTTCTGGTTGCCGGTTTCGTTGGCGTCGATCACTGCCTGTCGGACCGCAGCCACATCCGGTGGGTTACTGACCTCAACGCCTGAGGGCGCCTCCACAACGAGGGTGCCATCCACAGCTTCAGCGATCACTTTCAAATGGACGTTGGACTGCTCGGCCGCTTCTACCTGGTCAAGCTGACCGGTTTCGAGATTGAGAAGCTGAGGCGAAACGCTGGCAACGTCCAGCGCCAAAGCGTCGAGGCGGTCGGAGATAGCTGCGCAAAAAACCCGGAGGTCATTCCGAAGCTCACGGACCTCCAGGGCCGGCTCAACGAGTTCGCCCGGTTCGAGCGTTCCCGTTGAGCAAGCCGTTGGAGGAGGCGGTGGGTCAGCCTGCGCGTCTATAGGTGCGGACAGGGCAATGCACCAGAGGACTGCCCCCAACCAGACGCAGTAACGAAGACAGCCATCGAGGCGGCCGCGGCGAGCAGCCGGCGCTTTGCGGACCATTTCGAAAGCCCACGCCGCACTAAGCCGCTTTAGCGAGTCGAACTTCGGTCGGGCGGAAGGAACCACCCCCGTCGCGGAGACTGACGTCGCCGCGCACCCTCAGCGCCGCGAATTTCGCCGCTTTGGTGATATCGAAATCGGCGGCCTCATCCAACTGTTTGACCGAGACGCGCACCGTCTGCGTCAGACCCTCGCTGTTCTCGAACGACAACTCATACGCGTCGCCGTATGAGACGGTATCGCCGTCCGTCGTCTTGAACTCTCCGGCCTCCCTACTTTTGCCGAGAAGATTGGCCTCGAACTCAACGGGGAAAGACGCGCGCATTGGTGCCTCCTGAAGTAGCGGCAAGGGGGACCTCGAACTGCGAAAACCGCTGGAAATCTCACCCTTGCCGAGGGGTTATCTAGACGAAGCGGAACCTAGATAGGCCACCGGACGCGAACCACCATTATCGTGCGTTGGATCAATTCGACTTCGGGCGGTGTCGTCGCGGGCCTCCTCTTCATCGGCGTTTTGACGGGCGCCGCCACGTTGGGCTCGAGGGGCCTCGCCTATCCGTCCCCTGATCTTTTGCGTGCCATGGCCGGGATCGGCGCGAGCTTCTTTCTGGCCTACGTCATTGAGGTCACCTGGATGGTGCCCCGAGCCAATCGCGATGACTACGACCACTGGCTCGGCTTCGTGGTCGGGATAGCCGTCGCCGGGTTGATCGGCATTGGCGCAGCGCTGCTGGTGGCCGAGCACCGTGCCGCGGGTCACGGCAACCTGATTGACGCCCTCGGGTTCTGGTGGTCGGCTACCTCACTCGGGTTCCTTGGACTGATGGTCGCGTTGCAACCGTCGATCGTTCACTCCTGGTCCACTCCCGAGGACTCGCGCAAAGGCGACTAGGGGTTTCGCTAGTTGTAGTTCCTAGCCACGTTGTTCATCCGGACCTCCTTGGAGGCTGGCGGTGTCGAAGCCCCAGCAACAAGGAGGAACCGGATGAAGCTCCACGCTAACGCGCCCCTCGG
>Ga0190275_10000410_pt1 | contig 38767 bp, 37 predicted proteins | sample Popmic550T_FD_133745 | JGI IMG/M metagenome (GOLD analysis project Ga0190275, IMG submission 133745) | Populus adjacent soil microbial communities from riparian zone of Yellowstone River, Montana, USA - 550 T | ecosystem: Environmental > Terrestrial > Soil > Riparian zone > Trees stand | place... | reverse complement strand
CGTGATCGACCTGTCGAGGATCGACGCCAATGTCCTGATCGCCGGCGACCAGGCATTCAACTTCATCGGCAGCGCCGCGTTCGGCAACAATGCCGGCGAGCTCCGCTTCGAGAATATCTCGCTGGGCGGGCCGATCTGGCTCGTCCAGGGCGACACCGACGGCAACGGCGTGTCCGACTTCGAGGTGGTCCTGGTCATCAGCCCGGCCGACCCGATCACCAGCGGCGACTTCATCCTCTAGACCAGGATTGGGAGGCGGCCGGATCCGAGACAGCGGGTCCGGCCGGCCGCCGTCCGAAAAGCGATGGTGCTGCCGGTGAGGATTGAACTCACGACCTCAGCCTTACCAAGGATGCGCTCTACCACTGAGCTACGGCAGCATACTCGCCTGTCGGGAGAGGCGGCGCTATGGCCGGGGCGGCGGCTTCATGTCAAGGTAAGTCATGGCCAGGCGGGACGAGGAACGGGAGAAAAGGCTGGCGGAGGCGCTCCGCGAGAACCTCAGGCGCCGGAAGGCGCAGGCGCGGGGTGAGCAACCCCGTCATCCCGGCGAAAGCCGGGACCCCGGGTCGGCAAGTCCCGGCGGGTCTCCACAAGGTCCCGGCTTTCGCCGGGATGACGATTAGAGCGGCGCGCAGCCCGCTTCGAGCCACGCCTTGGCGTCGCCGTCGAGCTGCGGGCCGACCACCGCCAGCACCTTGGCGTGATAGGCGTTCAGCCAGTCCCGTTCCTCGGGCGACAGCATCCCCACCTCCACCAGCGTCCGGTCGATCGGCGCGAAGGTGAGCGTCTCGAAGCCGAGCATCCTCTTCTCGGCGCCCTCGATCCGGCGCGGCTCGACGAGCACCAGATTCTCGACCCGGATGCCATATTCGCCGGTCTTGTAATAACCGGGCTCGTTGGAGAGGAACATGCCGGCCTGGAGCGGCTCGTCGCCGCCGGCCTGGCCCGATCCCGGCGGCGAGATCCGCTGCGGCCCCTCGTGCACCGCCAGATAGGCGCCGACGCCATGCCCGGTGCCATGGGCGTAATCGAGGCCGGCCTGCCACAGATATTGCCGGGCGAAGCTGTCGAGCTGGCCGCCGCGCGTGCCTTCCGGGAAGACGGCGCGGGCGACCGCGATATGGCCCTTGAGGACCCGGGTGAAGCGATCGCGCATCTCGGGCGTGGGCTCGCCGATCGCGACGGTGCGGGTGACGTCGGTGGTCCCGTCCGGATACTGGCCGCCCGAATCGACCAGATAGATGGAGTTCATCTCGAGCTTGCGGTTGGTCTCCTCGCTCACCCGGTAATGGACAATGGCGCCGTTGGGGCCGGCGCCCGAGATGGTGTCGAAGCTGGTGTCGCGAAGGTCGCCGCAGGCCTGGCGGAATTGCTGGAGCTTCTCGACCGCGATCAGCTCGTCGACCGTCCCTTTGGGCGCCTCGATCGAAAGCCAGTGGAGGAAGCGGGAGAGGGCGGCGCCGTCGCGCGCCTGGGCGGCGCGATGGCCCTCGATCTCGGCGCGGTTCTTGATCGCCTTGGGAAGCACGGCGGGATCGCGCTTCTGGACGATCTTCGCGCCGGCTTTCTCCAGGGCTTCGAAGATGGCGTGAACCGCCCGCTCCGGATCGGCGACCACGATCTTGCCGGCGAGCGAGCGCAGATGCGGCTCGAAGGCGTGGCGTTCATGGACCCGGACGCCGTTGCCGAGATGCTGGCGGACGTCGTCGCCGATCTTCTCGGAGGCGACGAACAGGTCGGCGGTGCCGTCATTATTGACCAGCGCGAAGGAGAGGGCGACCGGCGTATGCTCGACGTCCTCGCCGCGCACGTTGAAGGTCCAGGCGATCGAATCGAGCGCCGAGAGCACCGCCGCGTCGGCTTTCTGCTCGTGCAGCCAGTCCGCCATTTCCTGGCGCTTGGCGGCGGAGGACTTGCCGGTGAAATCGTCCGGGTGGACGACGAGGCGCGCCTTGGACGGCTCGGGCTTGTCGGCCCAGACGGCGTCGATCGGATTGCGCTGGACGGGGACGAGCTCGGCGCCTTTCTCGGCGAGCGCCTCCTTCGCCCGGGCCACCCAATCCTTGGTGTGGAGCCAGGGATCGTAGCCGATCCGGCCGCCGTCGGGGGCGTGCGCCTTGAGCCAGTCGGCAACGCTGGTCTCCGGCACCGACTGGTAGCTCCAATGCCTGCCGTCGACCTGGTCGCGGACCTGAAGCGTGTAGCGCCCGTCGGTGAAGATCGCCGCCTCCTGCGGAAGCACCGCCGCCGAGCCGGCCGACCCCTGGAAGCCGGTCAGCCAGGCCAGACGCTGAGCGTAGCTTCCGACATATTCGCTCATATGCTCGTCGGTCAGTGGAACCACGAACCCGTCGAGACGGTCCGCCTTGAGCTGCTCGCGCAGGGCGGCGAGGCGGGCTTCGTAGGTCGACATGGCAAAATCCTCAGGCGTCGCTATGGGCTTGTCCGATAGACCAGCGCGCCTTCGCACGAAAGAGAGCATGACCCTTCCAGCCCCGCCCCGCGCCGAACCGCGCCCTTACCGCTACGAACGCCACGGCTACACGATCGAGGATCCCTATGCCTGGCTGAGGGATCCCGCCTATCCGACGGTCGAGGACGAGGACGTGCTCGCCTATCTGAAGTCGGAAAATGCCTATTTCGAGGCCGCGATGGCCCCGCATTCGGCGCTGGTCGAAACTCTGTTCGAGGAGATGAAGGGCCGGCTCAAGGAGGACGAATCCTCGGTCCCGGTGCGCGAGCGCGACTGGCTCTACTGGTGGGCGTTCAGGCCGGGCATGCAATATCGCACCTGGTACCGAAAGCCCGTCGCGGGCGGCGGGGAGCAGGTGGTCTTCGACGAGCCGGCCGAGGCCGAGGGCAAGGAATATTTCCGCGCCGGAGCGGTCGAGATCAGCCCCGACGGCCGGCTCGCCGCCACCCTCGTCGACGACAGCGGCTCGGAGCGGTTCGACCTTCGCATCCGCGACCTCGCCACCGGCAAGGATATCGAGACCGTCACCGACGTCGCCATCGGCCATCCCGTCTGGACCAGCGACAGCCGCGGGATCGTCTTTACGGAGGTGAACGAGCATTGGCGCAGCTACCGCGCCCGCTTCCATCGCCTCGGCACTCCCGCGTCCGACGACGTGACCCTCTACGAGGAAACCGAGGAACTCGGCTTCAGTGTCGGGGTGTCAATTTCGCAGGACGAGAGCCTCATCTTCATCGCGACCGGCGACAACAGCACCAGCGAGGTGAGGTTCGTCCCCGCGAGCGACCCGCTTGCCCCGCTCACCCTCATCGCGCCGCGCCGGGAGAAGCTGCAATATTCAGTAGATTCGGCCCACGGCAGGCTGTGGATCCGGGCCAACGACGATCATGTGAACTTCCGGATCGCCGAGGCGGACTTGGCCGCCCCGGGCGAGTGGACGACCGTCATTCCCGGCTCCGACCGGGTCTATCTGCGCGGACACACCGCCTATCGCGACCATCTCGCCATCTCGGAGCGGGTCGACGGCCTCGACCAGCTTCGCCTCCGCTCCTACGACGGCCGGGAAGAGCGAGTCCCGTTCGAAGAGGCCGCCTATTCGGCAAGCTTCGGCAACAATCCCGAATTCGCGCCGGAGGCCTATCGCCTGATCTATTCTTCGATGGTCACCCCGATGACCATCTACGATTATCATCCGGCGGAGCGCCGGCTGGAGGTGCGCAAGGTCCAGGAGATCCCCTCCGGCTACGATCCTTCGCATTATGAGAGCGAGCGGCTGATGCTTCCGGCGAGGGACGGCAAGCGGGTGCCGGTTTCGATCGTCTACCGCAAGGGCTTCCGGAAGGACGGGCAGGGCAAGCTCTTCCTCTACGCCTACGGCGCTTACGGCTATGCCATTCCGCCGAGCTTCTCGACCGGCGCGATCAGCCTTCTCGACCGCGGCTATGCTTATGCCATCGCCCATGTCCGGGGCGGCGACGACCTCGGCTACGACTGGTTCCTCAAGGGCAAGCTCGAACACCGGGCCAACACCTTCAACGATTTCGTCGATGCGGCCAAAGGCCTGATCGCCGAGGGTTTCAGCCGCCCCGGCAGGATCGCCATCCAGGGCGGCTCGGCCGGCGGCGAGCTGATGGGCGTGGTCGCCAACACCGATCCCGGCATGTGGGGGGCGGTGGTCGCCGACGTGCCTTTCGTCGACGTGCTCAACACCATGCAGGACGAAAGCCTTCCGCTCACGCCGGGCGAATGGCCCGAATGGGGCAATCCGATCGAGGACAAGGCCGCCTTCGAGCTGATCCGAAGCTACAGCCCCTACGACCAGGTGAAGCCGCAGGCCTATCCGCCGATGCTCATCACCGGAGGCCTCAACGACCCCCGGGTCACCTATTGGGAGCCGGCGAAATGGGCCGCGAAGCTGCGCGCCGCGAAGACCGACGACAATCTCCTGCTCCTCAAGATCAACATGGGTGCCGGCCATGGCGGCAAATCGGGCCGCTGGGAGCGCGTTCGCGAGGTCGCCGAAGCCTATGCCTTCGTACTGACCCAGATCGGCTGGAGCGTTGAGGGTTCGGATTGAATCGCCACGTCCGTTCGCCCTGAGCCTGTCGAAGGGCTTTCCTTCTCTTTCGAAGAGAAAAACGGGGCTTCGACAAGCTCAGCCCGAACGGTGGAGGACGCATCTAACCCCACGCTCTAGGGAGCGGGGCTCCTCCGTCCCGCCCGTCATGCTGAACGCGCTTCAGCATCCCGCCAAACGCATCGAGTCCGTCTCAAGGTGACGCCAGTATTTCTATTGAAGCAGATCCTTGAGCGCGCTCTTCCAGCCCGAGAAGGGGGCGTAGCCGCCCGACCGCCACAATTTCCAGACGCCGGCCGCCCGGCGCGCAAGCGGGGCCGTCGACAAGCGCCTGCGCGCCGCCATGGTTTCGCTCTGCCGGCGAAGCAGGTCGACCGCGGCGTCGGCCTGCGCGGCAAGGCCGAGGCGGTCGAGATCGTCGCGACGCTCGCCGATGCGCCGGGCCTCGGCCTGGTTCGAGGCGAGGAAGCCTTGCCAATAGGCGCCCGTGTCGCCCTTGGAGCGTTTGAGGATCGCGCCGGTCTCGATGGCCAGGCGCCTAACGAGGCCGACCCGCCGCCCGTCGCTATAGGCATTTTGCGAGGCGTTGGCCGAGTGCCGGCGGTAATATTGCAGCGGCCGTTCGCTGATCGACACGACTCCGAGCCGGTGGGCGAGGCCGACCAGCCAGGTGTCGTGGGCGATCGCGCCGTCCGGAATGGGCAAGGCGATCCCGAGCCACTCGCGGCGAAAGGCGGAGCAGCAGCCGGCGACGAAATTGTTGTCGGGGGAGCCGAAGCCGCGAATGTTGCCGAGCATGGTCGCTCCGGTCGGGACGAGATTCTCGTCGGCGATCAGCTTGTCGTTGATGACGGCGAGGGCGCCGGGAGTCTCCTCGAAGACCTTGAGGACGTCGCTGATCTTCTCGGGAAGCCAGACGTCGTCCTGGTCCGACAGGAAGATGATGTCGCCTTCGCACAGCGACAGCGCCTGCTCGAAGTTTCGGATCATCCCGAGATTGCGCTCGTTGCGGTGTATCCGGACCCGGAAGGGGGCGGTCCGGGCGAATTCCTCGAGCAGGTCGACGGTGCCGTCGGTGGAGCCGTCGTCGCAGACGACGAGCTCGTCCGGGCGCCGATTCTGGGCCACCAGGCTCGCCAGCTGCTCGCCGAGATAGGCGCGGCCGTTATAGGTCGCCAGAGCCACCGAGATGGACGGAGCCATGGAGGCCGCTAGACCCTGGCCTCGACGATGAGGTCGTCGAAATCGGGCCGGCTCTCAAGGCCGCGCAATTCGGGGAAATCGCTTTCCCCCCATTTGACCCGGCGGACGTCGCTGAAGCCGCATTCGCGCAGCAGCCGGGTCAGCTCGGCCTCGTCGTAGAGGAAGGTATGGCCCCACCAGTGCATCCCCTCATTGACCATCTGGCACAGCGTCTCCGGATACCATTCGGCATGGTCCATCCGGATCAGCCGGCCGGCCTGGTAATCGTCGACCAGGGCTTTCAGGTCCGGAGTCGAGATCCGGATCACCGACCCCGGAGCCATGACCCGGCGCGCGTGGCTGAGCAGCCGTCTCGAATCGGCGAGGCTGATATGCTCGATGAAGTGCTCGGTGTAGACGAACCGCACCCGGCCCGGCGGAATCGGTAGTGGCCTGGTCAGGTCCCAGACGAGATTGCCGAGACCGTTGATGTCGACATTGGCCCATCCGTCGAGCAGCCGGCCGCCGCTGCCCAGATGAAGCCGGTCATAGCCTTTCAGAAGGCTCGGCGTGCGCAGCCGGCGCAGCCGAGCGGAGACCGCGCCGAGCGCTCTCCCGGCCCGGTTTTTCGCGCCTCTCACCAAGCGGGATGCAGGCCATCTGGATCCGGCCGAACTTGCCATGCGTCATAGACTTTCGTGAATGCGGAACCCTGTAAGTGGCCGCTTTTGCGGGGACAACCCCTATGTTCCCTCGCGCTCCGCCGCCGGGCGTCGGAATCCGGGCACCGGCAGGAGCGACAGGGCGTCCATGAACGAAGCGGATCGGATCAGGAAACCCGTCAGCAGATAGAGGAGGCCGCCGGCGGCCGTGCAGATGACCAGGGTCGGCAGCGGCTCCATGTCGAGCAATATCTTCAGCGCGAGGACTCCCGCCGCCATCACCGCCGTGGCCAGGAAGATCCCGGTCAGATCCCGAAGCTGCCGGATCAGGCCGTAGCCCAGGCTGACCTGCGAGGGGCGGGTGTTCACGATCGCGGCGAGAAGGCTGTAGACGATCTGGCTGTAGGCGAGCCCGACGATCCCGAAGACGCTTCCGACCAGCATGCAGGTCACTCCGATCGTCTTCTTGGCGATCTCGTTGCGAAGGAAGATCCGGGTATGGCCTTGGGCAAGGACGAGCTGGAGGTTGATGGCATGGAGAGGGAAAAGGATGCCGCCGATCGCCAGGATCGTCAGGATCGGCGCGGCGGGCAGCCATTTGGCCCCGAACAGCACCACCAATACTTCCGGGGCGAGAAGGGCGAGGCCCGTCATGAGCGGCAGGTTGAGCATCATCGCCAGCCCGATCGCCATCCTCAGCCCCCGCCGTAGCGCGTCGAGATCCTCCGCCCGGGCCGCGAACAGCGGGAGAGCGATCCGGCTCACGATCTGCGCCATGATGCTGCTCGGAAGCAGCTGGGTGCTCATCGCCCGGTTGTAGAAGCCGAGATCGCGGACTCCGTAGAGCTTGCCGATGAGGAGCGAAGAGCCCTGGGTGTAGAGCACCTCGAGCAGATAGCCGATGCTGACCCAGGTTCCGAAATTGAGGATCCTCCGGATCGTCCGGAAACGCCAGTGGAGCGAGGGCCGCCACGGGCTCACCATCCACAGGCCGGCGGTGTTGACCGCCGCGGCGGCGGTCATCTGCGCCGCCAGCGCCCAGATGCCGCCGCCCATCACGGCGATCGCCACCCCCGCGACTCCGGCCACCACCGACGAGGCGACTCCGACCTTGGTGAGCTGGCCGAACTCCAGGCTTCGGGTCATGAGGGCGGAGTGGACCGCGCCGAGCGCCGACAGGATCACCTGGGCCGCGGCCACCCACATGAGCGGGCGCAGGACCGGGATTTCGTAGAAGGCGGCGAGCGCGGGCCCGGCCGCCACCATCACGACCGAGAAGATCAGGGCGACGGCCAGATTCCACCAGAATACCGCGCTTTCCTCGGCGCGGCTGGTATCCTGCCTCTGCACCAGGCCGGCGGTGAGGCCGGACTGGGCGAAGGCGATCGACAAGGTGGCGAAGAAGGCGAGGAGCGCGATGACTCCGAAATCCTCGGGCGTGAGCAGGCGCGCCAGGACGATGGTGACGACGAACTGGACGCCCTGACGAAAGGCGATGTCGAGCGCGCTCCATAATCCGGCCTTGGCGGCCTTCTGCTTCGTCATCGCAAACTCTTCTTCGGGCCCGTGCGGCCTTCCTAGCCCCGCCGGCGCCGTGATTCACTCCGTCATTGCGAGCGAAGCGCCGCGCCTCCCCGCCATGACGGGTCAGTCAAAGGCGCCGCGAACCACGGAGAGGACCCGCTCCAGGTCCGAATCGGACATCTCCGGGAAGATCGGCAGGCACAATATCTGCTCGGCGGCGGTCGTCGCGACCGGAAGGTTGGCCGCCGCCGCCGAGGGCAGGCCGCCATACATTGGCAGCGACGACAGCAAGGGGTAGAAATAGCGCCGGGCGTAAATGCCCTCGGCCTTCAGGCGAGCGTACAGGCCGTCGCGGTCGACCGCGAAGTCGCCCGTCACGAAAATCGGGAAATAGGAATAATTGGGCTCGACGCCCTCCGGAATGGGAAGGCATTCGATTCCCGCCGTGCCCGCCAGTGCCTCGCGATAGAGTGTGTCCACCCGCTTGCGCGCCTGCCTTACCGGCTCGAAATGGCGGAGCTGGACGACGCCCAATGCGGCGTTGAACTCGCTCATCTTTGCATTGGTGCCGATGAAGGGGATGCTGACCTCATCGGCGATTCCGAAGTTGCGAAAGCTGTCCACCGCCTCCTTCCCGGCCGCGCTGCCGGCGACGACCGCCCCGCCCTCGAAAGTATTGAAGGCCTTGGTGGCGTGGAAGCTCAGGGTCGCGAAATCGCCGTAGCTGAGGACGCTCCGGCCGTGGCGGCGAACGCCGAAAGCGTGGGCCGCGTCGTAAATGACCTTCAGGCCGTGCCTTGCGGCGATCGCCTCGATCGCTTCGACGTCGCACGGGTTGCCGTAGCAATGGACGGCGACGATCGCCGAGGTCCGGGGCGTGATGGCGGCTTCGATAAGATCGGGATCGATGTTGAGGTCGGATCGGCGGATGTCGACGAACACCGGCTCGAGGCTTCCCATCCGGACCGCGTGGGTGGTGGCCACGAACGAATAGGGCGTCGTGATCACCTCGCCGCCGACCCGGCGGCTTCGATGACGGCGCTCAGCGCGAGCATGCCGTTGGTTACCAGCGAGACGTTGTCGACGCCAAGCTGCCTGCACAGCTCGCGTTCGAACTCCTGGTGGAACTTCCCCTGGTTGGTGAGGATCCGCGATTCCCAGATCTCGGCGAGATAGGGCAGAAGCTCGTCGAGGGGCGGCAGATAGGGCCGGGTTACATAGAGAGGCTCGGCGCTCACTCGAAGGTCTCCACTTGCGCCAGCCGCGGCGCGGCGGAATCCTTGGCGGAGAGAAGCGGCTTCACGTCCAGCGGCCATTCGATGGCGATGGCGGGATCGTCCCAGGCGAGCGTCCGCTCGCAATCCGGCGCGTAATAATCGGACGTCTTGTAAAGCACGTCCGCCGTTTCGCTGAGCGTCAGGAAACCGTGGGCGAAGCCCGGCGGGATCCACATCTGATTGCCCTTCTCCGCCGAAAGCTGGGTTCCAAACCAGCGGCCGAAGGTGGGCGAGCCGCCGCGCAGGTCCACCGCCACGTCGAATATCTCGCCGTCGGCCACCCTCACCAGCTTGCCCTGCGCCCGCGGCGGCAGCTGATAGTGGAGGCCGCGAAGCACGCCCCGGGTCGAACGGCTGTGATTGTCCTGGACGAAGTCGACGTCCGCGCCGGTCGCCTCGGCGAAGGCGCGCCGGTTGTAGCTTTCGACGAAGAAGCCGCGCTCGTCGCGCAAGTATCGCGGCGTCAGCACGAGCAACTGAGGGAGTGCGGTTTGCTCGATCAGCACGGTCCGGGCGATCCTTCGATGTCTGGCTGGCGTGGAAGCGTCACACGGCCTCGATATGCCGCAGCGGCTGCGAGGAATCGTCTTCCGCCGACTCGGCCGGGCCGCGCCTCGGCGCCGGCGGAACCATCAATGCGCAGCCCAGCGCGAAGACCGCGGCAATCGCCGCCGTCCGGATCGGATAATCGACGATCGAATGGGCGAGGACGATTCCAATCATGACCGAGCCCGCCCGGGCGAGCGCGGCCCCCTCGAAGTCCCGGGTCCAGGCATGATAGGCCCGGCGCCCCCACCAGAACAGGAAGACGAGGATGAGCAGGAGCCCCGCCACGCCGAGCTCCATGACCGCTTCCAGATAGTCGTTATGGGCATGATTGGCGAATTGCCGAGTCACCCGGCTGGGATCCTCGTAGCGCCGATAGACGGTCGAGAAGGTGCCCAGCCCGGTGCCGAGAGGGAAGCTGTCCTTGATGATCTCGGTGGTCGTCGACGCCAGCACCCGCCGGCTCGAAGGCTGGGAGGTGACATCCGCCTCGAAGGCCTCCTTGCCGAGCGGCCCGCTCAGTCCGGCAAAGGCGAAGACCAGCGCCAGCGCGGCCAGCGCGGCCCACCAGCCCGTCGCCACCCGGCCGGCGACGGTGCGCCGGTAGATGAGGAAGCTGGCCACCGCTGCGGGAAGCGCGAGCCCGTAGCCCGCGCTCGATCCGCTGATGGCGATTCCAGCGAGGATGAAAACCGCGATCGACACGCTGATGATCGCGCCCCCGCTGCGCTTGGACCGGGAGCGGCGGGTCGCCATCCGCCCGGCGATGACCGCCGTCAGCGGCAGCGCGCACAGCAGCAATGTCGCCTCGTGATTGGCGTTGGAGAAGAAGCCGACCGGCGAGGTGCGGTTGGTGACCTCGTAGAAACGGAGCGGCGAAAAGGGACCGCCCATCAGCTGGAAGGCGCCCAGCACCACGGAAGCGCCGGCGATCGCCATCAGCACGGTCGGCAGCAATCGCCTTTCCTCGTTGGGCAGGCGAAGCACCAGCAGGAACATCGCCGCCGCCGGCAGAAGATGGAGAAGCGAAATGAGCGTCCAGGACGGCGCCAGCGAGGCGGAAAGCGCGGGCGGCTCAATCCCGATCAGCCGGAACGCCTCGATCACCTGGCCGCGCAGAAGCGAGCCCGAGCCCAGGCCGCCGGGAAGCGGAACGAGGCTGAGCAGGCCGAAGATCAGCAGCGCGCCGCCGATCCAAAGCGGACCTCTCGCCCCGTCGGGCAATGCGAAATTACGCTGCCAGAGGAGGGCCAGGATCAGGCCCAGGCCGGCGAGCTGGAGGAAGGCGTTCGCCGCCACGCCGGCAGCGCTGGCGCCGCCGAGCAGCAGGCAGGCGCCCAGATAGAGGGCCGCCGCCAGCGTCCAGTAGCGGCCCCTCATTGCCCGATCTCCATTCGCTCGACCTCGAGGTTGACGACCGTGGCGACGTCGCCGGGCTCGGCGACCAGGCTCAGCGACTGGCCGGAGCAGCCCGACGCCGGGACGGTGAAGGCGGTGCTGAACCGGCGATTGTCGGCCGAGGCCCGGGCCATGTCGAGAGCGCCGATCGGGCTTCCGCCGGGAAGGCAGGTCAGCCGCCAGAAAAGCCGGCCCGAGCTTATGCCGTTGGGGCTTCGAGCGATCAGGCGCAGGGTGAAGCGTCCGGGCGGCAAGGCCAGCATCTGGTCGGCAAGGCTCAAATTCTGGCCGCCGAAATAGGCGATGTCGAGATAGGTGCGCTGGCCGTCCTTGGCCGGCTCGGCCCGTCCCGCGTCCGTGTCCTTGAACGACCAGCCGAACGGCCCCGGCGCACGCACGCCGCGAAAGGCGCCGTCGAACATGAACCGGTTCGGTCCGCGCTCCTGCGGGGAAAGGCCGGCGAGCCAGGTCTGGCGGGCGCCGACATAATCGCCTGATTTCGCCTGGGTCTGGAGGATCAGCTGACGCTCGAGCATCAGATCCCCGTTCGGCTTCAGCTTCCGGATGCGCTCATAAAGGTCGCGCGCGTCGCTCGTGGCGATCTTGCGCGCGCCGGCCGCGGAGAAGAATTCCTCGCGCCAGGCCGGCTGCTTGGCGAGGATGGTCGCGAGCGCGGCCCGGCCGCGCGGATCGGAGATAAGCTTGGTCAGCTCCGGAAGCAGGGCGGTCCGAAGCTCGCCGTTGCGGCGGAGGACGACGTCTATTTCGGAGAGCGCCTCGGGAAAGCGTTCGGCCTTGGTGTAATAGATCATCAGCTGCATTCGCGCAGCCGGGTGGGAATGGCGGCGGCGTCGCACCTCCTCCATCAGGGCGATGGCGCGACGGAGGTCGCCTTTCTGCTCGGCCGCCCGGGCCGCGACGAAGAAGGGCTCGAAGGCGAGCGGAAGCTTCTCCAGCCCGTCCTTCGCCGACCGCTGCATCTCCGCGCTGATGTTCACGGTCGGCTGCTGGGCGGCGCTGGCGAGGACGTTGAGGGTCGGCGCGGGATTTTCGGGCGGCAACGGCGCCAAAGCGACGGCCGTCGCCGTGGAGAAGCCCGCCGCGGCGGACTTCACGACCAGCCAGGCGATCAGCGGCGACGCGGCGGTCACCGCCCAGGCGGCGACGCGCCGTCCGGAGCGTCCGTCCTCCCCCTGTGCTGCGGCGGCCACGATCAGCCCTTCAGGAGCTCGATCTGCTTCTTCGGCGAATCGCCCTCGCGATAGGCATAAGCGTCATCGCCATAGCCGTAACCATAGCCGTAGCCGACCTTCAGGGCGTTGAACTTGGTGAGGATGGCCCCCATCAGCCGTGCGTCGGAGGCGCGGAGGCGGTTGACCGCGTTCAGCGCCGCGGCGCGGCGGATCGCTCCGGCCTCGATCACCATCAAGGTGCCCTCGGTGCTTGACGCCAGCATCGGAGCGTCGGCGAGGCCGAGCACGGGCGGGCTGTCGATGATGATATGGTCGAAGCGCTGCAGAGCCTCGTCCAGTATCTCCTTGAAGCGGCCGGAGGCGAGCAGCTCGGCCGGGTTGGGCGGGATCGGGCCGCTCGGCAGAAGGAACAGCCGCTCCATCTGGGTCGGGTGGACGCATTCGGCGACCTTGTCCGATCCGGCCAGCAGGCTCGACAGGCCCTGGCTGGTCGAGCTCGGTCCGCGGAAGGTCGGCTTGCGCAGATCTGCGTCGATCAGGAGCACCGAGGCGCCGAGGCTGGCCAGGGTCTGGGCGAGCGCCAGTGCGGTGCTCGACTTGCCCTCCGAAGCGCGGGTGCTGGTCACCAGCAGGCTGCGCGGCACGCCGTGGTCGGTCGAGAATTGCAGCGCCGTCCGGACCGACTGATAGGCCTCCGAGACCTGGGACCGCGGATCCTCGAGCTGCTCGCGAACCGCCAGGCCCTTGCCGACTCCGGGGATGACCCCGAGCGAGGCGAGACCGAGCTTGGTACCGAGATCGTCCGGAGTCTTGATCGTGTCGTCGATCCACTCGATCGAGAAAGCGGTGCCGAGGCCGAGCATGAGCCCGATGCACAGGCCGATCATGATGTTGAGCGGCAGGTTCGGCTTGAACGGTCCGCCGGGCACCTGCGCGCGATCGACCACCGACACGACGTTCGCGCCGACGCCTCCGGCCACGCCCACTTCCTTGAAGCGCTGGAGAAGCGCGTCGTAGAGGCTCCGGTTGGTGTCCACCTCGCGCTGGAGGATCGTATATTGGATGCTGCGCTCGCGCAGCGCCATCAGGCCGGCCTTGCCTTCGTTGACCTTCGCCTGGAGCGCATTCTCGCGGGCGAGGGCGGCCTGATAATCGGCCCGGAGGGAGCCGGAGGTCGAGCCGGAAACGCTGCTCCTCTGCCTGGCGATCTCCTTGCCCAGCGAATCGATCCGGCTTCGGAGCTGCACCATTTCCGGGAAGTCCGGTTTGTAGAGCGCCAGCTTCTGCTGATATTCCGCCTCGAGCGTGGCGCGCTGCTGGCCCAGCCCCTGGACGGTGGGATCGCTGATCGCGGCGACCTGCGACTGGGCGCCGGCGGCCTGGCGGAAGCGCTGCTCGGCGGCGATGCGGTCGCTTTTCGCCGCGGACAGCGCGTTGTTGGTCTGGATGAGGGTCGCGGCGTCGATCGACTGCTCCTGCCGGACGCTGCCGGTGCCGCCGGTGTCGACGCTGAGGGTGATGATCCCTTGCTTCTGAGCGTAGGCGACCAGCTGACGCTCGGACTGCTCGAGCTTGGTCTTCACGGCCGCGATGCGCTGCTGAAGGAAGTTGCGAGCGTAGGAGGTCGCCTCGTAGCGCCGTTCCATGTTCGACTGGATGAAATTGTCGGCATAGGCGTTGGCCAGCCGGGCGGTGAGCTCGGGATTGGCGCCCTCGACGGCGATCTGGATCAGGGCGCTGTCGCGCTGCGGCGCGACGGTGACGCTGCCCTGCACCATTCCGGCGGCCGCGCCCTCGCGCGCCTGGCGCGGCAGGTCCTGGTCGAACAGAGCCTCGTTGTTGGCGAGATTGGTGCTGCGCGCGACCCGTTCTGCCAGCGAGCGGCTCTTCAGCAGGCCGACCTGGGTGTTGAGGAATTCGCGGCTGTTCCCCTGGGACGGCTGAACTTCGCCCATTTTCTGGTCGACGACCTGAACGCCCTCGGGATTGACCTCGATGGTCGCCTGCGCGCGGTAGAGGGGGGTGATCATCAGCGAGATGACGATCGCGGCGAGCAGGCAGGCGACGGCGATGCCGGTGATCAGCCACCACCATTTCGCCACGATCCGCCAGATTTCGTTGATGTCGAAACGGGAATCGGACTTGGCCGGCCGGCCGAAGGCGACGTCGGTCAGGCCGGTATGGGCCGGCAGCCGACCGCTCGGATCGAAGGGCATTACGGCGCCTTGGTTCGGGAGATAGCCCCCATGGTTGTTCATGATCTTCGAATCCTGTCTCTAGATTCCGAACCGCCCTTAGAAGGGGCGCAATATGCTAAGCAGGGGCAGCGTGCTCATCAGGTCGCGATACACGGCGCGGGCGCGGCTGCCGTCGACAATGACGATATCGTTGCCATAGATGGCGGGATCCTCGGCCTTGGCCCGGCGAATGTCCTGAAGGTCGAAGGCCCCGGCCATGCGCTCTCCGCGGATGGTGCGGAAGACGACGACGCGCGACGGGTTGGCGTCCTCGCTCGTACCCTTCGCCATGGCGACGGCCTGGAGCAAAGTCGTCGGCCCCTTGACGATGAACTGGCCGGGATTGCGGACCGAGCCGTCGACGGTGATCGTCTGCTCCGCCCGGTCCTTTATCGCCACCTGGATGTTGGGCGACTGCAGATATTTCTGCGACAGAGCGGCGGCCATCTGCTCGCGCAGCTCCGCGGTGGTGCGGCCCTGCGCCTGGACCGAGCCGAGCAGCGGATAATCGATCTTGCCGGCGGCATCGACCTTATAGTCGCCGGACAGCGACGCGACCTGGAAGACCGAGACGCTGATCGTGTCGAGCGCTCCGATCGGCTGCGACGCGCTGGCGACTGGCTGTGCTTCGGCGTCGGGCGCGACGAAGCCCGTCGGCTCGTAGGGGACCGAGCCGCCGCGGCCGGTGCAGCCCGCCGCCGCCAGGGCGGCGACCACGAGCAGCGCGCGGGTCATCAGGCCGCTGAAGGAAAAGTCACGCTCTTCATGCCGAAACGCTCGCATGTTCATCTTTCTCCGGTCGGGGGCGACAAGCCCTCTACACAATCCATGGCATCCGTGGAACAGCCCATGCGCCGATTCGGCGCACACCCCTCCCTGCGGAAAGGGTGCCCGCGCCGCCCCTCAAGGCGAGCCGCCTTTTATCTCGTTGCGCCGCTTAGCTTATTCCTCCATCCTCGTCCAGAGTCCGGCGATTTCCCGGGCTAAAAGCTTGCAACCGCGGCAAAACACCAAATATCGGCGCCGCGAAGGTCGCCGGAGTTGCCGTCAGTGTTGAGCCGCCTGTTCTCGAAGAGCCGGATGTCCCGGGGCCGAAGCGGCCCCCCGGGCGGCCGCGCCTACGCGATCGGCGACGTCCACGGTCGGCTCGATCTTCTCGTCGACCTCCTCGCCCGCATCGAGCAGGACAATGCGCGGCGCGGGCCGGCCAAGACCTGGCTGGTGTTCCTCGGCGATCTCGTCGACCGGGGCCCGGACAGCCGCGGAGTCGTCGATCTCCTCGTCAGCCGGCCGCCGGCCTTCGCCCGCAACGTCTTCCTCAAGGGCAATCACGAGGAATTCTTCCTCGGGGTCCTGGGCGGCGACGATTCGAGCGTCCAGCACTGGCTCTCTTATGGCGGCACCGAATGCGCTCAGAGCTACGGCCTCACCACCGGCTGGATGCTGAACGCGACTCCGACGGCGATCATGGAGCGGCTGATCCGGCAGGTGCCGGAGAGCCACGTCCGCTTCCTCGACGAGATGCACGACAGCTTCCGCTTCGGCGACTATCTGTTCGTCCACGCCGGCATCCGTCCGGGAATCGCCCTCGACAAGCAGGTCAGCCGCGACCTCAGGTGGATCCGCGAGGGCTTCCTCGACGACCGGAGCGACCATGGCGTCGTCGTCGTCCACGGCCATACGATCGTCGAGCGGCCCGAGGAGCACCCCAACCGAATCGCCGTCGATACCGGCGCCTACCGCTCGGGCACCCTGACCGCCATCGGCCTCGAAGGCGAGGAACGCTGGTTCATCGAGGCGCGCGAGCCCGGAGCCGCGGCGGCGGCGTGATTGGCTTGGCAGGGTAGCGCCCCGCCGGTAAGGCCCCCGGCCATGAAGATCCTAGTGACCGGCGCGGCCGGGTTTATCGGCTATCACGTCAGCGCGCGGCTTCTCGCCCGTGGCGACCAAGTCGTCGGAATCGATAATTTCAACGATTATTACAGTGTCGCCCTGAAGCGCGATCGCGAGTCGAAGCTTCGCCGCGACCATGACGGCTTCAATCTCCTGGAGGTCGACTTTGCCGACGAAGCGGCGCTGGAGCGGGCGCTCGAAGGAGTCGAGTTCGACCGCATCGTTCATCTCGGCGCCCAGGCGGGCGTGCGTTATTCGATCGAAAACCCGCGGGCCTATGTCCAGTCGAACCTGGTCGGCCACGTCAATATGATGGAGCAGGCCCGCCACCGCGGCCTCTCGCACTTCGTCTATGCCTCATCCTCATCGGTCTATGGCGGCAACGACACCCTGCCCTTCCGGGTCGAGGACCGGGTCGATCATCCGCTGTCGCTCTACGCGGCCACCAAGAAGGCGGATGAGCTGATGAGCGAGACCTATGCCCATCTCTACCGGCTGCCGCAGACCGGCCTTCGCTTCTTCACCGTCTACGGCCCCTGGGGCCGGCCCGACATGGCGATGTGGCTGTTCACCAGGGCGATCTTCGCCGGGCAGCCGATCCACGTCTTCGGCGAAGGCAATATGCGGCGCGACTTCACCTATATCGACGACATCGTCACCGGGATCGTCGCGGCGCTCGACAACCCGCCGCCCGACGACGGCGAGCTCAAGGCCGGCGGCAGCCGCGGGCCGCACCGCCTCTACAATATCGGCAACCACCGCTCCGAGGAGCTGACCCGGATGATCGACCTGATCGAGCAGGCCTGCGGCCGCAAGGCGGAGCGCCAGCTAATGCCGATGCAGCCGGGCGACGTGCGCGACACCTATGCCGACATCAGCGCGATCCAGAACGACCTCGGCTTCGCTCCGACCACCTCCATCGACGAAGGCGTGCCGCGTTTCGTTCAATGGTATCGGGCCTATCACGGCGTTTGAGAGGTCGACTCTCCGAGGGCGTGGCTTTGGAGCCGATTTGCCGTTTCGAGCACGCCGTCCAGGGTCCAGGGCCGGGACAGAGCGAATATCGGGACCTCGCGCGACAGCCGGGCGCAGAAGGCGAGGTCCTCGTCGCCGGCCGGCCTGATCCAGCGGCTTCCGTAGAGATGCTCCGCCAGGGCGCCGACCGCGGACGGCCCCGAGAGCCGCTCCAGCGACGTCCCCGCGCCGCTCCCGGGCGGATCGAGGACATAGATCGCGCGGAGCCGCGCCGGCGCGGCGTCGCCGCCCGGCATCAGCCGGACCTTGCCGTCGCCGCTCGCTCGGGCGGGCTCGGCGGGAAGGTGCGGCGCCAGGTGCCGATAGGCATCGTCGAGAAGATGCAGGGAGGGTGCACCCGGCTCGACCCGGACGCCGTCGGGCTCGAGGCGGAGGAGAAGCAGGTCCTCGGTGAGCGGCGCCGCGCCGAGCGCGATTAGCGCCCCGGCCAGGGTCGACTTGCCGTGCCCCGAGGCGCCGAGGATCGCGATCGCCCGGTCGCCGAAGCCGACGCCGGCGCCGTGGAGCAGGGTCGCGCCGCCCAGCCGAAGCAGAAGGCCCCAGACGACTCCGCTGAGCGGTCCTTCGAACGCCTCCCAGTCGACACTTCCGGAAAGTTGCAGCCGGCGGCCGGCGCTCGAATAGTCGAAGGCCATCCACCCGCCCTCGCGATTGTCGTAGCGCAGAGTCCACCCCGCGTCGGTCACGCTGAGATCGCGGCGGTCCGGCCCCGAGGGGCGCTCCGCCGGAGCCGGTCCGGCATAGTCGATGGTCAGATCAGGCTTCGCCCCTGGCGGGGCGGGGCGGAGCGGAAGCGCGCGCTCCGAGGCGATGTTCAGTCCATAGGCCCGATACAGGTTCACGCCCCCGCCGCTTCCGCGTAGCGCCGGCGCACCGGATCCTCGGCGGCAAGGCCGGCGCGGTCGCAAATCTGCCCCCAGCGATAGGCCATGGCCTCGGCGAGCGCTTTCTCCTCCACGTCGGCGAGCCGGAGCAGCCAGGCAAGCGCCGCTTCAAGCTCGCCGGGGTCGGTGATCGGGACCTTCTCGGCGATCGCCGCCAGCGCCTGGAACTCGGCGGGCCTGGTGCCCGGAAAGAGCCGCATCGCGTGGCGGAAGCGATATTGCCTGAGGTCGCGAAGGAAGAGCTCGACATGCCGCACATGCGCCTGCCCCAGATGGGTGCGGTGCCGAAGCACCACTTCCTGCACATTGCCGAGCCGGGCGCCTGCCGCGCAGACCCGGGTCTGCCATTCATAATCTTCGTGCGACGCTTTCTCGAGATAGGGGTGCGCCCGCATCAGCTCGGCCCGGGCAAGGAGCGTTGGATGGAGAATGCCGACTCGGAAGAGCAATTCGCGCTCAATCCCGTCATGGCTCTCGGGATACCAATAGAGCCGGTCCTCGCTTCCGAAGGCCTGGGCCAGGCCGCCGCAGCCGTCGAGCCCACGTTCCTCGATGAACGCCAGCTCGAGCTCGAGCCGGTGGGGGAGGGCGATGTCGTCGCCGTCCATCCGTGCGATATAGCCTCCCTGGGCGACCGCGATCCCGGCATTGGCGGCGCGCGCGCTGCTGGTGTTGCCGGGCAGCGGGTCGAGGAAAAGCGTTCTCACCCGCTCGTCCCCGGCCGCGGCCGCCGCCGCGACCTCGCGGCTGTCGTCGCTCGACCCGTCGTCGACGACGATCAGCTCCAGCGACCGGTGAGTCTGGACGAGGATGGACTCGATCGACTCCCGAAGCCACGGCCCCGCGTCGAGCACCGGCATCACCACCGAAATCAGGCTCATGGCGCTTCCTTGCGCCAGTAGATGCCGGATCCGTCGATCCAGCGGATCGGTTCGCTCACTCCGCGCCGCGCTCGGAATTCGTCGACCGCGTCACGGCAACATTGGAGGAATCCGTAATCGTCGACGATGACGAAACCGCCCTCGACCACCTTGTCGTAGAGCAAATCGAGGCAGTCGAGCGTGGAGCTGTAGAGATCGACGTCGATGCGCAGCAGGGCGAGCGGCCCGATCGGGGCGCCCGGCAGCGAATCCGACAGCCAGCCCTTCACGAACTCGACATTGGAATCGAGCAGGTCGTAGCGGGAGAAATGGTCCCGCACATTCTGCTCGCTGCAGGCCAGCCAGGGCAGCCGCGCTTCCTCGAGATCGAGGCCGTAGTCCGAATCCCGCGCCAGATCGGACGGCGGCACGCCTTCGAAGGAGTCGACCACGAAGGTCTTCCGCTCGCTCGCGCCGTGGGCGACCTGCAGCCCGCGCATGAAGATTGCCGCGCCGCCCTTGCACACGCCCGCTTCGAGGAAATCGCCCGGGATATTCTCGGCGATGATCCGCTCGGCGCAGCGCTCGATGTTGGAAAGGCGGAATAGGCCGATCATCGTGTGGGCGAAGCGCAGCGGGCCGGTGCCTTGCCGCTTGCCGGCCATCAGCCGGACGAAATCCTCCGCCTGCCGCTCGGCGATGTCGCGCTGGAAGCGCTGGAGCTCGAGTCCGGAAAGGCCGTCGGCGCCCCGCTCCAAATGGCCGATCTGAAGCTCCAGCTCCGGATAGAGCAGGTTGCCGAGCGCCCGCTTGAGCAGCGACAGATAGCGGTCTCGAGCCCGGTCCCGGTCCCTGCCTTCAACCTCCACCACGACGCCGTGACGAAGAAGCTCGGCGATGGCGCCGGCCACCGCCGCCTCGATCACCTCCGGTGGAGCGTCGAATTCCGCGCCGAGCGCCGTCGCCAGTTCCTCGGCGGTCGCAGGATATTCCAGCCGCTCCCAGATCCGCCGGGCGCTGTCGCCGAGGACGATCCGGTCACCCGTTGCCGGAGAGAGGAGGGAGATCGACGCTCCCGCCGCCGCCGCCTGGACGGCGACGGTTCTGAAGAGTGGAGCTTGGTTCAACGCTTCAGCTGGCCGGAGCCTGCGGGCTTTTCCCGATCAGGAATAGAAACCGTAATCGACGCCGCCGGGAGGCCCCCCGAAGGCGCTCGCGCCGCGGGCGGGGGCGATTTCGATTTCCGGAGCAATCCACTGACGCTTACCCGAATTCGACGAATTCTGGGCGCTGTCGCCACGTACTTTGTCTGTCACAAGCCCTCCTGGAAACACGGTAAGTCGTTGCCGATAGGAGGTTCACCGGCCGGAGGCAACCTCGTTGAAGCCGGGCCGCGCCGCGCCGCCGGCGCCCTCCGCGCGGCGCAGGAAATGCCCCGCCGAGACCCCCCTCAACAGGGCCAGCCGGTAATGGGCATGGGCTTCATCCGAATCCCAGTCCTTCAGCGTCGGCGCTTCGGCGAGCGCGGCCATCCGGGGGATGTCGAGGAGCCTGGCGGCGGCCGGGACCGCGGCAATCCGGCCGACCTCGTCGCGCAGGGCGCCCCAATGCGCGAGCACCCCCTCATGCCAGTCCGAGCCCTGAAAACCCTTGCGGGTCTCGTCGACGACGAGCGGCGGGAGCCGGTCGGCCAGCACGAGCCGCGCAAGCCCGCGAGGGACTCCGCCGGCCAGGTAGATTTCGGCCGGGATCGAAAGGCAGGTCTCGATCAGCCGCCGGTCGCCTGTCGGGTCGCGAACGTCGAGGCCCCAGCCGGCCAGAGCCCCCTGGCGGAAATTGCCGTACTCGCCCGCCGCAAGTGCCGCCATCCGGATGCCGATTCCTCGATCGTGCCCGCCGGTCGCCTTCGCAAGCCCGTCCGCCAGCCGTTCCGCGACCGCCTCGCGCAGAGCCGGGTTGAGCAGGCTGTTTTCGCCGACGCCGGCGCCGACGCGGCGGCCGCGCAGGCGATTGATCGCCCGCCACAGGCCCGGCGGAAGGAACGGCCATAAAGTGTGCGCGGCGACGCTTTCGAGCCTGATGCCGCCGCGGCTCAGGGCAAAAGCCTGCTTCGCCAGCCGAATCAGCCGTCCGCGGGCGAGCAGCCCGGGCAGAAGGTCGAACCCGGTGTGGGTGAGCGTGAAATTGCCGGCCTGGCCGGTGAGCAGGATCTTGTGGCCGCGGTCGCGAGCCGCCTCCGCGATCGCCTCCCCCCACACGAAGTTGCAAAGGTTGAGCACCGGCGCCTGGTACAAAGCGAAATTCCGGTCCAGCCCGGCGATCGGCGAGCGGCCTTCGGTTCGAACGAGGACATGCTCCATGTTCGGATAGAGCGCGGCGACCGCTGCCGCGTGGCCGCCTTCGTCGGCGAAGCGGCCCCTGCGATCGGTCCCGGCCCGGCCGGGGACCGAGGTGAAGGCGCCGATTTGCCCGTCCGGCAGCAGCCGCGCCGCGGTCGCGGCCACGGCGCCGCTGTCGAGACCGCCGCTGAGGTGCGCCGCGACCCGCCCGTCCGCACCGCGCAACCGCGACTCCACGGCCCGGTCGAGGGCTTCGCGCACCGCCTCTACGGCCTCCTCGCCCCGCTTCAGCGGAAGCCGCCCGCCGGTGAAAGACCAGTGCCCCCGCGAAGTCTCGCCGCCGGCCGAGACGATCCTCAACTCGCCCGGCCGGACTCGCTCGACGCCGTTGAAGAAGCTGCGATTTCCTTCCGGCGGCATCAGCGCGAGGAAGGAGGCCAGGGCCGTCTCGTCGGGGCCGGAAGGCACGCCGTCGAGCGCCTGGAGGCCGGCGGGCATGGACGCGAACGCGAAGAAACCGCCGGACCGGTGATAATGGAGCGGCCGCTGCCCCAATATGTCGCGGGCGAGCAGGAGCCGCTCCTCCCTCCGGTCCCACAGGGCGATGGCGAAGTCCCCGGCGAGCCGGCCGATCGCCTCCTCCTCCCATCGCTCGACCGCGGCCATGACGAGGGCGCTGTCCGCCAGGCTCCGCGCTTCCTCGTCCCCGATGCCCAGCGACGAGGCCAGCCCGCGGCGGTCGTCGAGCCGAACGTCGGCGACCATCCACCAGCGCCCGCCGCCGCCGGTCGCCACCCCCGAATCATGGGCGTCCTCCGGAAGCGTCGGGTACAATCTCTTCCCCATCGCCATCGCGCGCCCGGCCCGGCAGGCGGACGAACCGGTCCCGTAGACGCGCTGCGCCTCGAGCATCCGTCCGCAGGCCTCGATCGGCTCCTCGCCGCGGCCGAACACCCAATAGCCTGCGAGCGCCGTCATGGCTCAGCGCCTAGCCGCCGGCCGATCTCTTCTCAACCGCGGCCGCCGCATCCCGTCCTTTGCGGGAGGGGAGTCAGGGCGTGACACGGGCTCGCAATCTGCCGCGGCGGACGTGGAGCCACATCAGGATACCGGTGACGGCCAGCAGCGCCGGAATGAGACCGCCGATGAAGATGATCGTCTGCCACAGGGCGCCCATGCCGGTGCCGTCGTGGATTCGCCGCATCAGCCGCGCCGTCGTCTCGGGCTGGGGCGCTCTGGGTGGGCTGGCGGTGCCGGAGCGGTCGTCGACCGATACTTCGGCCGGGCCGCCCGGCCGCGCGAAGGAGACCTTCCATTTAGCTTCGGGGCCGGCCGGCCAGGTCAGGCCGACGAGGTCGCCGCTCGCCAGCGGACGCGCCGCCGCCAGCGCCGAATCCGGGCTCAGGCCGGTCTCGGCCGCCGGCGCGGCCGCCATGCGCCGCATCCGCTCCGCCATGGACGGTCCGGCCGGGTCGCCCGAAAGCGCGGCGAAGAAAGCGGGGAAGGAAATCCAGGCTCCGGTGAAGGAAAGCACGGCCAGCGGCAAGGCGATCCAGAAGCCGCCCTGGTGGTGGAGGTTGGCGCTGGTCGTCGCTCGCCGCCGCCATTTCAACCCGCGGGTGAAGCGGCCGCTGAGCGGCCACCACAGCCACAATCCGGTCAGCGAGGAGAGGAGCATCGCCACGCCTATCCAGCCGACGATCTGCCGGCCGACACCGGGCACCATCAGCGAGCCGTGGAGATTGTGCAGGATCCGAACCGCGCCTTCGTTGCTGGCGGCGCGGTCGAGCAGGCGCGCCGACGCCGGATCGAGATAGAGCAGGGTCCGGACCGGCCGTCCGCCCGCGGGCTGGCCGGTCCTAGCGAGGGTGGCGACGACCGGCCCGCTTCCGCGCGGATAAGCGAGGCTGGCCAGCCGTTCGCCGGGCTGCGCGAACCGGCTCGCCGCGGCCGCGTAGGCGGAAGGCGGCAGGCCGGGCGCCGCCGAGACGGAGCGCTGCGGGTTGAGCCTTTCGTCGAGCCAGTCGTGCCAGACCAAAGCGGAGCCGGTCAGCGAGACGGGGACGATCAGGATGGCGAGCGCGAGGCCGATCCATTTGTGGATCTGGAACCAGAGGCGGCGGAGGCGGGCTTGCGTGGGAGCGGGCATGAGCTTGGGCTAAGTCACTTGCGAATGATTATCAATAGCATATATACGGCGTCCACCGACCGGGGACCCATGATGATCGAAACGACCGCGACCGTTCCTACCGCCCACGGCGCCAAATATGTGAAGCAATTGTGCAATCACTGGGCGCACAAGCTGGAGGTCGAGCAATCGGAAGGCGTCGGCACGGTCCGCTTCCCCGCCGCGGCGGCGACGATGCGCGCCGCCGGGGAAAGGCTTGTCGTCACCATCGGCGCCGAGGACGAGGCCACGCTCGAACGGATGAAATCCGTTCTCGCCACCCATCTCGACCGATTCGCCTTCCGCGAGGCGCCCCTGCCGTTCGACTGGCAGCCGGGCCGCTAGAGCGTCCAGCGCTCCACCCCGGGCAGAGCGCGGCCCCTGTAGAGATGCTTGAGGTCGGCGAGCAGCCCGCCTTCGGCCACCAGCCCCGCCAGCCTCTCATCGTCCAGCTCGGCATAAGCGGCATGGGGCACCGCGACGAGGACGAGGTCGTAGCTCTTGTCGAAGGCGTCGGCGGCGAGGTCGATGCCATATTCGTGGCGGGCCTCGGCGGCGTCGGCGAGCGGGTCGTGGACGGTGATTTCGTGGCCGAGCGCCTCGAGGCGGCGGACGACGTCGATCACCCGGCTGTTCCTGAGATCCGGGACGTTCTCCTTGAAGGCAAGGCCCATGACCAGGGTCCGGCCGGGCCGGCCCAGCCGGGCGTGAACGCGCTCGGCAATCCAGGCTCCCATGCCGTCGTTGGTCGAGCGGCCGGCGAGGATGACGTGCGGATCGAGGCCGAGCTGCTGGGCCCGGAAGCTGAGATAATAAGGATCCACGCCGATGCAGTGGCCGCCGACCAGCCCGGGCTGGAAAGGCAGGAAGTTCCACTTGGTGCCGGCGGCGGCGAGCACCTCCCAGATCGAGATGTCGAGCCTCGAGAAGATCTGGGTGATCTCGTTCATGAAGGCGATGTTGATGTCGCGCTGCGCGTTCTCGATCACCTTGGCCGCCTCGGCGGTCTTGATCGACGCGGCGCGGAAGACGCCGGCGCTGGTCACCGCGCCGTACATCGTCGCGAGCCGTTCGGTCACCGCCTCGTTTTCGCCGGCGACGACCTTGACGATCCGGTCGACGCTATGCTCGCGATCGCCCGGATTGATCCGCTCGGGCGAATAGCCGAGGAAGAAGTCGCGGCCGCGGCGAAGGCCCGAAACCTTCTCGATCAAAGGTCCGCAAATATCTTCGGTGACGCCCGGATAGACGGTGCTCTCGTAGACGATGATCGGCTTGCGGGCGGGGTCGATCAGGCTGGCGACGCTTCGGGTGGCGCTGATCACCGGGCCGAGATCGGGCTTGTTGTCGCCGTCGACCGGGGTCGGCACGGTGACGATGTAGATGTCGGCGCCGGCGGCGTCGGCGGCTCGGCTCGTCAGCCGCAGCGGCGAGGCGGCGAGGGCTTCGCCGTCGACCTCGTGGGTCCGGTCGACGCCGAGCTTCAGCTCCTCGACCCGCCTTTCGTCAATATCCAGGCCGATGACGCCGAAGCTGCGCGCCAAAGCGACCGCGAGCGGAAGGCCGACATAGCCCAGGCCGACGACCACGATCTGCTCGGAGCGGGAGGCATTCATTCGTGGATCACTTTTGGAAAGAATGGCGGCGGGATCGCCGAGGCTGCCGGCGCTAGCATTCGACACCCGCCGAATGTCAAGTTCGGGGTACCTTCAGGGGCGCCGGACGGACCGTCCGGGGGGCGAGACGATGCAGCGTCGCGTTGCGGGCCGTCAGCCAGGCCCGGTTCTGCGCGGTCAGGGTCTCAAGGAAGGAGCGTGGCTTCTTCATCAGCTTCTTCGTGTCCGGCTTCATGCCGATGGCGGCGGCGAGCTCGGCGACGAAGTGCACGCAATTATGCCTGTCGAGGTCGTAGCTCGGCTGCTTGGTGGAGCGCCAGCGCGCGATCGTCGCCATCGCCCTGTCATATTCGGCGTCGGTCAGGGTGATGGTGAAATGGCGGTCGCTGCCCTTGACGTAGCTGACGCTGTGATCGGTGATCACCTTACCGGCGACCTTGCCCCACAATATGGCCGGGCTGATCGTCTTGGCAGTGAAACCGTAATCCTCCTCGATTCGCGCCCCGCCGCGATCGAGCGTGCCTTCGAGGATGACGAAGGCATGGGGGAAGCTCGCCCCCAATTCCTTGGAATAGAAAGTGATCGACACCGCCGCCCATCCCGGCGCGGCGGTCAAGGCGAGCAGGGCCGCAGCCAGGAAGGCGATCAGGCGCGGCAGGCGAAAGGCAGAGAGCACCGGCTCCTCCCCAAAGTCGGGTTCGCGAACCCTCTGAAACAAATTGCGATTTCGAGCAATCCCCGCCCGAGTGTCGCATGCGGGCAACACCGTGGTAGAGTTCCGCAGTCGCCATCGGTCATTCGGCCCTTCGAGCCCCGGCCCAGGCTCGGTAAGACGTTGAAGGACAGGCGCCTTTCGGCCCTCGCCGCTCTGCTCCATTTCGGGATAGACAGGCCGAAGCCGCTCGACTAGAGAAAGTGTCGAAATCGAGACGATCAGACTCGGGTACGAAGGGAGAAGCTGACGTGGCTTTCAAGGGACTTATTGCTGCGGCCGCCTCGGTGGCCTTGATGACGACGCCGACTTTGGCGGCGGCGCAGGCGACGACCAGTGCGGTGGCTGCGGCCACGAACGCTCGTGAAGTGGCGCCGGCGTCGGAGACCGTCGATGGCGAGCAGCTGCGCGGCGGGTTCATCATTCCGCTGATCGCGCTCATCGCGATCATCCTCGGCCTCTGCGCCGCGGACATCGTCTGCGGCAACGACGACGATCTGCCCACCAGCCCGTAAGCTGGAGGCGGTCGCGACGGCCGTCTGAAAATGAAATAAGGCCGGGCGAAGATTTTCTTCGTCCGGCCATTTTCGCGCCCTGCGCACGGGCCGTTCGATATTGACGGTGGCGCCGGACCCGCATGAGCCGGGATCGATCCTCGGCGCCCGAATCGGCGCGGGGAGAGGTCGAGGCGCCGGGCCCGCCGGCCGGGATCCGCGAACCCGCTGAAACGAAAAGTCAATTCGAGTAATTCGACGGCGAGCTGTCGCTTTTCGGCAACAGCCGGCCTCCATCTCTCGGCGCCATTGAACCAAAAGCATGCCCTGACGTTCGGGTCAGGCTTCGTAAACCTCTCAAGGGCTAGGAAGTGCTGTGGGTTTTCAAGCGGGTGGTCATTTTCGAGGGTAGACAGCCTCGGAGCCCCCGATTAGGTAGAGCCCGAAATCGAGAAGATCGGCTCGAATTTGAAGGGAGAAGCTGACGTGCGTTTCAAGGGATTAATTGCTGCGACCGCCTCGGTTGCGTTGATGACGGCGCCGACGATGGCGGCGGCGCAGGCCTCTTCGGCCGCTGTCCGCTCCACCGAGGTGGCGCCGGCGACGGAGACTGTTGATGGCGAGCAGCTGCGCGGCGGTTTCATCATTCCGCTGATCGCGCTCATCGCGATCATCCTCGGCATCTGCGCCGGGACCGACGTCTGCGGCGGCGACGACGACGACCTCCCGCACAGCCCGTAAGGGTCAGGCTGGGACGTCAGCCCGTCTTGAGTTTCTGGCCGGATGAAGACACTCTTCATCCGGCCATTTTCTTGTCCAGCGCCGGAGGTCGCCGTCGTGCGTGAAAAGCCCGGCCGGCGCCGACCTGCGCTCCGCCTCATCCTTCTCCTCCCGCTTCTCGCTTTCGCTGCGGGCAGCCCCGAAGCCGGCGCCCAGCCGGTATCGGCCCCGGCCGCGACGGCCCCCTCAACCACCTTGCGGCAGGACGATCTTCGCGTCGCCCTCGTCGCCTATCGGCTGGCGCTCGCCGGCTCCGCTTCATGCCCCGATCGCTATCCGATCACCGGAATGCTCTTCCACCACCTCGCCGAATATGAGCCGCGCGATCGGCCGCTGATGGTCGCCCGCTACGGCCTCGACCGCGGCCCGGGCGTGCTGACGGTGCTTGCGGATACGCCCGCCGCCCGCTCGGGCCTGGTCGCCGGCGACGTCCTGCTCGCGGTCAACGGCCGGCCGCTGCCGACCGGCGCGTCGGTCGCCGCCGAGCCCAAGCGCGAGAAATGGCGCAAGCTCACCGACGAGACCGAAGCCGAGCTGGAGACGGCGCTTCGCCGCGGACCGGCCGATCTTCGAATCCTGCGCGAGGGGCGGGAGGTGGCGCTCCGCCTCGGCTCGCTTCCCGCCTGCCTCGGCCGGGTCCGCCTCGCCCGTTCGACCCAGGTCAACGCCTTCGCCACCGGCCGCACCGTGGTGATGACCCTCGCCATGCTGAAATTCCTGAGGAGCGACGACGAGCTCGCCGTCGTTCTCGGCCACGAGCTGGCGCACAACATCTTCGGCCACCGCCAGATGCGCAACGAGGAGGGGATATTGCGCGGCCTCGGCATCAAGCCGAGCGCGGTCTGGAAACGCGAGGAGGCCGCGGACCGCTTCGGGCTCAGGCTGATGTCGGCGGCGGGCTACGACCTCGACGCCGCAATCCCCTTCTGGCGCCGCTATCTCGGCAAATATGACTGGTTTCCCCAGATCTTCCGAAGCCACCCCAGCCTCGGCGCGAGGGAGCGGATCGCCGCCGAGGAAATCGCGAAGATAAGGCGGGAGAAAGCGGGGCTCTAACCACGGTCGTCGCCCCGGCGAAAGCCGGGGCCTCGGGGAGGCCCGCTGTGCCTACTCGCCCGGGATCCCGGTTTTCGCCGGGATGACGATCGGCCCTAGACTTGGGTCCTCAGCGACCAGAGCTCCGGGAACGCCCTTTTGCCCAGCGTCGACTGGAGATAGGCCACGCCCGCCGTTCCCCCGGTCCCCCGCTTGAGGCCGATGATCCGTTCGACCGTCACCACATGCTTGTGCCGCCAGCCGGCCAGCGAATCGTCTATGTCGACCAGCTTCTCGGCCAGCTGGTAGAGCGCCCAATGCCGCTCGGGCTCGCGATAGACCCGGGCCCAGGCGTCCTCGACCGCCGCGCTCGGCCGGTAGGGCAAGCTCCAGTCGCGCTCGAGCGCTTCCGCGGGCAGGTCGAGCCCGGCCCGGGCGGCGGCGGCATTGGCCTCGTCCCACAGGCTCGGCTGGTGCAAAGCGTCGAGCAGGGCCGCATAGGGCTCGCTGCCCTCGTCCTGGAACTTGAGGTGGCCGCCGTCCTTGAGGCCGAGCCTGTATTCGAACTCGCGGAACTGGGCCGACTGAAAGCCCGAGCTGGAGCCGAGCACGGAGCGGAAGCTGCTGTAATCGGAAGGGGTCATGGTCGCCAGCACGTCCCAGCTCAACGTCATCACCGCCTGGATTCGCGAGACTCGGGAAAGCGCCTTGTGGACCTCCATCAGTCGATCCCGCCGGATCATGTCGCGCGACAGCTTCAGCTCGTGGACGATCTGCTTGAGCCACAGCTCCTTGGTCTGGTGGATGATGACGAACAGCATCTCGTCATGATGGTTCGAGACCGGATGCTGGGCCGAGAGCAATTGGTCGAGCGCGAGATAGCCGCCATAGGTCATCGAGGCGGGCGTATCGGTCATCCCGGCTTAGCCGTGGGTCGCGAAGACGGAGTGCCGGCCCGCGGCGTCGAACGCCATGACCTGATAGCGCTGTCGATGATTGTGTCCGACGTCCATGCCCGGCGATCCGGCGGGCATGCCCGGCACGGCCAGGCCTTTGACGCCCTTGCGCCGCGATGCGATCAACCGCTTGATGTCCTCGGGCGGAACATGGCCTTCGACGACCACGCCCTGGATCAGCGCGGTATGGCAGGAGTGAAGCCGCGCGGGCACGCCCTGCGCCTTCTTCACCGCCGCCATGTTCGGAGCGTTGACGACCGGCAGCTTCTTCCCGAACGCCGCCTCGACCCGCTTCGCCCATTCGAGGCAGCAGCCGCAGCCGGGGTCGCGCCACATCGTATAGCCAAGGGCAAACGCCGCTTCCGCCGGGGCCGGCAGAAGGGGCCATGAAGCGGCCCCGCCGATGAAGCCGATCATCGTTCGCCGATCGATCATCCCGCTCTCCTCACAAACGCTCCGCGCTGGAAACCACGTCGGCGGCCCGAAGCGCCGCCAGAAGCCGCATCAGATGCTGCACGTCGTGAACTTCGATGTCGAGATGGAAGGTGTGGAAGCTGCCGTCGCGGCTCGCCTGCTCCATCGAGACGATATTGGCGCCGTGGCGGCCGAGGATTCCGGCGATCACCGCCAGCGAGCCCGGCTCGTTCTTGATGACGATGCACAGGCGCGCGGTGCCGCCGTCCGTTTCGTCGCCCCAGGCGAGGTCGAGCCAGTCGGCATCGACTCCGTCGGCAAGGCTGTCGCAGCCGATGACATGGACCTCGATCTCGGTGCCCTCGCGCCGGAGCCCGACGATCCGGTCGCCCGGTATGGGGTGGCAGCATTCGGCGAGCTGGAAGGCGACTCCGGGGGTCAGGCCCTTGATCGAGATGGCGGTGCGCTGCGGCGGCGGCTTCACGCCCTCCTTTCCGGTCGAGCCCGGAATCAGGGCTTCCATCACCGCCACGTCGCTGACCCGCTTCAGCGCGATCGCCTCCATCAAGGCGGCGTCGTCGTGGAAATGGAGCCGCTTCAGGGCTTCGGTGATCGCTTCCCAGCCGAGCGGCTGGGGCAGGCGCTGGACGATCTCGTCGAAAATCTTGCGGCCGAGCTGGACGGTCTCCTCGCGCTCCTTCGACTTGACGAACCGCCTGATCTTGGCGCGCGCCTTGCCGGTGACGACGAAGCTCAGCCAGCCCGGCTGCGGATGCTGCGCCTTGGAGACGAGGATCTCGACCTGGTCGCCATTTTCGAGCGGGGTCCTGAGCGGCATCACCCGGCCGTTGATCTTGGCGCCGACCGTCTGGTCGCCGAGATCGGTGTGGACCGCATAAGCGAAATCGACCGGAGTCGCGCCCTTGGGGAGCTGGATCAGCTCGCCTTTGGGGGTGAAGGCGAAGATCCGGTCCTGATACATCGCCATCCGGGTGTGCTCGAGCAGCTCCTCGGCGGTTGCCGCATGTTCGAGTATCTCGAGAAGATCGTCGATCCACGGATGCTGGGCCGCATCCTCCTCGTCGCCTTCCTTATAGGCCCAGTGGGCGGCGAGGCCGTGCTCGGCCGTCGCGTGCATCTCGCCGGTGCGGATCTGGATCTCGATCCGCATCTGCTCGTCGTGGATGACGGTGGTGTGGAGCGATTTGTAGCCGTTGCGCTTGGGGGTGGAGATGAAATCCTTGAACCGCCCAGGCACCACCGGCCAGCGCTGGTGGACGAGACCGAGCGTCCGGTAGCAATCCTCGACGGTCCCGACGACGGCTCGGAAGGCCATCACGTCGGAGAGCTGCTCGAAGCTGACGTGGCGCTCCGCCATCTTGCGCCAGATCGAGAAGGGATGCTTCTCGCGGCCCTGCACCTCCGCCTCGATTCCGTTCGCCTCGAGGTGGGCGCGGATCCCGCGGCCGATCCGGGCGATGAGGTCGCCTTCGCCCTTGTGGAGCTGCTCCAGTCGCCGCGAGATGGAGGCGTAGGCGTCCGGCTCGAGCTCGCGGAAGGCGAGGGTCTGCATTTCCTGCATGAACTCGTACATGCCGATCCGCTCGGCCAGCGGCGCGTAGATATCCATCGTCTCCCGGGCGATGCGCTTCCTCTTCTCCTCGCTGGCGATGAAGTGGAGGGTACGCATGTTGTGCAGCCGGTCGGCGAGCTTGACGAGCAGCACCCTTATGTCGCCCGACATGGCGAGCAGGAACTTCCTGAGGTTCTCCGCCGCCCGCTGGCTCTCGCTCTGCGCCTCGATCTTGCTGAGCTTGGTCACTCCGTCGACCAGCCGGGCGACGTTGGGGCCGAACAGCTTCTCGATCTCCTCCGGAGTCGCCACAGTATCCTCGATCGTGTCGTGGAGGATGGCGGTGACGATCGTCTCGTCGTCGAGATGGAGGTCGGTGAGGATTCCGGCGACCTCGATCGGATGGCTGTAATAGGGGTCGCCCGAAGCCCGTTTCTGCGATCCATGCGCCTTCATCGAGAAGACGTAGGCGCGGTTGATCATCGCCTCGTCGGCGTCCGGGTCGTAGGCCCTTACCTTCTCGAGAAGTTCATATTGTCGAAGCACCGCACCAACATGGGGTGGTGCGGTGCTGCGTTGCAACGCAAATCGGTCCTCAGCGGGCGCGGGCGTTGCACTTTTCCAGCGCGGCCGGGTCCAGCGCCACACCGTTGACGACAAAGCTGCGCAGGCTGCCGACCTGGCGGACCAGCGCCGAACAGTCGATCGCCAGGCGGCTGTTGCCCTGGGGCGCGACGCAGCCGCCGGCGCCGCATTTCCAGACGATCTCCTTGATGATCAGCCGCGACGCCGCGAGCGGAGTGGCCGGCTCGGCGCGATACTGGACTCCGCCGGCGGCGAGGGCCGTTCCGCCGAACAATGAGAGGGTAAGGAACAAGGCCAGCAATGAGGAGATGAGTTGCCGGTTCATGACAGGCTCCTTTCAGTTGCGATATGAAACCTAATAAGGAGACCAGTTTTAATTTGCAACCAGAAAATTGTCTCTTATGTAGCAGCGGTGAAAAAAGCTAAGGTCCACCCATGAGCCGAGCCGAGCAATTGCGGGAGGTGTTCGCCGATTGCGGCATTTCCGCCGCTCTCGAGGTGGTGGGGGAACGCTGGTCGTTCCTGATCCTTCGCGGCGCGTTCAACGGCCTCAGGCATTTCGAGGAATTCCAGACCAACCTCGGAATCGCCCGCAACATCCTGTCCAACCGGCTCGGGCGGCTCGTCGAGCATGGCATATTGCGGCGCGATCCGGATCCCGCCGACCGCCGCAAGGTCACCTACCGCCTGACCGAGAAGGGGCGGGACCTGCTCCCCGTCCTGCTTTCGCTTCGGCAATGGGGCGAGCGCTGGATTTCCGGCCATCCGAGCAATCCGGTCCTGGTCGACCGCTACACCCGCAAGCCGATCGCTCCGATGATCGTCCAATCCGCCGACGGCCGCGAGCTCAGCCTTCGCGACATGGAATGGGTCGACCGCGACGAGCTCGACCGCGAGACGGCCGCGGCCTGAGACTTGGGGATCGTCACCCCGGCGAAAGCCGGGGCCTCGTGGAGATTGGCCGCCGAGACTTCTAGTCCCGAGGTCCCGGCTTGCGCCGGGATGACGGGGGTCAGCTCGGCTTCACCCTGAGCGGCAGCGATTCGAACAGCTCCGGCTCGCCCGGCCGCCGGGCCCCCTCTATCTCCAGGATGCGGAACTTGGTCGCGACCCCGCCCGGGGCCGAGAAACCGCCGCTCCGGCCGTCGGCGGCGAGGACCCGGTGGCAGGGGACGAGGATCGGCACCGGGTTGCGGCCGAGCGCCAGGCCGACCGCCTGGGCGGCGCCCGGAGCGCCGATCTCGCGGGCGATATCGCCATAATTGCGAACCTCGCCGCACGGGATACGCCGCGCCGCCTGCCAGACGTTGCGCTCGAACGCCGAGCCTTCCGGATCCACCTTGATGTCGCCGAGATCGGCCCTGTCGCCGGCGAGCAGGCTCGCGACGCGCGCGATGGCCTCGGCCGCGAAGGGCGGCGGCTCGCCCTCCGCGACGCCCGGGAACCGCCTGGCCAGCGAGGCCCGGGCGCGCTCGTCCGAGGCTTCCGGAAGGGCCGCGCCAACGACAAGGCCGCCGCGCCACACGAGGGCACAGCGGCCTATCGCCGTGTCGAAGAGAGCGTAGAAGCTCTCGACTGGATTATTCGTAATCGCCGCCGGCATTGTTGTTGCGCGGCGGGGCGGCCGCGGTCAGCCGGAGGGCTTCGGCCGAAGCGGAGAGCGAGCCGACTTCGTCCGGCGCCTCGTCATCGTCGACCTGGACCCGCTGCAGACCGGAGACCAGCGCCTCCTCGAGATGCTTGGGCTTCACCGTCTCCTCGGCGATCTCGCGCAGGGCGACGACCGGATTCTTGTCGCGGTCGCGGTCGATGGTGAGCTCGGCGCCCCCCGAGACCTGCCGCGCCCGCTGGGCCGCGAGCAGCACCAGGTCGAACCGGTTGGGAATCTTGTCGACACAATCTTCGACGGTAACGCGCGCCATGAAAGCAGCTCCGCTCAACACCATTATGGGGAAAGCGGGGGAGATACGGACGAGGGGGCCGAAAGTCAATGATTGCGGGCTGTGGTTCCCCGGCGGAGGCCGGGGCCCAGTTGCCGCGCCCGGCTGGATCCCGGCCTTCGCCGGGAAACGACCGTGCAGGGGCTTGCCCTGCACGCCCAAGCGGCACATGCACCCCCCCATGGCGGAAGCAGAAGCGTACCAGCCGGGTCTTTCGCTCGAGGTGGCGGGCAACCGCCTGACCCTGCTCGCCGACGGGCCGGAGCGGCTCGCCGCCCTTCTGGAGCTGATCGAAACGGCGAAGGAGAGCCTTCGCTTCCTTTATTACATGTTCATGGACGACGCGTCGGGCACGCAGGTGCGCGACGCCCTGATCGCGGCCGCCGGCCGGGGCGTGAAGGTGTCGCTTCTGGTCGATGGTTTCGGATCCACCGCCAATCGCGACTTCTTCCGGCCGCTCGAGGACGCGGGGGTCGCCTTCTGCCAGTTCAGCCCGGATTATGGCCGCCGCTATCTGCTTCGCAACCATCAGAAGCTCGCTCTGGCCGACGGCGAGCGGGTCATCATCGGCGGCTTCAACGTTTCGGACGACTATTTCGGAACGATCGAATCGGGCGCCTGGCGGGACATCGGACTGCGCGTCGAAGGCGCTTCGGTCGCCTGCCTCGCCGGCTATTTCGACAGCCTGTTCAGCTGGACCCGGACCCCTGGCGCCCGGGTCCGCGACATCCGCCGGCTTCTCCAGCAGAGCAGCGTCACCCAGGGCAAGCTGCACTGGCTGTTCGGTGGCCCGTCGCGCCGGCTCAGCCCCTGGGCGCGCGCCGTCCGCCGGGACATGAGGAGCGCCAAGCGCCTCGACCTCGTCGCCGCCTATTTCGCGCCCAGCTTCGGAATGCTTCGCCGCCTCTCCGGGATCACCCGCCGAGGGGGCCGGGTGCGGATCGTCACCGCGGCGAAATCAGACAACAACGCGACCATCGCCGCGGCCCGCAACACTTATTGGTGGCTGCTGAAACGCGGCGTGGAGATTTTCGAATACCGGCCGACCAAGCTCCACACCAAGCTCTTCGTCGTCGGCGACGTCGTCCATATCGGCTCGGCCAATTTCGACATGCGAAGCCTGTTCCTAAACCTGGAGATGATGCTCCGGATCGACGATCCCGGCTTCGCGGCGGCGATGCGGCGCTTCGTCGACGGCGAGGTCGCGAGCTCGGAGGCGATCACCGTGGAAAGCCACCGCCGCAACCGCAATTTGCTCAACCGCCTGCGCTGGGCGATCGGCTATTTCATCGTCGCCGTCGCCGACTATCGGATCGCCAAGCGGCTGAACTTCAGGGACGTGGGGCTGCCGCGGCCCTGATCATGAGGCGGGATGGTCGGCGCAACCCGTCACCCCGGCGAAAGCCGGGGCCTCAGGTCGGATGGTCTCGGCAAGTCTCCACGAGGTCCCGGCCTTCGCCGAGATGACGCGAGCTTAGTCCCGCCAGGCCCAGAACAGGGTCGCCGGGGGCACGTTGACCCACTCGAAGCCGCGGTCGATGCGGTCGAAATAGGGCGCGATGAAATCGCGGACCTTGGGCGAGAATTGGTAGACGAGGAACGCTCCTCCGGGCCGAAGCGCCTCCGCGGTTTCCTCCGCGATCTTCGGGCCGATGCCGGGCGGAAGGGTCGAGAAGGGCAGGCCGGAGAGGATGTAATCGGCATGGTCGAAGCCGAAATTGCCCATGATCTCGCGCACCTCGGCGGCCGAGCCGGTCACCGCGCGGAGCCGCGAATCGCGGATTTTCGAGGTCAGGTAGGAGGTGAAATCGGGGTTGGTGTCGATGGTCAGAAGGATCGCGTCGGGCGCCAGCTTCTCCAGGATCTTCTCGGTGAAGGTGCCGACGCCGGGCCCATATTCGACGAACAATTTGCAGTTCGCCCAGTCCACCGGCGCGAGCATCTTGTCGATCAGCATCTTCGACGAGGGGATGACGGAGCCGACCATCACCGGATGCTTGACGAACCCCTTGAGGAACATGAGCCACGGGCCGCCCTTGGCGCCGTGGCGCGCATAAGCGCGGGATCGTTGAGCCTGTTCGCCGGGAAAGGTCATGGAGGGTTTCCGTAATGAGGTCAGCATGGTGCGTTGGCAAATCAACGCACCGATGGCAAGGGCGAGGCGGCCCGCGGCCCGATATGGGGCGAATCCGGGACGAAATGCCGCATTTCCGGGATTTGACCCTGATGACCCCTGCCGCAAGCCTCTCCCGGGAGCGATTCGCGCTGCTTTTCGCGGTGATGCTGGTCGCCGCGTCCGGCAATACCGCGATGCAGTCGCTGATGCCGGCGATCGGCCGCGAGCTGGGCGTCGCCGATCTGTGGGTGGCGGTCGCCTTCTCGCTCTCGGCGGTGGTCTGGGTGTTGATGGCGCCTTACTGGGCGCGCCGGGCCGACCATCGCGGCCGCCGGGCGCTGATGCGGCTCGGGCTCTACGGCTTCATCGCCTCCTCCCTGATCTGCGGCGGGATCCTCGCCGCCGGCCTCCACGGACTGCTGCCGGCGACGATCGTCTTCGTCATCTTCGTCTTCGGCCGGGCCATTTACGGCGGCTGGGGCTCGGCCTCGCCGCCCGCCGTCCAGGCCTATATCGCCGCCCGCACCGAGGGCGAGCAGCGCACCGCCTATCTCGCCGCTTTGGCCTCCTCCTTCGGGCTCGGAACGATCATCGGCCCGGCCATAGCGCCGCTGTTCATCTTCGAGCCGCTCGGCCTGTCGGGCCCGCTGATCGTCTTCGCCGCGATCGGCGTGGCGGTGCTGATCTGGGTGGCGCTTCGGCTGCCCGACGATACGCCCGGCTCGGCCGCGCGAGGCCAGGTGATCGACTATCCCTGGATGGGCGGCTTCTTCAGCGGCCGCCGCCAGCCCGCCGGCGACGGCCCGCAACGGCTGCGCTGGCGCGACCCGCGCGTGCTCCCCTGGCACATCATCGGGGTCGTCGGAGGCCACGGCCATGCCGCCCTCCTGGGAATCATCGGCTTCCTGGTCATCGACCGTTCCGGGGTGCCGCTCGCCGAAGCGCAGCAGTCGATCGCGATCGTTTTGATGGCCGGCGCGGGCGCGACCCTGCTCGCGCAATGGGGCCTGATCCCCTTCCTCGCCCTGAGCCCGCGCCAGCTCGTCTTCTGGGGGCTCCTGATCGCGGCCGCCGGGACGATGCTGACCGGCTTTGCGCTCTCCATGTACGGGATGACCCTCGGCTTCGCGATCGCCTCGGTCGGCTTCGGACTGTTCCGCCCCGGCTTCACCAGCGGCGCCTCCCTCGCCGTCCGCCTCGACGAGCAGAACGCCGTCGCCGGAATGGTCACCTCGGTCAACGGAGTCGCCTATATCGCGGCGCCGGCGGTGGGGGTGCTGCTCTACGGCGCGTGGATTCCGCTGCCCTTCCTGGCGACGGCGGCGGGGATGGTCCTGCTCGCCCTCTGGGTGTGGGCGAGGGTGAAGGCGTGATGCGCCGATCTTCATGATGGCCGTGGATCGCGCCTTCGGAATAGCAACTTCGGTCTATGGTCAATCGGTTCGCGCTGCGGCAGCATGATCGCATCCATCAAGGAGGCGCGTGTCGTGGGCAGGGTAACGAAAGCGAGATTGGGAGCATCGGCCGGCGCCGCGGCGCTGGTGCTGGCCGTCGCGGCCGTCGCGAGCGCGCAGCCGCCCGCGCCCCCGACGGCGCCGTCGGGCCCCGGAGGCGCGGCGCCGCCCCCGCCCGATCGCTCCACGCCCGTCGAGTCGAACGAGCTTCGCGAGACCTGGAACGATCGGGTTAGCCAGGGTCCGCCCATAGGCGCCTTTCCGGAGTTCGACGGGTGGAGCATGGGCGCCGCGATGCCGCTTCCGCGCTCGGAGCATGCGGTCGCGGAGTTCCAGGGCAAGATCTGGGTGCTCGGCGGCTATCCGCCCGGGCGGCTGCCGTCCAACCTCGTCCAGGTCTACGATCCGGAGACGAGCCGCTGGTCGCTGGGCCCGAAGCTGCCCCAGCCGATCCACCACACGCATGTAGCGGCGGCCGGCGGCAAGCTCTTCGTGCTCGGCGGCGAAATCGAAGGCGCAAGCACCGGACGGCCGGAAACCTTCGTGGCGAACGTCTGGATGCACGATCCGGCGGTCGGCGGCTGGGTGGCGCGTTCGCCGATGCCGACGGCGCGCGGCGGCGGCGGCAAGGCGGTGATCGACGGCAAGATCTACGTGGCCGGCGGGCGCCCGCCCGGGGGCTCCGCCTTCGAGGTCTACGACCCGGCGACCGACAAATGGGAGAAGCTCGCCGATCTGCCGACCCAGCGCAATCACCTGGCCATGGTCGCTCTGAACGGGAAGATCATCGTCGCCGGCGGCCGCACCGGCCCGGGCGCCATGGCCGAGCGGGTCGACGCGGTCGAGATATACGATCCCAAGACCCGCCGCTGGACCCGGGGCGCACCGCTTCCGGCGCCCCGGGGCGGAATCACCGGCGCGGCTTATGCCGGCTGCATGTTCGTTTTCGGCGGCGAGGGCGAGCGCACCCATGTGCTGGGCCTGACGCCCAATACCTATGGCTACGATCCCCGCGCCGACCGCTGGACCAGGCTTCCCGACCTCCCCATCGCTGTCCACGGCCTCAAGGGCAGCGCGGTGATCGGCGGCCGGATATTCCTTCCGGGCGGCGGGATCACTCTGGGCGGAAATTCCGGAACCAATGCCATGCAGGTGTACCGGCCAACGATGCGCTGCGAATGAGGCGCGCCGGGGCGATCGGTTAGAGCATCGTGCGCTAAACCTGAATCGTCATCCCGGACTTGATCCGGGAGTCATCCCGGACTTGATCCGGGATCCATCTTCTACTGGCCATCGCTGCAAGAAGAAGGTGGATACCGGGTCAAGCCCGGCATGACGGGTG
>Ga0190275_10000409_pt1 | contig 38821 bp, 28 predicted proteins | sample Popmic550T_FD_133745 | JGI IMG/M metagenome (GOLD analysis project Ga0190275, IMG submission 133745) | Populus adjacent soil microbial communities from riparian zone of Yellowstone River, Montana, USA - 550 T | ecosystem: Environmental > Terrestrial > Soil > Riparian zone > Trees stand | place... | reverse complement strand
TCAGACGGGAGCTGTCGAGAGGGGTCCGGTCATCCCCTGAGCGAATGTTCGCGAAGCGGCGGAAATGCAATCCGGTATCTGCCCGCCATAGGCGGGCACCAACATGCGGAGCAGTCCCGCCAGGGACGCGACCCAATTCGCTCAGGGGATGACCGGACCCCTACCGCAGCGCTCCGTCCCTCAGTCGTACGAGTAAAACCCAGCGCCGCTCTTCCGACCCAGTTTCCCTTCGCCCTCCATCTTCACCATCAAGGCTGGCGGCTTGTGGTTGGGCTCGCTTGATTCGGCGTAGAGGGCGTCGCCGATTGCTCGGGAGACGTCGAAGCCGACGAAGTCGAGCAGGGCTAGCGGGCCCATCGGGTGGCCGGCGCCCAGCTTCATGCAGGTGTCGACCGCACCCGGCTCCATGCCGGTCCGTTCGATCATCCGCACGGCGTCGAAGAGGTAGGGGAAGAGGAGGCGGTTGACGACGAAGCCGGCTTCGTCGGGGACCTCGACTGCGGTCTTGCCGAGGGCGGCGGCCCAGGCGAGGACCTGCTCGCGGGTGCCGGCGGCGCCGTCGGGGATGCAGACCTCGATCAGCTTCATCCGCGGCACCGGGTTGAAGACGTGGAAGCCGAAGAGCTCCGTGGTGCCGGCCGCCTGGGCAATCTCGGCGATGCTCAGCGACGAGGTCGTGGTCCCGAGGTCGGCGTTCGGGCAGGCCTCGGCGATAGTCCGCAGCAGCTCGCCCTTCGGCCCCACCTCCTCGACGATCGCCTCGACGATGACGTCGCAATCGGCGAGGTCCTTGGGGTCGGTGGTGACCCGCAGCCGCGACGGCTCGGCGCCCTCGATCTTGGCGCAGGCGGCGACCACTTTCTCCTCCGCGCGCCAGGCCGAAGCCTCGCTGCGAGCGAGCAGGATCGTGTCGGCGGTCGTGGTTGAAACCGCGGCAAGACCGGTGGCGATTGCCCCGCTGCCCGCGATCCCCGGACTTGAATACCCCTGATTAGCGCTCATTGGGCGGGTTCCTATCACGCATCAATGTCACGGTGACGTGAGGTTGGGGCGCCCTCCGGAATCCTGGCTGATTGACCAGTCAGTCGGCTACCCTGAAAGGGAGGCAGCGCGGCGCGCGCCCGACGACACCGAGAACGGAGGCTGGCGATGGACAACGGCAAAGGCAAGTTCGGCGGCAACGAGGTCGTCATCGTCGAGGCGGTTCGCACCCCGATCGGGCGCGGCCACCCGGAGAAGGGCTACTACAAGGACCTCCATCCCTCCAACCTCTTGGCCCGCACTTACTCGGAGCTGATCGAGCGGGCCGGGGTGGACCCGAACGAGGTCGGCGACGTAATCGCCGGCTGCGTCCAGCAGTTCGGCGAGCAGGGCTTGAACATCGGCCGCAACGCCTGGCTCGAGGCCGGCCTGCCCCAGGAGGTCCCGGCGACCACCGTCGACCGCCAGTGCGGCTCCGCCCAGCAGGCGGTCAACTTCGCCGCTGCCCTCGTCGCCTCCGGCGTCCACGACGTCGCCATCGGCGGCGGCGTCGAGCACATGGGCCACATCTCCTTCGCCGACTCCTACTCGGTGATGGAGGAGCACGGGCTCGCCTTCTCCCCCGAGCTGATGGAGCGCTACAACCTGATCCCGCAGGGACTCTCGGCGGAGATGATCGCCGACCAGTGGGAGATCCCCCGCTCCGAGCTCGACGAGCTCGGCGTCCGCTCCCAGCAGCTGGCGCGGCAGGCGACCGACGAGGGTCGCTTCGAGCGCGAGATCGTGCCGATCCAGGTCAACGGCGACACCTACTCCACCGACCAGGGCCTGCGCGAGACCACGATCGAGGCGCTCTCGAGCCTGAAGCCCGCCTTCAAGGAGGACGGCAAGATCACCGCCGGCAACTCCTCGCAGGTCTCCGACGGCGCCGCCGCGGTGCTGCTGATGACCCGGGAGAAGGCCGACGCCCTGGGGCTAGAGCCGCGGGCGCGGATCTTCGACCAGACCACGGTCGGGGTCGACCCGGTGATCATGCTGACCGGCCCGATTCCCGCCACCCGGAAGCTGCTCGAGCGCAACGGGATGACGATGGACGACATCGACCTGGTCGAGATCAACGAGGCCTTCGCCTCCGTCCTCGGCGCCTGGCGCCGCGAGCTCGATCCCGACATGGACCGGGTCAACGTCAACGGCGGCGCGATCGCGCTCGGTCACCCGCTTGGCTCGACCGGCGCCCGGCTGATCACCACCCTCCTCCACGAGATGGAGCGCTCCGACAAGGAGATGGGGCTGGTGACGATGTGCTGCGGTGGTGGACTTGGCACTGGCACGCTGATTCAGCGGGTGTAGGCTCGGCTCGATGGACCTGACGCTGTCGCCATCGGAGGAGGAGTTCCGCGACGAGGTTCGTGCCTGGCTGGAAGCCAACCACCCCGGACCGGAGCCCGAGGCCGGCCTCGACGAGGTGATGGCCTTCCGCGGCGAGTGGCAGCGCAAGCTGCACGAGGCCGGATGGGCCGGGATCTCCTGGCCGAAGGAGTTCGGCGGCCGCGGCGCGACGATGATCGAGCAGGCGATCTTCGCCGCCGAGGCGTCGCGACAGGAAGCGCCGAGCCCGGCGAACGTGCTCGGCCTGGCGATGGGCGGCCCCGTCGTCATCGCCCACGGCACCGAGGAGCAGAAGGCCCGCTACCTGGAGCCGATCTTGACCGGCGAGGAGATCTGGTGCCAGGGCTTCTCCGAGCCCGAGTCGGGCTCTGACCTCGCCTCGCTGAAGACGCGCGCGGTCAAGGACGGCGACGAATGGGTGGTCACCGGCCAGAAGGTCTGGACCACCTTCGCCCAGTACGCGAAGTGGTGCATGCTGGTCGCCCGCACCGACCCTGACGCGCCCAAACACCAGGGCCTCACCTACTTCCTGCTGGACATGGAGCAGGAGGGGGTGCAGACGCGGCCGCTGGTTCAGATCACCGGCGAGGGCGAGTTCAACGAGGTCTTCTTCGAAGAGGCGCGGGTGCCCGACGCGAACGTCGTCGGCGGCGTCGGCAACGGCTGGGCCGTGGCGATCACGACGCTGATGAACGAGCGCGCCGGCCTCGCCTTCGGGGCGATCTCCCAGATCCAGAACAGCCTCGGCCGGCTCGCGAAGCTGGCCCAGGAGACGCGCTCCAACGGCGGCACCGCCGCCGAGGACCCCTACTTTCGCCAGCGGATCGCCCAGCTCTACATCGAGGTTGAGACGATGCGGCTGAACGCCTACCGCGGTCTGACCAAGACGATGCAGTCCGGGATCCCCGGGCCCGAGGGCTCGCTCGGCAAGTGGCAGTGGGCCGACATCAACCAGGACCTGACCGAGCTGGCGCTGGAGATCGAGGGCGCCTACTCGATGCTGGCGCGGGGCTCCGAGCACGCGGTCGCCGGCGGCGCCTGGCAATACGGCTTCCTCCGCTCCCGCGCCAACTCGATCGAGGGCGGGACCACCGACATCCTCAGAAACATCATCGCCGAGCGGGTGCTCGGCCTGCCGAGGCTGCGGTAGGGAGCGGGCGGATGTACTTCGACTTCACCGACGAGCAGCAGGCGATCAAGGCGACCGCGCACGAATTCCTCGGCTCGCGCTTCAAATCGGAGCGGATGCGCGAGATCGCCGCCAGCGAGAGCGGCTTCGATGCGAGCGGCTGGAAGGAGATGGCCGAGCTCGGCTGGGCCGGGCTGGCCCTGCCCGAGGAGTGGGGCGGCCAGGGCCTCGGGACCGTCGAGCTGGCGATCCTCTTCGAGGAGATGGGCTACGCCCTCGCTCCCTCGCCGCTGCTCTCGAACACGATCGTCGGCCTGGTGTTGGCCGTCGGGGGCTCCGAGGAGCAGAAGGAGCGCTGGCTGCGGCCGCTCGCCGCCGGTGAGCTGCGTGGGGTGCCGGCCTTGGTCGACGCCGGCGCCGCGGCGGAGCCAGGGATGTTCGCGATGGAGGCCGCGGCCGCCGGTGACGGCGTCGTCCTCAACGGCGAAAAGACGCTGGTGCTGGACGCGGCGAGCGCCGACCTCCTCCTCGTCGCCACCTCCGACGGCCGCCGTCACATCGTCGAGAAGGACGCCGAGGGTGTAACTGTGATTCCCGAGGTCTCGATCGACCTCACCCGCCGCCTTTCCTCGATCCGCTTCGACGCGGTCCGGGTCGGTCCGGAGGCAACGCTGCCGGGCGAGCAATCCGCTTACCTCCCGGTCCTGCACCGGGCCTGTGTCGCGATCGCCGCCGAGTCGACCGGGGTCGCCCAGCGGTCGCTCGAGATGTCGGTCGCCTACGCCAAAGACCGCCAGCAGTTCGGGCGGCCGATCGGCGCCTACCAGGCGGTTTCGCACCGCTGCGCGCAGATGCTGCTGGAGACCGAGAACTCCCGCTCCGCTGTCTACGGTGCCGCCTGGGCCGCCGACGCCGAGCCGGAGTCGCTGCCGCTGGCCGCCTCGATGGCCAAGGCCTACGCCTCCGACGCCGGCTGGCGCGTTCCCGACGCGGCGATCCAGGTGCACGGCGGGATCGGCTTCACCTGGGAGCACGACCTCCATTTCTTCCTCAAGCGCGGCCGCGCCAACGCCGCCACCTTCGGCAGCGCCAAGTGGCACCGCGAGCAGGTCGCCGCGGCCGTCCTCGCCGGCGAGAGCGCCCCGGCGAGCGCTTAGCCGGCACCACGGTGGCTGCCCTCGACCGCATCTCCGTCGCCGCGATCGGCACCTCGGTTCCCGACCTCGGGGCGGAGACGCTGCGGGCCGAGGCCGCCGGCGTCGAGTGCGTCTGGGCGCCGGAGCTCTTCCGCAGTGCCGTCACCCAGGCCGCTTACCTGGCGGCAAAGACCGAGCGGATCGGCGTCGCCACCGGGATCGTCTGGGCCTTCACCCGCAGCCCTTTCATCCACGCGATCAGCGCCCTCGACATCGACGAGATGTCGGGCGGGCGTTTCCGGCTGGGGATGGGGGCAGGGGTCAAACGATTGAACGAGACCTGGCACAACGCCGACTACGGGCGGCCGGCGCCGCACCTGCGCGAGGCGATCGAGGCGACGCGGCTGATCATGCGCCAGGCCAGCGCCGGGGAGCCGATCCGCTACCAGGGCGAGTACTACGACATCGACATCAAGGGCTGGGTGCGGCCCCACCCGGCCCCGCGTGAGGCGGTGCCGATCTACACCGCCGCCGTGCAGGCCGGGATGGCGCGGATGGCCGGCGACGTCGCCGACGGGCTGATCGGCCACCCGATCCAGAGCCTGCGCTGGATCGACGAGGTGGTGGTGCCGGCCTTCGAGGAGGGCCTGCGCCGCTCGGACCGCTCGCGCTCCGACTTCGACTACCTGCCGACGGTCTGCTGCGCGATCGACGAGGACGAGGGGCGGGCGATCGAGATGGCCCGCCGCACGATCTCCTTCTACGCGACGGTGAAGACCTACATGCCGCTCTGGGAGCTCCATGGGTTCGCCGACAACGCGGTCGCGGCGGGGGATGCCTTCCGCCGCGGCGACCTGGCGGCGGTACCGGCGGCGATCAGCGACGAGATGGTCGAGGCCTACTGCGCCGCCGGCCCGCTCGACAAGGTCCGCGCCCGGGTCGAGGCCACCGCCGAACGCGCCAACGGCCTCTTCCTCACCCCACCGACCTACTTCATCTCGCCCGAAGAGCTGAGCGAGTTCCAGAACCGGATCATCGACGCCTTCGGCCCGGAGGCGTGAGCGCCGAGTCCGCGAAACCTGGCGATATACGTCAGGTTTCGCGGACTCGCGAGCAGAGCGGTTAGCCCTTTTCGATCTCCCGCTGGACGTCGGCCTCGGTGATGCGGTTGCTCGGGCCGTAGGCCTTCCAGCCCTGGACCACGACGGCGATGCCGATGCCGAAGACCACCCAGACGGGCCAGAAGTAGCCGCCGTCGCCCATCAGCCAGATCACGACGCAGACGAGGATCGCGAAGATGCCGCCGGCGAGCATGCCCTTGAAGTCCTGCTTCAGCTTCAGGCGCTGGATCGCCAACTCCCGCGCCTTGTCCGGCCTGTCGATGCCTTCCTCGACCATGGCGGCATCCTAACCGCCATGGTCGAGGCCGTGGCTAGGGGCAGATGACGATCAGGTGGAAGTCGGCGTCCTCGGGGCTGCCGTCTTTGCTTTTGGTCCGGACCTCGATCGCGTTCGGATTCGCCGCCGAGGTGTTGGTCTGGGCGTAGCCCGAGTTCGGCACCGTGGTGCCGGCGTTGTTGCGGGCGGCGACGTTGGCGCAGCCGGAGATGTTGAACGGGAAGGTGACGGCGACCGCGCCGCCTCCCTCAGCGGCGGTGATGTTCGGCCCGCTGGCCCGCGCGAGGACGGCGTTGCCGGGGCTCGCGGGGTTGTTGACGACGGCCCAGAAGGTGTGGGTCGCGACCTCCGCGGACGGCACCGTGCCGAGCTTGTCGTTGTTGATCTGGAAGCTAGTGAGGGTGTCCTTCTTCAGCTTGCCCCCGCCGATCGTCTGCTTTTTGATCGCGCCGCCGTTGATCGTCTGCGCCGCGTAGGCGGTGCCCGCGAGGGCGGTGAGGAGGGCGATCAGCGCCACCACCATCGCCGGCGACGGCCGCCCCTTCTTCAGGATCTTCATCTGGTCCCTTTCGGTTCGTTGTCCCAGTACCCAAAAGAAAGTAACCCGCCGAGAGGCGGGTCGGTGCGGCGGCCCTATCCGTGCAACGAGGCGACGAAGCGCCCGAAGGCCGCCATATCGGTGACGGCGGGGCCGTGGCCGGGGAGGATCAGCGTCGGCTCGAGCTCGGCGAGCTTGCGGATCGAGCGCCGGTTCTCCTCCATGTCATAGGTGAAGACGGGCGGTGGCTCCTTGATCCCGGGAAGGCCGGTCGCGTAGCTCATGTTGCGGATCACGTCGCCGCAGATCGCGACGCGGTCGCTCTCGCGGAAGAAGACGACGTGGCCGCGCGCGTGCCCCGGCGTGTGGACGACGCGGAAGCCGGCGACCTCGTCGCCCTCGGCGAGGACGCGGCCGACCGGGTGCGGCGGGCCCTGCCAGATCGAGGCGATCAGGCGGTTCGCCGGGTTCGAGCGCGAGGCCTCCTGGACCGGCCGCCGTCCCTCCATCGCATCGACGTCCTCGGCGTGGCAGGCGAGAGGAACGCCGCGCGCCTCGCAGACCGCCTTCGCCGCTCCCTGGTGGTCGGGGTGGACGTGGGTGAGGGCCAGCATCGAGATCTCGCGGCCCTCGAGCTCGGCGAAGATCCGCCGCCGGTCCCAGGTGCGGCCGGCGTCGATGAGGACGTCCTCGGCGAGGTAGACGTTGATCGTCGGCGCCGGGATCTCCTTCAGCCGCCAGACGCCGGGGGCGAGGTACTTCAATGCGAGATCCCGAGCCCGTCGCGGGGCTCGCCGCTGTGCTGGGAGAGCTCTTCGAGGCGGGCGATCTGCCGCTCGCCTTCTTTGCGCGCGGGGTGATCGGCCGCCAGGGGCTCGATCAAGCGGCGGATCCGGTTGCGGATCTGCAGCGCGAAGTGGGGGGTGACGGGGCCGGCGAGAGCACGGATGTCCTCGGGCGTGATCTCCTTTGCCTGGCCCAGCAGCTCGGGGTTCTCGGACTCGCTCATTCTTCGCTCCCTATTTTCGCCAGCTCGGCCAGCTCGTCGACTTCCGCCTGCTGGCTGACGCTGATTGCCGCCTGGTCGCCGATCACCCAGACGTGGTTGTAGAAGGCTCGGGTGGGGTCGGTGGTGTAGCCGGGCTTCACGTCGAGAAGGTAGCTGCGCAGGGTCGGCGGCAGCGTCTCGGCGTCGTCGGTGAGGAGCAGCGGGCCCCAGGTTCCCGAAGCCGAGAGTGGCGCCGCCGCGGCGGCGTCGGCGGGGGAGTCACTGCGGGCGAGGACGAAGCCGTGGCCCGGGTCGTTGACGTTCCAGCCGAAGTCGCCGTCGCGGTAGCGGGCGAAGGCGAGGGCATTGGCGACGGCGTCCTCGCCGCTAACCCGGGTCACCTCTTTCGAGACCTTGCCGATTTCTTTAAACACGTCCTTGGAGATCACCTCGTTGGGGCCGAGCACGTAGACCGGCGTTTTCGGGTGCTTGCGCAGCGCCGCGGCGGTCGGCGCCGGCAGCTTGCCGGGGTCGGTGTAGAGCACCGGGTCGCCGGAGCGGGCGGCCCAGGCGGCGGCCGGCATCGCGAACTCGGGACGGGAGCCGGAGGCGACGACGATGTGCTCCGGCGCTTTGCCGAAGAGGCGGTCGCGCAGGGTGGCGATCTGGGCTGCGGTGCTGGCCGGGTCGCCGCTGTCGATCGGGACCGCCTGGCCCGGGTAGGCCAGGCGGCCGACGGCGAAGAGCGGCGCCTCGCCGGTCTCCTCGCTGCCCTCGGGGTCGAGCGCCGCCAGCGCTTCCTCGCTGACCTCGGGAATCTCCTCGGGGCCGGAGAAGAGGATCGGCGCCCGCACCGGGGCGGACATCAGGACGGAGGCGGCGATTGCCCCGGCCCAGTCGTCTTCGCCGACGATGGTCACCGCGCTCGGCCGCTGCTCGGGAGTGGTCGAGGGGAAGGCGGCGAGGGCGGCGCCGGCGGCGTTGGCCGCCGGGTCGGAGCCGCCGATGCGAACGGTGTTGTTGGTCGCGAAGCTCGGGTAGCCCAGCGCTTCGGCGGTCTGGGCGGAGACGGGCTCGTCGGCCTCGGCGGTGTCCGCCGGCGCCGGAGCGGGAGCGGGAGCGGGGGAGGTGGCGTCCTGGTCGCCCTCGCCGCCGCTGCCGAAGACGATGGCCGCGGCGATGAAGGCGAGGGCGAGGACGACGAGCGCCGCCAGTGCCTTCGGCGCCGCCGGCTTCGGCTCGCGCTTGCGAGCGGCCTTCGGCTGCTTCGCCGGCTTGGCGGGCTTCTCCGCGGTCTTCTCCTCCGGCCGCGCGGGCTTGGCGGTGGCCTTCGGCTCCTTCTCCTCCGGTGCGGGGACGTCCGCGTTGATCGGCCGCTTCGGGGTCACCGGGGAAACGTATCGGGCGGCCCCTCCCAGTAGGAGTAGAGTTCCCGACTGGCTGACTGACCAGTCAATCGGTAGGCGCGAGGGAGGAACGGATGGATTTCGCACTAAACGAGGAACAGCAGGAATTCAAAGCGCGGTGCCGCAAGTTCGCCCGCGAGGTGATCCGGCCGGTCGCGCCCCTGCACGACCGGGAGGAGAGCGTTCCTTGGGAGGCGATCAAAGAGGCGCGGCGGCAGGGCTTCGGCGGGCTCGAGTCGATCCAGCGCAACGCCGCTGACCCCGAGGGCCAGATGCAGGTGATCTCGGCCGAGGAGTTCCACTGGGGCTGCGCCGGGATCGCCCTGGCGATCAGCGGCTCTGGCCTCGCCGCCGCCGGGATCGCCGCCTCGGGCACGCCTGAGCAGATGATGCGCTGGGTTCCCGAGTGCTTCGGCGAGGGTGAAGAAATCAAGCTCGGCGCCTACGCCGTCACCGAGCCGCAGGCCGGCTCCGACGTCAAGAGCCTGAAGACGACCGCCAAGCGCGACGGCGACGAGTGGGTCCTCAACGGCACCAAGGTCTTCATCACCAACGGCGGCATCGCCGACGTCCACGTGGTCGTCGCCGCCGTCGACCCCGAGCTCGGCACGCGCGGCCAGGCCTCCTTCGTGATCCCCAAGGGGACCCCGGGCCTCAGTCAGGGCAAGAAGGAGACGAAGCTCGGGATCCGCGCCTCCCACACTGCCGAGATCGTGCTCGAGGACTGCCGCGTCCCGGCCGACTACCTGCTCGGCGGCGAGGAGAAGCTCCAGAAGAAGCTGCAGCGCGGCCGCGAAGGAAAGAAATCTCGTGGCGCCGACGCCCTGGCCACCTTCGAGATCACCCGGCCACTGGTCGGCGCCTCGGCGCTTGGGATCGCCCAGGCCGCCTACGAGTGGACCCTCGAGTACCTCGACGGCCAGTCCGAAGGCGGGGTGCCGATGCTGAAGGCGCAGCGGATCCAGCAGACGCTGGCCGACGTCGCGACCGAGATCGAAGCCGCCCGCCTGCTCGTCCAACGCGCCGCCTGGATGGGCCGCAATGGGGTGCCGATGACCGGCGGCCAGGGCTCGATGTCGAAGCTGAAGGCCGGCGACGTGACGATGTGGGCGACGACGACGCTGATGGACCTCGTCGGCCCCTACGCGCAGAGCACCGACTGCCCGCTGGAGAAGTGGTTCCGCGACGCCAAGATCTACCAGCTGTTCGAGGGCACGGCGGAGATCCAGCGGATGGTGATCTCGCGGATGCAGGCGCGCGACTACGCCGAGCGTCTCGAATTCGGTGCCGAACTGGCCGCCGCTGCGATCGCCACCAGCGACTCACCGCAGGGCAAAGAGCCGGTCTCCGCCTAAACGGGGGCCGGCCAACGGCCCTCCTCGAAGAATCTACGAGAAGACTCTCGTGTTTCTCGAAGCTATTCAGTAGCGCGTAGACACCCCTTGGCTGCATTGTGGTCTCACTCCCCGAACTCGGGGATACAGGGCCACGATTCCTCTCTCAACCAGCCAGGAACCGGCAGGGAAGCCGGATGGGGATGGGGAGGAGATAAGGGGACACCCGTTGAGGGTCACGATCTTTGGACGCTGCCAGCAGCGTCTGTCGACGCTACGAGAAAGGCTGCAGATGGGAAAGCCCAGGGTAGGCACCGGGAGAGCGAGTGGTGGAGCGATTCGCCGCGCTCTCGCACTCGCAGGGACGACGGCGATCTTCGCCGGCGTGATCGGCACCGGCAGCGCCGTTGCCGCCGCGCCCTGGGGCTTCGAGCAGGTGACGCCGGTAGTCAAGGGCGGCGGCTCGATCTCCTACGTCGACACCTTCCGGACCAGCCCTGACGGCAACACCTTCCTCTACACGACCAACTCCGAGTTCACCAGCCTCCCGAGCGAAGGGCAGCCGCTGTACATGCGCTACATCGGCCGCCGCGGCCCCGACGCCTGGAGCAACCGCTCGATCGACCCGCCTTACGACACCGGTGGGGGTACCGGTGCCGCCATCAACATCATGGGCGTCACCCGCTCCTCCTGGGGCCTCGGCCACGTGATCATGGGTTCGACCGTCGCCAGGACTCCGGGAGCGATCGAGGGCGGCGGCAACGTCTACCTGCGGGACACGGCCACCGGTGAGTACACGCTGGTCGCGGCCCACGAGAACCGGATCCTCAGCCAGCTCTTCACGACCAACTACGGCGCCGCGAGTAGCCAGTGGGTCGCGCCGGACGGCCGCGCTGCGATCTTCAACACGCCCTTGGCCCTGGTTCCGGGCGCCCCCGAAAACAGCGACAACAGCACCAAAGGCGGCGCGGCCTACTCCTGGACGGCGGAGGACGGCCTCGAAGCGATCTCGGTACTGCCCGAGAGCGAAGGCGGCGGGATCGTCGTGATGTCTTCCTGGGGCGCGGGCAACGAGACCGGGCCGCGGGACTCGACGCCGCGGCACAACGGGCTCGACCACTTCTACTTCGGCGACATGAAAGAAGACGAATGGGGTCGTGACGTCGGCGGCGTATACGAGCGCACGAACGGTGAGACCTACCCGATCTCCTACTCCCGCGTCACCGAAGACAAAACCGATCTCAAAAAATCCTACGTTCTCTCCACCAGCGACAACGGCGAGTACATGCTCTTCGCGACCAAAGAGAACACGCCGCTGACCGCCGATACGCCGCCCGGCCTTGAAGAAGGCGAAGAAGGCCAGTACCTGGGCCCCGCCACGTTCCTCTACCGGTACACCCAGTCCGACAAGTCGATCGAGTACGTCGGCACGGTCAACGGCTACACCGGCGCGTTCCAGATGACCCAGGACGGCCAGACCATCGGTTTCCAGTCGAACGCGAAACTCACCGAAGACGCGACCGCCGGAGACTCCAACGTCTACATCTGGCGCAACGGTGAGCTCCAGCTGGCCGCCAGCCTGGGGCCGGGGGGCGGCAAGAGCCTGAACGTGCTGAGCGAAAACGGACGCTACTTCTCGTTCACGAGCGAAGCGGCGACGCTCATCGAACAGTTCGACCAGGAGCCCATGAGCGAGGCTTGTCCGCCGGCGTTCGGCAGCGGCCCTGGGCCCTGCGCCCAGGTGTTCCTCTTCGACGCCGACGCGACGGGCCAGCAGTTGTTCTGTGTCTCCTGCCGCCCCGACGGCGCCGCGCCGAACGGCAGCTCGGGTGATCCGTTAACCGGTAACTCGCCCCACGCCAGGATGGACGAGCACCAGATGCAGACGGTCGCCAACGACGGCACCACGTTCTTCACGACCAAGGACGGGCTGCTGCCCGAGGACGCGAACGAACTCGAAGATGTCTACGCCTACAAGGACGGCGAGCTGCGGCTGCTCTCGCGGGCACGGATGGGGATGGCGTCGCGATTCCTCGACGCCACCTACGACGGCAAGTCGGTGTTCATCGCGACCAACGACCCGATCGTCGGCACCGACACCGATCGCTCCTACGACATCTACATGACCAGGGAAGGGGCGGGCTACCCGTTCAACCCGGTTGTTCCGGTGCCGCCCTGCGACGGGATCGAGGCCTGCCGCGGTGCCAACGCCGCACCGCCCGGCGCCGCCCCTTCGGGCAGCGCCTTCTTCCAGGGGCGCCCCAACCCGAGCACCGCTCCGGGGGTCATCAAGCTCGCCAAGGTGGCGACGCGCGGGCCGGTGGCGACGTTGCGGGTCAAGGTCTCCGGCAAGGGCCGGCTGACCGCGAGCGGGAGCGGCCTCAAGAAGGCGACGAAAGCGACCAAGAAAGCCGCCGTCTACAAGCTCCAGATCAAGCTCAGCCCGAAGGCGCGGAAGGCGCTCAACCGCAAGGGCACGCTGAAGAAGAAGGTCAGAGTCACCTTCACCCCGAGCGAAGGAAGGGCCTCGAGCGTTGCTCGAACGCTCACCTTCAACGCCCCTGCGAACGGAAAGGTCAACTGAGATGAGGACGACCAAGGTCAGCACCCGCATTGCACTCGCCCTCACCGCCCTGGCGCTCGCCGTCGGGATCTCGCCGCCGGCGGCCTCGGCGGTCGAGTTCTCGAACCTCGGGGCCTCGTTCGACGATATCGACGGCAACCCCCAACGCCAGGCCGGCTCGCACCCTGACGTGACCGTGCGGTTCGACGTTCCGCAAGTCAACCCGGAAGACGTGGAATCCCATCCAATCGAGGCGCCACACCGGTTCCTGATCGACCTGCCGCCGGGTCTCCTCGCTAATCCGTTCGCCGCCGAGCGCTGCCCCGAGACGGCGCTGAAGGGCGGCAACTCAGGCAATGCGGCCGCCTGCCCGGTCGGCTCGCAGATCGGCGTCGCCTACATCGGGCCGCGGGTCTCCGTCCCCCTCGAGGCGCCGATCTACAACGTCGTCGCGCCCGACGGCGCACCGGCGATGTTCGCCTTCAACGCTCTCGGCGTCGTCGTGCGGCTGACCCCGACCCTGCGCCCGGGGGATTACGCGATCACGATCGATTCGGGCTCGATCTCCCAGGGGATCGTCATCGACGGCGTTAAAACCGTCTTCTGGGGAGTGCCGTCGGACCCCATTCACGATCCTGATCGATACGGCCCGATCGTCCCCGGCTTCTACTGGAAGCCCTTCACCACCGACTACCCCCGCAAAGCCTTCATGTCGGTGAGCACGGAGTGCTCTCAGACCCCGCAGTCGATGACCGCGATCATCGACGGCTGGAAGTCGATCGGCAGCTTCACCTCGGGCACCTTCAACACCGACTTCGACGGCGACCCCTTCCGCTTCACCGGTTGCGACCAGGTCCCCTTCACTCCCTCGATCGAAGCGCGGCCGACGACCAACCTCGCCGACTCGCCCTCGGGCCTCGACGTGAAGATCACGACGCCGCAGAACACCGACCCCGACGGGCTCTCGGAGGCCCACCTCAAAGACGTCGTCCTGACCCTGCCCGAGGGGATGACGATCAACGCCGCCTCGGCCAACGGGCTCGCGTCCTGCAGCCCGGCTCAGATCGGCCTAACGACGCCGATCGGCCAACCCAAAGCGATGTTCGACAACGCTCCGGCAACCTGCCCGGCTGCCTCCAAGCTCGGCACGGTGCAGATCGACACGCCGCTGATCGATCACCCCTTGAAAGGCGCGATCTACCTCGGCGAGCAGGCAAACAACCCGTTCAACTCGCTGCTAGCCCTCTACATCTCCGTCGAGGACCCGATCAGCGGCACCACGATCAAGCTCGCCGGCCAGCCGGTGCCCGATCCGGCAACCGGGCGTTTGACGGTCAACTTCATGAACAACCCGCAGCTGCCCTTCCAGGAAATGCGGGTGAACATGTTCAGCGGGCCGCGGGCGGCGCTGAAGACCCCGCAGAGCTGCGGCCAGTTCGCCGCCACGGCGGCCCTGACCCCCTGGAGCTCTCCCGCAGGGGCGACCGCCAACCGCACCGACAGCTTCGCGATCGAGCGCGGCGCCGGCGGCTCGGCCTGCCTCGGCTCGGCTGCCCAGGCGCCTAACACCCCTGGCTTCCAGGCCGGCACCGTCGATCCCACCGCCGGCGCCTACACCCCGTTTGCGATGAAAATCACCCGCGCCGACGGCACCCAGCCGATCAGCGCGATCAAGACGACGCTGCCCAAGGGCCTGCTCGGCAAGCTCGCCGGCATCTCCTACTGCTCTGAGGCCGCCCTGGCAGCGGCGACCGGCAAGACCGGTCGCTCTGAGCAGGCGGCGGCAAGCTGCCCGGCCGCCTCGGCGCTCGGCAACGTCACCGTCGCCGCGGGGGCGGGCAGCACTCCCTACTACGCCGCCGGCAAGGCCTACCTGGCCGGCCCCTACAAAGGCGCGCCGCTCTCCCTGGCGATCATCACCCCGGCGGTCGCCGGTCCCTTCGACCTCGGCAACGTGGTCGTCCGCGCAGCGCTGCAGGTCGACCCCGAGTCCACGCAGATCACCGCGGTAAGCGACCCGATCCCGACGATCCTGCAAGGGATCCCGCTCGACATCCGCTCGATCGTGGTCTCGGTCGACCGCCCGGCGTTCACCCGCAACCCGACCTCGTGCGATCCAAGCTCGGTCCTCGGTGCGGCGACCTCGGTCTTCAATCAGGTGGCCGCCCTCAGCTCTCCCTTCCAGGTCGGCGGCTGCGAGCGGCTGGGCTTCAAGCCCAAGCTGGCACTGCGCCTGAAGGGCGGCACCGACCGCAGCGACTACCCGGCCCTGACCGCGACCCTCGATGCCCGCGCCACCGACGCCAACATCGGCAAAGCCGCCGTTGCCCTGCCGCGCTCGGTGTTCTTGGCCCAGGAGCACATCCGCACCGTCTGCACCCGGGTGCAGTGGGCCGCCGACGCCTGCCCGAAGGGAGCGATCTACGGCCGGGCTACCGCCTGGAGCCCATTGTTGGACGCGCCGCTCTCAGGCAACGTCTACCTGCGCTCATCCAACAACGAGCTCCCCGACCTGGTCGCCGACCTGCGCGGCCAGATCCGGGTCGCCTTGGTCGGACGCATCGACTCCCACAGAGGCGGGATCCGAACCACGTTCGAGTCGGTCCCCGACGCCCCGGTCTCCAAGTTCGTCCTGCGGATGCGGGGCGGGCAGAAGAGCCTCCTGGTCAACAGCCGCAACCTCTGCGGCTCGGTCAGCCGGGCGACCGTCCAGCTCGACGGCCAGAACGGCAAGACGCACGACACCAGACCCATTTTGAAGAGCAACTGCAAGAAGGCAAAGAAGAAAGGCAGCAAATGAGAGGTCTCAGGGCAGCAGCCGGAGGGGCGGTTCGCCGCACCCTCGCAATCGCAGGGACGACGGCGATCTTCGCCGGCGTGATCGGCACCGGCAGCGCCGTTGCCGCGCCCTGGGGCTTCGAGCAGGTGACGCCGCCGGTCAAGGGCAGCGGCGCGATCTCCTACGTCGACACCTTCCGCGCCAGCCCCGACGGCAACTCCTTCCTCTACACGACCAACTCGCAGTTCGACAGCCTGCCGACCGAATCGCAGCCGCTCTACACGCGCTACATCGGCCACCGCGGCCCGGACGCCTGGAGCAACCGGCCCCTCGACGCGCCCTTTGACGCCGGCCCCGGCGGCATCCAGATCATGAGCGTCGTCCGCTCCTCATACGGCCTTGGCCACGTGATGGTCTCCTCGACGATCGCCAAGACGCCGGGGGCGATCGAAGGCGGCGGCAACGTCTACCTGCGGAACACCCGCACCGGCGAGTACACCCTGGTCGCAGCGCACCCGAGGCGGGAGCTGAGCTCGTTTATGACCACCAACTACGGCTCGTCGAGCGCCCTCTGGATCGCCCCCGACGGACAGGAGGCGATCTTCGCCTCCACCCCCGGACTGGTTCCCGGAGCGCCGGAAAACGTCGAAAATGTCGGGCTGGGCGGCGCGATTTACAGCTGGACCGCCGAGGACGGCATCGAGGCGTTGACGGTCATGCCCGAGAGCGAGGGCGGCGCCATCGAGGAGGCCGGGTCCACCGGGCACGGCACCGAGCAGGCGGCGCGGGAGAGCCTGCCTCGCTACAACGCCCTCGACCACTTCTACTTCAGCCCCCGGGAGGAAGGCGATGTGGCGGGCGGCGTCTACGAGCGGACCGACGGGGTCACCTATCCGATCTCCTACTCGCGAGTCACCAACGACCCGTCTGAAATGAAAAAAGCCGACGTTCTCGCGGTCAGCGAGGGCGGCGAGCACATGCTCTTCAAAACGTATGGCAACACGCCGCTGACCGCCGACACCCCGGTGCCCGATGAGGAAGGGCTGTGGGTGTTGAGCTACCTCTACCGCTACAACCAGGCCGACAAATCGATCGACTACGTCGGCACGATCGGCAACTACGGCACCGCGATCCAGATGACCCGGGACGGGCAGACGGTGTCCTTCGAGTCCTTCGCCAAACTGACCGAGGACGCGATCCAGACGGAGGCGAACTACTACGTCTGGCGCGACGGGGAGATCCAGCTGGCCGCGAGCATGGAGCCGACGGCTAGCGGCCCCGGCGGCGCCCACCTGCGGGTGATGAGCGAAAACGGCCGCTACCTCTCCTTCACCTCCAACTCGGCACGGCTGGCGGAACAGTTCGACCAGGAGAACCTGAGCGAGAACTGCCCGCCGATGTTCGAAGCCGGGATCGGGCCCTGCGACCAGGTCTACCTCTTCGACGCCGACGCGCCCGCGGGTGAGCAGCTGCACTGCGTCTCCTGCCGTCCCGACGGCGCCGCGCCGGCCGGCAATTCGGGCGATCCGATGACCAGCAACATGGCCGGCACGATGCGGATGGACAACCACCAGATGCAGACGGTCGCCAATGACGGCACCACGTTCTTCACGACCAAGGACGGGCTGCTGCCGGAGGACGGCAACGAACTCGAAGACGTCTACGCCTACGAAGACGGCGAGCTGCGGCTCCTCTCGCGGGCGCGGATGGGGATGGCCTCGCGCTTCCTCGAAGCCACCCACGACGGCAAGACGGTCTTCATCGCGACCAACGACCCGATCGTCGGCACCGACGACGACGAGGACTACGACATCTACATGACCCGGGAAGGTGCGGGCTACCCGTTCAACGCGGTGGTTGCGGTCCCGCCCTGCGACGGCCTCGAGGCCTGCCGCGGCACCAGCCCTTCGCCGCCCGCCTCGGCGCCCTCGGGAAGCGAGTTCTTCCACGGGCGCTCGAACCCGAGCACTGCCCCGGGCGTCGTCAGGCTCGCCAAGGTGGCGATGCGTGGACCGGTGGCGTCGCTGCGAGTCAAGGTCTCCGGCAAGGGCCGGCTGACCGCGACCGGGAGCGGCCTGAAAAAGGCGACGAAGGCGACCAGGAAGGCCGCCGTCTACAAGCTCCAGATCAAGCTCAGCCCGAAGGCGCGCAAGGCGCTCAACCGCAAGGGCACGCTGAAGAAGAAGGTCAGAGTCACCTTCACGCCAACCGAGGGGAGGGCCTCGAGCGTTGCTCGAACGCTCACCTTCAACGCCCCTGCGAACGGAAAGGTCAACTGAGATGAGGACGACCATCATCAGCACCCGCATTGCACTCGCCCTCACCGCTCTGGCGCTCGCCGTCGGGATCTCGGCGCCGGCAGCCTCGGCGATCGAGTTCACGCAGGTCGGCGCCGCGCTCGACGACATCGACGGCAACCCCGAGCGCCAAGCCGGCTCGCACCCGGATGTGAGGGTGCGGTTCGACGTTCCTCAGATCGATCCGGACAACGTCGATTCCGCTCCGGTGGAAGCGCCGCACCGGTTCCTGATCGACCTGCCGCCGGGCCTGATCGGCAACCCGGGTGCGGCCGAGCTCTGCCCCGCGACCGCGCTCAAGGGAGCGAACCAGGGGAACGGCGCCGCCTGCCCGATCGCTTCGCAGATCGGCTTCGCGCGGATCGGCCCGCGCAGCGAATACCCGCTCCCGGCCCCGATCTACAACGTCGTCCCGCCCAAAGGCTCGCCGGCGATGTTCGCCTTCAACGCCCTCGGCGTGGTGGTGCGGCTGACCCCGACCCTGCGGCCGGGCGAGTACGCGATCACGATCGACTCCGGCGGAATCTCCACCGGCATCCAGATCCCCGGCGTCGAAACGATCTTCTGGGGGGTGCCGTCGGACCCGGTCCACGACCCCCAGCGCTACGGCCCGCAGCTGAACGGCGCCTTCTACTGGGCGCCGGCCACCACCGACTACCCGCGCAAATCGTTCATGTCGGCGCCGACTTCCTGCTCGGCTGAGCCCAGCTCTTGGACGGCCAGCCTCGACGGCTGGAAGTCGATCGGCAGCTACACCTCGTCCTTGTTCAACGCCGATCCCGACGGCGACCCGTTCCGCTTCACCGGCTGCGACCAGGTGCCGTTCACGCCCTCGATCGAAGCGCGTCCGACGACCAACCTCGCCGACTCGCCCTCGGGCCTCGACGTGAAGATCACGACCCCGCAGAACACCGACCCCGACGGCCTCTCCGAGGCCCACCTCAAAGACGTGGTCCTGACCCTGCCCGAGGGGATGACGGTCAACCCCGCCTCGGCCAACGGCCTGGCGGCCTGCAGCCCGGCTCAGATCGGGCTGACCAGCCCGGTCGGCCAGCCGAAGGCGATGTTCGACAACGCGCCGGCGACCTGTCCGGCGGCTTCCAAGCTCGGCACCGCCCAGATCGACACCCCGCTGATCGACCATCCGCTCAAAGGCGCGGTCTACCTCGGCGAGCAGGGAAGCAACCCGTTCAACTCGCTGCTCGCCCTCTACATCTCGATCGAGGACCCGGTCAGCGGCACGATGATCAAGCTCGCCGGCCACCCGGTCCCCGACCCACAGACCGGCCGGCTGACGATTAACTTCATGAACAACCCGCAGCTGCCCTTCCAGGAGTTCCGGGTGAACATGTTCTCCGGCCCGCGGGCGGCGCTGAAGACGCCGATGGCCTGCGGCCAGTTCGCCGCCAACGCGGCGCTGACCCCCTGGAGCTCGCCCGCAGGGGCGACCGCCCAGCGGACCGACAGCTTCGCGATCGAGCGGGGCGCCGGAGGATCGGCGTGCCTGAAAGCCGAAGCAGAGGCGTCGAGCGCGCGGACCTTCCGGGCCGGCACCGTCGACCCGACCGCCGGCATCTACTCCCCGTTTGCGATGAAAATCACCCGCGCCGACGGCACCCAGCCGATCGGGGCGATCAAGACGACGCTGCCCAAGGGCCTGCTCGGCAAGCTCGCCGGCATCCCCTACTGCTCGGAGGCCGCGCTGGCGGCTGCGACCGGCAAGACCGGCAAAGCCGAGCAGCAGGCAGCCAGCTGCCCGGCAGCCTCGGCGGTCGGGAACGTCACCGTCGGCGCCGGCGCCGGCAGCGAGCCGCACTACGCCGGCGGCAAGGCCTACCTCGCCGGCCCCTACAAAGGCGCGCCGCTGAGCTTGGCGATCATCACCCCGGCGGTCGCCGGACCGTTCGACCTCGGCAACGTGGTCGTCCGCGCGGCCCTGCAGATCGACCCCGAGTCCACGCAGATCACCGCCGTCAGCGATGCGATCCCGACGATCCTGCAGGGGATCCCGCTCGACATCCGCTCGATCGCGGTCTCGATCGACCGCCCGGCGTTCACCCGCAACCCGACCTCGTGCGATCCGATGTCGGTCCTCGGCTCGACGACCTCGGTCTTCAACCAGGAGACCGCCCTCGCCAGCCACTTCCAGGTCGGTGGCTGCGAGCGGCTGGCCTTCAAGCCCAAGCTCGCCCTGCGCCTGAAGGGCGGCACCGATCGCAGCGACTACCCGGCCCTGACCGCGACCCTGAACGCCCGTGGCGGCGACGCCAACATCGGCAAGGCCTCGGTCGCCCTGCCGCGTTCGGTGTTCTTGGCCCAGGAGCACATCCGCACCGTCTGCACCCGGGTGCAGTGGGCCGCGGACACTTGCCCCAAGGCGGCGATCTACGGCAAGGCGACCGCCTGGAGCCCGCTGCTCGACGCACCGCTTACGGGCAACGTCTACCTGCGCTCCAGCAACAACGAGCTCCCCGACCTCGTAGCCGACCTGCGCGGCCAGATCCGGGTTGCGCTGGTCGGGCGGATCGACTCCCACAGAGGCGGCATCCGGACCACGTTCGACTCGGTTCCCGACGCCCCGGTCTCGCGCTTCGTCCTGAAGATGCGGGGCGGGCAGAAGAGCCTGCTGGTCAACAGCCGCAACCTCTGCGGCTCGGTCAGCCGGGCGACCGTCCAGCTCGACGGCCAGAACGGCAAGACGCACGACACCAGGCCGGTTCTGAAGAGCAACTGCAATAAGACCAAGAAGCCGAAGTCGAAACGCGCGGGTAAGCGCTGATCGGACCGACGCACATGCGCAGGCACCTCAAGACCGCGGCGGCCCTCCTGGCCGTCGCGGTGGGCCTCGGGGTCTCCTCGGCGCCGGCCGTGGCAGCGCCCGCGGTCGAGGACGCCTGGGTCAGCGCGGTCACCGCGACCGCGGTCGACCTCAACGGCAGCGTCAACCCCGACGGCCTCAGCACCACGGCCCGGTTCGAGTACCTGACCGCTGCCGCCTACGAGGCCAACCTGGCCGCCTCGCGGGATGCCTTCTTCGGCGCTACCCGCTCACCCCTCGGATCGGGCGGGGTGAACCTTGGCTCCGGAACGGTGGCGGTCTCCTTCATCCGTCACATCGGTCTCCTCGTCGCTGGGACCGCCTATCGCTATCGGGTCGTGGCGACCAACTCCGCGGGCCCCGCACACGGCCCGGTCGGCTGGTTCGCCACGACCGAGGCGACGCCGGTCTTCGAGTTGCCCGACGCGCGCGCCTGGGAGATGGTCTCGCCGGTCGACAAAGGCGGCGGTGAGATCCAGCGGCCCGGTGAAATCTTGGGCGGCGGCGTCTTCCAGGCTGCGGCAGCGGGTCCGGCGATCACCTACGGGTCGCTCACCTCATTCGCCGGCGGTGCAGGCTCGCCCGGCGCCAGCCAGTACCTGGGCCAGCGGACCGACGGCGGCTGGTCGACGGCGAACATCACCCCGTCGACCCTGGCGGGCGCCTACGGCGAGGAGCCCGACGGCGTTCCCTTCCAGCTCTTCTCCGGGGACCTCGGGCGGTCACTGCTCGTGCAGGCCAGCCGCTGCGCCGAGGAGCCCTGCCCGCGCCGGCTCGATCTGCGCGACGGCGCCGGCGCCACCATCGCCAGTACGCCCGCGCGTCCCGACCTCCGCTTTGCCGGCGCCAACTCGGCCTTGACCCAGATCGTGGTCTCGAGTTGCGCGGCGCTCGCACCTGGGGCTGTCGAAATCCCCGCCGCAGGCGGCTGCGATCCCAGCGCTCCCAACCTCTACCGCTGGGCCGGCGGGGGCCTGACTCTGATCAACCTGCTCCCGGCCGCGATCGTCGGGACCCCTGGCGCCACCCTTGCCGCCCCCGCCGGTGCCGTCTCCGCAGACGGCACCCGCATCTACTTCGAGCTCGGCGGAAATCTGTACCTGCGCACCGGCACCACGACTGTCGCGGTCGACGCGGCGGCCGGGGGAGGGGGGAGCTTCGAGACCGCCAGCGCCGACGGCTCGCTCGCCTTCTTCACCAAAGCCGGGCACCTCTATCGCTTCAACGCGGGCTCGGGGACGGCGACGGACCTGACGCCCGGCGGCGAAGTCGAAGGTGTGCTCGGCGCCACGCCGGACGGGGCCCGCCTCTACTACGCAACCGCGGACGGCCTCTACCTCCACAGGAGCGGCGCGGCGACGAAGATCGCCGACGGCGCCGACGCCTCCAACTTCCCGCCCGCCACCGGCAGCGCCCGGGTCGCCGCCAACGGCAACCTCGCCTTCCTCTCCTCGGAGCCGCTGACCGGGTTCGACAACGCCGGCAACGCCCAGGCCTTCGTCTACTCGGCGGCGACCGGCTCGCTGACCTGTGCCTCTTGCAATCCCAGTGGGGCGCGGGCGCTCGGCGCCGCTTCGATCCCCGGGGCCTCGGTCAACGGCACCGGCCTGACCGCGACCCGCGCCTACAAGTCGCGCGCTCTCTCGGCTTCCGGCACGCGGCTCTTCTTCCAGACCCCCGACAAGCTCGCCGCGGCCGACACCAACGGCGCCTTCGACGTCTACCAGTGGGAGGCGCAGGGGACGGGCAGCTGCCAGCGCCAGGGCGGCTGCATCTCGCTGATCTCGAGCGGCCGCAGCGCGGGCGGCGCCACCTTCGTCGACGCCTCGGCCGACGGGGCTGAGGCCTACTTCCTCACCGACGGCTCGCTGGTCCCCACCGACCCCGGCCTGGTCGACCTCTACAACGCCCGTGTCGGCGGCGGCTTCCCGGTTCCCCCGGTTCCGATCGCCTGCCTCGGCGACGCCTGCCAGCCGGTGCCCTCGGCGCCCGACGACTCCCCGCCGGCGACCCTGATCCCGCGGGCCGAAGGGAACCCGCCGCTGCGGATCCAGAAGCCGAAGCAGAAGGCCAAGAAGAAGAAAAAGAAGAACGCGAAGAAGAAGAAGCAGGCCAAGAAGAAGAAGGCCCAAAAGAAGGCGCAGAAGGAAGCGCAGAAAAAGGGCAAACGGAAAGGGGCGCGACGATGAGCGTCTGGACGTTGCGACGCTGCTTCGGGGCGCCTTCCCTGCTCCTCGCCGGGATCGTGGTGTTCCTGGCCCTCGCCCCGAGCGCGCGGGCGGAGTTCGGCTTCCTTGCCGGCGACGCCGGCTTCAGCTTCGCCGCCACCGAACTCGACGGCAGCATCGACAACCAGGCGGGCACCCACCCCTACGCCTTGACCACGAGCGTGGCCTTCAAGCCGGGCAGCGAACCCGCCGGCCCGGGCGAGTTCTTCACCGACGGCGACGTCAGGAACCTCCGCATCGACCGCCCGGCCGGGCTGATCGAAAACCCGACGGTCGTCGCCCAGTGCTCGCAGGCTCTGTTCAACACCCCCCGTCAGTCCCCGTTCCAGGAAAGCCTCTCCGGCGAGCACTGCCCCGACGACAGCCAGGTCGGGACGATCGAGGTCGAGGCGATCCGCGGCAGCGCCGCGGTCACCCGCCGCTTCGGGGTCTTCAACCTGGCACCGCCGCCGGGCTACCCGGCGATGCTCGGTGCCAGCCCGTTCGGGGTGCCGGTCGTCTTCGTCTCCAATGTCGACAGCTCCGGGGGCGAATACCGGCTCTCGCTCGACGCCGCCAACATCTCCCAGCAGCTCAACCTCGCCAGGCTCGAGCTCTCCGTCTGGGGAAACCCGTGGCTGGTCGGCCACGACCGCGAACGCGGCAACTGCCTCAACGAGGTCGACCCCGACGCCTACTTCGGCACCGATGCCGTCCTCGAACGGGAACCGCAGACGAAACCGCCCACGCCTCCGTACTACACGCCCGGCACCTGCTCGGTCGGCGATCCGAAAGTCCACCCGCCCTACGCCTACCTGACCATGCCGGCGTCCTGCCGCGGGCCGCTCGTCTCCATCGTCACCGCAACCGCCTGGCAGCAGCCGCAGACGGTGGTGCGCAATGCCCAGAGCCAGGATGAGGGCGGCCAGCCGCTGCCCCTCGCCGGTTGTGGCCCTGCCGGGGGTGAAACCGAAGACGGTACGGCCGTGCCGACCTCCGACCGCACCGGCTCGGCGACGGGACTGGACTTCAGCCTGGTCAAAGACCAGAAAACCCTGCTCTGGAACTTCACCCCGACCGGGCGCCTGATCCCGCAGATCAAGGCCCCCTCCCAGGTCAAACGGGCGGTCGTGACCCTGCCCGAGGGGATGACGATCAACCCCTCGCTAGGCGCCGGCCTTGGCTCCTGCTCCTCGGCTCAGTACGCGGCGGAAACGGCGACCGCGCCGCCGGGAGTGGGGTGCCCGAACAACTCGAAGATCGGCCAGATGACGATCGACAGCCCGCTCTACGCGGCGCCGCTCGAAGGCGGGATCTACCTCGCCCAGCCCGATGACCGGCGCACCCCGGGGGCCGGGACGGAGAACCCGTTCGACGCCCTGCTCGCCGTCTACCTCATTGCCAAGGCGAGCGACCGCGGGGTGATCGTGAAACTCCCGGGCCAGGTCCAGCTCGACGAACGGACGGGCCAGATCGTCACCGTCTTCGACGGGCTGCCGCAGCTGCCGTACTCGAAACTCGACATCCGCTTTCGCGACGGCCAGCGCAGCCCGCTGGCCAGCCCGCGCGCCTGCCGCGCCTACGAAACCACCGTCGACCTCAGCCCCTGGCGCGACCCGAGCGAGGTCCACCGCAACCGTTCCGTCTTCGAGCTCAGCCGGGGCATCGGCGGCGGCCCCTGCCCGCCGGCACTCTCCCCGTTCGCCCCGCAGTCCCAGTCGGGCACCTTGAACCGCAACGCCGGCGCCCATACCCCCTTCTACCTCCGCCTCACCCGCGCCGACACCGACCAGGAGATCACCTCCTACTCGGCCGAGCTGCCGACCGGCCTGCTCGGCAACCTCACCGGCGTCCCCTACTGCCCGGAGGCGTCGATCGCCGCCGCGGCCGCCAACACGGGCTTCGGCGAGACCGAACGGCCCTCTTGCCCGGATGCCTCGCGGATCGGCCGCACGGTTTCCGGCTACGGGCTCGGCTCGGTGCTCGCCTACGCCCCCGGCAACCTCTACTTGGCGGGGCCCTACAACGGTTCCTCGCTCTCGATCGTCGCCGTCAACTCGGCCACCGTCGGCCCCTTCGACCTCGGCGTGATCATCGTCCGCTCGGCGATCAGGATCGACTCCCGCACCGCCCGGGTCTGGATCGACTCCGCCGGCTCGGACCCGATCCCCCACATCATGCGCGGGGTGCCGATCCACCTGCGCGACATCCGCGTCTACATCGACCGGCCGAACTTCACCCTCAACCCGACCAGCTGCGAGCCCTCCTCGATGCAATCTGTGCTGACCGGCGCTGGAGCCTCCTTCGCCGATCGCGCCGACGATCCGTCGGTAGCGGTGCCCAGCCCCTTCCAGGTCTCCTTCTGCTCCTCGCTCGGGTTCGCGCCGCGGATCGACTTCCGCCACAAAGGCGCCGTCAAGCGCGGCGCCCACCCGACCCTGAGGACGATCGTCAGGCCGCGTCCTGGCGACGCCAACATCGGCCGGGTGATCGCCACCCTGCCGCCGAGTGAGTTCCTCGCCCAGGAGAACATCAAAACGATCTGCGGCCGCGCCGCCTACGCCCGCCGTGCCTGCCCTCCAGAGTCGGTCTACGGCTGGGCCCGCGCCGTCACTCCGCTGATGGCCGAGCCGCTGGAAGGCCCGGTCGTCCTGCGCGCCTCTGATAACTCGCTGCCGGACCTCGCCGCGCAGATCCGGGGCCGCGGCATCGACATCGACGTGGTTGGCCGCATCGACTCGGTCAGGGGTCGCCTGCGGGTCACCTATGACGTCCTTCCCGACGCCCCCGTCAGCCGCTTTGAACTAACCATCCACGGCGGCAAGAAACGGGGCCTTTTGGTCAACTCCGACAATGTCTGTAAGGCAGGCCCCGCCACTGTGCGGATGATCGGCCACAACAACGTCGGTGTCGTCCGTCGCCCGCTTCTGGTCAACCCGATCTGTAAACAGAAGAAGAAGAACAAGAAGTCGGCGAAGAAGAAGGGTTCACGTGCCAAGGGAGAAAAGCGGAAGTGATGCGTAAGGCAGCGACGATCGTGGCCCTGGCCGCCACCAGCCTCGGCCTGGTGGCGACGAGCTCGGCTGAGGTAACGCAGCAGGGTGGCGTCCGCGTCAACTTCGGCGGTGAGATGTCACCGCAGCGCCTGCCGCGCGAGGGCACGGCGCCGATCGCGGTTTCGGTCTCGGCCAAGATCGTGCCGGTTGGCGGGGCGAAGTCGCCGCAGCTGCGGCGGATCTCGCTGGCGATCAACCGCTACGGGCGGATTGACGGGGCCGGCCTCCCGGTCTGTCGGGTCGCCGATATCCAGCCCTCGACCTCGGCCAAAGCGAAGCAGGCCTGCGGTCAGTCCTTGGTCGGCAACGGCAGCTTCAGCGCCCGGGTTCTGCTGCCCGAGCAGACCCCGTTTCCCTCCGCGGGCAAAATCCTCGCCTTCCACGGCGTCCACGAAGGCAAGCCGGCGATCCTCGCCCACGTCTACGGCACCAGCCCCGCTCCGACCTCGTTCACGCTGCCGTTTGTGATCGGCGAAACCGGCGGCACCTTCGGCACCACGCTGAGCGCCCGGCTGCCCGAGGTGACCTCCGAGTGGGGCTACGTGACCGGGCTCGAGCTGAACCTGCAGCGCCGCTACCGCTGGGCCGGAAAAGCACGCAGCTATGTCTCCGCCGGATGCCCGGCGCCGAAAGGCCTATCCGGTGCCGTCTTTCCTTTCGTCAAGGCAAAGTTCGGCTTCAAAGGGCTTGAGATCGGGTCGACCGTGACCCGTCAGTGCCGCGCCCGCGGCTGATTCCTGGCGGCGCCAAGGCGTCGCGGTGGTAAGGTCGTCGTGATCGGAGGTATTGCTTGCGAGATGCAGATCTCGCGGCCCGCGTTAAGGGAAGCGCGGAGGAGGCGTCTCACGATTTGCCCATAGCCCCATTCGGGGAAGAAGCCGCGTTCGAGCGGCTGCTTGAGCAGCTCGATTCGCGGCTCGAGCCCTTGTCGGGAGCGGGGATCGGAGCGATCCAGGCCTGCATGCCCGTCTGGCTTGCTGCTGCCGGTCCGGACTGGGATTTGCTCGGGGAGCACCTGCGGGCCAGCCTCGAGGCCGAGCTCGAGGCCTTCCGGGCAGCGTCGTTCCCCGGCGGGCTGCCGGCGGCCGATGCGGCGCTGGTCGACGTCGCCGGTGAGATCGGGGACCTGGATGCGCTGATGGCCGGCTACCGCTTCGCCCAGACATCGCTGTGGGGAGCCTGGTTCGACCTCGTCGGCCGGGCGGCGGCCAATAGCCGCACGAAGGAGATGCTGCTCCTTCGCGGTTCGCGCTTCTTCATGCGCTACGCGGAGCTGGTCTCGCGCTACGCCGCCGAGGCCTACCGCAGGTCGGAGCGCAACGGTCCGATCCTGCGGGTTGCGGGTGGCTCCCTCGGTCCGCTCGGAGAGGGTGACCCTTTCGCGGACGTTCCCCCCGACTTTGACTTTGCTTGCCACCATCTCGCCGTGATCCTCTGGGGCGGCCTGCCCGAGGCGACGGTCGAGGAGCTGGCCGCTCGCTTGGACCGCGTCGCCCGCTTCCGTGCCCGGGGGGCGACGTGGTGGGTCAGCCTCAGCGGCCACGGAGCGCTCTCGCAACACAAGCTGCGGGTGCTGGAGGCGTTCGTGCCGCCACCGGGAGTGCGGTTGGCGATCGGCCTTGAGGAATATGGCGAACGCGGGCTGCGCCAGAGCTTCCGCCAGGCGCTGCGGGCGCGGACCCTTGCTGGCACCGAGGAGGCGGTGACCCACTACGCCGACGTCGCGGCCGAGTCGCTCGCCCTGCAGAGGGAGGAGGAGGTACGCGCCTTCGTTGCCCACGAGCTGCGCGGCATCGACGACGACTCGATGGCCTCGGAGCGGCTGCGCCAGACGCTCTCCGCCTACCTCAGGTCAGACCTCAACGCCGCCGCGGCGGCGGCGCGACTCGGCGTCCACCACCAGACCGTGGCCAACCGCCTGCGGACGATCGAGAACCGCCTCGGCCGCCCCCTGATGGCGAGGACGCTGGAGCTGGGCTTGGCCCTGCGGCTGCGCGGACGGATCTCCTAGCCGGACCCCCGCCCTGGGCCTGGCCTGTTCGCAAATAGTACGAGCGGGAGGCCACGGCTTTCGGCCTATCTCAGTAGAAGACACGGTGTCTATAAGTGACACTGCGAGGCCTTGGGGCAGGGCGCCGGCTAAGCGGCGACTCCCAAATACATCGATCACCGCACAGGGATGGTTCCAGGCCGCGAGGCCGGGGCTTGCGGAGATGGTGCCGTGATAGCCGGGGCTCCGATAGACACAACACAACTGAATTGGCATCAGCGGGCTTCGACGGCCGCGCTGACCGAGCTCGATGCCCTGGCGGAGCAACTGGGGGCGCGGGCTAGGCAGATCGGCCTCGCATCGGAGCGACGCCTGGTCTCCCAGTTGCCGAAGTGGATGACGCGCCACGACGGCGTCTGGGACGAGCTGATCGAGTTCGGCCGCACGGTCCTGCGCGCGGAGCTGGACAATTTCCGCCGCGGCGTGATTCCGTCCAACCCCTCCGAGGCCGACCTCCAGGCCGCAAAGGCCGCAGCCGAGGTCGGCACCTTGAAGTTCCTGCTCGACGGCTACCAGAGCCTGCAACGCTCGCTGGTCGAGGCCTGGATCGAGATCGTCGATGCAGCCGACCTCGATCCGCCTCTGCGGCAGGAGCTGCTGCAGTACGGGTCCGAGTACTTCTCCGCCTACCAGCGCAAGGTCACCGGCTTCGTCATCGACGCCTTCCAGCACGACATTGACCGCGCCCGCGGCGGCGGCGAGCAGCGCCGCTTCGAGGCGATCCGGCGCTTGATCGACGGCGACCCGATCGCCGCCTCCCAGCTCGACTTCGACATCGAGCAGTACCACCTTGGCGTCGTCGCCTGGGGGGCCAGCGCCGGCGAGGCGATCCACGACCTGGCGCGCTCGCTGGGGCGGATCAGCCTCACCGTCGGGGCCCTGAACGGGACCCGCTGGGGTTGGATCAGCGGCGCCCGCCCGCTCGAAGACACAGTCGAACGCCGTCTCGCCGGCTTCGAGGCGCCGGCCGACACCGGGATCGCGGTCGGCCTCGAGGGCTACGGCGACACCGGCTTTCGTACCACCAACGGGCAGGCCCTCCGCGCCCGCTGGGTGGCGCGCCGGCTCGACCTCCGCGTCGCCTTCTACGCCGACGTCGCGATCGAGGCCCTGGCCAGCTCCAACCGGCTGGAAGCCCGCTCCTTCATCGCTCACGAGCTGCGCGGCATCGACGACGACTCCAGCGTCTCGATGCGGATCCGCGAGACGATCCTCGCTTACTTCACAGCCGAGCAGAACGCGGCCTCGGCGGCGGCGGCACTGGGAATCCATCAGCAGACGGTGGCCAACCGCCTGCGCGCCGCCGAGGAGCGCCTCGGCCACCCGGTGGTCTCGCGCCGGGTAGAGCTGGAAACGGCGCTGCGCCTGCGCGCCTGTCTCGGCGACTGAGCGCCGTAAGCTCGGGCCTGTGCACGGCCCCCATCACAGCCACGGCGAGGGCGGCGGCCACGCCCTCGACGCCCGCCGCGAGGACAGCCGGCGGCGGATGTGGATCGCGCTGGCGATCAACGGCGGCCTGCTCGTCGCCGAGGCGATCGGCGGCATCATCACCGGCTCCCTGGCGCTCCTCGCCGACGCCGGCCACCTTCTCTCCGACGCCGGCGCGATCGTCCTCGCCTTGATCGCGGCGCGGCTGGCGACCCTGCCGGCAGCGGGCCGGCGCACCTTCGGCTACCAACGCTCGGAGGTGCTGGCGGCGCTGGTCAACGGGCTAACCCTGGTCGTAATCAGCATCGTCATCGCCGTCGCCGCGATCGGCCGGTTCGGCGACCCGCCGGAGATCGAGGGCTGGGGGGTGCTCGCGCTCGGCCTCGCTGGGTTGGCCGGCAACGTCGCCGCCACCCTGGTCCTCGCCCGCGGCCAGCGCGAGGACATCAACCTCGAGGGGGTGCTGCGGCACTCGGTTGCCGACGCGCTCGGCTCGGTCGGCGTCGTCATCGCCGGCGCCTTCGTTCTGCTCGGCGGCTCGCCCGTGGTCGACCCGATCGTCGGCCTGCTGATCGCCCTGCTCATCCTCGCCTCCTCTTGGCGCCTGATCAAGGAGCCGCTCGACGTGCTGATGGAGGCGGCGCCGGCGGGAGTCGACGTCGACGGCGTCGGCGCCGCAATCTGCCGCGAGGTGGGGGTCCGCTCGGTCCATGACCTCCACGTCTGGACCGTTACCGCCGGCTTCGGAGCAATCGCCGCCCACGTCGTCGTCGCCCCCGGCAGCGACCGCGACCTGATCCGCCACCGGCTGGAGCTAACCCTGCGCGAGCGCTTCGGGATCGAGCACACGACGCTGCAGATGGAGGAGGAGGCCGACCAGAGTCTGCTCAGCGTCGAGAACGCCCCGAGCCCGGCCACTCCGGACGGCTGAATCTTGCGTCTACTTAATTTTAGTAGTTCCTAGCACCTCGCCGTTATCGGCCGCCTAGTGTGGGTAGGCGCACAGCGGATGATCAAGCAGGCGAAGAACTACTTGGTGGGAGCGATGTCGGGGGCCGGCTTGATCGCCGCTGCGCTGGTTGCCTTCGTCTTCCTGGTCTCGGCTGCGGTTTTCGAGGATTGGCCGATCGCCGGTTTGGTGGGGGGTGGCGGCAGTGAGCCCGCCGTCTCCGCCGCCGCGACGGCTGCCGGCGCCACCGGGCCAGCAAGCGGAAGCGGCGCCGCGGACGGGGCCGGCCCGGGAGCAGGTGCAGCCGCTGGTGGCGACGGCGGAGGCGGCGACGAGGGTCAGCCGGCCGGCGGCGGCCAAGCGGTCGACGGCGCCGATCAGCAGCAGCCGGTGAGTAACGGCGGCGGCGAAGCCACCCCGCCGGACAACGGGGGCGACGCAGCCCCGACCCCGGCCCCGACTACTGGAGCGCCCACGGGTGGGTCCGGCGGCGGCGGTGCGATCGCCAGTGGCGGCAGTGGCGGCAGCAACAGCGGTTCCACCGGCGGTTCGACTGGCGGCGGGGGCGGCGGCAGCGGCGGTTCGACCGGCGGCGGCGAAAGCGGCGGCGGCACGACCACCCCCACGACGACCTCGGGCAAAGTCACCTCAACCGTGACTGAGACCGTCAACCAGGTCGACCAGTCGGTCACCGGTGGGGTCCTGGAAGAAACCGGCGTCACCCAGGTGACCGAAGAAGTCGTCAACGGGGTCACCGGGCCGGAGTCGCCGGTCGGCAAAGTCGTCGACGAAACCGTCGGCACCGTCGAAGGCATCCTCAAACCGAAAAAATAGGTTGAGATTCTTGGCAGGGCTGCGAGCGTTCCGCCCGCTCGGGAGCTAATCGTCAAAATGCTCCTCGGATGGCGGAGAGCGGACAGGCGGGCTCGGTGACGAGCGATCCGATCGCGGATTCGGCGGTCTTCCCGCAGGGGAGCCGCGTCAACGAGCGCGGGCACCTCGAGGTCGGCGGCTGCGACGTGGTCGAGCTGGCCGCGGCGCACGGCACCCCCGCCTACATCTACGCCGAAGACGACATCAGCGCCCGCGCCCGCGCCTATCGCGAGGCCTTCGAGAGCCGGGGCGCCGACTTCGAAGTCCTCTTCGCCAGCAAGTCCTTTCCCTGCACCGCCGCCTACCGCCTCTTCGCCGCGGAGGGCCTCTCGGTCGACGTCGCCTCCGGCGGCGAGCTGCACATGGCGCTCAACGCCGGCTTCGATCCCAACCGCATCCACATGCACGGCAACAACAAGTCCGACGAGGAAATCCTCTTCGCCACCCGGGCCGGGATCCGCCATCTGATACTCGACTCCTTCGACGAGATCGAGCGCTGCGACCGGCTGCTCGACGAACCGCAGTGGGTGCTGATTCGGGTCACCCCCGGGATTAAGCCCTCGACCCACGACTACATCACCACCGGCCAGCTCGACTCCAAGTTCGGCTTCGGATTGGAGGACGGGCTGGCGGCGAAAGCGATCGAGCGCGTGCTTGCTTCCGAGAAGCTGGAGCTGGTCGGACTGCACGCCCACATCGGCTCCCAGATCTTCGAGCTCGAGCCCTACACGCTGGCGATCCAGGCGCTGGGTGAGCTGGCGGGGGACTGGTGCCGGGTCGTCAACGTCGGCGGCGGCCTCGGCGTCGCCTACACCGCCGAGGACGAGCCGCCCTCGATCGACGCCTACGTCGACGTCAAGGTCCGCGGCGTCCGCGAGGTCTTCGGCCCTGACGTGAGGATCCTGGTCGAGCCCGGCCGCTCCCTCATCGCCAACGCCGGCCTCACCGCCTACCGCGTCGGCACCGTCAAGGAGATCCCAGGCGTGCGCACCTACGTCGCCGTCGACGGCGGCATGTCGGACAACCTGCGGCCGATGCTCTACGGCTCCCGCTACGAAGCGCTGATCGCCGACCGCGCCCTCGCCCCGGCCGAGGCGCTGGTGACGATCGCCGGCATGCACTGCGAGTCCGGCGACGTGATCGTCCGCGACACGATGCTGGCCGAGCCCGCCGTCGGCGACGTGCTCGTCACCCCGGCCACCGGCGCCTACGGTTACGCGATGGCGAGCAACTACAACGGCGTCACCCGGCCTCCGGTTCTCTTCTGCCGCGACGGCGAAGCCCGGGTCGTGGTGCGGCGCGAGACCTACGAGGACCTGACGGCGAGGGACGTCTAAGACGTGAACGCCGAGGGCTCCAAACCCATCCGCATCGGGCTGCTCGGACGCGGCACCGTCGGTGCCGCCTTCGCCGACCTGCTCGCCGAGCGCGGCGAGGCGGTCGCCGCGGCGACCGGGCGACAGGCCGAGGTCAGCGGGGTGCTGACCCGAACGGAGGGGGACTTCGACTCGATCCTCGCCGGCTCCGACCTCATCGTCGAGCTGATGGGGGGAACCGAGCCGGCGCGCGAGTACGTCCGCGCCGCGCTGCAGGCCGGCAAGCCCGTCGTCACCGCCAACAAGCAACTGCTCGCCCAGCACGGCGACGAGCTCTTCGCCGTTGCCCGCGAGGCCGGGGTGCAGCTGCGCTTCGAGGCCGCGGTGGCGGCGGTGATCCCGATCGTGCGGACGATCCAGGAGGGCTTCGGCGTCACCGAGATCTCCAAGGTCTTCGGGATCGTCAACGGCACCACCAACTTCATCCTCAGCGAGATGGCCGCCAGCGGCGCCAGCTACGACGACGTCCTCGCCCGCGCCCAGGAGCTCGGCTACGCCGAGGCCGACCCCACCGACGACGTCAACGGCGCCGACGCCGCGGCGAAGATGGCGATCCTCGCCCGCCTCGCCTTCCACACCCCGGTGACGCTCTCGGAGGTCGCCTACGAGGGGATCGAGGGGATCCAGCCCGACGACCTAGCCTACGCGAAGGAGCTGGGGCTCTCGCTGAAGCTGCTCGGCGTCGCCGAACGGCGCGACGGCGGCATCAGCGTTCGCGTCTTTCCCTGCTTCCTCTACCCGGGCCATCCGCTGGCGCCGATCCAGGGCCCGTTCAACGCGGTGATGGTCGAGGCGCCGGCGATCACCGAGGTGACGATGTCGGGGCCCGGGGCCGGCGGCCTGCAGACCGCCTCGGCGGTGCTCGGCGACGTCGTCTCGATCCTCGCCGGCGACGCGCCCGTGCACGAGACCCGGGTCGAGCTGCCGATCGTCAAGGACGTCGGCTCATCCTTCTACCTGCACCTCGAGGTCGACGACCGCCCCGGCGTCCTCGCCCGGGTCGCCGCCGTCCTTGGCGATCAGGAGATCTCGGTCAAGAGCGTCGTCCAGCGCGGGACCGGGGAGGAGGCGCGGCTGGTGATGGTGATCCACGAGTGCCTCGAGTCGCGCTTCTCGGCCGCGGTCGATGCCCTGGGCCGGCTCGACGACCTGCGCTCGGCGCCGCGCTCGATCCGCGTCATCCAGGAGGAGTACTGATGGCGGCCGGGCTGATCGACCGCTACCGCGACCGGCTCTCGCTAGAGCCGGGCGACCCGGTGGTGACCCTGAACGAGGGCTCGACGCCGTTGATCGAAGCGCCGCGGCTCTCGGAGCGGATCGAAGCCCGCGCCTACCTCAAGTTCGAGGGGCTGAACCCGACCGGCTCCTTCAAGGACCGGGGGATGACGGTCGCGGTCTCGCGGGCCAAGGGGCGCGGGGCCGAGGCAGTGATCTGCGCTTCGACCGGCAACACCGCCGCCAGCGCTGCTGCTTACGCCGCGCGGGCGGAGCTGCGGGGTGCGGTGATCGTCCCCGAGGGCAAGATCGCGATCGGCAAGCTCGCCCAGGCGCTGATGCACGGCGCCCGCGTCGTCGCCCTGCAGGGGAACTTCGACGACGCCCTGCGGCTGGTCCGCGAGCTCTCCCAGAAGCACCCGATCGAGCTCGTCAACTCGGTCAACCCGCACCGGATCGAAGGCCAGAAGACGGCTGCCTTCGAGGTGGTCGAAGACCTCGGGGAGGCGCCCGGGGCGCTGGCGATCCCGGTCGGCAACGCCGGCAACGTCACCGCTTACTGGCGCGGCTTTCAGGAGCTCGGCACGGCGCCGATCCTCTACGGCTTCCAGGCCGAGGGGGCGGCGCCGCTGGTCGTCGGCGCGCCGGTCGAGAACCCGGAGACCGTCGCCTCGGCGATCCGGATCGGCAACCCGGCGCGCTGGGAGGAGGCGATGTCCGCCTTCACCGCTTCGCGCGGCCGCGTCGCCGCCGTCTCCGACGAGCAGATCCTCAACGCCTACCGCTGGCTCGCCGACACCGAAGGCGTCTTCTGCGAGCCCGCCAGCGCCGCCTCCGTAGCCGGCCTCCTCGCGCACGGCCTGCCGGTGGTCGAGGGCGTCGCCAAGCCGGAGACGGTCGTCTGCGTCCTCACCGGCCACGGCCTCAAGGACCCCGACACCGCCCTCTCCAAAGCCCCCTCGGTGATCGCCTGCGAGAACGACTTCAGCGCCGTTGAGCGCGCGGTCTTCGATTGAGTACGGGATGACCACGCGTCGGCGGCTCGTCCGCGTTCCCGCCTCATCGGCCAACCTCGGCCCCGGCTACGACGCGATGGCGGCGGCGATGGCGATGCATCTGGAGCTCGAAGTGGAGGAGGCGGGGGAGTTCTCCTTCGACACCGGCGGCCTCGCCGTCTCCGAGGGCCGCGACAACCTGATCGTGCGGGCCTTCGAGGCGCTGCGGCCGGCGGACGGGATCGCCTTCCGGCTGCGCAGCGAGATCCCTCTGACCCGGGGGCTCGGCTCCAGCTCGGCGGCGATCGTCGCCGGCCTCTTCGCCGCCGACCATCTCTACGAGCTGGCGCTCTCCAAGGAGGAGATGCTGGCGCGGGCGACGGCGATCGAGGGCCACCCCGACAACGTCGCCGCGGCGATCTACGGCGGCTTCGTCGTCTGCGGGATCGGCGAGGATGGCGCCCCCACCGCGGCCCGCTTTGACCCGCCGGAGGGGCTGGAGGGAATCGTGGTGATCCCGCCCGACGAGGTCTCGACCGAGCTCGCCCGCGAGGCGATCCCCGACCAGGTGCCGCTTGCCGACGCCGTCGCCAACGTCTCCGCCGCGGCGATGCTGGTGCTAGGGCTGCGCAGCTCCGACCTCGACCTGCTCTCGCGCGGCCTCGACGACCACCTGCATCAGCCGCGGCGGCGCCATCTCTACCCGCGGTCGATGGAGATCGTCGACTCGGCGCGGGAGCTGGGGGCGCTGGGGGCGACGATCTCCGGCGCCGGCCCGACCGTCCTCGTCTGGACCACCTGGCAGGACGCCGGCAACGTCGCCGCCGCGCTGGAGGCCCGCTGCGCCGGCTGGGCCGAGGTCAAGCGCCTGCCCTTCAGCCCCCTCGGCGCCGACGTGCCGGAGCTCTAGGACGATGGACTGGGTGGTGCAGATCGGGCTGGTCGAGCTTGCGCTTGCGGGCCTGCTCGGATGGGCGATGGTGATCCGCGGTGAGAAGCCCGAGTGGCTGCGGCGGATCGGCATCGTCGCCCCGCAGCGGATCCGCCAGGTCCACCTCGACTACGTGATGATGGGCCTGATCCTGATCGGGGTCGGACTGGCGGTGCCGGACCTGCCGACGGCGGTCGCGGCGGCGCTCGTCTTCGGCACTCTCGTCAACCCCTTCCTCTTCGTTCCCCTCGCCTTCGACCCCGACGCGGAGAAGCGCCTCTGGTACCGGGTGCTGGCGACCGTCTCCTTCATCGCCGTCAGCGGCGGCCTCGTCGCCGCGGCGATCGTCGGCCCGGGCTGATCGGCGTTCGTCCTTTGTCGGCCTATGGGCGACAAAGGACGAACGCCGCATAGCCGCATAGGATCGCGCCCATGCCGACCTCCTTGAAGCCGAAGCTGCTCCTGCCCGTTCTCGTCCTCGCCGCGCTGCTCGCCTTTCCGGCGCTCGCCGGCGCGACCCTGAGCTACGTCAAGAACCCGTTCAATGGGCAGGTCTTCGTCGCCGGAGACGACGGCTCGGGCGCGCGCAAGCTCGGGCCGGGGAGGACGCCCCACGTCTCGCCGGACGGCACCGCCGTCGCCTACCTCCGCGAAGGGGCGAAGAACGCGCAGGAACTGCAGCTGGCGCCGGTGGCCGGGGGACCGACCCGGACGCTGATGGTCGGCTGGCGCGAAAGCTCGACCTTCGCCTGGTCGCCCGACTCGAAGACGATCGCGGTGCTGCGCGGCCCCGAAATCGGCGAGCGCAACCTGATCCTGATCGACGTCGCCAGCGGCAAACAGTCATTCATCGCCAGCGGCTACTTCAGCGGCTTCAGCTTCTCCCCGGACAGCGCCGAAATCGCCTACGCGCGCTCGGGCAGCGAAGACTTCCCGCCGCGCAGCGACGTCTTTCGCTTCCCGGTCCCGATCCCCGGCGTGGTCAACGTCCGGGCGCCCGAACCGGTGCGGCTGACCAGCGACCACCGCTCCTCCAATCCGCTCTGGGGACCCGAGAAGATCGTTTTTGTGAAGACGATCGAAGCGGGCAAGCGCAAGTACGCCCCCAAGAACGAGCTCTATCTGATGAATCCGCAGGGCAAAGGGGTCAAGCGCCTGACCAAGACGAAGGTGCCGCAGCTGCTCCAGGGCCTTTTCCCGACCGAGTGGTCGGCCGACGGCAGCCGGCTGCTGGCCGAGTTCGAGGGCCAGGACACGAGCTACGCGGTCCTCGTCAATCCCAAAACCGGGGCCCAGCGCCCGGTTGCCGAACAGGGTGAGAACGGCTTCGTCGGCACCGCGCTCTCCGCCGACGGCAAGCAGGTCCTCGGCTTCACCGGCGGCTTCGATCCGAGCGGCAAGCACAACGTCGTCAGCGTTCCCTCCTCGGGTGGCAAGGCGAAGGTGCTCGTCAAGAACGCGCTCGAACCGGACTGGAGCCGCTGAGCCTGTCGCTTTTGTTCGGCTATACCGGACAAAAGCGACACCCCCGGGCCGGCCCTTGACCGGCCCCTATAATCCCGTAACTCGTCAACCCCGTCGCGCGCCCACTCGAAGAAGGCGTGGAACCCGGGAGGTCAAAAGTGAAGAGCCAGTCCGATCGCAGCGCTCGCGTCGAGCGCTACTCGCCAGAGCGTCCCTACCGCCCGCGCGTCTCACCGCCCAGCGTCGAGGACAAAGACGCCTGCGCCATCTACGCCTCGGTCCGTAAGGACGCGACGCCGAGCCACGAACCGATCGAGCTGGCGATTCCGGCTCTGCAGAAGATGCTCCACCGCGCCGGCAACGTCGACGGCGAGGGTGATGGCTGCGGCCTCCTGCTCGATATCCCGCGCAAGATCTGGGCCGAGGAGGTCCGCACCGGCGGTCACGACCCTTCGCTGGCGACCGATGACTCCTTCGCCGTCGCCCACATCTTCATCGAGCGCTCCCAGGACGTCGAGAAGATCAAGCACGACGCCCGTGACCTGCTCGCCGAAGGCGGCTTCCGCGTGCTCGCCGAGCGCATCGGCGTCGTCAACTCGCCGGCTCTGGGCCCGACCGCGCGTGAGGAGGAGCCGGTCTTCTGGCAGATCGGTGGCCTCGTCCCCGATGCCAGGACCCGCGACCACGTCCTCTTCGACCTGATGATCGACCTCGAGAAAGAGCTCGAGGTCCACGTCCCCTCCTTCTCGGCCGTCACCTGCGTCTACAAGGTGATGGGGGCGCCGAAGGTCCTCGGCGAGTACTACCCGGACCTGCTCGACCCCCGCTTCGAGACGATCGGCTGCTTCGGCCACAACCGCTACTCGACCAACACCTGGCCCTCCTTCAAACGGGTGCAGCCGTTCTCGGTCCTCGGCCACAACGGCGAGATCAACACGATCCAGCAGCTGCGCCAGGAGGCGAAGATGCTGGCCGTCCCGATCCAGCCCGGCTCCTCGGACTCGCAGGACCTCAACCGCACGATCGACACCCTCGTCAGCCGCGAGGGCTTCAGCCTCGCCGAGGCGATGGAGATGGTGGTGCCGCCGATCGTCGAGGAGATCAAGGGCCTGCCCGCCGACCTGCACGCCTTCTACATCTACCTGCACCAGACGATGGGGCCGTTCGCCCAGGGCCCGGTAGCGCTGATCGCCCGCCAGACTGACGAGTGCGTCTTCTCCGCCGACGCGATGGGGCTGCGCCCGCTCTGGCAGGTCGAGACCGAAGACGACTACGTCTTCAGCTCCGAGCCGGGCGTCGTTTCGGTCCAGCGCATGGTCGAGGAGCCGAAGCCGCTGGCTCCCGGCGAGAAGTTCATGGTCACGATCGACCGCGACAAGCGCGCGTCTGTGCTTCACACCCACGAGCAGCTCCTGCGCGCGGTCCGCGACCGCTGGCTCGAGCGGAGCGGGGCCGGCGCCGTCGCCCCCTACGACCGCGCGATCGAGACCGGTGGGCCGCTCGAGGGCCCCGAGATCCCCG
>Ga0190275_10000408_pt1 | contig 38858 bp, 25 predicted proteins | sample Popmic550T_FD_133745 | JGI IMG/M metagenome (GOLD analysis project Ga0190275, IMG submission 133745) | Populus adjacent soil microbial communities from riparian zone of Yellowstone River, Montana, USA - 550 T | ecosystem: Environmental > Terrestrial > Soil > Riparian zone > Trees stand | place... | reverse complement strand
GGGCCGAGCTGGGCTTCAACGTGGGCCCCCTCCTCTCGCTCGGTGCGGACCACCGTCTGGAGCCGTACCTCCGCTTCGACTTCGCGGACTCGATGCTGAATCCACGCTCCGAGCTCTTCGACAACGCCCGCTTCACCCGCTCCCTCTACACAGTGGGAGCGGCATACACGCTGGCCGGGGTGGCCTTCGCCAAGCTCGACTTCAGCCACCGCCGCCTCGGCGACTCCTCACGCTTCCGGCCCGAGAACACCGTCCGGCTCGCCACCGGCTTCTCTTACTGATCCCAGGAGGAACACCCATGATGCTCTCCCGACTCCCTCTCCGTGTCCTCACGCTCGCCGGCGCGCTGGCGCTGACGGCCTGTGACTCCGATGACGGCGGCCCGAACCAGCCCTCGTTCGATGCCGAGATCATCACCCACTTCGCGGATGACGTGGTGGTGCCCACCTACCAGGAGCTGGCCACGCGGCTGGACGCGCTGGATGTCGCGGTCAACGCGCTGGTGGCGCAGCCCACCGCCGCCCGGCTCACGGCGGCCCAGGACGCGTGGTTCGCCGCGCGCACGCCCTGGGAGCAGAGCGAGGGCTTCCTCTTCGGTCCTGTGGACTCCTATGGCTACGATCCGGCCCTGGACAGCTGGCCGGTGAACCGCTCGGACCTGGACGCGGTGCTGGCCAGCAGCGACGCCTTCACGCCGCAGTACGTGGGCAGCCTCCAGGAGACGCAGAAGGGGTTCCACACGGTGGAGTACCTCCTCTTTGGTGAGGGCCGCACGAAGAAGGTGGAGGACTTCAACCAGCGCCAGTTCGACTACCTGAAGGCCATCTCCTCGGAGCTGAAGGGCATCGGCGCCGCGCTGGCGAAGGCCTGGACGCAGTCGGTGGAGGGCCGCCCGCCGTACCGGGACGTGCTGGCCGGAGCCGGGCAGCAGGGCAACAGCGCCTACCCGTCCGTGGAGTCGGCGGCTCAGGAGCTCGTCGGTGGCATGATCAACATCCTCGACGAGGTGGCGAACGGCAAGATCGCCGACCCGTATGACGCGAAGGATCCGGAGCTCGTGGAGAGCCAGTTCGCCTACAACTCGCTCTCGGACTTCGCCAACAACCTGCGCAGCGTGGAGAACGTCTACCTGGGACGCATGCCAGGCGCGACCCCGCGCGGGCGCACGCTCTCGGATCTCGTGAAGTCCGAGAAGCCCGAGGTCGACACCCGCGTCCGCCAGGAGCTGACCGCCGCCATCGAGGCGCTCGGCCGCATTCCCGAGCCCTTCCGCAGCTCGATCTCGGATCCGAACGCGGCGGATGAGATCGAGGCCGCGCAGGAGGCCATCCGGAAGCTCCAGGCCACGATCGAGACCGACATCAAGCCCTTCACCTCGCGCTGAGCGAACCGACGAGGCCGCGATGCGACGGGCTGTCACGTTGTGCTCCATGCTGGCGCTGATCTCGGGCTGCGATGAGCCAGATCTGCCCCGTGCGGGAGGAGCCACCACCATCGACGATCGCACCTCGCTGGCCTTCGCCCAGCCCGCGCCCAACCTCACTCCGGAGGGCCGCGCGCGCCACCGTGCGGGCGATGGGGCTTTCGCGGCGGTGTTCGTCCCGGGGCCGGCCCCGGTCAACCCGGGATTGGGCCCGCTCTACAACAATACCTCCTGCAACGGCTGCCACCTGCGCAACGGGCGCGGCATGCCCGTGATGGGCACAGGACCGCAGCGCACCCAGCTCCTCGTGCGCGTCAGCCTCTCGAGCGGCACACCGAACCACCCGAGCGGCGCCGTGCCCGTGCCCGGACTGGGGACCCAGATCGCCGACCAGGCCGTCTACGGCTTCACGCCCGAGGCCTCGGTCACTCTCTCCTGGGAAGAGAGTGCGGGCGCCTACGGCGACGGGACGGCCTACAGCCTACGAGCCCCGCGCATCCACATCGCACCGAGCGACGGCTCCGCGCTCCCTTCGGACATGCTCACCTCGCTGCGACTGCCTCCTCCCGTCTTTGGCCTGGGGCTGCTCGAGGCGATAGAGATCTCCACGCTGCGAGCCCTGGAGGACCCGGCTGATCGGAACAGCGACGGCATCTCCGGCCGCCTGAATGAGGTCTGCGATGTCCAGGCCGGTGCGCTGGCGCCGGGGCGCTTCGGGCTGAAGGCCAACAGCCCCACCCTCCTCCAGCAGTCGGCCGAGGCCTACCTCAATGACATGGGCGTCACGAACCCGCTCTTCCCCGAGCCCAACGGCACCCACGAACTGTCGAGGGAGACCCTGGAGGCCGCTGTCTTCTACGCCCAGTCGCTCGCCGTTCCGGCGCGGGCGGCGCTCGAGGATGAGGAAGTGCAACAAGGTGAGGAGCTCTTCCGCTCGAGCGGGTGTGGCCACTGCCACCGCGAGACGCTCGAGACCGGCGATCATCCGGTACCCGAGCTCGCGCACGAGCGCATCCACCCGTACACGGATCTCCTTCTGCATGACATGGGCCCGGGGCTCGCGGACGGGCGGCCGGATGGTGCCGCGGATGGCCAGGAGTGGCGGACAGCACCGCTGTGGGGGCTTGGGCTGACCCAGACGGTGCTGCCCTACGCAGGCTACCTCCACGACGGCCGCGCCCGCACGCTGGAGGAGGCCATCCTCTGGCATGGCGGCGAGGCAGAGCGCTCCCGGGAGCACTTCCGGACGATGTCGGCCACGAAGCGCGCGGCGCTGGTGAAGTTCCTGGGCTCGCTCTGAGCGGCCCTGCACTCGAGAGACACCTCGTGCCCCCGGAGCGTCCTAGCTATCCCCGAGCGGGAGCGGCAGCTGGCGCATCATCAGCGCCGCCTGAGAGAGCCGGCGCCGGACCGCGGACACCACGCCCACCAGGACCTCGAGCCGTTCGAGGACCAGCTGATCGTCGCTCATGCCGATGAGCGTGGCGGGAGACGGGCGCGGCATGCGCATGGCATCGAGCACGTCGGCGAAGTGGCACTCCACATCGCCCAGCGCATCGAATCCCTCCTTGAGATCATCTCCCAGGAGGTCCACGAGCACTGCCGCGTCCGTACGCGCGGGCAGTGCTCGGGCCAGGTTCTCCATTGCCTCGCGCAGCGGGTCGTCGCTGGCGTGGCGTGAAGTCGCGGGAACGGCAAAGGCGGCAACGGACGTCGACATGCCCTGAAAGCTACAGGCACGTAGCGAACGGTCAATTTTTCGCCACCCGCTCCCGCGTCAGATGGACGGAGGGACGCCGGTGCCGCCCGATGGCACCGGCGGTGCCCCGGGAGCCGGAGCCGTCGGCGTGACAGGCGTCAAGGTGCTCGCCCCGGGCGTCACGTTGGCAGGCGCGGGTGTCGTGATCAGCGCGGGCGGTGGCGCAGCCGTGAGCGGTGCAGGCGTGCCCAGCAACGGCGCTCCTGGCGCGGCGGTGAGCGGCGCGGGTGAGCCGAGCAGCGGCGGCGTGGGGATCGTCGGATCCGTTCCAATCGGAGGCGCGGTGGCGATGATGCCCGGGCTCACCTGGCCCGTCCCCGCGAAGTTGCCGAAGTTGGGCGGACTGATGGGCACGGTGAAGTTCCCCGTGGTGGGCAGCGTGGGAGGAGCCGAGCCGATCGCCACCCCCGACTCCGCGGGCCCTCCCGGCGGCGGAGCGCCAGTAGGCACGGTCTGCTCCTCGGCGAACGGAGCGCCAGGAGCCGGCGTTCCCGGCATGGAGCCGGAGATGTTCGCCGGAGGCGTCGGAGCACCCGTCGTCGGGAAGGTGCCGCTGATCGTGTCTGGCGTCACGGCCCCAGGCCCCACTGGCGCCGCGGGGCCCGTGGTGGGCTCAGCTGGAACCCCCGGAATGCCCGGAGCCGCCGTCCCCTGCTGAGTGGCCTCCGTGCCCACGCTCCCTCCCAGGACGGAGAAAGGATCCGGAGAGAGAGGCCCCCCCAGGACACCTGGGCTCGCCGGAGTCACTGGGCCTCCGGGTATCCCCGTCTGGGGCTGCGCCGTCACGTCGAAGCCAGCCCCGCCCACCCCTTCGCCCGGAGCCGGATGCGGCGTCGGCGACACGAAGGACCCGTTCTGGCCAAAGCCACCGAACGTCGTCATGACCCCGCCCGACTCCAGGCCCGCCACGTTCGGCACCGCCGCCACCGCCTTCACGGGCTGATCATTCACCTCGATCTCCACATCATCGAAGGAGAACTGGATGAAGCCCCGAGGCTCGGCGTTGAGCGGCAGGTTCCACACGAGCACATCCAGCTCGGCGTCCCCCTCACGCGCCACCGCGAGGATCTGGTGGGTGTCGTCATCCGCGTGCGCGCCATGGGAGAGCGCGGCGGCCTGGATCACGGCGCTGTCCGTGAGGAGCTGCCCGTTGCGCCAGACGCTCCCCACGCCCCACACCGACACGGCCGCGTGCATGCGCGTCGTCGCCGGCCACCCGAGTCCGCTGTTGCCGTTCAGATCCCGATCCAGGATCACCCCTCCCCCGACTGGGAAGCCCGGGCGAGGAGCAGACGGGCGAGCCACCGCTCCCCCCGAGGCCTCCACGGGAGGGAAGCCAGGCTGGGTGAGCTCCACCCGGTACTGGATCTGGCCCATCCGGAACTCGGCCTCCACCCGGGCCTTGTCCCCGTATGTGGCCCCCCAGGCGGGCACGCGGTCCTCGGCCGTCAGCGTCGCCGAGCCGAGCCCTCGCTCATAAATGCTGGGATAGGGTGTCGTCCCCTGGGCGAAGAAGCCTGCAGGGGACGTCGTCCGAGCGCTCGCCTGGACGCCCTCGAACGTGAAACCTCCCGTCGGCGTGGCCGCCAGGAGACCGACCGTCATGTAGTGAATGAGAGAACCCACCATCGCTGCCTCCCTTCCACACAAGGTAGGCAGCGGTCCGGGGGTTGGCACTCCCCGCTAAATGAGGCCGCGTGCTCGGCGGATCTGCTCGACCGTCTTGTTGTACTCGATGTCGAAGGCGCTGGTGCCCTCCTGCAGGTGCTTCAAGCGGGAGCGCGCCTCCTTGTCGATCTCGTCGTCCACGTCCAGGTGCTTCTTCATGACGCTGAAGATCTTCTGACGCAGGACGTTGTCGGCGGCGAACACTTCTTCGACGTTCCGGCTGATCAGCAGGAACTCGATCATCTGGTTGATGACGTACTCGATGCCCTCGTCACCCATCTTGAAGCCGCGGACGTCGGCCATCTCGCGCTTCACCTGGTTGAACTTGGAGTAGTCGTAGCCCCGACGCTCCAGCGCCTCGCGTGTCGCCTGGTTCACACGCTCCTCGTTCGCCAGGTACTCGCGCATGATGGCTGACAGGTCCATCTCGGCGTCCGCCACCCGCATCGGCTCCACCTCGATATCCCCGTCCTGCATCAGCAGCTGGATGCACTCGCGCGAGATGATCGGGATAACCTTCGGATAGAGCCTCATGTGTCGCTCCCTCACCCTATTTTGCGTGCCTAGAACGCGATCGCTATAAAACAGCGTCGCGCCCAGCCGCAATGAAAAACCCTTGGAACCACGCGGTTCCGGCGCACTTTTTGCCTCGAAATTCCCGAGCAGAAAATTAATCACGCCGAACCGGCTGGCGACCCTCCCTCCGAGGATTTTTCATCCACGGCCGCCCCGGCGTCGTCCAGAGAGGCCTCGCGGATGGGGTCCGCCTCCTCCTCTTCAGGGTGGCCATGGAGGGCCGCATGGACCCGCTCGGCTACAGAGGGACCGACCACCTCGGCCAGCTCCTCGATGGTGGCCTCCTGGACCCGCTTGAGTGATCCGAAGTGGCGCAGGAGCGTCTTGCGGCGGACCTCTCCCACCCCAGGAATGTCCTCCAGGGCCGAGCGGACGCGGCTCTTGCGCATGTCCTTCTGCTGGTAGGTGATGGCGAAGCGGTGGGCCTCGTCCCGCATGCGGGTGAGCATGAAGATCTCGGCCGAGTTCTGCGGCAGGACGACCGGATCCTTACGCCCCAGGACGAAGATTCGCTCGGGACTGCGAGCGCTCTCCTGATCCCGATCGAACACCTCCTGGTCGCGGCTCTTGGCAAGACCTACAACGTCCACTTTCTCGACGCCCAGGTCCTTCATGGCCGCGTGGGCGCTGGCGAGCTGGCCCTTGCCGCCGTCGATGACGAGCAGATCCGGCAGATCGTTCTCCTCCAGGCCCCGCTTGAGCCGCCGGGAGAGCACCTCGTACATGCTGGCGAAGTCGTCCTGCTTCTCCAGGGTCTTGATCTTGAAGCGGCGGTAGCGGGACTTGTCGGTCTCCCCGTCGGTGACGGCCACCTGGGAGGCGACGATGCTGGAGCCCTGGAAGTGGGAGATGTCGTAGCACTCCATACGGCGCGGGAAGTTGCGCAGGTTCAGCTTCTGCTGGAGCCGGGAGAGGACGGCATCCGTCTCCTCCTTGGTGCGCTTGCGCTCGGTGAAGGCCTGCTCGGCGTTCTTGGCGGCCATGAGGACCAGCTCGTGCTTCTCGCCGCGCTTGGGCACCAGGACGCGGACGCGCTCGCCCTTGCGCTCGGTGAGGAGCGACTCCAGGCCCTCGAGGCTCTCCGGCTCGAGCGGGAGCAGCACCTCCTCGGGCACGAAGCTGCCATGGTCGTAGTACATGTTGACAAAGGAAGGCAGAAGCTCTTCGTCGGGGAACTCCTGGCTGCCGAAAGGGAAGGCCTGGCCGCCGTTGAGCCGGCCCTGCCGCACCCAGAGGACGTAGAAGAGGATGCGATCGCCCTCGCGGAAGAAGGCGAAGACGTCCTGATCCTTGAAGTCGGTGGTGGCGACCTTCTGGCGCTCCAGGCTGCGCTCGATGGCCAGGAGGTGATCCCGCAGGCGCGCGGCCTCCTCGAACTTCAGCTCGCCAGCGGCCCGCTTCATGCGGCTCTTGAGTCCCTCCACCAGCTCGGAGGCCTTCCCCTCCAGGAAGAGCACCACCTCGTCCACGCTGCGGCGGTAGTCCTCGGGCGGTACGGGGTAGACGCAGGGCGCCGGGCAGCGGCCGATCTGGTACAGCAGGCAGGGGCGCTTGCGGTTGTCCATCACGTGGTCCGTACAGGTCCGCAGGCGGAAGTAGCGGTTGATGAGGCGCAGCGTCTCCCGGATGGCGCCAGCGCTCGAGTAGGGCCCGAAGTAGCGCGCCCCATCCCGCTCGTACTTTCGGACGACTTCGAGCCGCGGGAAGGTCTGCGTCTTGTCCAACCGCAAGGAGATGAACTGCTTGTCGTCCTTGAGCAGCACATTGAAGCGCGGCTTGTGCTTCTTGATGAGCTCGTTCTCGAGGAGGAGCGCCTCCTTCTCGTTGTGGACGAGCACCGTGTCGAGGTCCCCGAGGAGCGAGTCGAGCATCGAGACGAAGACGCGCGTGTCCCCGGTGCGGGTGAAGTACGAGCGCACGCGGTTGCGCAGGTTGATGGCCTTGCCCACGTAGATGACCTGGCCGCGGCGGTCCTTCATCAGGTACACGCCGGGCTCGGAGGGCAGCGCGTCGAGCTTCTCCTGGAGCCGGGGGTTCATGGCGAGCCTAGCGCCTCCTCCGTCCCTTGGCGGGGGGGCCTCGGCGGCCCTTCATCGAGGCCTGGGGCTCGGCGGGCTTGGGCGGGGCGGCCAGCAGCGTGCGGCTGGGCGGCTTGAGGCCCAGATCCATGTCCTTGAGCAGGAGGATGCGGTCGCGGAACGAGGCGGCCTTCTCGAACTCCATCTCGTCCGCGGCGCGCTGCATGTCCTTCGTGTACTCCTCGATGAGGCGCTTGATCTCCTTGGGGATGAGCAGATCGTCCGCCGCGTCGGCGGCCAGGGGCAGGGCCATGGGGTCGGCGTCGTAGAGCTGGGCGGACAGGTCCATGATGGCGCTCTTGACCGAGCGCGGGGTGATGTCGTGCTCCTCGTTGTAGCGGCGCTGCACCTCGCGGCGGCGGTTGGTCTCGTCGATGGCCCGCTTCATCGAGTCGGTCATCTGGTCCGAGTACATGATGACGTGGCCCTTCAGGTGACGCGCCGCTCGGCCGATCGTCTGGATGAGCGAGACGTGGCTGCGCAGGAAGCCCTCCTTGTCCGCGTCCAGGATGGCCACCAGGGACACCTCGGGGAGATCCAGGCCCTCGCGCAGCAGGTTGATGCCCACCAGCACGTCGAAGACGCCCTTGCGCAGGTCTCGGATGATGACGGTGCGCTCGATGGCGTCGATGTCCGAGTGCAGGTAGCGCACCTTGACGCCCACGTCGGTGAAGTACTCGGTGAGGTCCTCGGCCATGCGCTTGGTGAGCGTCGTCACCAGGACACGCTCCTGGTGGCCCACCCGCACGCGGACCTCCTCCAGCAGATCGTCCACCTGGTTGGCCGCGGGGCGGACCTCGACCTCCGGATCCATGAGGCCGGTGGGGCGGATGATCTGCTCCACCACCACGCCCTTGCTCTTCTGCAGCTCGTACTCGGAGGGGGTGGCGGAGACAAAGACGGCCTGCTGCACCATGCCCTCGAACTCGGTGAACTTGAGCGGCCGGTTGTCCAGGGCGCTGGGGAGGCGGAAGCCAAAATTCACCAGCGTCTCCTTGCGCGAGCGGTCGCCGCGGTACATGGCGCCGATCTGCGGGATCGTCTGGTGGCTCTCGTCCAGAAGGAACAGCATGTTGCGCGGGAAGTAGTCGATCAGGCACGGCGGCGGCTCACCCGGGGCGCGGCCCGAGAAGTGGCGCGAGTAGTTCTCGATGCCATTGCAGAAGCCCACCTGCTCGATCATCTCGAGATCGAACATGGTGCGCTGCTCGAGCCGCTGGGCCTCCAGGAGCTTGCCCTCCTGGCGGAAGAGTTGGAGACGCTCGGCCAGCTCGTCGCGGATCGTCTGGAGGGCGCGCTTGCGGGTGTCCCCCTCTGTCACATAGTGGCTGGCGGGGAAGACGACGATCTTCTCCAGCGCGCCCAGGGTGACACCTCGCAGCGGATCGAACTCGGTGATCTTCTCCACCTGGTCGCCGAAGAAGCTGACGCGGACGGCGCGCTCCTCCTCGTAGGCTGGGAAGATCTCCACCGTGTCGCCGCGGGCGCGGAAGGTGCCGCGGTGGAAGTCGAAGTCGTTGCGCTCGTACTGGGCCTCCACCAGCCGGCGCATGAGCGCGTCGCGGCCCAGCTCCTCGTTGAGGTTCACCTGGATGGCCATGTCCACGTAGGAGCGCGCCGTGCCCAGGCCGTAGATGCAGGACACACTGGCCACGATGATCACGTCATCTCGGATGCGCAGGCTGTGGGTGGCCGAGTGGCGCATCCGCTCGATCTCGTCGTTGATGGACGAGTCCTTCTCGATGAAGGTGTCCGACGAGGGGACGTAGGCCTCGGGCTGGTAGTAGTCGTAGTAGGAGACGAAGTACTCGACGGCGTTGTGCGGGAAGACCTCCTTGAACTCGCCGTAGAGCTGGGCGGCCAGGGTCTTGTTGTGGGCGATGATGAGCGTGGGCCGCTGCACGTTGGCGATGAGGTTCGCCATGGTGAAGGTCTTCCCCGAGCCCGTGACGCCGAGCAGGGTCTGGTACTGATCCCCGCGCAGCAGGCCCTCGGTCAGCTCGCCAATGGCCCTCGGCTGGTCGCCCTGCGGCTTGTAGTCACTGACGATCTCGAAGTCAGGCATGGCCCGGACATTTAACATTCGGCGACGAGGCAGGCTGGCTCTTCCTGCATGCCTGCCCAGCAAAAAACGAACGTGGGGCTACTTCGCCCCCTTCGCCTCCGAGGCTCCGGACGCCTTCAGGGCCTCCCGCCGTGGGGCCTCGAACTCGTCCCCCTTGTTCCAGCGGGGCATCTCCGTCACGCGCGCCACGTGGGCCCCCAGCAGGAAGTACAGGCGCACATCGTCCACGGCGCCGCTCAGGTTCCATTCCGGCCGCAGCTCGTCCGAGGGCTGGTGGTAGTGCCGCGCCTCCCACACCTCGCGCTGCTGCCGGCCCCACCCCTCAGGCCTGCCGATGAAGTCCATGCCGCTGCTGAAGTACGCGGCGGGGACGCCGAGCTTCGCGAAGGCGAACTGGTCCGAGCGGTAGAAGAAGCCCCGGTCAGAGAGCTGGTCCGCCTTCACGGTGCGGCCCTGCGCCTTGGCCAGGCCGGTGATGATGGCATCAACGTTCGACTTGCCCAGGCCGATGATGGTGACGTCACGCGTGCGGCCCAGAACGTTCGCACCATCCATGTTGATGTTGATGGCGATGCGGCCAGGGGGCACCGGCGGGTGCGCGGCGAGGTACTGCGAGCCCAGGAGCCCCTGCTCCTCGGCGGCCACGGCGGCGAAGAGGATGGAGCGGCGCGGTGGCTTGGGCAGGGCCTTGAAGGCCCGCGCCACCGTGAGCAGGGCCGCCACACCGACCGCATTGTCCACGGCGCCGTTGTAGATGGCGTCCTCGCCCGGCTTCACGCCCTCCTTCATGCCCAGGTGGTCATGGTGCGCGGTGTAGAGCACCACCTCCGCCGCGAGCTTCGGGTCACTGCCGGGCAGGAGCCCCAGCACGTTGGCGGTGGGGCGGCTCCGCACGTGGTTGGCGAAGTGCGTGGAGACCTTCACCCCGAGCGGCACGGGCTGGAAGTCGCGCCTCTGCGCAGCGGCCACGAGCGCGTCGAGCTCCTTCCCCGCCATCCGGACGATGCGCCGCGTGGCCTCCTCGGTGGTCCAGCCCTTCACCTGCATGTGCGGACCCGAGGTGGCGGGCAGCTCGAACTGCTCGCCGGTCCACGAGGTCTGCACCACCTGCCAGGGGTAGCCGGCGCTCGGCGTGGTGTGGAGGATGATGGCTCCGGCGGCGCCCACCTTGGCGGCCTGCTCGTACTTGTAGTCCCAGCGTCCGTACCAGAGCCGTGTCCGGCCCGCGAAGAGGGCAGGGTCGTCCGCCGGGTCGCTGTTGAGGATGAGGAGCGTCTTGCCCCGCAGATCCATCCCCTTGAAGTCGTCCCAGGCGTACTCGGGAGCGACGATGCCGTGGCCCACGAAGACCAGCTCCGAGCCCTCCAGCCGGCTCTCCGGCTCCTGCACGCCGGACACCGCGATGAACTCCTCATGGAACTTCAGGTCCGTGCGCCCGGAGGCGGTGGTGAAGGTCAGCGTGTCCGGGTGGCCGGTGATGCCCACGAGCTCGAAAGGCTGGAGGTAGCTCTCGCCCACGCCGGCGGGCTTCAGCCCCAGCCCCTCGAACTGGGAGGCAATGTACGCCTGTGCCAGGGCATCCCCGCGTGTGCCGGGCCCGCGTCCCTCGAGGAGATCGTGCGCGAGGAAGCGCACATGCCCGCGCAGCATGCTCGCGTCGATGCTCTGCGCCGCCGCCTTCTCCGCGGCAGTCGTGAGCGGCACTCCCTGCGCGAGGGCCGTCAGAGCGGGCAGGATGAAGAGCAGGGCCAGCAGGCGCTTCATGGGACGAAGCCCTAACACGAAGCTTGCGGCCCTGGCAGGCGCAATCGAAGCCCGAGGGACCAGGCGCCGGTTTGGTCCCATGCCTGGGCGGGGACTAGGCTGGAGGCCTTCCCTGCCCTCCTTATGCTCATCGGTCACTTCGCCCTGGGTCTGGCCTCCAAGCGCTTCACGCGGCGGACACCGCTCGGTCTGCTGCTGCTGGCGCCGTTCCTGCTCGACCTGATTTTCCCCATCCTGGTGCTGCTCGGATGGGAGCAGATGCGGATCCTCCCGGAAGAGCACGGGTTCCTCACGCTGGAGCTGGTGCACATGCCCTACAGCCACGGCCTGGTGGGAGCCATGGGCTGGGCCATGCTCCTGGCGCTGCCCTACTTCCTGTGGCGCCGAGACGGACGCGGGGCGATCGTGCTCGCGCTGCTCGTGCTCAGCCACTGGGTGCTCGACGTGGTGACCCACCGGCCGGACATGCCCGTGCTCCTGTCGAGCGGACCGAAGCTGGGGCTTGGGCTGTGGCACTCGCTCGCCGGGACCTTCCTCGTGGAGGGAGCGCTCTTCGCGGGCAGCGTGTGGCTGTACGTCTCGGCCACCCGCGCCACCCGCCGCTCGGGTGATCTCGGGCTCTGGGGGCTGATCGGCCTGCTCGTCGTGAGCTACCTCGGCTTCGCGCTCGGGCCCCCCATGCCGAACGCCGAGGCCGTGGCCTACCTCACGCTGACCTCGTGGCTCGTGCCCTTCTGGGCGCAGTGGGTCGAACGTCACCGTGCCCTCGCTGCGCCTGCAGCGCTGAATAAAGGTGGCGGCGCTCGGGCGGCGAGCATCTGAGGGAATTATACTGGGGCCGCGAAGTGCCCCCATGAACATTGATCTCCTGCAGGCCCCCACGACTCCCTCTCCCCCCAGGCTCGGAGCCGAGACCCTCTCTCCGGGCCGGGTCCTCGCCGGGCGTTTCCTCCTCGAGTCCCTGGCGGGCCGGGGGGGAATGGGCTCGGTGTACCGCGCCAAGGACACGCTGAGCGGCCAGCGCGTTGCCGTCAAACTTCTGCACCCCGTACAGAACACGGATGCCCTGCAGCGCTTCAGCCGGGAGGCGGAGCTGCTGGCCGAGCTGCGCCACCCGGCCATCGTCTCCCATGTGGCCCACGGCTTCCTCGAGCAGGGGCACCCCTTCCTCGCCATGGAGTGGCTGGAGGGAGAGGATCTGGCCAGCCGCCTCGCGCGCCAGCCCCTGAGCCTGTCCGAGACGCTGACGCTCGTGCGCCGCACCGCGGAGGCACTGGCTGCTGCACACCGGCACGGCATCGTCCACCGCGACCTCAAGCCCTCCAACCTCTTCCTGCGCCACGGCCGCCCCGAGGAGGTGGTGCTGCTGGACTTCGGGCTGGCGCGCCGCACCGTGCCCTCCCAGGCGCTCACCGGCAGCCACGTGGTGCTGGGAACCCCCGGGTACATGGCTCCCGAGCAGGCCTCGGGGCAGGGAGAGACCACTCCCAGCGCGGACATCTTCTCGCTGGGGTGTGTGCTGTACGAGTGCCTCACAGGCCAGCCTCCCTTCAGCGCGCCCCACTTCGCCGCCGTGCTGGCGAAGATCCTCTTTGCCCCACCCACCCCGCTGCGCACGGTGCGCAACGAGCTGCCCGAGTTCCTCCAGCCGCTGGTGGATCGGATGCTGGCCAAGGATCCGCACCAGCGGGTGCCGGACGCGCCCACCCTGCTGCCCCTGCTGCCTTCCCTGGAGGGACTCCCGGAGTTGGAGGGACTGGCGCCCACGCAGGTGGTCCGCGTCGAGAGCCCGATGGAGGCAGAGCAGCAGCTGGTGAGCATCCTGCTGGCGGCCCCACCGCTGGCGGAGCCGGTGCCGGAGGCCCTGACGCAGCGGCGGGCCCTGCGCGACTCGCTGCGAGCGGTGCTCACGCCTCACCGGGCCCAGGTCGAGCTGATGGCGGATGGCTCCCTGGTCCTCACCCTGCTGGCGGGGCGGCACTCCGCGACGGATCAGGCGGCGCTGGCTGCCCGCTGCGCGCTCTCCCTCAAGGAGCGCTGGCCTGAGGTGACGGCCGTGCTCGTCACCGGCCGGGGTGTGCTCAGCGATCACCTCCCCGTGGGCGAGGCCATGGACCGCGCTGGCAAGCTGCTGCACCGCTTCGGCCAGCCCGCCGCATGCCCCCAGGTGGTGCTGGACGAGGTGACGGCGGGGCTGCTCGGCCCGGGCTTCCAGCTCGACCGAGCCTCCACGGACACCTTCCTGCTGCATGGCGAGAACCTGAGCTGTGACGACTCCCGCCCGCTGCTGGGCAAGCCCACCCCCTGCGTAGGCCGAGAGCAGGAGCTCGCGCTGCTGGAGCTGGCCCTCACCACCAGCGAGGAGGACTCCACTGCGCAGGCCTTGTTGGTGGTGGCCCCCCCAGGGACGGGCAAGTCCCGGCTGCGCCATGAGTTCCTGCGTCGCGTGGACCGGCGCGAGCACCCGGTGCTGCTGTTGCAGGGCCGGGGAGACCCGATGAGCGTCGGGGCCTCCATGTGCCTGCTGGGGCAGGCGCTGCAGCACCTGTGTGGCGTGATGCGGGAGGACCCGCTCGAGGTACGTCAGCGCAAGCTGCGGCAGCGACTGGCACTGCACCTGTCCGAGCGTGAGGCGCCGGAGGTGGTGGCACTGCTGGGAGAGCTCTGCGGTGCGGGAACCCTGGGCGAAGGCTCCCCGAAGCTGCTCGAGGCACGCGGAGACCCGGGCCTCATGAACACGCTCGTGGGTCAGGCATTCATCACCTGGCTGCGCGCCGAGAGCCGGCAGGGCCCGGTGCTCCTGGTCCTGGAGGATCTGCACTGGGGGGACGCGCTCACGGTGCAGTGGGTGGATCGGGCCCTGCGCGAGCTGGCCGACAGCCCCCTGCTGGTCCTGGCGCTGGCCCGTCCCGAGATCAAGGAGCTGTTCCCCGGCCTGTGGGCGCAGCGGCTGCAGGAGGTGGCCCTGAGGAGCTTGAGCCGCAAGGCCGGGGCGCAGCTCATCCGCGAGGTGCTCGGGCCCACGGTGGCCGACTCTGTCGTGGACCGGCTCCTCGAGCAGTCCGCGGGCAATGCCCTCTTCCTGGAGGAGCTCATCCGCATGGCGGCCGAGGGGCGCGGAGACACCCCGCCCGGGACGGTCCTGGCCATGCTGCAGGCGCGCATCCTCCGGCTGGAGCACGACGCGCGGCAGGCCCTCCTGGCCGGCAGTATCCTGGGACGCACCTTCTGGATCGGAGCCGTGCGGGCGGTCCGGAGCGCGCACGAGACTCCCGGGACGCTCGAGCACTGGCTGGAGCGCCTGGTGACGCTGGAGATCATCGAGCCCCAGCCCGAGCGCTCCTGCGACGGAGAGATGGCCTACCGCTTCCGGCACGCGCTGATGCGGGATGCCGCCTATGCGCTGGTCCCCGAGGCCCACAAGATCACGGGCCACCGGCTGGTGGGCGAGTGGCTGGAGCAGGTGGGTGAGACGGATCCACGCGTACTCGCCGAGCACGCCAGCCTCGGCCAGCAGCCCGAGCGGGCCATCCACTTCTACACGCTGGCAGCCGAACAGCTGCTGGAGCGCGGAGATGCCAGGAGCGCGCTGCAGTGCATGGAGGCAGCACTGGGGCTGGGAGCCCAGGGCGAGGTGCGCTCAAAGCTGCGTGCACTCCAGGCCACGGCGACCTTCTGGATGAACGATCCGGCGATGCTGAACGGGGTGGGCCGGGAGATCCTCCCCGAGCTGAAGCCCGGCAGCACACCCTGGTGCAAGCTGATCAGCAGCCTGATCCTCAGCAGCACCAACAAAGGCCAGCCGCGAGAGGTGATGCCACTCCTGGAGCTGTTGCTGCGCTCCTCGACGGATGCCGAGGGCAGACGGGCCTACGCCGAGGCGCTCTGCTTCGTCTCGACCTCGTTCGTCCGGCTCGGCGCGCGACAGGAGGCGGCGGCCTGCCTCGAGCGGCTCCTCGCGCTGGACGGCCCCGCCGATCCCTTGCTGCAGGCCTATCGCGCCTATACCCAGGCCTTCTTCTGGTTCCACCTGGAGGACAAGCCGTGGCAGGCGTGGCAGCTGCTCCTTCAAGCCGAGGAGACGCTCCAGGCGCTGAACGAGGTTCATGGCCTGACCAAGGTGCAGAGTGTCTCCGGGCTCGCCGCGGCGATGCTGGGAGACCTGCCCGGCGCCGTGGCACGAGCGCAGTCGGCGGTGGCCCGTGCCTCGAAGTTCGAGCAGCCCCTGACGCTGCTGTACACCCAGGGCTACTGCGCGGTGCTCATGGCCATCAGCCCCGAGCCGGCGGATCGAGAGCAGGCCCGAGCCATGGCCCGCGCCGCGCTCTCCGTCACGAGCCACAGCCCCCTGTACCCCGGCATGGCCTACCTGGCGCTGGCGAAGGTGGCGCTGGCCGACGGGCAGCCCCTGGAGGCCGAGGCGCATGCGCGTAAGGCGCGTGAGCTGCTTCCTCCCCTGCCTGCCCTCGCGGGCCCGCTGCTGAGCAGGGCCCTGATGGCGCAAGGGCGAACAGCCGAAGCGCGCCAGGAGGCCGAGCACGCCGTGCTGGAGCAGGAGACGCTCGGGGCCCTGGGCGCAGGCTCCGTGATCGTGTACCTGGCGCTGGCCGAGGCCTGCTTCGCCCTGGATGACGGCGCAGCGGGGGAGGCCTCCCTGCGCAAGGCCCTGCATCACCTGCGCGCCTGCACCGACGACCTTCCGGACCCGGCTGCGCGGGAGCGCTTCCTGCGGCAGGTTCCCTCCAACGCCCGGACCCTCGAGCTGGCCCACGAGCGCTGGGGCGAAGTCACTCCGGCCTGACGCCCGCTCCCTCCGGAGGCGCCACCTTCCACGTGGTGCCCGCGGGCGTGTCCATGATCTCCACGCCCTTCGTCTTCAGCTCCGAGCGCACCCGGTCCGCCTCCGCGAAGTTCTTCGCCTTGCGCGCCTCGTTGCGAGCGTCGATGAGCCGCTCCACCTCCGCCACGTCGATGCCGCGCTCGCGCACCGCCCGCTCGCGCCTGCGCAACAGCCACTGCCCCGGATCGTCCTCGAACAGCCCCAGCACCGCCGACACCTTGCCCACGGTCTCCCTCAGCGCCTGGAGCGTCCGCCCCACCAGTGCCTTGTCCTTCACCGGCGGCTTGTCCACCAGCTCGTTCATCAGCGTGAAGAGGCCCGACAGCCCGCCCAGCGCTCCGGCGAAGTTGAAGTCATCGTCCATCGCCGCCTCGAACTCGCGCAGGAAGCGCTCCGGCTCGCCGTGCAGCGGCCCCTTGCCGAAGTCCTTGCCCGCCACGCGCTCGTCCACCTTGCGCAGCGTCTCGTAGAAGTACTCCATGCGCTGCTCGGAGTCCGCGATCGCCTTGTCCGAGAAGTTCAGCGGGTGCCGGTAGTGCGTGGACAGGAAGAAGAACCGCAGCGCCTCCGCGTCCACCTTCGCCAGCGCGTCCCGCAGCCGGACGACGTTGCCCAGCGACTTGGACATCTTCGCGCCTTCCATGTCTAGGAAGCCGCAGTGCATCCAGTACTTCGAGAACGGCTTGCCGCTCGCCGCCTCGCTCTGGGCGATCTCGTTCTCGTGGTGCGGGAAGATCAGATCCAGCGCGCCCCCGTGGATGTCGAACGACTCCCCCAGGTACCGCGCGCTCATCGCCGAGCACTCGATGTGCCAGCCCGGCCGCCCCTTGCCCCATGGGCTGTCCCACGCCGGCTCCCCAGGCTTGGCCGCCTTCCACAGCGCGAAGTCCAGCGGCTCGTGCTTCTGCTCGCCCGGCTGCACCCGCTCGCCCGCCCGCAGATCCTCCAGGTTGCGCTTGGACAGCTTCGCGTACTCCGGATACCGACTCACCGAGAAGTACACGTCCCCTTGGGACTCGTACGCCACGCCCTTGTCCACCAGAGCCTGGATGATGCGGAGGATCTCCGCCATGTGATCGCTCACCCTCGGCGAGACGTCCGGCTCCTTCATGTGCAGCGCCCGCGCGTCCTCCCGGAAGATCTCCACGAAGCGCGCCGCCAGCGCCACCGGCTCCTCCCCCGTCTCCTGCGCCGCCTTGATGATCTTGTCGTCCACGTCCGTGTAGTTGCGCACGTACGTCACCCGGTACCCCCGGTGCCTCAGGTACCGGACGATGACATCAAAGGAGGTAAAGGTGCGAGCATTGCCTACATGAATGTAGCTATAAACGGTGGGTCCGCAGACGTAGATACGAACGGCTCCAGGCTCGAGCGGAACCAGGGGTTCCTTCTGCATTGTCAGCGTGTTGAAGAGCGTGATCGCCGGCTGGGCCACGTCGGGTTCCTCCATCAGTCAACGGACGGCGGCACTCTAGGCACCTGAATGTGGCACAGTCAGCCACCTTTCTGGGAGAATGGGGATTGGAATGGCTCCCTCCAACCCAAAACGCCCGCCACGCCCTCCTCGACCGCCGGTCGTGGCGGCGCCCAAGAAGGAGGACGTGGAGCTGCCGTTCGACGACGACGAGGTCGCCCCGCTGCAGGAGGACGATCCGCGTCCACAGCGAGTGCCCCAGTACCCCGCCGGTCCCCGCAGGACGGGCGCCAGGCGCACCCACGCACGCGACGGCACCAAGGATCGCGAGCTGGCCACGCGGTTCGATACAAACGAGTACTCGGATCCCGGCTACGCGCCCGTCTTCCTGTATGTGGAGAAGGGCCCGGGCGCCGGGCAGCTAATCCCCGTCAAGCAGGGCCCGCTCATCATCGGCCGGGCGTCCGCGTGTGACTTGCGGCTCCAGCACCCGTCGATCAGCCGCCGGCACGCCCAGCTCGTGCGCCAGGGCGAGCACTTCGTCCTGCGGGACATGGGCAGCCAGAACGGCACCTTCGTCAACCGGACCAAGGTCTCCTCGGACCAGGACGTCCGCATCGGCGACGAGATCTCCCTGGGCAACGCCGTCCTGAGGCTGCGCGGCTCGGGAGCGGTGCCAGAGAAGGAGCTCCCGGCGGCTCCAGCCCCGGCGCGACCGGCCCCTCGCCCCCGCACGAGCCTTGCGCGCGTGGCCCTCGTGGCGGCCGGAGTGGGCTCGGCCGTGGCCGCGCTGCTCGCCGTGGCTCTCCTGAAGTCCTCGGGGCCTTCCCAGCAAGCCTCGACTTCCTCCTCGCCTGCCTCCCCGGCTCCTTCCACCGAGGGAGCAGTTCCTCCCGTGGACGCCGCCCCGCCAGAGTCGGAGGAGGCCTATGTCCCGCCTCCTCCTGCCTCCGAAGAGGAGAGCGTCGCAGTTCCGGAGGAGGAGCCCCCTCGCGCCCTCAAGCCTCTCAAGGCCCAGCCGGAGGCAGCCGCCCCCGCGAAGAGTAAGTCCTCTGGCCCTCGGGCCAGCTCCCTCTTCGGAGGGAAGGCCCCCGCGTCCCGAAAGGTGAAGGAGGCTGGCTCCCGATCGAAGGCAGAGGGGGGCAAGGGCGCCGCGCGCCAGGAGGCCCCGGAGCCCTCGAGCGCCACCGAGAAGGCCCCTGCTGTCCCGGTGAACCGGGCCGATGTCCTCGCCCTCTATGAGAAGGGGGACCTGGGCGGCGCGCTGACCCTCGCCCGCAGCGGTCAGCTCGAGCCGCTCGCCACGAAGCTGGCCGCGTACCAGAGCGCCCTGGCCACCGGTCAGGAGGCGCTGAAGGCAAAGGACATCCCCCTCGCCATCCAGCACCTCTCCACCGCCCTGGCCGTGGATCAGGAGCTGTCCCAGGGCTGGGCGGCCCAGGCTGGCAAGCTCCGCAAGCAGCTCGGCAAGCTCTACACCCAGATTGGCCAGGATCACCTGAAGGCAGGGGACAAGAGCGCGGCGCGCGAGTCCTTCGAGATGGCCCTCAAGTACGATCCGTCCAACAGCTGGGCCAAGACGGAGCTCCAGCAGCTCGGCAGGAAGTAGCCTCCGGGACGGGCCCCGCGGCCTGGGCCCTCACGCCTCCTCATGCCTGTCGGGAGCGGCGGGCCGGCGCAGGCCTCTCACCAGGAACACGCCGTTCATCCCGATGAAGAGCACCAGCAGCAGCGTCACCGCCAGGCGCCCGAAGTCCTCGCGCGGCCGTTGCCCCTCGATCACGATCCACAGCCGCCCCTGGAGCGGCTGCACCTCGCCCTTGGCGCGCAAGAGCTCGAACGCGCCTCGGTAGCGAGGGGCATCCTCCTCGGAGAGCAGCCGCCCCCTCACCGCGAAGGGCCGCCGATTCGGCTGGGGGGGCTTCCGTCCCGGCGCCCATTCCTCTCCGGGCAAGGCCGGCCGGCGCACCACGAACGGCGAGTCCCTCAGCCCCACCAGGACGAACACGGCGTCCCCCTCCCGCTCGTAGGCGCCGTGGGCCGTGGGCACCCCATGCAGCTGGGCATAGCGGTTGGAGACCAGCTCCGCATAGCGGTAGTCCCCCTCCGCCCCCAGCGACAGCGGCGTGCGCGGCGAGAGGAAGTAGCGCACGTCCCGCCACTGCATCACGAGCAGCGCCGCCGCCACGCCCATGCCCACCAACGCCACGGGCGCCTTCAACGGGCTGCGTGGGCGCCGCGCCAGCCGGGACTCCAGCTCGGCGATGCGCCGCTCGCGCTCCTCCCGGATGAGCTGCTCTTCGGACATGAAAAAGCCCCGGGTTCCTCGTGGGAGCCCGGGGCCGAGCATGCGTCAGCGGCGCAGCTTCTGCTAGGCAGCGATGTTGAAGATCTTCTTCAGGTCCGACTCGATCTCTTCCTCGGAGCAGTCCTTGGCCAGCGACAGCTCCTTGATCAGCAGCGAGCGCGCCGTGTCCAGCATCTTGCGCTCACCGAACGAGAGATCCTTGTCACCCTTCAGGAGGTAGAGATCGCGCAGCACCTCGGCGATCTCGAAGACGGAGCCCGTCTTGATCTTCTCCATGTACTCCCGGTACCGGCGGTTCCAGGTGGTGGAGTCAACCGAGATGTCCTTCTCCTTGAGGATGGAGTAGACCTGCTTGACGTCCTCCTCGCTGATGATCTCGCGAAGGCCGACCGAGCCGACCTTGTTGATGGGGATCATGATTCGCATCCCGTTCTCCAGGATGCGCAGGACGTAGAACGACTGGCGCTGTCCGGCCACCTCGGTGTGCTCGATGCCCATCACCTCGCCGACGCCCTGGCCCGGGTAAACCGCCTTGTCACCAGTCTTGAAGCTGGTCTGCACTCGTTACCGCCTCCTTGAAAAAGCCGGCTCCAACCTGCGGAAACACGGCACTACTACCACAAACCACATCGCCCAGCAACGTTTCGTCTTCGCGGATCTTGACCGCCCCTAGAGCGTCCCACTACCGTGTCGGATTTCGTGTGCGCTCCCCGCATCTGTGGGTGGGCGCTGGGGATAGGACGGGCGGGGTCGGTGGCGGATCGATATCTATGGCGCGACCTGGGTTCGCGCCCTCTCTTCTTTCCTGCATTAGCTGTGATGCTTGGCGCTGCGGTGAGCCCCGACGGAACGGGCCCTGCTGGCTGGGTATTCCTGATCAGCGCGGCTCTCCTGGGTTCAGCCGTGCTGGCGCTCCCTCGGTTGCCTGGTGCGCATCTGCTGCTGTTGCTCGCGCTGGGAGTGGCGGGCCTGGGGCTGGCCAGGCTCGAGGCCCACGTCGAGGTGCCCCCCGGGCTGGGCTCGGGTGGATCCGCCATCGTGGAGGGTGAGCTCGAGCGCGTGGATCATTTCGATGGGTCCACGCGCATCCACCTGGCGGTGGCCCGGGCTGGGACCGAGGCTGGCTCCACCGGGCCTGCCCGCTTCCGAGCGAGCCTCTACCTGCACGGTGCGGCGCCCGTGCTGCTGCCGGGACAACGCATCCGGGCGGAGGCGCGGCTCCAACCGTTGGCACCTGCGTCCAACCCGGGAGAGAAGAACTTCACGGCCCTTCGCAAGCGACAGGCGCTCAGGTTCTCCGGCAGTGTGGTGGCGGGGAGACTCCTGGTGCTCTCCCCTCCTTCCGCGTGGCGGCTGTCCATGGCGAGGACGCAAGAGGGGCTCGCGGCCGCGGTGCGGGAGGTGGCGCCCTCGGAGGACGCCGCGGCGCTCTTCCTCACGCTCGCGGCCGGGCAGCGCGCCGCGCTGGATGACTCGCTGGAGGAGGCGTTCTCCCGGAGCGGGCTGGCCCATGTGCTGAGCGTGAGCGGGCTGCACGTGGCGGCGCTCGCGCTGATGACGCTCGCGCTGCTGCGGAGGGTGCTCGTGCGCGGGGGGAGTCGCTTCCGGGGGATCGAAGCGCGCCGGGTGGCGGCTCCTGCGTCAGTGCCCTTCGTCTGGGCCTATGTCGTCTTTACCGGCAACCAGCCCCCGGCGGTGCGCTCGGCGGTGATGGCCACGGCAGTGCTCCTGGGGCTGGCCTTGTGGCGGCGCTCGGACGGGCTCAACAGCCTGGCCACGGCGGCGCTCGTGCTCGTCATCTGGGCGCCCTCGAGCGTCGTGGACCTGTCGCTGCAGCTCTCCTTCCTCGCCGTGCTGAGCTTGCTGCTGCTCACGCCCGTGCTGCGCGCGGCCGTCCCGCTCGCGCCTCCGGATCCGAGAGAGGAGCGCCGGTGGATGCGCCTCTGGGGACAGGCGCGGGAGACCGTCCTCGAGACCTTCGGTGCCAGCGCCGCGGTGACGGGGGCCAGCGTGCCCCTCGTCGCCAGTGCCTTCGGCCGCGCGAGCCTCGCGGGGTTGATCTCCAACATCGTCTGCCTGCCCCTGTGCGGCCTGCTCACGGGCTTTGCCGCGGGCGGCGTGGCGCTCTTCATCGTCTCGCCGGTGCTGGCCACGCCGGTCCTGTGGGCCGGCGCCTGGGTCTCCGAGCTGTTGCTGATCCTCACCCGCTTCTTCGCGGCGATACCGCTCGCCACGGTGAAGCTGCCCATGTTCAGCCCGGGGCTTACGGCGCTGTATGCCCTCGGGCTCGCGGTGTGGGCCCTGGGTACCGGGCGCTGGCGTCTCGGTGGCCTGCTCGCGCCCGCAGCTCTGGTGCTGGCCGTGATCGTGCCGGCGCTCACGCCTCAGGCTCCCTTGCGCATCACCTTCCTCTCCGTGGGACAGGGGGACGCCATGGTCCTCAGCTCCCGTGGGCACCACGCGCTCGTGGACGGCGGGGGGACACCCGGCGGCGGCGACACGGGCACCCGCTTCGTCCTCCCCTTCCTCGGCCACGAGGGCATCGATCGGCTGGATCTGGCGGTCCTCTCCCATCCGCATCCCGATCACGCGCTGGGGATGATCTCCACGCTGGGACAGGTGCCCACGGACCGGCTCTGGCTGCCCGCGAGCAGCACGGACGGGGCGCTGTCCCGAAAGCTCATCGCCGCGGCCGCGGGCGCGAAGGTTGAAGAGGTCCAGGCGGATTGGCCCTCCTTCACGCTCGGCGAGGCCACCTTGGAGGTGCTGGGGCCACCGCTCCCTGAGGATCGCGAGCTGCTCGAAGGCGTGAATGACCGCAGCGTGGTGCTCCTCGTGCGCCATGGGGACGTCACCGTGCTGCTCACCGGGGACGTCGAGGAGGCCGGGGAGGAGCTGCTGCTCGACCGCCTGGGGCCCGTGACGGTGCTCAAGGCGCCTCACCACGGCTCACGCACGTCCTCCACTGAACCGTTCCTGGAGCGGACCCGTCCCCAGTACGTCGTCTTCTGCGTGGGCCGCCGCAACCGGTTCGGCTTTCCCCATCCGGAGATCTTCCAGCGCTACCAGTCGCTCGGCAGCGAGTGCTTCCGTACGGATCTGGACGGAGCCGTCACCCTGGAGAGCGATGGCCGAGAGGTCCGTTTGCACGGCTACCTGCCGCGCGAGGAAGCTCACCCCACTCCTACCGTTGCCCCTGTAGCCCACCATCCCCATCCTTGAGGGGATGATCTCGGAAGATCTCGATTTGAGGGAGCTGGCTGAGGACCTGAAGGCCGCGTTCAGGCATGGAGAGCCTGTGGGCTATCTCCGTGGGAAGTCGATCATGCGGGACACGCTCGTGGACAGGAAGGGGTTCTCCGAGCTGGAGGCCGAAGAGCTCATTGACACCCTGGAGCTCCGTGGCTTCCTCCGCTTCCTGGGCGACCCCAGCGAGCGCTCCGTCGCTGACGCCCCGTGGGAGATCACCCCGCACGCGTAGCGGGCCGGCAGCGCGCTAGTCGAAGGTGAGCCAGCCGAAGCGCGGCAGCGCGTGGAAGTCTCCGACGAAGAGCGGAGAGAAGGCCTGCCCCTCCACGCTGCTCCGGCCCAGGTGCTCCAGGCGGTACAGGTTGAAGCGCCAGCGCTCCCCCTTCCTGGGCGGCACGTTCGGCACCTCCGCCAGGCGCGCGAAGGGGATCTGCAGCTCCGCCGTCCAGCGCTCGTCCCGATCGGACGGGTTGTCCAGCGTCCCGCGCACCTTCACCGCCGTCTTCATCCCCGAGTCCCAGCCCGTGTCCATCCCCTGGCGCCGGGCGGGGAAGTACGCGTCGAAGATGACGTTGTGCGGGGAGACCTGCAGTTCGTTGTACGTCCTCCCGTCCGCGTTGGCGTCGAGGAAGATCTCCACCACCTCCTGCTCGTAGATGGGATCGTCCCGCTTGAGGAGCGTGCCCCAGATGTCCGGATCCTCCGCGTCGAAGGCGACGTAGAGGTTCGCGTCGTCGTAGACCAGCCGCGCCTCGGTGCGCAGGGCCACGGGCCGGCCATCGAAGCTGCCGCGCAGCACCACCGGGGCGGCCTCCTTCCACGCCTCGTCGTCCAGCGCACCATCGATGACGGGCGGCTTCTTGGCGCGCAGCACCTTGTACTCGGGGAGCTCGGGGCTCTTCCCCCCCAGCTCCGGCCCCAGCATGCGGTTCATGCCATCCTGAGCACGCGGATCGTCCACGGGCAGGCGCTCGTCGCCTCGCCAGAAGCCGAGCACCACTCGAGCGGGCACCTGCGGCATCTGGATGCCGTGCGTGTCCTCGATGACCTTGCCCACGGGCCATGTGCCGAGGGGAGCCAGGCCATTCTGGAACTCGTGATCCGCGTTCTGGAGCATCTGCCCGGTGTTCGGGTCAACGAGGTGGACGAAGAAGCCGTACCCCGGCGGGAGCTTTCGCACCGCCTGGAAGTAGTGCGAGAGCAGCACCGGCTGGCCCGGAGCCGCCTGCGCCGGCGTGACCCGAGTGCCCAGGTACACCACCGCGCCCCCTCCAAAGGTGGCACCACTGCGGAACGTGAGGTCCCCCGGCGCGGCGTCCAGGGTGCGCGGCTGAAGCTGCTCGACGGTGGGCACGCGCTGGCCGCGAGGGCGCGGGCCTGCCTGCTCATCCCGGCAGGCCGCGAGGAGCAGGGTCAACGTCAGCAGGGGAAGGACGCACAGTCGGGAGGGGCACATCGGCGCCGGAATCCTAGGGAGGTCTCCCGGCAAAGTCTCGGAATGGAGACGGTCCCGTCCGTGAGCGTGGACGGTCGAGGGGAGCACCCGCGAGAGCTTCGAGGTCCTCTCCCCTCGGAAGACCGCTGAGGTGGGCCGTCGGCACCGAGGTTGCTCCTGCCCAGGCCCATGCACTTCGAATTCGAGCACCTGGGGACGACGACGCCGTTCGAGCTCACGGAAGGCCAGCACCTGCTGGGGGGAGGTCCCGAGGACCATGTGCGGCTGGAGGCCCTTCCGCCCGGCTGGCTGAAGCTGACCATCGAAGACTCCCGCCTGACCGTGGAGGCGGCGCAGACCTTCACGGTGAATGGCGTGTGGGTTCCCCCAGCAGTACCCCGGCTGGTGCTCCCCGGCGAGGTGGTGGGTCTGCCCGAGCAGATGCGCCTCAAGGTCCTCCAGCCCCCTGAGAGCGGCGCTCGTGGGGTGGGCACCGTCGCCGTGCTCAAGCACCTGCTGACCGATGGCGATGGCCTGGTCCCCTCTCGCGCCGCCACCCTCACCTGCCTCACGGGACTCGACGTGGGCCGCACCTTCCCCCTGGCCGAGGAGAGGACGGACATCGGCCGAGGAACCGGCGTGGACTTCCGCCTGCGAGACCGCGCAGTCTCGCGCGCCCACGTCCGCATCCTCCGCGAGGACCTCACGTTTACCCTCGTGGACCTCAACAGCCCCAATGGCGTGTACCTCAATGGCCGCCGGGTGCAGTGCTCCGCGCCGCTCGCCGAGGGGGATGTCATCGAGCTGGGGAAGACACTCCTGCGCTTCCAGGCCGCCGTGGAGGAACCCCCCCCGTCCACAGAGCCGACCGAGCGCCCCGCCCCCACCCCGCCCGCTCCCTCTCCGGCCGAGCCTCAGAACGCGCCGTCACCGCCCACGGCCGAGCTGGCGCGTCGTCCGCCCATGGCGGAGGGGTGGTTCATCGGGCTCGGTGTGGCGATGGCCCTCGCGGGAGTGCTGATCACCTACGCGCTGGTGGGCTGAGGCCTACGAAGGCTCAGGCCTACGAAGTCATCGGCCTGAGGCCCGCACGCTCCACGAGCAGCGCCGCGAGCCGCCGGTGGTGCTGGAAGAAGCTCGTGAAGTGGACCAACCCACCGCCGGTGTCCCGGATCGCGTACACGGTGACCGGGCCTGGCAATACGTCCACCTTGCGGATCTCCGTGAAGGAGAAGCGGCGCGTGCGCACCATGCCCTGGTAGGTGATGCCACGCGCGTCCACCTCGATCCGCGTGCGCGCGTAGTACATGACGGACACGCCGAAGAAGACGACGAAGAAGATCACCGCCAGGAACGTCCTCAACGGAACGTCGTCGAAGCTCAGCAGGTACACCAGCACCGTCACCCAGAGCAGCCCCGCGCCCGCCATCAACGCCGCGAGCACACGCCGAGGACGAAAGACCTGCCGACCTGGCGCTTCAGAGTTACGCGCGTCCATGCGGACAAGCTAAGGCAGGGGGGTGACATCCGCCACCCATCCTCCGCGAATAACACTTGCATATTCAGCGCAAGCGTTCGGCGTTCTGCCGAGCCTCGGCCTGAAGCTCCGGACGCACGTCCTTGGCCGTGGAGGTGGCATAGCGCTCATAGCTGGAGCGCGCCTCGGCGTTGCGGCCGAGCATGCGGTAGGCCTCCCCCAGCCCGTACAGGGGTGAGGCCATGTCCGGTGCCAGGCGAAGGGCATACTCGTAGTCCACCGCCGCCTCCGCGTAGCGGCGCAGGCCGATGTAGGCGCTGCCCCGAGCGATGTAGGCCACCGACAGGGTCGGCTCGAGCTGGATGGCCTGCGCGAGGCTCTGCAGGGCGCCTGCGTAGTCCCGGGCCTGGATGCGCTGAACTCCCTGCTCATAGGCGCGGCGGGCCTGGGCGCGTGTGGTATCCGCCACTGGACCGAAGCCTGGGGTCACGCCCTGGGCCTGCGGAGAGCCCCCCTGCTGGGAGATGCGGACCTGGGCCTTGGCCACGTTGTCCAGCGCACTCTGGCGGATGGCGGCGTCCGGGGTGAGCTGCGCCACGCGGTTCCAGTGCTCCACGGCCTGCGCGTAGTAGCCAAGCACCGCCAGTGCGTTGCCCAGCTTGAAGAGCGCCTCCACGTTGCCCGGATCCGCGTGCGTCGCGTCCAAGTAGGAGAAGGTCGCCTCGCGGTACCGGCGCTCCTTCATCAGTGCATCCCCGTCACGGACGCGGGTGATGGAGAGGTTCGTGTTGGGTGTGCCGACTGGGGACACCCGGCTCGTGGTGGGGGCAGCGGCTGGGGAAGGCGCCTGAAAGCCAGGGGTGGCGGAAGGACCCACCGCGAGGGAGCCCGTCGTCGCGGGAGCCGCAGCCGTGGCAGCGGGCGGCGCGCCCGTCTGGGCACGCAGGGCCGTCACCTGCTCGCGCGCCTTCTGCACCCACTTCTGCTCGCTGGAGCGCTTCTCGCGCGAGATATAAGTCTCGTACGCGGTGATGGCCGTGGCGGGCTGGCCCAGCTGACGGTAGCTCTCCCCCAGGCCGTAGAAGCCATCGGGATCATTCGGGTCGAGCTGGGTGTAGCGCTCGTAGGCGCGCACCGCGGTGGAGAAGTCCCCCGACTTACGAGCGGCGTAACCGAGGTTGAACCAGGCCAGCTTGAAGTCGGGATCGGCCTCGGTCGCTGACTTGAAGAGGGCGATGGCCTCGACCGACTGGCCCTTCTTGAACAGGACGCTGCCCAGGCCATTGAGCGCCGGAGCCCAGTTGGGGGTCGCCTCGAGGGCCTTGCGGTAGGCCGTGGCGGCGTCCTCCAGCTTGTTGGCCGCGAGCGCCTTCTCACCGCGCGCGAAGGCCGCCTGGGCCGGAGCGGACGGCTGCGCCGCGCCCAGGAGCGCGGCCGTGAGACCGATGACGAGGCAACGAACCACCATGGCAGCTCCTGGACGGATCACAGGGCTTGCCGTAGCAGAAAACCCCCTGGACGCGCGAGGGGGATCCCGCACCTCAGCCCCGGAAGGGGTTCTGAAGGAGGACCGTCTCCCCGCGGTCCGCCCCCACCGAGATGCACGTGACGGGCACGCCGCTGATCTCCTCCACGCGGCGCACGTAGCGCTTGGCGTTCTCCGGCATCTCGTCGAAGGTCCGCACGCCGGCGAGCTTCTCGTCCCAGCCCGGCATCGTCTCGTAGACGGGCTTCACGCGCTCGAGATCCTCGTAGTCTCCCGGGAGTTCGGTGATGCGCTGGCCGTCCAGCTCGTAGGCATTGCAGAGCTGCAGCGACTTGATGCCCGAGAGCACGTCCATCTTCGTCAGGGCCAGGCTGCTCAGGCCGTTGACGCGCACCGCGTAGCGCAGCACCACACCGTCCAGCCAGCCACAGCGCCGCGGACGGCCCGTGGTGGCGCCGAACTCATCCCCTACCTTGCGGAGCTGCTCCCCGATGGCATCGGTCAGCTCGGTGGGGAACGGACCGCCACCCACGCGCGTGGTGTAGGCCTTGCTGATGCCCATCACCTTGTCGATCGTCGTGGGCCCCAGCCCCGAGCCCACCGCCGCGTTGCCCGCCACGCAGTTGGAGCTGGTGACGTACGGGTAGGTGCCGTGATCCACGTCCAGCAGCGTGCCCTGAGCGCCCTCGAAGAGGATGCGCGCGCCGCGAGCCACCTGGCCGGCGAGGAAGAGCGAGGAATCCCCGACATGGGGCCGCAGCCGCTCGCCCAGCGCGGCGAACTCGGTGACGAGCTGCGTGGCCTCCAGCTCGGGCACCGGCTCATTGGCCAGCCGGCACAGCTCGCGCAGCTCCTCGAGCACCGCCGGCAGCCGCTCCTCGATGCGCTTGCGCAGGCGCTCGGGCTGGAGCAGGTCACGCACGCGGATGCCCCGGCGGGCGACCTTGTCCTCGTACGCGGGGCCAATGCCTCGCCCCGTGGTGCCGATGGCGCTGCCGCCCCGGGCCTTCTCGCGGAAGGCGTCCAGCTGCTTGTGCCAGGGGAAGATGACGTGTGCGTTGTCCGAGATGAGCAGGTGCGAGTCTTCCTTGAGGAAGCCCCGCGCCTTCAAGGCGTCGATCTCCTTCACCAACACCGCCGGATCCACCACCACGCCGTTGCCAATGACGCACGTCTTCCCCGGATGCAGGATGCCCGAGGGGATCAGGTGCAGGACCGTTTTCTGGCCGCCCACCACCAGGGTGTGGCCCGCATTGTTGCCTCCCTGGAACCGCACCACGACCTGGGCATGCTCGGTGAGCAGGTCGACGACCTTGCCCTTGCCCTCATCTCCCCACTGCGCTCCGACGACGACGACGTTCGGCATGATGTCGCCGCCTTAGCACGCGCTGGGGGAGGGGTGACAGTGTTCCGAGAAGCCACAATGCAGTGCCTGGCAGGTTGGCTCCTCCCGCCCAGGCCATTCCCTCCGGAGTTCCCCCCGCACCAGGGCTCGCACAGACTCTCCCAGCCGCCCCGCACGCTCCTCCAGCCCTCCGGGAAGTGTGAGGAACTCGGGCTCCGAGGAGGGTTCGCCGAGGAACACCACGCCTACCCGCACGGTCACGCCCTCGCGCACCAGGCGCCGCGCCGCGAGCCCCTGGGCGACCAGCTCGTTGGCGTACGCCGCAGCTCCCAACGGGTGGCGCTTCCCCGGCCGCCAGGCCAGCATCCAGGCCTCCCCTTCCGGCGTCTCCCACAGCAGATCCAGCTCTCCGCTGACCGCCGTCCGGCCTCGCGCCGTCCCCGAGGGCAGATCCAACACGAATGAGACTTCTCGGTGGACACTCGCCGCCGGGCTCGAAGCCAGCCTGCGGGCGAGCTCGGACGCGAGGAATCGCTCCACCATCCCCAGCACCTCCTCCATCCCCTCCTCGCCCGGAAGCCGTCCCATATGCCGAAGCAGCTTCTCCAGGTGAGGGCGCCGCTCCGAGGCCGGGGCTGCCGCCATGCGGAGATCCAGGTCCCGGAGCAGGAGTGGGACGAGCTGCGCGGGCCCACGGGTCTCCAGCCAGGACTCGAGCTCCACCCAGGGAGGCACCGTCCGGGCCGCCAGCTCCCACGGCCGAGGGCCGCACATCCCCAGCTGGTGCATGTAGCGGTAGCGCCGCGGGCACGCCATGAAGTCCTGGAGCGCCGCGGTCGAGACGACTGCCTCTTCTGGCTCGGGCATGGCGCCCCCGCCTCGGACACGCTGCACGGCGGCCTCCACGCGGGTCTCCGCCTCTATGAGATCCTCTGCGCTCGGAGGCAGCGGATCCGCGGGCGGAGGCAGCGACTCCACCTTCACATCCCGCACCCGCTCCCGGAGCGCGGCGTCCGCCTCCAGGCGCCCGTCGAGCATGTGCCACCACGAGTCCGAGGCTCCCCGCTCGGCCGAGCCGGAGAGGATGAGCCTGTCCCTGGCGCGGGTGAGCGCCACATAGAGGAGGCGCCGGTACTCGGCGAACTCCCGGGCCTTCAGCTCCTCCTTCACCTGCTCGAAGCGCCGCGAGCGGAAGTCCTCCAGCGTGTCCGGGAGCCAGGGGCGCAGGGCCAGCCCGTGGGTGCGCTCGAAGTGGGCGCGGGCACTCGTGGCGCGCCGCTTTCCCCCGAGCGAGGGCACCACCACCACCGGCCACTCGAGCCCCTTGGCCCGGTGGATGGTGAGGATCTGCACCGCGCGAGGATCCCCCGCATCCAGCAGGTCCGCCTGGGCCTCGGTGGGATCCGCGTCGGCGAGCATCCGCAGCTCCCGGGCGAACGCCGTGCAGCCCCCCGTCCCGCGCTCGTCGCGCCGGCCCGCGAGCGCCAGCAGCTTGTCGATGTTGGCGCTGGCCTGCTCCGCATACGGCGAGCCCGCCATGGCCTCGCGGTAGCCCGTCACCTCCAGCGTCACCTGGAGCAAGGCGCGCACTCCGAGCCGATCCCGCTCGCGCCGCAGCGAGGGCAGCGCCGCCAGGAAGCGCTCCAGCCGCACGCGCTCGCGCGGAGGGAGCTCGCACGTGGACAGTTCCTTCTGCTGCACCTCCGCCAGCTTCAGCCCGTCCTTGCCGGAGAGCCGGAAGAGCGAGGCGTCCGCCAGGCCCACCAGCGGTGAGCGCAGCACGGCGGTCAACGCCAGCGTGTCCTCTGCGTCCGACAGCAGCGCCAGCAGCGAGGCCAGATCCAGCACCTCCTGAGCGCCGTAGAAGCCACGGCCGCGCAGCACACGGTGCGGAACCCCGTGGCGGATGAGCGCCTGTCGATACACCTCGAGGTAGGTAAAGGTCCTCAGGAGGATCGCCACTTCTCCCCCACGCGCGGGGCGCAGGCGCTGTTGATCCTCGTCCGTCACGCTGGGAGCCGCGCCAGGAGCGAGCATCACCCTCAGGCGCCGAGCCACCGCCTCCGCGTCCTTGTTGCGCGAGTCCGCCGTGGACTCCGTCTCGCCCAGGAGCAACCGCTCCACCACAGGCTCCTCGGAGAGCTCGCGACGTACCGGTGAGAGATCGTCCTCCGCCGGGACATATGCCACCTCGTAGGGCCGCGGCGGCTCGCTCGCCACCAGCACCCCCGCGAAGGTCCGGTTGAAGAAGTCCAGCAGCGCCGGCACCGAGCGGCGGTTGAACCGGAGGAAGTCCCGCGCCCCACCCTCGGAGACGATCTTGTCCGCCAGCAGCGTGAACACGGAGACATCCGCGCCGCGGAACTCGTAGATGGACTGCTTTCGGTCTCCCACCGCACACAGGAACGCGGGCTCCAGCGGGAGCGTGGCCCGCGGATCCTCGTCCGCGCGCACCGGCCTGGGGCTCCCCTCGCGCAGCTCCGCCAACAGCAGCACCAGCTCGAGCTGCAGGCGGTTGGTGTCCTGGAACTCGTCCACCAGCAGCGCGCCCAGCCGCTCCTGCACCTGACGGCGGAAGTCCGGGTGATCGCGCAGCAGATCCCGCGCCTTCACCAGCAACGCCGTGAAGTCGAAGACGTTGCGCCGGAGGAACTCGGTCTCGTGGCGAACCTCCACCCGGCCAAGCAGCTCTCGGAAGGTGGCCTCGAAGGGCGCGGTCCGCCACGCGGCGAACGCATCCTCCAGCCGCGGCACCGAGCCATCGCTCTTGCCGAAGGTCAGCCAGTACAGCGACCGGATGGGGCCCGCGGCGCCCTTGCTCAGCCGCGCGAAGTTGCGGCCATCCGCGATGAACGCGGCCTTGAGCGAGGGGAGCCGGTCCGCCTCGAAGAAGTTCTCCGGCGTCATCCCCTCCAGCGCCCGCTCACAGGCGGCGCGCAGGCGGCTCCACTCGCCCTTGGCGTCCAGCTCCCGCGCCGCCGCGCAGTGCTTCAGCCCCTCCTGGATGAGGACCACCAGCTCCGCGCGGGCCTCCTCCGGGCTCGACAGGGCCGCCGAGGCCGCGCGCAGGCCTTCCTCGCGCAGCTTGCCGTAGACCTGCCGCAGCGACGCCACCAGGCCATCGGAGAAGCCCGAGCCGGAGAACGTCAGCTCCTGGCACAGCTCAGTGACATGGACGTCCCCACCCTCCAGCCCCTCCAGCACCACGCGCTCGCACACGTCCTGCACCAGCCCGAGCGCCTCCAGCTCGTCGAGCACCTCGAAGGCCGGATCGATGCCGAGCCCAGGGGGTGCGCGCCGCAGGAGCTGCCCGCAGAGCGAGTGGAAGGTGCCCACGGTGGCCGCCCCGAGCTCCTCCCGCAGCGCGCGCCACGCGTCCTGCGAGGGAAAGGGGCGCCCCAGCCGCTCCAGTGAGGCGCGCAGCTCCGGCTCCTGGGCCTCGCCCTGCGCCAGCGCATCCAAGCGGCTCCGCGTCCGCGCGCGCATCTCCGTGGCGGCCTTGTCCGTGAACGTCAGCATGCACAGCCGCGAGGGCTTGAGCGGACCAGCCGCCTCGCGCGCGCCCGCGAACAGGTGCAACACCATCGTCACCAGGCTGTACGTCTTGCCCGCGCCAGCGCCCGCCATCAGCGCGAGGTTGCGCTCCAGCGCCAGGGGCGACACCGCGCTCATGCGCTCTCCTCCACCACCCGCCGCTCCGTGATACGGCACACCGCGCGATAGCCGCACCGGCCACAGTCCTTCGGGCGCATCCCGAACTTCCCCTCGCGCGTCGAGCGCACCAGCCCCTCCACCGCGTTCGCCAGGTTGAGCCCGCCCTCCTCCGCCAGCTTCGCGCGCACCGACGGATCCGTGGACAGCATGCCGTCGACTTCCTCGTCCGACAGCACCTCTGACAGGTGCAGCGTCGTCCCCGTGCGCAGCGAGAACCACGCGGCGTTGCGCGCTTCCTTGTGGCCGCTGGAGCGCGCCGCGTACAGGTAGAGCGGGAGCTGGAAGTCGGAGGACAGCATCCGCTCCTTCAGCACCCGCTTGTCCAGCCGGCCCGACTTGTAGTCGATGACGCCCACGTCCCCCGCGCCCTTGTCCAGCCGGTCGATCTTGCCCTCGAAGTAGATGGCCTCCTCACCCGCATAGAGGAACACGTCCTGCCACGGATCCTCGTCCGCACCCGGGCCGAACTTCAGCTCGAACCCCTCCGGCTCGTAGCGCTCGAACGGCAGGCCATGCCGCTCGTCCGCCAGGATGCGCCGCACCATGGCGCGAGCGCGCTCCTTCGCGAGCCTCCAAAGGACGGGGTGCCCCACGTGGTAGCGCTCCTCGAAGTAGCTCACGGCCTCATCGAGCGCCTCGTTGAGCACCTCCTCGGGGATCTCCTTGGGCCCCTTGCCCAGCAGGCCCTTCTGCTTGAGGCGCAGGAACACCTCCTCCACCACGCGGTGCCAGAACGTCCCGCGCCCGCGTGCATCGAACTCCTCGCCCGGCGCCTCCGGCTCGGCCACCTTGAGTCCGTATGCGAGGAAGCCCTGGAAGCCGCAGTTGCCGAAGCGCGCCAGCGCTGATGCGGACAGCGGCTTGGTGATGTCAAACCGGAAGGTCTCCCGCAGGGCCTCGCGCAGCCCCGGGCCATCCACGTCGCCCGTGTAGGGTCCCACCCGGCTCGACGGGTTGCTGAAGTAGTGCAGGCGCTCGTACTCCACCCGCGCCAGCTCTTTCGCGGCGGAGAACCACGCCTCGCTCTCGAAGCGCCGCCGCAGGAGCTTCCCCGCCACGTCCGGCTCGGTGACTCGCAGCTGCGCGGGCGCCATCGTCTCCAGCGCTACCCGCTGCCGCAGCTCCGCCTCCGTGAGCACATCGTCCAGCGGAGGCACGGCCATCAACGAGCGCGCCTCCCACGTCATGCCCGTGAGCCGCCGCACCTCCTCCAGGAAGGCGGAGGGCACCTGCTCCTGGCCGCCAGGGCCCGCTACCGCGTAGGACAGACTCACCCGCTTCTCGGCCGCCACGAGCCCGCTCGCGAAGAGCAGCCGATCCTCGGTGAGCCGCCACGGCGCGCGATCATCGAACTCGCCGCCGGTGAGACGGAAGGCGTCGCGCCTCAGGGACTGGTTGAGCTCGCTGCGGTCAGCGTCCCCCAGCAATGGGTGAGGCGCCTCACGGCCTGGGAAGCGCCCGTCTGTCATCCCCGCGAGGAACAGGTAGCCGAAGGTCCTCCCGGGCAGCTCGCGGATGTCCAACACCTCCACTGCGCCCGAGGCCGGCCCGCGGGCGGGCAGATGCAGATCCTTCATCGCATCCGCCAGCCACCGTCCGAAGAGGCGCCGCGAGAGCCTCGGGCCGCCGCCCACCCTGCGCAGCGCCCGCTCCAGCTCGCTCACCCGGAGGCGCAGCGCTTGGCGCGCGGCATCGTCCCGAGCCCGGGCCTCCAGCGCGTGCTCACCCAGCGAGTCCTCCTCGCGAGTCTCCAGTGAGCCCTCCGTGTCCTGAAGCCCGAGCTGTCGCACCACGCTCCACCATGCCGCGAGCAGCTCCAGCGCGCTGCCCGCCGCGGGGATGCGACGGCACCACTCCATCAACCGCATGCACCGCTCGCGCAGCACTCGCACCTGATGGGCGTGCGCGTCCTGGGTCTTCACCATGCGCCGCGCCAGACCCTCCAGCCGCACGTCGTACGCCCCTCGCCCCCGCATGGCCCCCAGCCGATCGTCTCTCACGGCGGCCTGCGTGAAGAGCGTCGTGGGCGCGTCGGGAGCCCCTCGGGAGAGCGAGGGGGCGTAGCGGCTGGCCACCAGCTCTGCCACCCGCTCGGACGGGAAGCCATCCTCGACGAGCAGCGGCAGGTCCAGCGCCAGACGGACCGGCCCCGTCAGCGCGAGCGGCTCTCCCCAGGGCAGACGCACCGGCACTCCGAGCTCGTCGAGCGCCCCCGCCAGCCACCGCGCCTCCGCCCCCAGCTCGCGCCAGGCGATGGCGATGCGCCCGGGCGAGACGCCCTCTGACACCAGCCGCCGCACGTCCCGCGCAATCTGCCGGGCCTCGTCCTGCACCGTGCCCACGCTCCACATGCGCAGGTTACCCGCCGCCGTGGCGGCCAGCGCCCCGCGCGACACTCGCGTCGAGAAGAGGTGACGGCCCAGCTCGGCCAGGGGACGCCCCTCGAAGGTGAGATCCGCCTTGAAGAGATCCACGTGGCCCACGGTCTCGCCGCGGTTCTCGAACGTGCGGAAGAGGGCCGCCAGCGCCGCATCCGCGGCCTGGGAGCCGCCCACCGGAGTCTCCACCCGGAGGGAGATCCGGCGCGCCTCGCACACCGCTGCCAGCGCCAGGAGCAGCTCCAGCCCGGACGGCCGCACATCGTACATCCCGTGCAGGACGATGGACTGCACGTCCTCCCAGGCTGTCGGCCACTGCCGCCGGACCAGTGCCTCGCGCGAGCCGCGCACCACGTCCTCGCGGTCCGCCAGCCCCAGCTCGGCCATGCGTCGCTCGTACGCATCGCACAGGCGGGCGAGCACCCGCACTCGCGAGCGGCGCTCGGGAGGGAGAGACTCCGCGGCATCCTGGAGCTCACGCGGCGTGAGCCGGCCCGCCTTCATGTCGAGCGCCAGCTCCACCGCGGCGCGTGCGAAGGCCGGCTCGCTCACGAAGTCCCCGAAGGGCGTGTCTCCCAAAGTCTGCGCCAGGGAGCTGATCAGGACGCGGGAGGTAGAGGCCGGACAGGGGCGGCGTTGAAGCTCGCCTGCTCCACCCAGGGCGTTGACGAATTCGTCCCACGTGAGCCAACCCGATCCCAGCACGAGGCCGCGCTTTTCCCGTGCGGCGCACAGCACTTGCTGGCGCCGACTCGCATCGGGGAAGACCTGGAGGGTGCGGCCGGGACGGGACATTCCGTGAGTGGAGTGTAGAACGTCCGAGGTACGGCCGTTTATGCTTCCTTCCGTGCTGCCCGCTCATTGTGCCCTGGCGCTCGCCTCCCTGCTTGCTGCATCTCCCGTGCCTCCGGACGCACGTCCTACGGCCGAGGGGCCCCCTGGAGTCCGTGAACTCCGGTTCAACTGGACCCGGGATGGGGTCATCACCGGTGTAGGAGCCGTGCTCTGGATAGGAAGTGAGGCCCTCCTCAAGAAGGAGCTGGCGCCGGAGCCGTGCCGATGGTGCGACCGGAATCCGGACGGAACGGATGGGCTCAACGGCCTGGACAAGTGGGGGCGAGGCCTCGCCGGGACCACCGAGGTGCAGCGCAAGCGCGCGGACACCTGGAGCAACGTGGTGGACTTCGGACTGCTGCCTGTGAGCGTGCTGGGGGCGCAGTACGCCCTGGCCCACGCGAACGGCGCGCCGCGGAGCGTCTTCTTCCAGGATGCGGGCATCATCGTCCAGACGGCGGTGCTGTCATCGGTGCTCAACCAGACCGTGAAGTTCATCGCCGGTCGCGAGCGCCCCTTTGTCCACGTGCTCCCGGAGGACCAGAAGCTCCTCGTGGACCACGCGACGGACAACAACCTCTCCTTCTATAGCGGGCACACGAACCTGGCCTTCGCGCTGGTGGTGTCCGCGGGCACGGTGGCGGAGCTGCGCGGGTACAAGCACCGCGGGTGGATCTGGGCGGTGGGATTGCCGCTGGCCACCACCGTGCCGCTGCTGCGCATGGCGGCGGACAAGCACTACCTCACAGACGTGGCCACGGGCGCGCTGCTGGGCTCGGCGTTCGGAGTGGCAGTGCCGCTGCTGCTGCACGGACGCACCCCAGAGTCACCAGGAGCGGTCTCACTCAACGTGACGGGCGGCCCTCACGGCGCCGTGTTCGCGGGCCGCTTCTAGGACACAATCACCTGCGCAAGGCAGCGCCCCCCTCCCCCCAGGTCAGTGCCCCACTGCGCATGGTGAACTCTTCGACTCCTGAATCCGGGCAGGCGATCGCCGAAATCCCCGAGGCCCCGCCCCTCCCCACACCGCTCACCTGGCTCCTGAAGCAGCTGGACTCGCTCCTCTCGGTAGACCTGCGCAGGAGCGCTCCCTCGACGCTGACGCGCGCTCGAGTCCTGGCGGGAGCCAGCGGCTTCATGTGCCTGTTCGCCCTGTTCGCCGTGGTGGCACTCCCTTCTCCTGGACTCCGGATCACCGCCGTTCTCCTCGCCCTGGGCTATGCACTCACCCTGGTGCTGCTGCGGCGGGCGCGCGCTCCTGAGCCCCCAGCGCTCGCGCTGTGCACGACGTCCTTGCTGGCAAGCGCCCCCCTCGTCTTTCTCATGAAGGACAATCCCTACATCGGCATCCATGCGGGGATCATGCTGCAGCCGGCGCTGGCGGTGTACCTGCTCGGCCCTCGGCAGGGCCTCTTCATCACCATCACCTGGGTCTGCGTCGGGCTCCTCTTTCCGCTCTACTACACGCGGCTCGGAGCGGGCCTGCACAGCGCGCCGGATCCCCTCTACTGGCCCCTCTACTTCTGTGCCGTCATCTCCTTCGTGGGCGTGTGGGCCGTGGGCTCGCTGCACAGCGCCGCGCGCGGCGAGGCCCAGGCCACCGTGGAGCAGACCCTGAAGGAGCTGCGCGCTCACGAGGACAAGCTCAGCAGCCTCATCGACAGCACCCACGACCTGATGGTCTCGCTCGATCCCGAGGGGCGCCTGCTCATCGCCAACTCCGCGGCGAAGATCGCCTACCGGCTGGCCTTCGGCCATGAGCCCCGAGTGGGCCAGCCCTTCGTCCCCGAGGGATCACCCGAGCTGCGCGCTCGCTGGCTCCCTCGGTTCACCGTGGCACTCGCCGGGCAGCGCCAGCGCTTCGAGGAAGCCCACGAGCACGGAGGCGTCCGCCTCACGTTCGACGCCAGCGTCAACCCCATCCGCGACGCCCAGGGCCACATCACCGGCGTGACGCTCTTCGGCCGCAACATCACCTCTCGGAAGGAGGCCGAGCTGCGGCTGGGGGAGATGCACCGCACCCTGGTGGACGTGTCCCGCCAGGCCGGCATGGCCGAGATCGCCACCGGCGTGCTCCACAACGTGGGCAACACCCTCAACAGCGTCAACGTGTCCACCCTCCTCCTCGTGGACCAGCTCCGCAAGTCCCGCCTGCCCGGGCTGGGCAAGGCCAACGCCTTGCTGCGCGAGCACGCCTCGGACCTTGCCTCCTTCCTCACCCGGGATCCGCAGGGCCAGCAGCTCCCCGCCTACCTCTCGGCGCTCTTCGTTCAGCTCCAGCAGGAGCACGAGGCGCAGCTCAAGGAGCTGCGCTCCCTGAGCGACAGCGTCGAGCACATCAAGTCCATCGTCAGCATGCAGCAGAAGCACGCGCGTGCCACGGGCGCCGTGGAGGAGGTGACCGTGCCCCAGCTCATCGACGAGGCGCTGCGCCTGCACGCCATCTCTTTTGGCCGTCTGGGCATCCACATCGAGCGCGACTACGCCGACGTGCCGCCCCTCCTCGTCGATCGGCACAGGCTGCTGCAGATCCTCGTCAACCTGATGAGCAATGCCCGGGATGCCCTCACCGCCAGCGAGACCCGCGACAAGCGCCTGTGCATCTCGGTCCACTCGGTTCCCGAGCACAAGCGTCTGCGTCTCCAGGTGACGGACAACGGCGTGGGCATCGCCCCCGAGCACCTGCCGCGCCTGTTCTCCCAGGGCTTCACTACCAAGAAGGAGGGCCACGGCTTCGGCCTCCACATCAGCGCCCTGGCCGCGATGGAGATGAAGGGTCAGCTCACCTGTACCAGTCCGGGCCTCGGGCAGGGCGCCACCTTCACGCTCGAGCTGCCCACGGAGGCCGCGGCCGCCTGACGGGCCTGTCCTCCCGCCTCAGTCGGAGTGCGTGCCGCCGCGGCGATCCTCCCCCTTTGACACCCGTGGGGAACGCCGCTGGGCCGTCTCCGCCGTAGGCCCTGCGAGCAGCGCCGCGCCGATGGCGCCCGACAGCTCTCCGAGCTCCGCGATGAGCACGGCCGGAGGTCGCTGAGGCACGAAGAG
>Ga0190275_10000407_pt1 | contig 38912 bp, 34 predicted proteins | sample Popmic550T_FD_133745 | JGI IMG/M metagenome (GOLD analysis project Ga0190275, IMG submission 133745) | Populus adjacent soil microbial communities from riparian zone of Yellowstone River, Montana, USA - 550 T | ecosystem: Environmental > Terrestrial > Soil > Riparian zone > Trees stand | place... | reverse complement strand
TGGCGGTACAGGATCAGCCGATCCGAAATCCGTTGCTCGGGTTGCGGGAACCATCCCTCCCGCTCCCACCTCGCGATGGTCTGCGTCTGCACGCCGAGTTCGGCGGCCAGCACGTGACGGGCGACGAGTTCGTTCATGCGTATCCTCCTGAGTGGGTATGCTCGCTGCGACAGCCGGACGGTCGTCCGACTCGGGCGAAGTCGCGGAGACTTCGGGCGCGGAAAGGTCACTAGGCGCGGCACTAGGCGCAAATCGACGCTCGCAGTCACTTTTGCGACTATCGTGCGATTTGGCGGGTTCGCCTAAATTGTTGGTGGGATTGGGGTTGTGATTGGTCGGGCAGGGGGGATTTGAACCCCCGACCACCTGAACCCCATTCAGGTACGCTACCAGGCTGCGCTACTGCCCGACTCTGCGCGCGATCGTACCACGCGCGGAATGGCTAACGAATTGAGGGGGACGGTATTCCGGCGGGTGGGTTGGGCGTTTTGACGCAACGGGCGGCCGGTGTTGGCGGGACACTGGCACGATTGCCGTGCGTCCCAGACGGCGAAGGTTGTCGCCGGTCACCCCCAATCGTTCCGTACCCTTACGGCGGGACGCCGTGCGCCGGCGAGACGCCGCCGGTCCAGCCCGCGGGCCGCGTGCGCTCCGGTCGCGATGACCGTGGGCAAGCCTGTCCGCACGTGTGAACCGCGATGTTCACGTGTGTGAACCGGCTGTTCGCAGGAGGGAACCTGGCGTTCGAGTGATCCAACGGGTTCTCCGCCCACTCATACCTCGTGCCCACACCCCCTCCCGCCGGATCCCTCGCTCACGCTCGGGATGATGCCTGCGGCATCACCCCAACCCCGCCGCCCACAGGATCAGATACTTCGTCACCTCGATGTTCTTGGCCGTCGGGACGATCGTCATTTCCTCGATGGCGCGGGCTTTGGCGTGGAGGTCTTCGCGTTTGGTTTCGAGCTCGCGGTCCCAGGCTTTCTGGATCTGGGCGATGTTGTCGAGGTAGTCGGTTTCGCGGACGGAAACCGTCGAGTCGGCGACGGCGGCGCGGCGGCCGCTGGTGATGTTGTAGAGGGCCTGGCCCCAGGCGAGGTTGAGCTCTTCGCCTTCGGTGCGGACGCCGCCGTCTTCGGCGTTGTGCTCGGCATTTCTCTTCATCTGCCGTTCTTCACGCTCGGAACGTTCGCGGAGCTGGTCGATGCGGCGGCGGAAGGTGCTTTCGAGGCGTTCCTGTTCGTCTTCGAGCTCGCGGTTTGCGGCTTCCAGGCAGCGGTCGAGGAAGGAGTCGCGGGTCTCGGCGGGGTCGGAGTAGAAGCCGAAGGCGGGGTTGTGGAAGATGTGGAGGCGTTCGTTGGCTTCGAGGAACTGGCGGAAGCCTTCTTCTCCCGCTGAGGCGATCTGGGCGAGGGCTTCGGCGGTGATGGCGATGTCGGTCCGGTGGGCGGAGTCGGGGACGGCGCGGATGTCGAGTTTTTCGGAGTCGATGAGGGAGGCCTGGTGCCAGAGGACGCGGCCGTCGTTCGGGGCGATGGGGGCGACGTAGGCGCGGGCGGTCTGGTGGCGGATCCCGCTCCGCGATTCGGCGTGGGTGACGATGCCTTCGGCGAGGACGTAGGGACGCAGGGCGCCGCCTCCTCCGTAGACGTAGAGTTGTTCGAGCTGGTCGAGGTCGCGCGCGCGGGCCCGGATGCGGGGCATGGGGGCGGAGTGAACGTCGCGGTCGCGCTCGACGCTCATTCCGTGCGCGACGGGGACGACGTCGAGGACGCGGCCGGGGACGGTGGAGAGGGCGCGGGTGATGGCTTCGCGCCGGTCGGGGGGGAAGAGGAAGACGATGCACCCGCCGCCACCCGCGCCGCAGACTTTGCCGCCCCAGGCGCCGGCTTCGCGCGCGGCGGAGATGGCGGAGTCGATCTCGGGGGTGGAGATGCCGTCGATGAGGGCTTTCCGGTGCTCCCATTCTTTGGCCAGGGCGGCGCCTGCGCCTGCGAAGTTGCCGGAGTCGAGGGCGCGCTCCATCTCGATGGAGGTCTCGGCGATGTTGCCCAGGCCCTTCTGGACCTTCTTCTTCCCGTCGATGTGGCGCTTGTAGAGCTCCCAGTTGTTGGTGCCGGAGAAGTGGGCGATGCCGGTGTAGTGGAGGAGCATGTGCGCGCCAAGCTCGGCGACGGGGGTCTGCAGCGGATGGCGGGCGAGCTTGCCGGGATTGAGGTGCAGGGAGCCGAGGCCGCCGTAGACGGGGGGGTAGTAATCCTGGACGCCCGCGGGGACGCCGAGGAGGCGGGTCTCGAGGTCGCGGACCAGGGTGATCAGCTCTTCGCCGTCGACCGGGTTTCCGGCGAGCTCGGAGAGGGCGCGGACGAGGGTGATGGAGAGCGCCGACGAGCCGCCGAGGCCGGAGCCGCGGGGGGCGTCGGTGCGGGTGGTGATCTTGATGCTGCTCAGCTTGAAGTGCTCGAGGGCGCGATGGAGCAGGGCGGCCTTCGGGTCGCCGGCGAGCTCCTGGTGCGATTCGTAGCGCTGCCGGTACTGCTGGTCGGTGAGGTAGATCTCGATCGAGCCGCTGCCGGTCTCGCAGACCTCGGTCTCGGCGTAGTACGAGATGGCGACGTTGACGGTGCGTGACCCTGGATGGAAGAGGTAGAGAGGCCAGAGATCGAGGGTTCCTCCAGCGAGATCGGCGCGCACCGGCGCCCGGACAGTGACCTTATTCATAGAGACCGCCGATTTTGCTAGAAGAGTGCCCGCTGGTGCACTTGTTTCTGCGCGACACCCTCGGCGGGGGCGGCCAGGCGCGGCTGGAGTCGGGCAACGCTGAGCCGGAACCGGCGGAGCGACTCACCGCGCAACGGGTCGGGGGTGATCGATTTGAGCTTGAGCGGGTTGAGCCACTTCCCGTCGTCCGACACCCGGTAATCGAGGTGCGGTCCGGTGGCCAGGCCGGTCATGCCGACGTAGCCGATGACGTCGCCCTGGGTGACCTTCGACCCGCGCTTGAGGCCTTTGGCGAAGCGTGAGAGGTGGAGGTAGGAGGTCTCGATGCGGGAGGAGTGGCGGATCCGGACGAAGTTTCCTTCGCCGGCGCTGTAGCGCGCTTCGAGGACGACACCGTCGGCGGTCGACATCACAGGCGTGCCCGTCGGAGCGCCGTAGTCGATGCCGTAGTGGGGGCGGAAGTACTTCAGGACGGGGTGGAAGCGCTTTTTGGTGAAGCCGGAGGTGACGCGGGGGAACTTCAGCGGCGCTTTGAGGAATTGCTTGCGGAGCGGGGTCCCGGTGGCGGCGTAGTAACCGGCCCGGCCGTCGTCCATCTCGTGGCGGAAGGCCTGGTAGGTGTTATCGCGGTGGGTGAAGCGGGCCGCGGTGACCGGGCCGTAGCCGACCAGATCGCTGCCGGCATACATCTTCTGGACGGTGATGGTGAACGAGTCGCCTTTGCGCAGCTCGAAGAAGTCGATGTCCCACTGGAAGATGTCGATGAGCTGCTGGGCGACCTGCGGCCCCTCGCCGGCGTCGCGGAGGGCCTCGTAGAGGGAGCGCCGGATGGTGGCGGAGATGGTGGTCTCGACTTCCCGGATGACGGCCGGCTGGGCTTTTACGTCGAAGGTGGTGCCGTTGCGGAGGGCGTCCACCTGACCCCAGCCGGTGACTTTGAGTTGCACGGAGTCGACGACGCCGGTGGCGTCGTAGTGGAAGCGGACGATGTTGCCGGGCCGGAGGCGGCGGAGGTCGAGGGTCTTCGAAAGCTCGTTGGTAAGGAAAGCGCTGTCTCCGCGGGAAAGGCCGCCGGCGGTGAGGATCTTGTCGAGAGTGTCGTTCTTCTCGAGGGTCAGGATCAGGGCATGCTCGGGCAACTCGGCCTGAAAAGGCCGCTGCAGGTCGTGGTAGCGGAGAGCGGGCGGGGTCATGGCCGCGCTGGACGTCAGGCCGAATTCCGGCTGCGCGCGAACTGCGGCGATGAACAGCGGGACGGCGATCGGAAGGGCCAGCGCGACGTACACCTGCGGCCGCTTTACCCACCCACCCAGACGTTCCCCCAAGGCGCGAAGTGTCTTCATCGAAAACGTGACTGAAAGATCCGAGGACGTTGGTGCTTCTCTACGGATGGTAGCAGATGACGGGAAATCGTGCTTCACCCGGCCGATCCGAGCTGGTGCGGGTTGCGTCTCATGTTATCGGTTGTCGGCCATGTCTCGCCTGGGCGGCACTCGCGGAACGTCGGGCCGAAGGCGGGAAATGGCAGATCACCGACAACGGACAACATCAGGCGACAAGGTCGCCGGTACCGAAAGCTGCCCTACCGAACCCAATTACTTCGTTCCGCCTGCCGGCTCGAACGTCAGCACTCCCGCGGCGGCGTTTGGGGCGACTTCCTGCGGGTCGGCGCGGCGGTAGGTGGCCGGGAAGGCGAACATCGTGGCCGTCGTCGGGGTCTCGCGGATGGCGGTGACCCACATCTCGCGGGTGATCGTCCGCGAGGTCGTCCGGGAGAGCTGGGAGTTCTTGGAGGCCTGGTAGTTCGTCCGGGTGGTCACGACCTGCTTCAGGGGGAAGCCCTTGATCTTTGCGGCGGTGGCGTCGTGCAGGGCGTCGATCTCGGCGTTGCCGGTGCGGGCGGTGCCGGAGAGGAAGGTCTGCGGGACGTCGCCGAGCTGGGTGGTGGCCCAGGTGTCGACCTCGGTCGTCACATGCTGGGTCATGGGGATGTTCTGCATGACGATGCTGATGTCGTAAGACATCGTCACCCGGGAGTGCTCGGACTCGTAACCGGCGAGTTTCGGCCGGTCCGGGAGGGTCTCGAAGGTCGATTTCACGTTCGCGACCTTGATGTTGCTGGCGCTGATCGCGGTCGCCACCCCCGAGGTGTTGACCTCCGTGTACCACTGCCGGGTGGGATCGACGAAGTAAAGCCGCGAACCGTCGTTCGAAACGACGTAAGTCCCTGAGGGATAGATGTTCCCGCCGAGGAAATCGACCCGGGAACGCTCCCCGTCGACGGTGGCGCGCGCGTTCAGGTCCTTGGTCGGGACCACCGCGTCGGCATTCGAGTTCTTCTGAGTGAACTCGTACTGGATGGCTGCGGAGGAGGGGATGGCGATCACTGCGAGCGCTACCGATACCAGCAGTCTTTTCATAAATAACCTCAGAGGTCGCTTCAGTATACACGGGAAATTTTCAATTGATTGACGGCGGTTAGGCCGCGCATGTCCAGCCGAAAAATCTCCATGGCAGCAGTGGTTTGCGTGCTATTCGTCGCGTCCGCTCCGCTTCGCGCAGCCGCGCCCGTCACGCTCGCGCAGGTGATCAAGAAGGTCCAGGAGCAGCAGAAGAATACGAAGACGCTGCAGGCCGACTTCCGCCAGGAGAAGGAGCTCGCGCTGCTGGCCAAGCCGGAAGTCTCGAGCGGGACCTTCGTCTACTCCCGCCCGAACAACGTCCTCTGGACCTACGCGACGCCCAAGCGGGTGCAGATGGCCATCGCCGACGGCACGCTCACCACGTACTACCCGGAGCTGAACAAGGCCGAGCGGATCGACGTGAAGCGCTTCGAGGACCGTATCTTCAAATATATGGGGGCCTCCGGCGCGATCGACGAGCTGGCCCGCTACTTCGACTTTACCTTCACCGACTCGAAGTCGAAGCCGGTGTACGTCCTCGACCTGACCCCCAAGAACCGCACCGTCGCCAAGCGGGTGAAGCGGATCAAGATCTGGATCGACAAGCAGACCTACCTGACGAACAAGATCGAGTACGTCGAGGGGGATGGCGACATCACCCGCTACGAGTTCACCAAGATCCGGGTCAACGAGAACGTCCCTGCCAGCCGTTTCGCGCTCAGCCTCCCGCCGAGCGTGAAGGTCGAGCAGATGAAGATTCAATAGTGCCCTCCGGTTCGCGTCTGCAGTTCGAGCTTCTCCACGAGGATGGTGCGGCGCGCCGCGGCGTGGTCCACACGCCGCATGGCAGCATCCAGACGCCGGTGTTCATGCCGGTCGGGACGCGGGCCTCGGTCAAGGGGCTGACGACGGACCAGCTTCAGCGCCTCGGCCCGAATGGCCTTGGCCCGGAGATCATCCTCAACAACACTTATCACCTGATGCTCCGCCCGGGGGTCGACCTGGTCGAGAAGCTGGGCGGTGTCCACAAGTTCATGGGATGGGACCGGGCGGTCCTCACCGATTCGGGCGGGTTTCAGCTCTTTTCGCTCGCCTCGATCCGGAAGATCCGCGAGGAAGGGGTCGAGTTCCGCAGCCACATCGACGGCTCCCCCTACTTTTTGAGTCCCGAGTCGTCGGTGCAGATCCAGACCCGGATGGGGGTCGACATTGCCATGGCTTTCGACGAATGTCCGGCCTACGGCCTTTCGCACGCCGAGGTGGAGAAGTCGATGCTGCTGACCCACAGGTGGGCGAAGCGATCGCTGGAGGCGAGGACCACCTCGGCGCTCTTTGGCATCGTCCAGGGGGGCGTTCACACCGACCTCCGGAAGCGAAGCGTCGAGGAGATCGCGTCGTTGCATGTCAACGGAGGGGGCTTCGACGGGGTGGCGATCGGCGGCGTCTCGGTCGGCGAGCCGAAGCAGGAGATGTTCGAGGTGGTCGACTTCACCGCCCCGCTGCTCCCGCGCGACCGGCCCCGCTATCTGATGGGGGTCGGCACGCCGGAAGACCTGGTGAACGGAGTCGCGGCGGGGATCGACATGTTCGACTGCGTGATGCCGACCCGGAACGCCCGGAACGGCACGCTCTTCACCAGCTCGGGGAAGGTCCTGATCAAGAACGCCGGCTTCGCCTCTGACGAAGGGCCGCTCGACCCGCGGTGCGGCTGCGTGACCTGCACGACCGTTTCGAGGGCCTATTTACGGCACCTTTACGTGAACGACGAGATCGCGGCGTCGGTGTACAACACCATCCACAACGTCTCGTTTTACCTTGACTTGATGCGGTCGATCCGGGATGCTGTCGCGTCCAATTCATTCGGGCTGTTCCGCCAGGAGTTTCTTTCCAGGGTCGCGAGCGGCGAAGCGGCCTAAACACAAAGAAGACAATATGAATGCGATAGCTCTGCTTCAGAGTACGGGTGGCGCCGCGAGCGCGATCGTCAACTTTCTGCCGTTCGTCGCCCTGATCGGGGTTTGGTACTTCCTGGTGATCGCGCCGGGGAACAAGCAGCGCAAGCAGCAGAAGGAAATGCTGAGTGCGCTGAAGAAGGGCGACCGCGTGATTACGACCGGCGGGATTTACGGGACGATTCAGGGTGTTGAGCCCGAAGCCGTCTACCTCAAGATCGCCGATAACGTGAAAGTAAAGGTAGCGCGCTCTGCGATCTCCGGGGTCGTGTCCGGAGAGTCCGAATCGTAGAGTTTGTCCGTGTCTGGAGGAAGCCTTGAATAGAAACGTCTACTGGAAAATCGCGTTGATCCTCGCCGTGCTGGTGGTGTTCACGGTCGCCATCATCCCGACGAAGAACAATCCTGAGCCGATCAAACGCGGCCTCGACCTCAAGGGCGGGATTCAGCTCGTCATGCAGGTCAACGTCCACGAGGCGGCCCGCGTCGAGGTCGACCAGGCGATGAACGCGATCCGGAGCCAGGCTGCCGCGCAGAACCTGCCGGCGCCGGTCACCCGCCGCGTCACCGACACCTCGTTCATCGTCACCCCGCCGGCCGGCTCCGGCACGGCCGAGTACGAGCGCATCGCCGCGGACTTCCTCCCGGCCTTCGCCGTCACCCGCATCCCCGAGGGCCTCCGCCTGACGATGAAGCCGGCCTCCCTCAAGGAACTGCAGCGCGACACCGTCGAGCAGGCCGTCCAAGCCATCGACCGCCGCGTCAACGCGCTCGGCGTCGTCGAGCCGGTCATCGTTCCGCAGGGCGAAGACCGCATCTCCATCCAGCTCCCGGGCGTCGACGATCCGGCCCGCGTGAAGGACATCATCAAGACCACCGCGCAGCTGCAGTTCCGGCTCGTCGAGGGCGGCCAGGCCGACACGGCCCAGGGCGTCTTTGCCTCCCTGCCGGCGAACCTGCAGAACGAGGTCGACATCCTCCCCGGCACCAAGGAGGACGAGCTCGGCCGCGCCACCGGCGTCGAGTACTACGCCGTCCGGAAGAACGTCCCGGTCAGCGGCCGCGATTTGAAGAACGCCCGCGTCCAAAAGGGACAGGTTGGGGAGCCGGTCATCGGCTTTTCGCTCACCGCGGAAGGCACCCCGAAGTTCGCCGACCTCACCGGCAACAACGTGAATCGCCGTCTGGCCATCGTCCTCGACAACAAGGTCGTCTCGGCCCCGAACATCGAGAGCCGGATCGAGGGGGACGGGGTCATTCAGGGCAGCTTCACCCAGCAGCAGGCGTCCGATCTCGCGCTGGTCCTGCGCAGCGGCTCGCTGCCGGCCTCGCTGACGACGCTCGAAGAGCGCACCGTCGGTCCGTCGCTCGGCCGCGACTCGATCCGCCAGGGCTTCACGGCCTCGGCCATCGGCTTCGCGCTGCTCGTCATCGCCATCATCGCCTACTACTGCGGCGCCGGCGTCAACGCTGTCCTTGCGCTGCTGCTCAACCTGATCATCCTGCTCGGGATGATGGCCTTCTTCGGGGCTTCGCTGACGCTGCCCGGCATCGCCGGCATCATCCTGACCCTCGGCATGGCCGTCGACTCGAACGTGCTCGTCTTCGAGCGCATCCGCGAGGAGTTGCGCGAAGGGAAGACGGTCCGCGCGTCGATCGACCAGGGCTTCGCCCGGGCCTTCGTCACGATCATCGACACTCACCTGACGACGATCATCTCGGCGCTCTTCCTCTTCCAGTTCGGCACCGGCCCCATCAAGGGCTTCGCCGTGACCCTGCTGATCGGTCTCGGCGCGTCCGTCTTCACCGCCTTCTTCGTGTCGCGCATGATTTTCGACATCGTCTACAAGCCGACCGAGCGCCCGAAGGAGCTCAGCATCTGACCGGTGCGAGGAAACCACCATGCGATTTTTCGATAACCCCAACTACGACTTCATCAAGGGCCGCATCCCGGCGGTGATCGTCTCGACGATCATCATCCTGGCCGGTCTCGGGATCTACCTCACCCGCGGTATCAACCTCGGCGTCGACTTCGCCGGCGGCGCGAACATCGTCCTGAAGTTCCGCGACGCCGTCCCGATGGACGCGCTCCGCGCGGCCGAAAAGGACGCGGCCATCCAGCAGTACGGCCCGGCCGACGAGCGCCAGGTGCTCCTGCGCCTCCCGAAGGCGAAGGGCGAGCGTGACTACGCGGGCGAGGTCGTGGAGAAGCTGCACAAGCAGATGAACCCCGAGGCCGCCGCGAAGCACGACCTGAACTACCTCGGCAGCGAACGGCTGGCGGCCGTGCTCATGCAGGCCGACCCGGACAACCGCGGTACCAACCCCGCGGCCGTCCAGTACTACAACGACCTCGCCAAGCGCGTCATCGCCAAGCGCTCCGAGCTCGGCATCTTCACTTCGATGCAGCAGGCCGCCGAGGGCACCTCGACCGGCGTCGCACGCGTCCTGAACGAGAAGGCCTTCCTGGGCCGGTTCAACGTCCTGAACCAAGAGACGGTCGGTCCGCAGGTCGGACGCGAGCTGCAGGCCAAGGCCTTCTGGGCCATCGTCGCCTCCTCGCTGGCCATGGGCCTCTACATCTGGCTGCGTTTCGACTTCGTGTTCGGCCTGTCGGCCATGATCTGCATCGTCCACGACGTGCTGATCGCCATGGCCTTCCTGCTGTTCCTGAACCTCGAGTTCACCCTGAACGTCGTCGCGGCCATCCTGACCATCGTCGGCTACTCGATCAACGACACCGTCGTCACCTACGACCGCGTCCGTGAGAACCGCCGCAAGATCAAGACCCCGATGAACCTCGCCGAGCACCTCAACCTGGCGATGAACCAGACCCTGTCGCGCACGATCCTCACCAGCGGCACGGTGTTCCTCGTTCTGCTGGCCATGCTTGCCTTCGGCGGCCCGGTCATCCGCGGCTTCTCCTGGATCCTGACTATCGGCGTCATCAGCGGTACGTATTCGACGCTGTTCATCCTCCCGGCCGTTGCCGTCGCGTGGGACCGCTGGACCTCGAAGCGCCGCCCAACCGCCGCCACCGCCCGCGTCGAAACGCCCGCCATCCCGGCCAACGCCGCCCGGAACCGCCGCGTGGGTTGAGTCATACAAGATACGATCGAGTTCGAAGATGTAACTCTCCGCTGACGCGCACAGTTATTGCTGAGACGAAGGGGCATGAAGAAATTCATGCCCCTTTTTCTTTTCACCGTTCTCGTTCTCTCTCTTCCGGTCGCGGCTGAGGTTCGGTGGGGCGTGCGCGCTGGTGTGACGGACGGCGAGCCGATGATCGGCGGCGAGGTGGTCGTGCCGATCTGGGCCGGCTTCGTGCTGAACCCCAACCTCGAGTTTACGCAGGAGCTGTTCAGCGCGAACGCCGACGTGCACTACGACTTCAGCCTCGGCGCGAACACCGACTTCTGGGCCGGCGCCGGCCTTGCCTTCGTCAACCCCGACGAGGGGGACTACGACGGCGGCCTGAACATCCTCGGCGGCGTCGGCATCGAGCGCGGCAACTGGTACCCGTACGGGCAGGTGAAGTTCACCACGGCGGGGGATATCGAGGACTTTGTGTCGATAGCGGTGGGGGTCAGGTTCTAGGGAGGGCGCGGTTGCAAACGAGCGCAAAGTTCCGGTCAGGGCCTCTCTCAAAGCTTCTGTACGACCTGCCACAATGCCGGTGTGACGTTCTCCACCTGGCTGGTCTTCCTGGTCATGGAGCTGGTGCTCTGCCTCACGCCCGGCCCGGCCGTGCTCTTCGTCTTCGCGCACGGCCTCCGCTACGGCGGACGCCACTCCCTCTGGGCGAACCTCGGCATCCTGAGCGGCAACGCCTTCTACTTCGCCATCTCCGCGACCGGCCTGGGGATGCTCATCTCCGCCTCCCACACCGCCTTCACCGTCGTCAAGCTCGCCGGCGCGGCATACCTGGTCTTCCTCGGCGTGCGGATGCTGTTCGGCAGCGGTGACGCCTTCGGCGGCAGCGGCGACGCGCCGCTCGTCCCCGGCATTGTCGTCGCGCGGCGCGGCTTCGTTCTGCAGGCCGCCAATCCGAAAGCCCTCATCTTCTTTACTGCGCTCCTGCCGCAGTTCGTCACTCCCGGCGAGCCGATCGCGCGCCAGATGCTCATCCTCGGCGTGACCTCGACCGTCGCCGAATTCTTCGTCCTCGCCGCCTACGGCCACTTCGCCGGAAAAGTCGCCGCCTGGAGCCGCAACCCCCGCGTGACCCGCAACCTCAACCGGACGGCGGGCGCGTTCCTGATCGCGTGCGGCGTGAGTCTGGCGCTGACGGACGAGACGTAACGGCCGCCAGGCGCCGGAACGCGAGAACAGCGGTGAGGCCGAGGATCAGGGCGATCGAGCAGTTCATCCAGAACTGCGGGTCGGCCGAAGCGCCGGCAAATCCGCGCGGCGGCACCGGCCCGCGCGGACGTTGAGAGAGCCACCAGATCCAGACGATGCCGATCGCGTCTCCCGTCGCGTGGAGAACGACACCCGGCAGGATCGAGTTGGTCAGGTACGCCATGATTCCGTAGACGATCGACGCCAGGACGATGAAACCCATGCGTGCCGCCGTCATGGAAGGCTGCCAGTCGGTGAGATGCGCGCTGCCGAACACGATGCTGACGACGGCGATCGCCGCCACGACGCCGTGGCGCTTCTCGATCGGACCCTGCATGAACCCCCGGAACGCCGCCTCCTCCACGATCCCGGCAACGACGGATGCCATCAGCAGGATCGAGATCAGTGTGAAAGGCGGCAGTTGCTCGAGGAGCGCCGGGATCGCGAAGTTCAGCGGCGTCAAGCGCCCAACCACCCAGTGCAGCGCATAACTGCTCCCCATCGCCAGATATCCCGCGAGCAATGCCCATCGCCACACACGCGAAGACAACGGATTCGCCCGCAGTCCCTCCCTCCGGGCATCGGCCGTCGATCGAGGCCACCAGCGTCCGCGAAGGTACTGCCAGAAGAACCACAGATAGCCCGCGAGCAACGGCACCGACCACGGCACCGCGGGGTAGAAGGTGATGTTCGCGAAGAGCAGCGGCCCGGTCAGCAACCCTCCGGCAGTGAGGACCAGGCATCCCACGACGACCGCTCGCACCACCACGGGGAGCCGCCGCCAGAATCGAGAAATCAGCGAAGTCCGCACGCCACCCTGGGGACGCCCTTCGATCGCCTCCGGCGCGTCACGCATGAGGGTTAGTCTACGCGCCTGATTCCGGACCGCTTCCCCGCCGGCCACTGACGCCAAGTCCGGGCCGGGATCTACCCACGTTGCGATTGGAAGTATTCGGTCCGGCCCACATGGGACAGCACGCCCATCACGCCACAAACTTATACCCGGCCCCATGCACCGTCACGATCAGCTCCGGGCGCGACGGGTTCTCTTCGAGCTTCTGCCGCAGGGTGGCGATGTGGACGTCGACGGTGCGGGTGGCGAGGGTGGTGGCGTGGCCCCACACTTTTTCCAGCAGTTCTTCGCGAGTGAGAACGGAGCCGCGGTTTTCGGCGAGGTAGCGGAGGAGTTTGAGCTCCATGTTCGAGAGGTCGAGGGCGAGGCTGTGACGGGTGATCTTGCCGCTCCGGAAATCCACCTCGATGGCGCCGAAGGAGAAGGTCTCGAGCACGCCGCCGGTGTAGGTGGGGGCGCGGCGCTGGAGGGCTTCGATGCGGGCGACCAGCTCGAGCGTGGCGAATGGCTTGACGAGGTAGTCGTCGGCGCCGAGGCGGAGACCCTTCACGCGGTCGGTGACGTGGCTGCGGGCGGTGAGGATCAGGATCGGGGTCCGGATGCCGCGCTGGCGGATTTCGCGGCAGACGTCGAACCCGTTCTTTTTCGGCAACTCGACGTCGAGGATGATCAGGTCGAACGAGCGCGTGCCCGCGCTTTCGAGCGCCGAGTCGCCATCGCGCGCTTCCACCACCTCGTAGCCTTCGCTTTCGAGGCGGTCGCGGAGCGCGAAAATCAGGCTCTCGTCGTCCTCCACCAGGAGAATCCGTCCTTTCCACTTAGCCGACATGAGCCCTCACCGGAAGCTGAATGGAGAAGGCAGCTCCCTCCTTGCGGCGCCCGTCGATCTCGATCGAGCCGCCATGGTCCGCAACGATCTCCCTGACGATGGTCAGGCCGAGTCCTGCTCCCCGCACCGCGCCACTGTTGCGGCCGCGGTAGAACGGCTCGAAGAGATGAGCGGCGTCGCTGCTGTCGATCCCCGGCCCGCGGTCTTCCACGGTGATCCGCACGCCGCCGTTGTTGCGCGCGGCGCGGATGCCGACCCACTTGCCGGCCCCTGCATGGCGGATCGCATTCGAGACCAGATTCTGGACGGCGCGCGTAAGCGCGAGCGAGCGTCCGGCGACGGGTGGAAGGTCGGAGTCGACGGCGACTTCGAAGTGGATGTCGCCGTCCGTGAGGAGTCTGCACGAGGCCACGGCGTCGTCGATGACGGTCCGGACGTCAACCGCCTCGCGCACCGGTGATGGCGTCCGCGCGCGCATCCCCGACAGCTCCAGCACCTGGTTGATCAGGTCACTGAGACGGGTCGATTCCTTGACGATGGTGCGGGCGTAGCGGATCAACTTCTCGCGGTCCTGCACCATCCCCTGCTCGAGGTTCTCGCCGACGATGCGGAGCGCGGTCAGCGGCGTATTGAGCTCGTGGCTGATCGCGGCGACGAACTGTGCCTGCTGCAGGCGCATGTGCTCCCCGCGGCGGAGGAGCGCGAGGAGCGTGACCACCGTGGCGCCGAGCACGCCGAGGATCCCGACACTGACGGCGAGATTGCGGCGCTGTGTCGACGCGACAATCGCTTCGAGGCCCCCTTCGCCCTGCCGGATCGACAGGCGAAAGTACGTCCCTTCGCGGGGCGGACGGTGTTTTCCCTTTTCCCGCCGTTGCTGAGCCGGCGGACCATAAAGCCAGGGAGGGCCCGGACGGCCGCCTTGTTCCATCCGCCGAGGGCCGCCGAGGCCGGAGATCGGGATGAGTTCGCGCGTCACGTCCGCGGCAGTGCGCCCGTCCGGCCACGCCGCGGACGACTGATAGAACACCTCTTTGCCGGCGACCAGGGCGACGTCGTACTCCTCTCCTTTGTTGCCGGCGAAGTCGCGTGCGACCAGCGACGGAAGGATGGTCCGGGCGAGGACGGTGCGGTCGAACTGCAGCGCGATGACGCGCTGCGGTTTCCGCAGCATGGGCGACATCTCCCCGCGGGCGGGCAACTGCACGATGAACAGGCCGGGGATCGAGGCGAACATCGGATTGGGCCACGGAGGGTTCGGACCGCGCGCCGCGAGCTCGTCGAGCGGTTTCCGCATCACCGCCAGCAACGGCGGCCAGTCGCGCGGCACGATCTCGTAGGTCTGGAGGTCGAGCTGCTGCAGCGACCAGGTGTCGTCCGGATTGCGCTGGGCCACGTAGACGCCCGAGACGAGCGCGGGATACGGGGCGTTCTGCAACCAGGCCTCGTACAGCGGCGCGACCTCGGCGTCTTCCGGTGCGAGGAAGCTCTGGAAGGCGCGGCGGATCTCACCCGACAGCGCCTCGTCCAGCCGCTCCGCGGCGCGCGAGAGATTCTCGCGGATATGCCCCCGCTCCGCGTTCGCGACCCGCTGCAGCCACCGGTACTGCAGCGTCGCCAGCACGCCCAGCCCCGCCGCGAGCAGCAGGAGCTGCACGGCCAGGAGCCGGTTCACGCCGCGAAAGAGCCGCATGCGCCGAGTGTAATTGCTGAGGCGGAAGAGGGTGGGGCGAAGGGCTTTACAAATCTTGCAACCGGTCGCGCACAAGGGGACGACGGGAGGCCTCCGGCGGGCGGGCCCGGCCCGCAGCGTTTGTTGCCATAGGCTGAACGCACGCTTCGGACCGAACACGGTTCGGGCGAAAACGAACGCCGCGGGCCGGGACCGCCCGCCGGAGGCCTTCGGTCGTCCCCCATTGTTGCAACAGCGTGATAGCGGCCGGGCGCGGCGGGGTGTATCACCGTCGCATGCGCAAAACAGTCGTTGCCGTGGTGGTTTTTCTGGCCGTTTCCTCTGCGAACGCCCAGACCTGGCACTTCTGGACACTCGCCGGCACCACGAACGGCGGCGGCGCGCAGGATGGTCCGGCGGCGGAGGCGCGTTTCGCTACGCCGACCAGCGTTGTGGTCTGCGGGGACGCGACCTTCATCGCCGACTCCGGCAACCACGCCATCCGCCACCTCTCGCGCGACGGCCAGGTGACGACGTGGGCGGGGGCGCTCGAAAAGCCCGGCACGCAGGACGGGTCGCGGCTCACTGCACGATTCCGCAATCCGTCCGGCATTGCCGCCGACGCCCAGTGCAACCTCTATATTGCCGATCGGGGCAACCACACCATCCGGAGAATCTCCGCCGCGGGTGACGTCACGACGATCGCCGGGCGCGCCGAAACCTCTGGAGTTGCCGACGGCACCGGCGCCGACGCGCGTTTCAACGAACCGCAGGACGTCGCCGTCGACAGCGACGGCTCGATGTGGGTCGCCGATGCCGGCAACAAGCGGGTGCGCCGCATCGCCGCCAACCGCCGCGTCACCACCATCGACCGCCCCTTCGGCACCCTCTACGGCGTCGCCGTCGACGCGACCGGAGCCGCCTTCGCGTCGGACGTCAGCAACAACATCGTCATCCGGATCTCCCGCGACGGCGGAATCAGCCAGGCCGCTTCCGGGTCGAGCTTCTTCCCCGCCGACGTCGCCTTCGACGCCGCAGGTCTGCTCTACGTCGCAAACTTCAGCGATCAGCTCATCCAACGCCGCGAGGCGAGCGGTGTCCTCACCACCGTCGCCGGGTCGAGGGCGAAGAGCGGCTGGAAGGACGGCCAGGGCAGTGCGGTGTTGTTCGAGCAGCCGCGCGGGATCGCCTTCGATGCGGCGGACGGCAGCTTCGTGATCGTCGAGCAGTTCAGCAACGCCATCCGGCGCGTCACCGCGGATGGAGTCGTGACGACGATCGCAGGCACGCCGGCCGCCCCTTCGGCGCATGTCGACGCGGTCGGCACCGCCGCCCGTTTCGTCCAGCCCGGCGACCTCGACGTCGACGCGAACGGAGTCGCGTACGTCACCGATGGCACGACCATCCGCCGGATCGGGCGCGACGGGGCAACCACCACGCTGGCCGGCACTCCCGGCGCCTCATTGCACCGCGACGGCGATCGCGCCGAAGCCCGCTTCAGGGGCGCCGGCGGGATCGCGGTCGAGCCCACCGGCTCGCTCGTCGTGGTGGACGGCAACACGATCCGCCGCGTGACGCAGAGCGGCGAGGTGACGACCGTCGCCGGCTCGCCGATCGAAAGCGGCTTTCGCGACGGCATCGGCACCGACGCCCGTTTCAACTACATCGTTTCGATCGCGGTCGCGCCCGACGGCACGATCTACGTCGCCGACGCAATCAACCGAGCCATCCGGAAGATCGCCGGCAACACCGTCACCACGCTCGCCAGGGACGACACGGACTTTTTCCCGCCCATGGGCGGCATCGACACCGACGGCGACGGGAACGTCTATCTCTGGAACGAGAACATCCCTTCGGTCTTCCGCATCACTCCCGCCGGCGCCGTGACCAAACTCGCCACCGACAACCGTCTCTACACTGCCGTGAACGGGCTCGCTGTCGCTCCCGACGGTACGGTCTACCTCGGCGGGTATCGCTTCCACACGATCTACCGCCTCGTTCCCGGCAGCTCGACCATCGAGCGTTTCGCCGGCGATGACGTTGCCGCCGGGAATCAGAACGGGACGGAGTCGCAGGTGCGCTTCCGCATTCCTTCCCGCCTCGACGTTGCCCCCGACGGCCGCCTGTTTGTCCGCGACGGCAACCGCTCCATCCGCGTCGCCAGCAACCGCGGCGCTCCGCCGGCCATCGCTTCGTTCACCGTCACGCCGTCCGCGATCACTCCCGGCGGTACCGCCACGCTCACATGGTCCACCTCCGGCGGTACGGCCCGCCTCGAGCCGGGAAGCGTCTTCGTGACGGGCAGTGGGTCTCGGACGGTGACGCCAACCGCCACAACGACGTACTCGCTGATCGTCAGCAACGAAGCCGGGGAGGTCCGCATCGACGCCACGGTCTACATCGCCGGCCCGCGCCGCCGCGCAGTCGGCCGGAACTGACACCTCGGGGTACACTGGCACAACTGCCCACAACTGCATTTAGGAGGCTGTGATGACGCCCTTGACCGCGCTCTGGCTCCCGATCCTCCTCTCGGCCGTTTTTGTTTTCATCGCCAGCTCGATCATTCACATGCTGCCGCTCTGGCATAAGAGCGACTATCCGGCCCTGCCGAACCAGGACCAGGCGGCGGATGCGATCCGGCCGCTGGCAATCCCGCCGGGCGAGTTCATGATCCCGCGCGCGGCGACGATGGCGGACATGAAGACGCCGGAGTTCACAGAGCGGATGGTCCGCGGTCCGGTGATGATCCTCACGGTCCTGCCGAATGGCCGGGCCGGGATGGGAAAGCCGCTCGTGCTCTGGTTCGTCTATTCGCTGCTGGTGTCCTATTTCGCGGCCTATATCGCCGGCCGCGCGCTGGCCCCCGGCACGGATTACCTGGAGGTGTTCCGTTTCGCCGGGGCGACGGCGTTCATCGGCTATGCGGTAGCGCTCTGGCAGATGTCGATCTGGTTTCACCGCCCATGGAGCTCGTCGATCAAGGCGACGTTCGACGGTCTGATCTACGCCTGTCTCACCGCCGGCGTGTTCGGCTGGCTCTGGCCGCACGCCTGATTCTGCGGAAAGGGAGACGACGGGAGGCCTCCGGCGGGCGGGCCCGGCCCGCGGCGTTTGTTGCCCAAGGCTGAACGCACGCCTCCGCGCTGAACGCGGTTCACGCGAAAACAAACGCCGCGGGCCGGGCCCGCCCGCCGGAGGCCCCTCGTCGTCTCCCTTTTGGCAGAATCGCGCGACCTCAGGCCGCCGCAGGCTGGGCGTCCGAGGCCAGGCGGCGCTCCAGCCGCTTCGCCATCCGGAACCAGGCCCGATCGCGGCGCTTCTGATAGGCGGGCATTGTCACCCGGCGCAGCAGGACCGACTCCACCAGCTCCCGCGCCAGCGCCTGCCGGCCGTTCGAGGCGTAGAACTCCGCCGCCGTCACCAGCGACTCCGACGCCGTACTGCTCTCCACCAGCCGGTCGAACGTCGTCATCGCCTCCTCATTTCTCCCCGCGCGCGCCAGCGATCGGGCCAGCAGACAGCGCGCGCGTGAATAGGCGTACTTCGGCTCCTTGCCGACGACATACCCGAAATCCGCGATCGCCGCCGCGTCGTCCCCCATCTCGAACGCCGCGAGGCCGCGCTGGTAAAACGGCTCCAGAAGGTCCGTGCGCGACTTCAGGGCATGGTCGAACGCCTCGCGCGCCTCGCTCCACCGCCTCTGCTGCATCAGCAGCTCACCCAGCTCCTCGTAATTCCCGGCCGACGGATTGTCGCGGACCATCGCCCGCAGCGCCGCGATCCGTTTCCGGCGGGCCACGCCGGTGAACGAACGCTTCACGTTGTGCCAGTCGGGGAGGAACTCGACCAGAAAGTACGCCAGCGCGCCGAGGAGACCGCCGATGATGATGATCCAGATCCAGAAACGGTCGCGCCCCTGCCTCACACAGTGCACGATCGCGATCAACTGAAAGATGAAGCCGTAGCCGAAGATGTACGGCAGCAGCGAAAAACCGCCGCTCTCCTCCTCCTCCGGCGGAGCAGCGCCTTCCTGCGCCGCCGCAAACCCGGCGACGAGCACCAGAACGAGGCAGACCAGCAGCCGCCGGAAGAGACGAGATCGTCGGTCCAAGAGCGCAATCCTTGAGAGGAAGTGCGCGAAATGATAGCAAAGTCGGTGAATTGCACGGGTGGGCCTGATTGGAGTGCTGGAACCCGTCACCCCTAGGTTGTAAGACTAGGCATGTCACATTGGAAACCAGCGCAGATCCGCTCATGCCTCTGCTGCCGTAGGCAGCAAAAGAACTGTAGGCCCGGCCTTTAGGCCGGGTAAAGCGTGGATGGATCGGTAAGCCCGCGTAGCGGGCGACAGAAAAGAAATGTGCGGCCGGTCTTTTCTGTCGCCCGCTACGCGGGCTCACCTTCGTGGGGTCGGACGATACCCGCCCTGAAGGGCGGGCCTACAGATCTTTTGCTGCCTACGGCAGCAGAGAGACCGTTGGCAATCCGGACTAGCCGGCCCTTCGCGCCAGCTTCACCTCTAATACCTGCCGCCGTTCCAGCAACCGTGCGAATTGCTTCCGTGCATGCATGAGCAGGCCGATGGCGACGGCGAGCATGAGCAGGCCGAAGGTGGCGGCAGAGAAGCCGACCCGGCTCGACGGACCCCACACGCCGAGGATGGCGAAGCCGGCGGCAAAGAGGGCGCTGAAGGTGACGGCCATGCGGGCGGCGATGATGCGGTGGCCGGCGAGGAGGACGCGGCGGCGGGTCAGGACCCAGACAGCGTAGGCGACCCAGGAGAGACCGATCGTGACCATCAGCGCGAAGGCGATCTGGGTTCGCGCCGGCAGCGACGGCTCGGTCAACCAGAGCGTGCCGATGACGCCGGTCATGCCGAGGGAGACGAGCAGCAGAAACGTGTGGCCGAGGCGGGAGGGGAGCGACAGCTCACCGGCGATCAGGCGTTGAATCTCGGTGGCGGAGACCTTCGGGGTATCGGGATTGGAGATAGGGTTCATCGTTTCGTTCCTTTCGTGGTCAGTTGTTCGCGCAGCAGATGCCGCGCACGGAAGAGGCGGGATTTGACGGTGCCGGCCGGGATGGCCAGAACGTCGGCGATTTCGTTGAGCGTCAGCTCCTGCAGGTAGAAGAGCACCAGCACTTCCCGTTCGATCACCGGCAGCCGGGCCAGTTCTTCATGGAGATTGCTGATCTCCAGTTCCAGGTCGCGGCTGTCCTGCGGCTCGGGGATCGTGGAAAGGTCGATCGATTCGACAACCGGCGCGGCGTATGCGGAGCGGAGGCGATCCATCATCACGCGGCGCGCGATCCCGAACATCCAGGGGCGGAAACGGCCCGGCTCGCGGAGCCGGACGATGCCGCGCAGGATGCGAAGCCAGACCTCCTGCACCGTCTCCGCCGCCGCGTCGTCGTTGCCGGTCACCCGTCGCGCGTACTTCCAGAGCGGCGTATGCCACCGCCCGATCAGCTCGTCGAACGCGCTCGCCTCTCCGATCTGGCAGCGGGTCACCAGCAGCTCGTCTTCGAGCGCCTCGCGTCCGCGAGCTTCGAAACCGTTCCTGTCGCTTTCGGGTTGCATGTCTCTGGAGTCGGGCGAGGCCGTGAAAGGTTCACGCAGATCGTAGCCTTACGGCGGGACGCGGCCCGGCGACGTCACGTCGGCGAACGGCGTCCCGCCGTAAGGTGGCACCACAGACTCCCTTCGTGTATGCTGCAGCAACATTTTCTCGACGGCAGCCGCACTGATAGTGGAGAACCTCATGCGCCAAACGCAAATCTCGATCGTTCGCCTCATCCCGGTCCTCCTCGCAGCCATGACAGCCTTCGCAGGCGAGGTCCCGATCTCCTCCCTGGCCGAGGGGGCGGCTGTCCGTTCGCAGTACGTCGAAGCGGGCGCCTCGGATGGGACCGACTACCTGTTCGTCTGGGTGGACGAACGGACCGGCGGCGCCGAACGGCGCGCGACGCGCGTCACCCGTGACGGCGTGGTGCTCGATCGGGAGGGCATTCGCCTGCCGTTCGTCGGCTACCGGAACAGCGTGGTCTGGACCGGCTCGTCGTATCTGATCGTCTGGGGAGAAACCTATCCGTCGACGATCCGCGGGTTGCGAATCGATCGCGACGGAAAGATCATCGACGGCCCGCGCACCCTGAAAGCGGACGCATATCCGATGTCGGTGCTCGCCAACGGCTCCCAGGTGGTGATCGCCTATCACGGGCACCAGGAGCCGTACGGCCCGTTCGACAAACGGGCCTTGTTTCTCGACGACGGCGCGGAGATCGTGGCCGACGTGCAGCTCGACACGGACGCGGTGGGCGGAACGACGAACATCGCCTGGAACGGCAGCCATTTCGCGGCCGTGTGGGTCGATGACCCCGAGCCCCACGAGCCGGGCTATGCGGTCGAGGCCATTCGCTTCGACGTTACCGGAGCTCTCGATCCGGCGCCGCGCCAGTTGCTCGCCGGCGTTTCTTCCTCGTACGTGGCGACGCCTTCGCTCGCGTCGGACGGCACCGGTTTCGTGATGATCACACGCGCTGCGGACGACCGCCAGGCGGCGTACCGGCTCAGCAGCGACCTCGCGACGATGGGCCTGGCCCAGCTCCTCCCGGCGTTGAACTACGAGCTGTTGCCCCAACTGAACATCTCCAGTCCCGTTCTCTGGAACGGCTCCCATTACCTGATCCTCGGCCATGACGGGCAGGCGATCACCGCCGTCCGCCTGAACCGCGAAGGACGGCCGGTCGGTACCGACGTCGTCGAGAACACGACCGGAGCGGGCACGCTCGCGAATCCGGTGGCTGCGATGAACGGGCACGACCTGCTCGTCGCCTGGACCGGACGCTTCTCCGCCGATCCCGAGATCGGCTCCGACGTTTTCGGCACCGTCGTCTCCGCATCCACCCTCGACCCGCGCTCCCGCACGCTCCTCTCCGTCGGCGCGCAGCAGCAGCGCCGTCCGCTGGTCGCCTCCGGCGGCACGAACCTCCTGGCGGTGTGGCAGGAAGGGGTGGCGCTGTATGGACGCCGGCTGGCGCTCGACGGCTCGCCGCTCGATGAGGTGCCGTTGCGTCTGGCCGAGCGCGGGACGCCGTCCGCGGTCGTCTTCAACGGCAGCGACTACATCGTGGTGTGGCCGCAGACGGTGTCGTACTCGGTAAAGGCGCTGAAGACCGTGCGCGTGCCGCGCGACGGTCCGCTCCGCGCGGACGGCGGAACGACCCTCGCGGACGCAGTGCCGGTTGCCGCGGCGAGCGACGGCGTGGCGACGCTGCTGCTCTGGACGAAGGAAAACGTACTGTACGCCGGCAGGATCAACGGCGACGGCTCGCTCTCCGGGGAAGTGGCCCTCACCAATCCGGAGGCGGAAGCGGGCATCGGCGCAGCGGCCATCTCCGCGGGCAACGGCGAGTTCCTCGTTGCCTGGGAGGAGAATCGCCTCCACGACATGATCGCCTGCCCGCCGATCCTCACGTCGACGATTCGCGGCACGCGCGTCTCGCCCGACCTGGTGACGCTCGACGCGAGCGGTTTTGACATCGCCGTGGCCGGACATGACGAACGGTCGCCCGCGGTGACGTGGAACGGCCACGACTGGCTCGTCGTCTGGAGCGCGTACACCGGCGATCCGTCGTACACCATGGAGCTTCGCGGACGCCACGTCTCGCGCGCCGGGGTCGCGGAAGGGGCCGTGGAAGGGGTCTTCATCACGACCGAAGCACACCTGCCGGCAGTGACCTGGGACGGCAGCCACTACTTTCTCACGTGGCACGAGACGTACGCCACGAAGGCCCGGGCCGGTTATCTCACCGCCCTCGGACGCCCGGTCGCCAGCGAGACGAGGCTCGAAAACGTGATCCTCGACTGGAGTCCGCTCGCCGCCGTTCCGATCCGCCCCGGCCTCGCCGCCGCGGCCTACTCGCGAACGACCTCCGAAGCGCTCTACGGCGACGTCTCCCGCGCCTTCCTCAACTTCCTAAACCTCACCCCGCGGCGCAGGGCGGTGCGGTAAAGGTTGTCGGTTGTCAGTTGTCGGCTATCTGCCATTCCGTGCCTGGACAGCACTCGAGGCGAGCGCTCCGCAGGTTAGAAGCGCCGGTCCCATGGAGCGCCGGTCTTCGACCGGCCGGTCCGCTGGCTTTCAGCCGGCCCTGTGGGTGGGACGGGGCGCTCCGCGAGACTGCAGACCGAAGGTCGGCGGACCGGCCGGTCGAAGACCGGCGCTCCACAAGAGACCGGCAATCATAAATCCCGGGGTGTCGATCAGCTGCACTGAGAATAGCCTCCGCGGCCCCTCCTGTTCCCTGACCGTGCCCCGGTTCCTCGTTTCCCTGGTTCTCCTCGTCCTCTCCGTCCCCATGGTCGCTGCGCCGAAGCGGCGAGCCGTGCAGCAGCCGGCCGCGTTGACGCCCGAGGCGATCATCGCCGCCGCGTCGAAGGCCGCCGATCGCGTGACCCTCTCGTTCCACCCGCGGCTCCATTGGGAGAACGCCGTCTACTTCGACGGACTGGTCCTGCTGGGAGAGCAGATGGAGCTCCGGTCGCCCGGCTCCGGCGGCCGCTTCATCGAGCGCGCCGTGTCGGTGATCCTCGGCAGCGACGATCCGATCGACACCGTCCACTGGGGCGACGGGACGGCGTTCGCGCAGGCATCGATGGACCTCTATCGCGTCCTCCCTCCGAACGATCCGCGCCGCGACGCGATCCTGGCGACTCTGTCCGGTCCGATGCGGTTCGCCGAGCACGCCGTCCGCGTGACCCCGGCGGCCGGCGCGGCGCGCGATCCGTGGTGGATCGCCGGAGGCTACGGCGCGCGGTTCTGGCAGGACGACCTCTACATGGTCGTCCCCTGGCTCGCGTTGTATGGCTCGGCGCAGGACGGCCTGCCCGGCAACGAGCTGGCGAGGAATCTCACGTACGAGTGGATCGAAGCGTACGTCCACGAACATCGCCCCGCTTCGGCCGATCCGCGCGAGGCCGCCGTGCCGTCGTCCGCCTCACGCCGCGGCACGCTGCTCTGGGACGAGACTCACAGCCTCTTTCAGCACGCCCCCGAGTCGATCGGCACGACGGAGCACTTCTGGGCCCGCGGCAACGGCTGGGCGCTCGTCGCCCTGGCCCGCGCCGCCGAGTCTCTCGACGCGCCGTATACCGGCGGACGGTACGACCAGGTCGTCGGACGCGAGGAGCTCCGCGAGCTGCTGCGCAAATCCGCCGCTTCCCTCATCGCGCGCCGCACCCCCGACGGCGGCTGGGGCTCCTTTCTCTCCAACCCCGATGCCTGCCCGGTCGCCGAAACCTCGGGGACGGCCCTCCTCACCTTCTTCCTCGCCCGCGGCGTGAACGAAGGATGGCTCGACCGCGACGTCTACGCTCCCGTGGTCACCCGCGCTCTCGCCCTGCTGCTGCGCAGGATCGACGGCGAAGGAGTCGTCAGCGGCATCCAGCCCCCCGACGTCGGCCCCGGCTGCGGCAAGATCGCCTCGAGCCACGCGACGATCAACGTGAACTACGGACCGGGCGCAATCCTGCTCGCCGCCGCCGAGGTGCTGAAGTTCCCGCAAGAAGACCTGCTGACGAGCTCCCGGCTGCCGTAGAACAGGCCTCGCGCGACAAGATCGATGTCACGCGTGGTCTCATTCTTGTGGCGCGGCCCTGAATTTCAGAGCCGGGGAGCAGGAAACATGTCGCGCGCGACAAGATCGACGTCACGCGTCGTCTCATCCTTGTGGCGCGGCTCTGAATTTCAGAGCCGGGGAGCAACAAACATGTCGCGCGCGACAAGAATGTTGTCTCGCGCGGCAGGATTGTTGTCCCGCGACAGCTCATTCTTGTGGCGCGGCTCTGAATCTCAGAGCCGGGGAGCAGGAAACATGTCGCGCGCGACAAGATCGACGTCACGCGTCGTCTCATCCTTGTGGCGCAGCTCTGAATTTCAGAGCCGCGCAGCAAGAAAGACGTCGCGCGCCACAAGTTTGTTGCCTCGCGCGACAAGATTGTTGTCCCGCGACATCTCATTCTTGTGGCGCGGCTCTGAATTTCAGAGCCGGAAAGCAGGAAACATGTCGCGCGTGACAAGTTTGATGTGCCGCGACGTCTCGTTCTGATGACGCGGCTCTGAATTTCAGAGCCGCGCAGCAAGAAAGATGTCGCGCGCCAGAAGTTTGATGCCTCGCGACACAAGATTGTTGTCGCGCGGCATCTCATTCTTGTGACGCGGCTCTGAAACTCAGAGCCGCGAAGCAGGAAACATGTCGCGCGCGACAAGATCGACGTCACGCGCCATCTCATTCTGACGAGGCGGCCCTGAAACTGCCCGCCGGAATGACAGTTGCTCCTCCCGGCGCGGAGGAACGATCATGCGACCGACGATCCTGACCCTGCTCGTGGCATTGACGCTCGGGTGCAGCACCACTCCCGCATCGACCGGAGAGCTTCGGGACCGCGACTGGTCGCTCGTCTGGGTAGAAGGGTTCGACTCCCTCCCGAGCGGCGCAGCCACTCCCACGATCCGCTTCGGCTCTGATGGACGTCTCGGCGGCAACACCGGCTGCAACAGCGCCGGAGCCAACTACACCGCTGAAGGCAATCGCCTGACCATCGAGGCCCTGATCTCCACCAAACGGGCCTGCCTCGACCCCCAGGGCAACGCGCTCGAACGGGCGTACATCCAGGCAGTGGAAGCAACGCGCAGCTACCGGATCGCGGACGGTCAGCTTGAACTGCTCGACGCAGGAGATCAGGTCGTCGCGCGATTCACCTTGTCATCCTGAGCCCCAGGAAGAACCCCACGAAGCGAGAGCACGGCGGCGAAGGACCTGGGCGGGAGGGGGAGCGAATGCACGCTCTTCCAACCCCCACCCCCAGGTCCTTCGCCGCCATGGTTTTGGCACCTGGGATCATTTCTGCGGGCTCAGGATGACAAGCACCATCACAACTCTGTCAGAAAAGTTTCATCGAACCGGAAGGACTCCACCGCCGCCAAAGTGCATCCTTCGAGGCACAAGAACATGTCGTGAGCGCGCCGCCGGCAATTCGGCCTGGCGCGCGCTCTACAACGGAGACCGTGCCCGGGCGGATCGAACGGGCACGCGGCATCTCTCATCCGGAGACAACGATGAAACGAGGCCTCGTGAGTCAGTCCATCTGTGTGCAGATCGCCGTGATGTCGTTCATCGCCCTTTCGGCAGGCGCGGCTCACGCCGGCGCCGTGCAGGTCCGGCTGAACGAGCGTCACCTCGCTGCGGGAACGCGCACGGTCGTCGTCAACGTCTACACGGCGGCCGAGGGAGGAGCACCGGTCGCGAGCGAGACGCAGTCCGTGCGTGTCGACGAGCGCGGTTCGTTCACTCTGGGAGTTCCCGCCTCGGCAGAGAGCTGGGTGAGCGTGCGAGTCCCACCCGGCAACGAGAGCCGCAGGGTTCGCCTGGAGGCGGCACCCGGACGGCGCGTCACCGTCAACGTGATCACGGATGCCGCGATCACGGCCAATGGACTCATCGAATCGATCGCACAGGGATTCCGCTTCCCCGACGGAACGATCCAGACCTCGGCCGCCACCGTGAGCGGCGGCGTGCCGAGCGTCAACGGCATCGCCGGCGCGGTCACGATCGCCGGTGCAGGAACGACGTCCGTGCAGACCGCGGGAAGCACGATCACCGTCACCGGGCCGGCCTTCGGCGCCCCGGTCGGCGTCGGCGCGTCGAGCTCCGCCGGCGTGGCCACGACGATCGCTCGCGCTGATCACGTACACGCCCACGGCGACCAGGCCGGCGGCAGCCTCCACGCGACCGCGACCGTGGGAAGCGCCGGGTTCCTCTCTGCGACCGATAAAGAGAAGCTCGACGACACAGTCGTCTACGTACGCACGGTCGTGGTCAGCCCGATTCCCGGCGATCCGGCCGGCAGCGGCACGCTGCTCCTCAACGCCTTGAACGGCATCTCCGGCAACAGCGCCACCAATCCCTATCTGCTCAAAATCGAGCCCGGCATCTACGACATCGGGGCAACCGCGCTGGCGATGAAGACCTACGTCGACATCGAAGGATCGGGTGAGAACGCCACGTTCATCGTGGCGTCCCGCGGCAATTCGTCCCTCACCTCCGTGGCGGCGGCCGTCATCAGCGCGGCGAACGCCGAGCTTCGGCAGTTGACCGTGACGAATACGGCTCCGGGCTCGCTGAACGGGGTCGGAGTCTTCGTCAGCACCCTCGGGATGCGCATCACGCACGTCACGATCAACTCCACCGGCGCCTCCCAAAGCTCGGTCGGCCTGTTCGCCACGTCGAGCGCCACCCTCACGGTCTCCCGGGCCACGATTCTGGCAACCGGAACGGGCGGGACTTCCGCTGCGTCCGGCATTCAGTTGTCCACCGGTGCGAAGCTCACGCTTCGCGACAGCAACATCACCGGAAAGGGCGTCGGAGGAACCGGCACGAACAACGGAGTCAACGTCTCTTCCCAGACCGCCGCGGCCACGATCGACAGTTGTACGGTCATCGCCACCGGTACCGGCGGCCAGAACAACGGAGTGAACGTCGCCCCGGGCACCGCCACGATCACCAACTCGACCATCCAGGCAGACACGAACGGCTCGCGTTCCGCCGTCTCGACGAGCGCCCAGGCCACCGCGGTCGCCAACGTGTTTCACTCGCGTCTTCTGGCACTCTCGACCGGCTCCACCTCAGCGGAAGTCTCCCTGTCGAAGGGGGCCAATTCCACGCTGCGCGTGGCGACGTCGCAGATCGACAGCGCGTCGACCGGCACACCCAAGTGCGTCCACGTCTACAACGCCAATATGGACAACCTGAACAACGTCTGCCCGGCTCCGGCCTTGTGATCGCAGTGACCGCCGGCGAGCCGCTACGGCCGACGGCGTTGTTTCCAGCCTGAGCGCATCCTTCGCGCGAGAAGCATGCGTTCAGTCTCGGCAACCAACGCTGCCGGCCGTGCCGGCCCGCTGGTCACTGCACCGGTTGAGGAATTGTCGTCGGCGTCGCCGCCATTCGGTCCGCTCACGCCGCTCTGCTGCCGTAGGCAGCAAGAGAACTGTAGGCCCGGCCTTCAGGCCGGGTGCAGCCGGGACACACCAGAGCCAGCCCGCGTAGCGGGCGACAGAAAAGCCCCCTCGCCCGTTCTCGTCTGTCGCCCGCTACGCGGGCTCAAACAGCATCCGCGCTATACCCGGCCTAAAGGCCGGGCCTACAGTTCTCTTGCTGCCTTCGGCAGCAGAGACAGGGTTCAGAATGCAGAGCGCCGGCCGAAGCCGGCGCTCCAATTTGTCACGGCGCGAGACGCCGCTTTGTCACCACCAATTGGTGAGCCAGCGCACTCCCTGAATGATGGCCGATCCCACCGAGGCCCGGGCACCGTTCGCCAGTGCACCGCCGGCCACTCCCGCCGGGCCGCCGAGAAGGCCGACCACCGCTCCGACGGCGGCCCCGCCGACGTCGGCACCGAGAACGGCCTTGACGCTGAACGTACGCTCCGCACGCACGGCGAAGCGGCCACGGCGTGCCGCCGGCTGTTCGCCTGTCAACGCGTAGACCCAACGCTCCAGGTTCGCGTTCCAGTAGTAGGCGGAGTGAATCGCGATGGAAACCGGAACGCCCGTCGCAAACACCTCTTTCTCATCGGGGAGGCTCAGCGCCCTTTCCTTCAACACTTCCAGCGACTCGAAAAAGGCCGCGTCCTCGCCGGCTTCATATCCTTCTACGAGAGTCTTCAGGTCGCCGAGGATGGCCGCCGCCTCGGGGGAGTACCGTTCCGGCTGATAGCGAACCCCGCTCTTGCCCGGAACCATGCAGAAGTCGTAGCTGATATGCGAGTCGTCGATTCCTCGCCGGGCGAAGAATGCCTTCGACTTCGCCTCCAGGATCGCCGGGAGCCCCTCGATGTCGCGCAGATCGACACCCTCCGCCACCAGCTCGGTCAGCACTTCTTCCTGAAACTCGTTGTGCACCTGCCCGGCATACTCGAGCGCCTCCGCATACGTGAGACCCTCCATGCCATACGCGGCATACTCATTGCCGCAAGTCCGTTCCCCACCTTCCTGTGCAATCGCGGCGCTCGTGAACGGGACGAGTGCAAAGGCCGTGATCATCAAAATTCGTGCGATCTGACGCATACATTTCTCCTGATTCATCGATTCACATCCCGAAAGCGGCAGGTTGCTAGAGCCAGCCGAACGCACAGGCGATCCCCTGGCCGATGAGATTGCCCGCCGATCCCGCTCCCGCACCGAGCAGCCCTCCGGCGAAGATCCCCACCGGACCTGCGAACACGCCGAGCGAGCCGACCGCGTACGCGCCGCCCGCGTCGGAGATTCCGGCCGAGAGGAAGTTGACTTTGCACTTCTTGTTCGTCTGGATCATCCGGGGACGGCGGACTGCCGCCGGCTCGGCCTGCGCGGTGAACGCATCGAGCCAGCGCTCTCCGTTGGCTTGCCAATACCGGAAGGAGTGGATGGCGATCGTCGCCGGGATGCCGGCCGTGAAAACGTCCTTCTCGTCCGGGAGCTGCAGAGCCGCTGCTTTCAATTTCTCGAGCGATGCAAAGAAGCCTTCGTCGTCGAGACCGTCGTAGGAAAGGATGAGCCGTTCGAGCTCGGTGAGGATTGCGGTGGCTTCCGCCGACTGGCGTCCCGCGACGATGCCGAGGGTCTTCTTGCAGGGGCTGAAGCAGAACTGGTAGTGGTGGCCCGAGACGTCGATCCGGCGCGCGGTAAAAAATTCTCCGGTGTTCCGCTCCATGATCTCCTCGATCTTCTCGACATCCCGGAGATCGACGCGCTCCTCGAGCAGCTTCCCGAGCAGCTCTTCCTGATACTCGTCATGAAGCCGGCCGGCGTAGTCGAGTGCCTCGGCGTACGTGAGCCCTTCGATTCCGGCCGATGCGTACTCGTTTCCGCACGTACGCTGGGATGGATCCTCCTGGGCGTAGAGCACGGATGCCGAGATCATGAAAGCGACCGCGATGGTGCGCATACTGCGAACGATGGTGAACACAACTCCCCCTTAACCTTGCGCGGGGCGCAAGACCTTTTTGATTGGTAGGCCGCCGGTGAGCGCGCGCACTTTCCGTGGCCTTCGGGCGTTGGCGGTAGGCAAAAACCATGACAAGTGGAAACTATCCGGAGTTGTGGCCCGTCAGAATTTCCTGATTGCCGGCTCACCGCCTTCGCCATCCCGGCGGATGTGGGGCGATCCGGCCCGTCGCGCAGCCATTACCCGGCAGGTAATTACATCGAGCCGTCGCGGAGCACGACCACTGACGCGCCGGCGGTTTACTCCTGCCCGCGGAGCTCCATCGTCATCTCGAGCATCGTGTCGCGGAACCCGAGGCGGCGGAAGAGGCGCTGGGCGGCCGCGTTCGGAGCGGCGGTCCAGAGGATCACCCGCGGCGCGTCGCGCTCGCGCAGCCATTCGAACGCGGCCTGCATCAGTTGCACCGCGATGCCCGAGCCGCGCGCATCCTGGCGCACGGCGACGTCGTGGATGAACCCGGCCGGACCGCGAAGCTCTTTCCACGACAGCGGCTCGAGTGCGGCGTAGACGTAGCCGGCGATACCCTCCGCTTCCTCCGCCACGAAGACGCGATCGTCCGGCGAATCGATGACGCTGCCGAGGAACCGGGCGTAGCCCTCTTCCGCGGAGTGGCCGGGGGGCAGAAAACGCTGCGGATCGAAGTCGTAATGCGTTCGCATCAGCATCGCCCCGAGCCGCCCGAGGCTCTCCAGATCACGCCGCTCCGCCTGCCGGATCGTCACTGCCATCGGATGGATCATAAGGGCGGGAAGCCCTTCGCCGTATCATCCGTCGATGAGCAGCGACCCGGTCTACATCCACGGAACGTCTCCCGAAGGGCAGCGGCGCCTGTCGCTGATGAACGACGTCCTCCTCAATCCTCCGTCGCTGCGGGAGATGGCGCTCGCCGGCGACGAGAGCATCATCGATTTCGGCTCCGGCCTCGGCCAGTTCACGCGTGCCATGGCCCGCGCCGTGCCGCACGGACGAGTGCTCGGACTGGAACGCGACCCGGAGCAGATCGCCGGAGCCCGCCGCCTGGCGCAAGAAGAAGCCGGTACCCCGAACGTCGACTTCCGCCAGGCAGACGCGCTCGACCCACAACTGAGCAGCGGCGAGTGGGGCACCTTCGACGTCGCCCACTCCCGCTTCGTCCTCGAACACGTCCCCGATCCCCTGCGCGTCGTTCAGAACATGGTCCGCGCCGTCCGCCCCGGCGGCCGCATCGTCCTCGCCGACGACGACCACGAAATCATGCGTCTCTCCCCCGAGCCGCCGGGCTTCCACGACTTCTGGCGCGCCTACATCCGCAGCTACGAGTACAACCGGACAGACCCGATCGTCGGCCGCCGCCTCGTCGCCCTGCTCCACGAAGCCGGTGCCACCCCTCGCCGCAACACCTTCATCTTCTTCGGCGGCTGCGTGGGCATGCCTTACTTCGACGTCCTCGCGGCGAATCTCCTTGGCGTCGTCACCACCGCCCGCCAGCTCATCCTCGAAAACCACCTGCTCGACGAACGGGCGTTCGACGAGGCGGTCACCGCGCTGCAGGCCTGGTCCAACCGGCCGGACGCGGCCATCTGGTATGCCATGAACTGGGCGGAAGGCGTTCGTTCGTAAACGCGCCCAATTTGCCTGAAAGACGCGAGGCCTCACGGTTTCTTCGCGACGCGGCTTCCGTCTTTCGACGGGCCATACGGAGTCACATACTCCCGTTCGATGACCGGAGCATTCCTGTCGTCGCCCTTTTCGCGTGTCGCGGGCAGGATGATTCGGGGAATGGGGTCGGTCGACGCGGCGAACATTCCTTTTCGGCTGCCGAAGCTTCCGGCGAACGTCGCAACGACGAGGTGTAGCTCCGGGACGACCGTCACGGTCTGGCCGCCGGCGCCGCGGGCGGAGAACGTTCGGACCGTCCGGTTCTTGTAGGGATAGTCTTCGACCCACCATTGATATCCGTAATAGATGTTGCGCAGGTGGTAGAGCGGCGCGCCGGCGCGTGCGGCGAACTCCTGGCTGAGAATCCTGCGGCCTTGCCACGTGCCGCCGTCGAGCATCAGCTGGCCGAGCTTGATGAAGTCGCGCAGCAGCAGGTTCACGCTGCCGCCGCCGTACGGATTTCCCGCAGGGTCCAGGCCCCATTCGTAGCGGCGGATCTTCATCGGCTGGCCGATCAGGCGGTCGAAGAGCGGCATCGGGTCTTCGTGCGCGGCACGGCCGGCCATGCCGAGGGCGAGATTGGAGATGGCACTGCAATAGACCGCGTTCTCTCCCGGCGGCGTGGCCATCGGGACGTTCATCGTGTAGCGATAGAAATCGGGCTCCGCGCTCTGCTCCGACATCGTCTCTTCGTTGCCTGGCGCGCTGTCGTTGGTGTCGTCGCAGAAGTAGCCGGCCGACATCGTGAGCAGGTGCTCGAGGGTCATCGCCCGCTTCTGCGGCTCGAGGTCCGGCGGAAATGTGCCGCCGTTCATGACCTGATACACCGGGCTGGAAAGCTGCAGCGGAACGCCGGCGTGCATTGCGGCTCCGACGACCAGCGCGGTCAGGCTCTTTGACGCCGAACGGGTGGTGTGCAGCTTGTCGCGATGGTGGCCGTGGAAGTACTCCTCCAGGACGAGCTTTCCGTGCCGCGCGATGAGAATGCCGTGAAACTGCGGCGCCTCCTGCGCATCCATCGGCATGTCGAGAATGCTCTGGACGAACTTCTCGATCGTCGCGCGGTCGATGTCCGCGGCATCCAGCGTATCCACGGGCCAGCCGTCGTCGAACGCGAGCGGTGGACGGTACGTGTAACGGCCCGGCTGTCTGCCGCGCGGGTAGAACGCGCTGTGGTCGGTGTCGCGCAGAAAGTCGTAGCTTCCGCCGCGGCTTGGAAACGAGAGAGTGATCACCGCTCTCTCGGCGTCAAACGTCCCGCTCGCGACGACCTGCTCCGTGCCGCGGCGCTTCCCGATCAGCTTCACCATGTTGCCTTCGCGCGTGAGCCGCTCCACGCCCTGCTGCGTGCCCACATCGCGCTCCGGATTGCGCAGGACCGCGCGGAGCGAGCCATCCGGCTGCTGTTGGAGCAGCAGGTAAAAGGTGAACGTGTCCTCGACGGGGTTGACGTCGCCCCGCCAGCGATTCGGTCCGTCGGGCTTCAACACGACCGGAGATGCACTGACGGGCGCCCCGTTCCGGCCGCCGTTCACCGGCGTGCCCGGCCGCAGCCAATGGCCGGAGATTACGCCCTGGCCGTCCAGCTTTCCTCGGAACCGCCCGCCGTCCGGCAACGTGAACGTGAGCTCGCCGTTCGTCATCCGGACCGGCACGATCCGGCCGGCCAGATCGGCCGTGTAGAGATCGCCGCTGCGCTGCAGCACGAGCGTACCGCGCGCATCGGGACCGAATCGCTTCTTCGCCTTCCAGAGTCCGGCCAGCTCGTTCGGGGAGCCGGTGGGCTCGGCCGGAAGCGCATGCGAGGCGGTGACGAACAGCAGGGCCAACACGATCCCTGCGATGCGTGTGGACAACGCGGCCGGTCCTGAAATCGCGGTTTTCATCGCTGCATGCATAGACGCCGTGACAACGGTGACGTTAGCGAGTGCCCCGAAGGGGCTCTGGAAATTAGCCGGGGGTTGGCGCGAAGCGCCTACCCCCGGATACGACCCGTCCCCGTATCTCGTGCCCCGGAGGGGCACCGGAGCTCCTGAATGCCACGCTTCCGGTGCCCCTCCGGGGCACAACCGTGAGGGCGGGTTGCTTTCCGGGGGCAAGCGCTTCGCGCCAGCCCCCGGCTAATTTCCGACACGCCTCCGGCGTGCATTTGAGCGTGTTGAGGTATCCCTTCAGTGCTGCCGCACTGCGAAGGGATCCAGCGAACGCACCGCCGTCCGGATCTGCTCGCCGGAGTTCTGTCCGCGACGCCGGGAGGAGCGGCCAACTCATGAGAGGATTCGTCCGCGACGGCGGATGGAGGGAAGAGACCGGATGAATCCCGGGACGGAACAGCGGCTGGTGGAGCGCCGCGATCGCGGCGTGATCCGCCATGCGAGCTCGGTTTACGGCGCGTCGGCCGAGGGGGTTCCTCTCACCGTCCATCTTCCCGATGCAGGGAAGGCGGAGGTCGTCGTGCTCGCGGCGATCCACGGGGATGAGGCGGAGACGACGGTCGTCGTCTCGGAAGCGCTCCGCTGCCTGCCGCGGGGCGACCTGCAGGCGGCGGTGATTCTCTGCGGCAACCCGGACGGAATGCTGCGGGGCATGCGGGGGAACGCCAGGGGCGTCGACCTGAACCGGAACTTCCCCACGTCGAACTGGAGTTCCGATCCGGTCTGCTACAAGAGCCGGGCGAACGACGCCCGCGATATCGCGCTCAGCCCGGGATCGGAACCGGCGTCCGAGCCGGAAACGCGGGCGCTGCTCTCGCTGCTCGAGAAACTGCGGCCGCGCGCCGTGGTTAGCCTCCATTCCGCTCTGGCGTGTGTCGACGACTCCAGCGCCTCGCACCTCGGCCGGCAGCTCGCCGGCCGTTGCGCGCTGCCGTTCCTGACGGAGATCGGCTACCCGACCCCCGGCTCGATGGGGACGTGGGCGGGCGAACGGGGACTGAACCTGGTGACGCTGGAGCTCGAAGACGCGTCTCTCTACACCCTCAAGGATCGCCACGTTCCGATCCTGATCGACCTCATGACCGGCAGGTTCGATATCTAGTGCACATCCTGATCACCGATTCGGGAGTAGGTGGCCTCTCGGTCTGTGCGTACGCCGAGAGATTCGTGCGCACACACGGATTCCGGGAGCCCGTCCGGCTGACGTTCGCCAATGCCGCTCCGGAGAACGACTACGGCTACAACTCGATGCCTTCGCGGGAGGTGAAGCTCGAGACGTTCGACCGCTTCCTTCGCAACGTGACGGAGCGCTTCGCTCCCGACTCGATCTACATCGCCTGCAACACGCTCTCCGTGCTGTTGCCGGACACGCCATACCTGGCAGAGGCGGCGATCCCGGTCCAGGGGATCGTGGCGACCGGCGCCGGACTGCTCCTGAGGGCGCTCGAAGCGGATCCGCGGAGCGTGGCAATCATTTTCGGGACGCAGACGACGATCGACGCCGGCACGTACCCGCGCCTGCTCCGGGAGGCAGGCATCGACCCCTCCCGGATCGTCAGCCAGGCCTGTCCCGGCCTGGCCGACACGATCTCGGAAGACCGCGAGGGGACGAGAACGGCATCCGAGATCCGGAGCTGGGTCCGGGCGGCTCTCGTAGGGATGCAGCCGGCGGACGCACCGGTCATCGCCGCCCTGGCCTGCACGCACTACGGCTACCGGAAGGACCTCTTCGCCGAGGCGTTCGCCTCCGCAGGAGTCGCGGCCACGATCATCAACCCGAACGAAAGCGCCGTCGCCGACCTGTTCGGACCCGAATCGGGCAAAGGCGCCCACCGCGACGTCGAAGTGCAGTTCGTGACGAGATACGCCATCCCGGCGGCTACCGTGGAAACCCTCACCTGGTTTCTGACTGATATCTCGCCCCGAACCGTCTTCGCAATGCAGAACTTCATGCACCTGCCTGACCTGTTCTGACGCCGCGGCGGAGAAGGTTAACGTCCCCAATACTTGTCATCCTGAGCCCGCAGGATGGTCCCAGGAAGCAAAAGCACGGCGGCGAAGGACCTGGGGGGGAGGGGGAGCGATGCACGCTCATCCCACCCCCACCCGCCCAGGTCCTTCGCCTTCATGCTTGCCGCTCGTGGGATAACCCCGCGGGCTCAGGATGACAAGGCCCGCGTAGCGGGCGACAGATCGCCGAATTACTTCTTGCCGAAGAATCCGCCCGCCATCCTGCCGAGGTCGTCGATCGCCGATCCGTCATTGTCGGAATCGAGCATGCCGGCCAGGCTGCCGAGAAGCCCGCCGCCCTGGCCGGCGACTTTCGTCTTCTCCTGTTGAAGCATCCCGGCCAGACCGCCCTCGTCGAGGCCTCCGCTGTTGCGTACTTTGCCGAGTGCGGCCATCACGATGGGTGCGAGGATCGGAAGGAGCCGCGCAATCTGGCCCGCATCGAGGCCCGTCGCCCCGGCGACGCCGGTCTCCACTTTCTTCTGCCGGCCGCCGAGCACGTGCTCCAGGATCCCCGCTCCGTTGGCGAGGGCAGGGTTGTTCAGGAAGCCGCCGAGGTTGTCGAGCAGGCTCCCGTCATGGTCTTTCTGCAGCGCCATGTTCAGTTTCGCGGCTTCGGCGGGACGTGCGGCATTGTTCGCCAGTGCGGAGATCAGCAGCGGTACGGCCGTGCCGATCGCTCCGCTGGTCGCCTGTTCATCGGCCCCGATGGCACTGCTGATCGCCGACAGATTGTTCCCGGTGAGCTGACTCCGGACCATGGACATCACGTCATTCAATACGGCCTCCTTTTTTCGCTTCTTTCAATCAAGACACGATGTCACGCAGAAGACGTGCCGATGCAAAGCTGGCTGTCATCCTTGCGAAACAGGTGCGTCCCCGCTTCGCAGCAACGACTCCGCGTACAATCGTCGTGGATACCTGAGGTGAGCCGACTCCACCGCTACACCTACGCCGAATACGTGGCGTTCGAGGTCGCGTCCTCGGAGAAACACGAGTTCCTCGACGGCGAGATCTATGCGATGGCCGGAGGCTCGGAGGAGCACTCAGCCTTGTCGGCGGCGATGGTTCGACTCCTCGGGAACGTCATCGTCGACCAACCCTGCCGCGTCCACACCTCCGACCTCCGCATTTACGTCGAGTCCGTGGGTCTGGCGACATACCCCGACGCGTCGGTGATCTGCGGGCCTCTCGTGCAACACGAGGCGAGTCCGAAGGCAACCGCGCTCAACCCGGTCCTCCTGGTCGAGGTGACGAGCGACTCGTCCGAGGAATACGACGCCGGCATGAAACGCGAGCACTACCAGACCATCCCGACCCTGCGCGAATACGTCATCGTGTCTCACAGGGAACGCCGCATCACCATCAACGCGCGCGCCTCGGATGGCCGCTGGACGGTCCGGCAGGCGGTGCGGGGCGGCGAGGTCGCGATTCCTTCTCTCGACGCGCAACTCTCCGTCGACGAGATCTATCGCAACAGCACGATCTCTTGACCCGACGACACTCCCACCCGCCGAATCGTTCAGTCCTATGATGAAGCCATGCTCGCGCAGAATCTGAGGAACACGTTCCTCATCGGAGCGTTTCTGGCCGCCTGCTCCACCTCCCGCGTCGTTCATCCAGGCGGCGGCTCCGCATCGCAGGAACCTCCCGGCGGAGTCGCCCGGCAGAAGCGCCGCAGTTCGTCCAGTTCGGTCTGGGTGGAGTTCGGCATGAAGCCGGAAGAAGTGGTAGCTGTGTTCCGCTACACGCTCGATCGGCGGTTGTCGGGCAACCGTGCGCCGCTGACGTTCGGCGCGCACAGCGACCTCTACTCGGAGCAGTACCCGGAGACCCTGCCCACGACGGCCGCTCAGCGCAGGGAAGCGCTGACCGCGATCCTCAACGATGCCCTGAGCCGTCCCGAAGTTCGCGTCGTCTCCGCCCGGCAGCTCCTGGAATGGGTGCGCGATCCGGTTGCGCTCGGGAACGAGACGGCCGGAAGCTCTGCGTCTCAATGAGGAGAGACGTGATCGTCCGCCGATCGATTCTCCTCGCCCTTCTCGCCGCGCTCCCCGCGGCCGCGGCGACCGTGCATTTCATCGCGCCGGCTGAAGGCGCGCAGGTGATCGGGAAGACGACGCTGGAGATCGCGACCGACGCGACGGAGATCGACCGGGTCGAGTTTTTCGTCGACGAGACGCTCGTCGGCGTTGCCCGGACGCCGCCCTACCGCGTCACCTTCGACTTCGGCACGACGCTGCACGTGCACCACATCGTCGCATACGTCCGCTCGCATCGTTTCCAGCAGACCGACATCGGCGAGGTGCGCACGGCGGCAGGCGGCGGCGAGACGATCACCGTCAACCTTGTCGAGGTCCCGTTGCGCGTGCACACGACCGCGGTGGCGACGGTGACGCCGAAAGACTTCACCGTCGTCGAAGAAGGCGTACGCCAGACCATCCGCGACGTCCTGGCCGAGCGTCCTCCCAGCCGCTTCGTCTTTCTCGTCGACCGCTCGATCAGCATGGGCGATGGAAAGCTCGCCGCGGCGCTCCTCGCCGTCGACGATGCGCTCGATCTTCTGCGGCCGGACGACACGGCGCAGATCATCTTCTTCAATCACAATTTCGGCCAGCTCGAGGAGCTCCCGCGCACCGCACGCGCCAGCGCGCGTTTCGCGGACGTCGAGCCGTCGGGCGGTACGTCGCTGCGCGATGCCGTCGTTTCGACGGTGACGCAGGAGCGGACCATGACCGTCGTGCTCACGGACGGCGGCGATCGCAACAGCGAGATCTCCGGCGAAACGGCGTTGCAGCGGATGAGCGGCACGAACAGCGTGTTCTTCGCGCTCGTCTTCGATCGTGCGTCCCGCTTTCTGGAGGACGCGTCGCAGAATACGGGCGGGTCGATCACCACGGTCGCCAGGGCCTCGGTGCGGAGCGCGATGCGCGATCTGATGGCCGACGTGAACAGCCGCTATACGCTCACCTATCAGAGCTCGATCAAGAAGACTGGCTGGCGCGCCATCCGGATCGTCAGCGTTCGCGCGGGAGTCAAGGTGCTCAACGCGCGTAAGGGATATTTCGCCGAATGAAGCACGTTCCCGCTGCAGCGGTCTTCGCGTTCGTGACGCTCGGTGCGTTCGCGCAGACGCGCATCGCCTCGGACATCGAGATCCGGCAGATGGAGGAGGCGGCGAGGAGCGGCGATCTCCCGGCCAGGGTCGCCGTGCACGTCAACCTCGGCGAGCTGCGCAGTCTGCGCAACGAGCCCGCGGCCGCGGAGCGCGAATTTCAGTTCGCGCTGCAGCTCGCGGGCACGGAGCGCAACGATGCGTATCGCGATCGGCAGCTTCCGCGCTACGCGCTGGCCTGCGCCTGGTCGGGTATGGCCCTGGCGGCCCTCGGCCACGGCATCGAGGCCTTCGCCATTCTCGAAGAGGCCGTGCGCTACGGCGCTGAATCGCGCGGAGTCTGGAACGTCTACTCCGTGGCGATGTCCTTTCTGCAGAAGCCGGAAAAAGCCATCGG
>Ga0190275_10000406_pt1 | contig 39026 bp, 50 predicted proteins | sample Popmic550T_FD_133745 | JGI IMG/M metagenome (GOLD analysis project Ga0190275, IMG submission 133745) | Populus adjacent soil microbial communities from riparian zone of Yellowstone River, Montana, USA - 550 T | ecosystem: Environmental > Terrestrial > Soil > Riparian zone > Trees stand | place... | reverse complement strand
CTCGTCGGAACCTTTGTCTTCGCTCATCGGAACCCCTTCTTCCGTCGGCTATGCCAGTGTCAGAGACCGGCCGCCGCGTCCAGAGCAAGCTCGTAGCCGAGCGCGCCGAACCCGGCGATCGTGCCGCGCGCGGCCGAGGCGATCAGCGAGCGCCGGCGAAAAGCCTCGCGCGCCTGCGGGTTGGACAAATGAACCTCGATCACGGGCACGTCGATCGCCTTCACCGCATCGTGCAACGCGACCGATGTATGCGTTAACCCGCCCGCGTTGAGCAGCACCGCCTTGACGCCTCGCGCATTGGCCTCGTGCAACCAGTCGATCAGATGGCCCTCATGGTTCGATTGGCGCATGGCGACGCGGACGCCGAGCGCCTTCGCCCTATCCTCGAGCCGCCCGGCAATGTCGTCGAGCGTGTCCGAGCCGTAGATTTCCGGCTCGCGCAGGCCGAGCAGGTTGAGGTTGGGGCCGTTGAGGACGTAGATCAAAGGTGGCGTCGCCATGGCGCGCCTCTATATGACGCTCGTCCGACAAGCGCAAAGGCAAGCCAGATCCATGGTCCATGACGGCACGATCTCGATCCAGGTCAACGGCGCCCATCGCCGCGTCGCCCAGGGGATCAGCGTCGCCCAACTGGCGGTCGAGCTGGGCCTCGAGCCGAGCAGGGTCGCGGTCGAGCGCAATCTGGAGATCGTGCCGCGCTCGACGCTCGGCGAGGTGGTCGTCGAGGACGGCGACGACTTCGAGATCGTCACCTTCGTCGGCGGAGGCTGAGGCATGGGCGATACCTGGACGGTCGCCGGAAGGACCTTCACCTCGCGGCTGATCGTCGGCACCGGCAAATATAAGAGCTTCGAGCAGAATGCGGCGGCGGTCGCGGCGTCGGGCGCGCAGATCGTCACGGTCGCGGTGCGGCGAGTCAACATCTCCGATCCGGGCCAGCCGCTGCTGACCGATTTCATCGACCCGAAGAAGATCACCTATCTGCCCAATACCGCCGGCTGCTTTACCGCCGAGGAGGCGATCCGCACGCTCCGGCTGGCGCGCGAGGCAGGCGGGTGGGAGCTGGTGAAGCTCGAAGTGCTCGGCGAGGCCAAGACCCTCTATCCCGACATGCGCGAGACGCTCAAGGCGACCGGGATACTGGTCGCCGAAGGCTTCAAGCCGATGGTCTATTGCGTCGACGACCCGATCGCCGCCCGGCAATTGGAGGAGGCCGGCGCGGTCGCGATCATGCCCTTGGGCGCGCCGATCGGCTCCGGGCTCGGCATCCAGAACCGGGTGACGATCCGGCTGATCGTCGAAGGCGCGAACGTGCCGGTTCTGGTCGATGCGGGCGTCGGCACCGCGTCCGACGCGAGCGTGGCGATGGAGCTCGGCTGCGACGGCGTCCTGATGAACACCGCGATCGCCGAGGCGAAGGACCCGGTCATGATGGCCCGGGCAATGAAGCTCGCGGTCGAATCGGGGCGGCTCGCTTATCTGGCCGGCCGGATGGGCCGGCGCCGCTACGCCGACCCTTCAAGTCCGCTCGCCGGATTGATTTGAGCGCCCGGCCGAGGGAACCCAAGTGGCTGATTCGGGGTTTTCTTTTACGGGTGAGCGGCGGCGTGGTGCCGCCGACGCCGGCAGTTGAGAAGGATGTCCCCATGGGCGAGTTCAACAAGGATCAGGGCCAGGGCAATCAGGACCAGCAGGGCGGCAAACCCGCTTTCGGTCAGTTCGACAAGACCCAGGGCCAGCAGGGCGAACAGGACCAGCAGGAGCAGCAGGATCTCGGCCAGAAGGGCGAGGAGATCGACGACGGTCGCCAGCAGGAACAGGGCGAGCAATTCGAGAAGACCGACCAGCAGCAGGGCGGCGACCAGAATCGCTAATTGCGGGTAACGACGAAAGGGCCGCGGCCGATCATGGCCGCGGCCCTTTTCTTTTGCCGCCCGTCCTGAGAGCGAGCCAGATCGTCGCCGAGCCGCAATCCGGATCGCGCGCGGCGTGTGCGACGACCTCGAAACCGTTCTGCGCCAGCAGCGCCCGATAATCCGCCGGAGCCAAGCTGCCATGGTAGAGCGGCTCGCTCTGCCACGCGCCGACCGACTCGCCGTGCGAGCAACCGCTGGTAAATATGAGCGGCGCGCCCGGCTTCGCATGGGTGGCGAAGCGGGCAAACATCGGGCGCTGGTCGTCGGGCGGGAGGTGAAAGAAGCTGTGCCAGGCGATCAGTCCGTCGAAACGGCGGCCGAGATCGAGCGCGCGCATGTCGGCGACGATCCACTCCTCGCCTGGAAAGCGCTCCCGCGCCATGGCGATCAGCGAGGGCGCGGAATCGATTCCGGTCAGGGCAAAGCCGCGCGCGATCAGCCAGCCCGCGATCGGTTCGCCCATGCCGCAGCCGATATCGAGCACCGATCCGCGCGCAGGGAGCAAGGCGGCGAAGCGCTCCAGCCAGGTCGCTTCTATCAGGTCGCGGCCGCGCTCCCGATCCCAGGCCGCGGCATTTTCCTCGTAAAGGCCGATTATCCGATCCGATGCGGTCACTGGAACGCGCGCCCTTGCTGGTTCATTGTCGCCGGCATGGCAGATTTCGCTGCCTTGCGCGAGACGATGGTCGCCGAGCAGGTCGCGGCGCGCGGCATCGGGGAGCCTCACCTGCTCGCGGCGCTGCGCGCGGTGCCGCGCGAGGCGTTCGTGCCTGGGCATCTCGCCTGCCATGCCTATGAGGATTCGCCGCTGCCGATCGAGGCGGAGCAGACCATCTCGCAGCCTTATGTCGTCGCGCTGATGATCGAGGCGGCCGGAGTAGCGCCGGGGCACAAGGTGCTCGAGATCGGCGCCGGCTCGGGCTATGCCGCCGCGGTCTTGGGCCGGATCGCCGGCAAGGTGATCGCGATCGAGCGCCATGCCGAGCTGGCTGCGCTGGCGGCGGAGCGGATGGCGCGCCTGGGCTACGATAACGTTCGCATCCTGCACGCCGACGGTTCGGGCGGGCTACCCGAAGAGGCGCCGTTCGATGCGATCCTGGTCGCCGCCAGTGGTTCCCATGTTCCCGAGCCGCTGAAGCGGCAGCTCGCGATCGGCGGCGCGCTCGTCATGCCTCTCGGCGAACCCGGCGCGGTGCAGAGCCTGGTCAAGGTCATTCGCGCGGGGGAGGATGATTTCACCCGGGACGATCTCGGCGCGGTCCGCTTCGTCCCGCTGATCGGCGAGCAAGGCTGGCGCGATCGGTAAGAATAGGTTGGCCGGCCGAAGCGGAACCGAAGGACGGTCAGGCGGTTGATTCCGCAAGGTCCCGCAGCGCCAATCCCGGCGCCGGACCGTGCAGGAGACAAAGGTCATGGGCGAGCTCACCGACAAGATCAAAGGCAATGTCAACGAAGCGGTCGGCAATGCCAAGCAGCACAGCAACGATCCCGAAACGCGCGACGAGGGCGCCGCTCAAGAGGCGAAGGGCGAGTTCCAGCAGGTCAAGGGCGCCGTCAAGGGCGCGCTCGGCAACAAGGTCTAGGACGGGGCCGCGTCGGGAAGGCCGACGAGGCGCCGCGCGGCGTTCATTCCCAGGTCGGCCTTGAGCGTCACTGCGCTGCGCTCCTCGCGCCACTCGGCGATCAGGTGCGTTGCGCGGACGCGATCTGCGTCGGTGACACCAGCTTCGACTGTCGGCCTTAGCATCGCGGCCGCCCCCTCGGCCCCTGAAGGCTCACCCACGTGAGCCGCAAGCTCGGCCATGTCGCGCCGCACCAACTCGAAATAGAGGAGGGCGCGCGCCCGATCGGGCCGAGGCCCGTCGCTCGACCGATAGGCCATGGCCCCGAAGGCCGCGCCGCCATTCCCTTGCCGGGCAGCGGCCTCCAGCCATCGAACGGCGAGATCTGCATCCTCGCGCCCATGATAGATTTGCGCAACCTCGAGCTGCGCGCGATCGTAGCCGGCCTCGGCGGCGATCAACTTGTAGCGCAGCGCGAGCTCGGGATCTTCGGCGACAACGCCTTCACCCTGTCCGGCGTAGAAGCAGCCCAGCTTGTAAGCGCCGAGCGGGTCGCCGCCCTCGGCGGATCGCCGGAAATAGTCGAGCGCGCGGCGGGGGTCGCGAACCACGCCCTCGAGGCCAAGATGGTAGATCATCCCCAGATGATAGAGCGCTTCGGCGTTGCCTTGGCCGGCCAGGGCCTCGAGCTGCGCCGGCAGGGTGGCGGCGTCAGGGCGAGCCGGTTGCGCCGCGCAAAGCAGCAACGCGATCGCGGCGAGCATAAGGAGGCGCAAGGTCATGGCGCGCTTATACGCTAGGAGTGCGAGCCCGTCACTAAAGCGCGCTGGTCCTCGCGGCCCATGGAGAGCAGGATCGGCTCGGATGAAGCCTGCATCTCCTGGAAGTCCTGCTTCGAGCGCATCCCCCGCCATTCGATCGCGATCAATGCCTGGGCGATTGCGCCGCCCAGCGTATCGCCCGGGCCGAGCAGGATGAGGCGATCGGGCGCATATTCGAGGGTGGCGACCTGGATGGCGCGGGTGAAATCGTAGGTTTCGAGAATCTGGGTGGCGAAGGTGTAATTCCTCAGGGCTTCGGAATTGCTGGCGAAGGGCCGCCAGATATGGCCGCGCCCGTCGACCATCGGAATTTGCGGCCCGGCGAGCCAGTCGGCGGGGAGGCCGAGAGCGCGGTCGGAGGAGCCCTGCATCAGCGGCGTGTGGAATGGCCCGTGATTGACGAGGCGCAGCGGCGCTCGGCCCGGTGTCGCCGGCGCCCGGGCCAGCGCCGCCGCGAGGCCGGCCTCGGTGCCGGCCGAAACTAACATGCCCCCGAGCTCGATCGAAACGTAGAGGCCCTCGATGCTGTCGACCAGCGCGAGCACGGCCTCGCGCAAGCCCGGCACCGGCCGCCAATCTTCGTCGACGAGGGTGAGCAGCACCTGCCCGCCCGGTTCGCCGGCCTGGCTGTATTCGCCCATCGCGTCGACGATCGAAAAGCCGTGCTCGGCGCCCGCCGCGCCGGCGCAGGCGAGCGTCGTATACCAGCCCATCGAATTGCCGGTGACAGCGACGATGTCATGGCGCGACCGGTCGATGGCGAGGAAATCGGCATAGGAAGCGGCGAAGATCAGCGGCGAGGCGATGTCGCCGCTTGTGTGGGTCGCGACGCTGAACCTCTCGGCGCCGTCGAGCTCCGAGATGGTCTTCTGGCCCCGCTGCGCGCGCAACCGGTCGAACGTGGCGATCAGGTCCGCCTTGTCGCCGTGCAGGCGCTTCAAATAGCCGAGCTCGGCCTTGCCGTAGGTGCCGCGTCCCGGGCAGATGATCAGCGCGGCCTTTTTGTCAGCCACGGACCAGCTCCAGCGCCGCGGCGACGATCGAATCGCGGCTCGGCAGAGTCAGGGTCGCCGCCCGCCCGAGCGGAATGAAGCTGTCCTCGGCGGCGATCCGGCGGCACGCGATCGCGGGCGCGCGCTCGGCGAACAAAGCCATCAGCGCCTCGCTCTGCGACCCCGTCCTGCGGCATTCATCGACGATCAGGAGGCGCTCGCAGCCCGCCACGGCTTCGAGCAGGCCGTCCTCGTTCAGCGGCGCGAGCCAGCGCAGATCGACGACCCGCGCTTTCAGCCCGTGCTGCTCACGCAAGATCTTCTCGGCCTGGCGCGAGAGATAATAGCCGTTGCCGTAGGAGACTATGGCAAGGTCGGTGCCGTCGCCGTGCCGGCCCAGCGCGCCGAGCGGGATCGGCTTGGCCTCGCCGGGCGCGGCATAAGCGGACGTCCACAAGCCATCCCCTTCCTCGTGCAGATCGCGGGTCATGTAGAGTGCGATCGGCTCGACGAAGACGATTACCCTTTGCTCCTCGAGCGCGAGGCGGACGCATTCGCGCAGCATTTCGACGGCGTCGGCGCCGTTGCTCGGGCAGGCGAGGATGAGACCCGGTATGTCGCGGAAGATGGCGAGGCTGTTGTCGTTGTGGAAATGCCCGCCAAAGCCCTTCTGATAGCCGAGTCCCGCGATTCGGACGATCACCGGGTTGGTATATTGGCCGGACGAGAAGAAGCTCAAAGTCGCCGCCTCGCCGCGGATCTGGTCCTCGGCATTGTGGACGTAGGCGAGGAACTGGATTTCGGCGATGGCGAGCAGATCGTTATGGGCCGCGCCGATGCCGAGGCCCAGGATGCTCTGCTCGTCAAGCAATGTGTTGATGACCCGCGCGGAGCCGAACCGCTCGTGCAGCTTGGCGGTGACGTTATAGACCCCGCCCTTGGGCCCGACATCCTCGCCGGCGACGATGATATTGCCGTGGGCCAGCATCAGATCGGCGAGCGTCCAGCTCAGCAGCCGCGCCATATGCTGGGGCTTGTCGATCATCGCGCCGTCGCGGGCGAACAGCTTCCGGCGCTCCTCCGGCGTCGGGCTGTTCGCGATGGGCCTGCCGCGCTTCGGCGGCACGATGCTGGCCATCACTTTGGTGCTGGTGGTCAGCTTGGGCCGGCCGATCGCCTGCTCGGCGATGCGCGTGAGAATCGCCCCGGTCTCCTCGTAAATGTCGAGGATCTGAGCGGCGGAGAGAATATCCTGCTCCACCAGCAGCGCCGCGCTGTAGAGCAGCGGATCGCGCTCCTCGTCCGCCTCGATCTGTGCCTTGGTGAGATAGGTGCCCTGAACGTCGGACCCGGCATGGCCGTAGAGCCGAACGCAATCCATGTGGAGGAAGACGGGCTTGCGCCGGGTGCGGGCATAGGCGCTCGCTTGGGCGGCGCCGCGATAGGAATCGACCATGTCGAAGCCGCTGCACCTGATATATTCGAGCGCCGCCCGATCGCGGAACGAGGCGTGGATCCAGCCGCCGGGCGTCCGCGTCGAAATGCCGATCCCATTGTCCTCGCAAAGGAAGATGATCGGCATCGGGCTGCCCTGATAGGCGGCCCAGGCGGCGGTGTTGAACGCGCCCTGCGCCGTCGAATGGTTGGCCGAGGCGTCGCCGAAGCTGGCGAGGACGATCGAGTCGCGGGGCAGGGCCGTCTCTTGGAGCTTCAGCATCCTGGCGATGCCGATGCTGAATGCAGCGCCCACCGCTTTGGGCAAATGGGAGGCGATAGTGCTGGTCTGCGGCGGGATCGACAGCGGCTTGGATCCCAGGACCTTGTGCCGCCCGCCGGAAATCGGGTCGTCGGCCGAGGCCACGAAGCTCAGCAGCATGTCCCAGCACGGGGCCTGGCCCGGCAGCTGCTTGGAACGGTGAATCTGGAAGGCGGCCGAGCGGTAATGGAGGAACGCCATGTCGTCGATCCGCAGGGCCTGCGCCACGGCGGCGTTGTTTTCATGGCCCGAGGAGCCGATCGTGTAGAAGCCCTCGCCGCGCGCCTGGAGGCGGCGCGAGACGCGGTCCATCTGCCGGCTGACGCACTGGCTGTAGAACAAATCGACCATGACATCGCGGGCGAGGCCGACGTCGGCCGGCTGCACCGAGGCGGTACGCCGCGGCAGCTTTTCGCTTCCGACCTTCGCGACGAACTTTTCGTGAATGGCTTCCGCTGCGTCCATCCGCGCCGCCTAGCGGCCTGGAGGCCAAGAGGGAAGATCGGCCTTACTGACAATGGGGTAGGCTTGACGTGACGTTCGCGCAAAGTAGAGGCGGAAGCGAACCTCGCGAGGAGAGAGACATGACCAAGAGCGAAATGGCCGCCCGCCTAAACGACGCCAGCGCGTTCATCCCCGGCAAGCGCGTGAAGCTCGATTTCGGCGACGAAGGCGTGGTCATGCTCGACGGCACCGCCAATGCGGTCACCGAGGAAGACGGCGCCGCCGACACCACGATCAAGGTCGCCTGGTCGGACTGGGAGGACATGTCGGCGGGCAAGCTCGACGGCATGACCGCCTTCATGCAGGGCAAATTGAAGGTGGAGGGCGACATGGGCAATGCGATGCAGCTGCAGGGCGTGCTGGCCAAGCTCAGGGGTTAGCTTCCCGCCGCCGCCTTGCGCAGCATTTCCATCCGGTCGAGCCATTCGCGCCAGGCTCTGCGGCCCGTGGCGGTGAGCGCGAGGCGAGTCTGGGGCTTGCGGTTGACGAAGCTCTTGTCGGCCCGGACGTAGCCGGCGTCCTCGAGCTTCCTCAGATGGGCCGAGAGATTGCCGTCGGTCGCCCCGACCTTGTCGCGCAGCTCCGAGAAGAGCGCCGATTCGACCGCCGACAGATAAGCGACGACGCCGAGCCGGATCCGGCCGTGGATGACGTCGTCGATCGCCTTGTGGTCGAACGGGCTTTCGGCCGCCATCCGCTCAGCCCTGCGCCCTGGGCTCGCGCAGCATCAGCAGCAACCCCGGCAGCAATACGGTCGCCGCCACGCCGCCGGCGGCGAGCAGATAGCGGTCCGGGTGGAGGATCAAGGCGGTTAAGAGGCCGACCATGGCCACCGCGCCATAGCCCGCGACCACCGCGATCCGCTCGCCGGCAAGCGAGCCGGTAACGATCAGCGCACAGGCATAAACCGCGAAGGCGACCGGCACGATCCAGTCGAAGGTGGCGGGACCGGCGCCGGTCCGCACCGCGATCACGCAACCGACCACCATCGAAGCGATCGCGAAGGCGCCGGCGGCCCAGACTGTGTGCGAGGCGCGGTTGCCGGCCGAGCCCGCGCCCGCTTTGGCCGGCATCGAGCGCGCGAGCATGAACTGGCCGAGCGTGCCGGAAATGGCGAAGCCGATCCAGATGAACGCGAAAACGGTCCCGCCGTCGCCGATCATGCCCTTCAGCGCTAGGTGATGCGCTGTGTATGCGATCGAGACCATCAACCCCCACCAGGCCATGAACCGGCCGCCGACGAGCGGCGCGCGGGCCCCGCTTTCGGCGAGCTGGCGGACATAGGCGATGTCTGCCGCGGAGGCGCTGGTTGCTTCGGTCATGTCATCCTCCAAACAACTTTGAAATACAAAGTAGAGGCGCGGAGCCGGGCTGTCAAGCGGGCGTGCCCGGCGTCCACTTTGTCCACTTTGCCGTTGCCCCGGCTTGCTTGACCGGGGCGGGCCGCCGCGCCTATCGGCTGCTCGATCCAAGGGAGCGGTTCATGAAGAAAATCTATCCCGATGCGTCCGCCGCGCTCGACGGGTTGCTGTTCGACGGCATGACGATCTGCGCCGGCGGCTTCGGCCTGTGCGGCATTCCCGAGCGGCTGATCGACGCGATCCAGGCTTCGGGCGTCAAGGATCTGACCATCGCCTCCAACAATGCCGGGATCGACAATGAGGGGCTGGGCAAGCTGCTGCGCACCCGCCAGGTCAGGAAGATGATCTCTTCCTATGTCGGCGAGAACAAGGAGTTCGAGCGGCAATATCTGGCCGGCGAGCTCGAGGTCGAATTCTGCCCGCAAGGGACTTTGGCCGAGCGCTGCCGGGCGGGCGGGGCCGGCATTCCGGGCTTCTATACCAGGACCGGCGTGGGAACCCAGGTCGCCGAGGGCAAGGAGGTCAAGTCTTTCGACGGCCAGGACTATATCCTCGAGCGCGGCATTCGCGCCGACCTGTCGATCATCAAGGGCTGGAAGGCCGACGAGAGCGGCAACCTCGTCTTCCGCAAGACCGCGCGCAATTTCAACCAGCCGATGGCGAGCGCCAGCCTCATGACAATCGCCGAGGTCGAGGAGATCGTGCCGGTCGGCAGCCTGGATCCCGACTGCATTCACGTCCCCTCGATCTACGTGAAACGGATGATCCTGGGCGCCCCCTACGACAAGAAGATCGAGTTCCGCCTCACCCGGCCGAGGGAGGCGGCGTGATGGCGCGCGCGTTCCCCGGCGAAAGCCGGGGTCCAGTCCGGCACCCAAACTGGGCCCCGGCCTTCGCCGGGGCACTGCTGATCCTCGCCGGCTGCGCCTCGGCACAGACGCCCGCGCCGCAGCCCCTGCCGCCTGCCGCGGCGCCCGCCCCGCCGGTGCCTTCCGGCATGCAATGGCTCTACGGCTCGGGGGAAAGCGGGGCGTCGAGCATCCAGGCCTATCAAGCCTTTCGCGACTATGTGATCGAGAGCGCCGAGGCGCGGCCGGCGGATTCGGTCGTGCTCGCCGCGGACGCGACGCTCGACAATCCGCGCATGGTCCCGTGCGGCGACCGGCCGCTCGCGGTGGTGCTCGACGTCGACGAGACCGCGCTTCAGAATCTCGGTTATTCATATGACGAGGCGCTGGGCGGCAAGAGCTTCGACCAGGAGCGCTGGAACCGCTGGGAACGGACCGGCGCCGGCGCCGTGCTGGCGATGCCGGGCGCCGCCGCCGCCCTGCAGACGATCCGCAACCACGGGGTCACGATCATCTTCAACTCGAACCGAATGGCCGCCCATGCCGACCACACCGAGGCCGCGATCGACGGCGCGGGCCTGGGGCCGGCAGTCCACGGCGAAACCCTCTATCTGCAAGGCGATCATGGCACGGGTTCGGCCAAGGACCCGCGCCGAGCCGCCGTTTCGGCGCGCTATTGCGTGATCGCCATGGCCGGCGACCAACTGGGCGACTTTTCCGATCTGTTCAACGCCCGCACGCTCTCGATATCGGACCGCCGCCGCTACGCGACCGCGCCGCCTTTCTCGGCGCTCTGGGGCCGGGGCTGGTTCATGCTCTCCAACCCGGTCTACGGCCCGAGCATCCGCGGCACGTTCGACGACGTCTTCCCGGCCGACCGCCGCTGGTCCGACCCGCAAGGAGGAAATCGCTGATGGCCTGGGACCGCAACCAGATGGCCGCGCGCGCCGCCCAGGAGCTGCGCGACGGCTATTACGTCAATCTCGGCATCGGCATCCCGACTCTCGTCGCCAACAACATCCCGGCGGGCATGGAGGTCACCCTCCAGTCCGAAAACGGCATGCTCGGCATCGGGCCTTTCCCTTATGAGGACGAGGTCGACCCGGACCTGATCAACGCCGGTAAGCAGACGATCAGCGAATTGCCCTCCTCCTCCTATTTCTCCTCGTCCGACAGCTTCGCGATGATCCGCGGCGGCCATATCGACCTCACCGTATTGGGCGCGATGGAGGTGGCGGAGAATGGCGACATCGCCAACTGGATGATCCCGGGCAAGATGATCAAGGGGATGGGCGGGGCGATGGACCTGGTCGCCGGGGTCAAGAAGATCATCGTCGTCATGGAGCATGTCTCCAAGAACGGCGACCCCAAGTTCATCCCCCAATGCACCCTGCCGCTCACGGGCAAGAACGTGGTCGACATGATCATCACCGATTTGTGCGTCTTCCACCGGGCCGACCACCAAAGCCCGTTCCGGCTGACCGAGCTCGCGCCCGATGCGACGGCGCAGGAAGTCGCGGCGAAAACGACCGCACATTACCTGGCGTGAACGCGGGCGCGTTCACGCCAAAGCTGATCACCGCGCTGCGCGAAGGTTACGGTCTTGCCCGCTTTCGCGTCGATTTCATCGCCGGCCTGACCGTCGCGATCGTCGCGCTGCCGCTGGCGATGGCGCTCGGCATCGCCAGCGGCGCGTCCCCGCGCGAGGGGCTGATCACGGCGGTCGTCGCTGGCTTCCTGATCTCCGCGCTTGGCGGCTCGCGGGTGCAGATCGGCGGGCCGACCGGCGCCTTCGTCGTCGTCGTCGCCGGCATCATCGCCGAGCACGGCTTTCCCGGCCTCATCCTGGCGACGCTGATGGCCGGAATCATCCTGATCGTGGCGGGTTATTGCGGAGTGGGGCGGCTGATGCGCTTCGTGCCGATGCCGGTCGTGACCGGCTTTACCGCCGGGATCGCGGTCATCATCGCCTCGAGCCAGATCGGCGATTTCCTCGGCCTCCACGCCGACGCGCCCGTCGATTTCCTCGAAAAATGGGCCGCCTATCTGCGCGGACTCGATGGATTCAGCGCCGCCGCCCTGGGAACCGGCCTTGGTACGCTCGCCCTGCTCATCGGCCTGCGCCGGTTCGTGCCGCGCCTTCCGGCCTATCTCATCGTCATCGTTGCCGCCGCGATCGCCGCCGCCTGGCTCGGCCTGCCGGTCGAGACCGTGGGAGATCGCTTCCCGGCGATGCCGGCGGGCCTGCCCGCGCCGCATCTGCCGGACGTCTCGCTGGCGCTGATCCGCGATTTGCTTCCCAGCGCTTTCACCATTGCCTTTCTCGCCGGCATCGAGGCGTTGCTGTCCGCTGTTGTCGCCGACGGCATGACCGGCTACCGGCACCGTTCGGGGCAGGAGCTGGTCGGCATGGGCGTCGCCAACATCGCCTCGGCGCTGTTCGGCGGCCTGCCCGCGACCGGCGCCATCGCGCGCACCGCGACCAACGTCCGCGCCGGCGCGCGCACCCCGGTGGCGGGCATCGTCCACGCGCTCTTCCTGCTCGGCTTCATGCTGGTCGCCGGAGATCTGATCGCCCTCGTGCCGATGGCGACTTTGGCCGCCGTGCTGCTGATGGTCGCCTGGGGCATGAGCGAGGCCGGCCGGTTCCGCGCCTTGCTGCGCAGCGATCCGGGCGAACGGGCACTGCTCATCCTGACCTTCCTGCTCACGATATTCGTCGATCTCACCGTCGCGATCGGCGTCGGCGTGACTCTGGCGGCCTTGTTCTTCATGCGGCGGATGAGCGAGCATGCGGGGCTGGCCGCGGTCGATCCCGAAGAGGAGCCCGAGCAGCGCGACCGGCTGCCGCCGGGCGTCGAGGTGCTTCGTTTCACCGGCCCGATCTTCTTCGGGGTCGCGAGCGAGATGATCGACGCACTCCGCCGCGTTGGCGAGCGTCCCACCGCTATCGTGCTGCGCATGGAACTGGTGCCCTATATCGACGCCACCGGCGCCAACGCGCTGGAGACGTTCGTTCGCCAGGCCAAAGCCGGCGGCACCGAGATTTGGCTGTGCGGCATGCAGCGCCAGCCGCTCGATCTCCTCGCGCGCATGAATCCGGCTTTCGCCGGCGCGCGCCGCGCCCTGACCTATGCCGGGGCGCTCGGGCGGTTGGGGGCGCCGGATCGCCAATTCACTTGACGTTGAGCCGCGTGCGGACGATTTGGCGCGTCATGTTCGCGTGGTTCCGAAGCCGCTATCTCGATCTGCTGGGCTCGATCTACATCTATAACGAGCATCGCGGCTATACCAGCATCGACCGGGTCCTCGCAGCGGTCGCCGGTCGCATGCCCGGCGAGACGGCCTTCATCGCCGCGATCGAGAAGCATCGCGCCGACGAGCGCAAGCATTATGTCATGTTCAAGCGCTGGTTCGAGCTGCAGGGAAAAATGCCGCTCGGGGTCGACCGCACCTGCGGCCATATCGACCGGTTCGTCGAGATCATGTTCCGCCGCGGGATCGACGAGCTCGACACCGAGCGCGTGATCTCGAGCGATCGCCTGTTCGAACGGCTCTGCCGGGTGATCTCGCTCACCGAGCGGCGCGGCATGAACCAGGTCGAAATCCTCCTGCGCCATCCGCTCGTCAGGCGCGACAAGGTGCTGATGAAGATCTTCCAGGTCATCGAGAAGGACGAGCCCAGCCATTGGGCGCCCTATGAAGGCTGGCTCGAGGCGCGCGGGGCGCGCGATCCGCGATGGTGGGAGCGCGCCATCGACGGCTTCATCCATTCGGAGCTGCTGTTCCTCAAGCTGCCATTCCTGTTCTTCAACCCCTGGCTGCGGCGCCGCACCGACTGGCCGGACTCGTCCGATCCCGCCGAGCCGCTCGCTGCGCCGATCCGGGCCGCGGCCTGACCGGAAACGCCCCGGCATGCGCATCCTCCTGACCGGCTCGTCCGGCTGGCTCGGCCGCTTCCTCGCGCCGCGCCTGCGCGGTGAAGGGCATGCGGTGATCGGACTGGACGTCGCGCCCGGGGCGGATACGGGCGTGGTCGGCAGCGTCGCCGACCGCGACCTGGTCGACCGCATTTTCGCGACGCGCGGCATCGAGGCGGTGATCCACGCCGGCGCGCTCCACAAGCCGGACATCGCCCGCTACCCGCCCGCGGCGTTCCAAGCCGTCAATGTCGAGGGCACGCGCAATCTCTTGGAAGCCGCGGCGAAGGCGGGCAATGACCGCTTCCTCTTCACATCGACCACCTCGCTGATGATCTCCGAACAGGTCCGCGCCGGAAAGGCGGGCGGCGCGGCCAGCGCTTTTTGGCTCGACGAGGATTTCGCGCCGCTCGCGCCCCGCAACGTCTACGGCGCGACCAAGCTCGAAGCCGAGCGGCTCTGCCGGCAGACACATGACGCGCACGGCCTTTCGATTCTGATCCTGCGGACCGGGCGGTTCTTTCTCGAGGAGGACGACACCCACCGGGACCTGTCGGGCGAGAATCGCAAGGCCAACGAATTGCTGAACCGCCGTTTGACCGTCCAGGACGCCGCCGATGCCCATGTCGCCGCGCTGGACAAGGCGCCGGCGCTCGGCTTCGACACGTTCATCCTCTCGGCGCCGCCACCCTTCGCGCGCGAGGATTGCGCGGCGCTGATCGACGACGCCCCGGCGGTGATCGCCCGCTATTTTCCCGAGGCGGCCGCTCTCTATGCGCGCCGCGGCTGGACCCTCCCGGCCCATATCGACCGCGTCTACGATCCGTCGCGCGCCGAACGCCGGCTCGGCTTCCGCTGCCGCACCGATTTCGGCGCGGTGCTGCGCGCGCTCGCGAACGGCGAGGAATTGCCCTTCGCCCACGATCCCCTCTATGTCTCGCCGGTGACGCTAGGGGACAGTTGCTCGTAACTGTCCCCATTGGGATCGAGGAGGAAAGGATGCTGAAGCGGGTTGCGGCGATCGCGCTGGGATGGCTGGCGCTGAGCGGCATGCAGCAGGAACATGTCGGCAGCCGGATTCCCTCGGTCGAGCTGTGGCGGCTCGATTGCGGCGATTTCACCTTCACCGATGCCAACGCCTTCTTCTCCGACACGTCCGAATACCGGCCGGGACCGAGGAACCTGGTCGGAAGCTGCTATCTGATCCGGCATCACACCACCTACATGCTCTGGGACACCGGCATCCCGGCCGGAATTGTCGCCCAGCCGCTGCAGACGCCGCAGATTCGCGCCACCTTGCGCGCTTCGATCGTCGACCAGCTCGCCCGCATCAATGTGCGGCCCGAGCAGATCACGGTCATTGGGATCAGCCATTATCATTTCGATCATGTCGGCCAGGCCGCGTCCTTCCCGCACGCGCGGCTGATCATGGGTCCCGGCGATCTCGCCGTCCTGCGCGGCACCGAGCCCGGGGTGGATCGCGCGTCGCTCGCGCCGTGGCTCACCGGCGGCGGCCAGGTCACCGAGGCGCGCGGCGATCACGACGTCTTCGGGGACGGCAGCGTCGTCATGCTCAACCTGCCCGGCCACACGCCCGGCCATCGCGGCCTGCTCGTGCGGCTCGCCTCCGGGCCGGTCCTGCTCTCGGGCGACCTTTACCATTTCACCGAGCAGGTGGAGCGCCGCGGCGTGCCGCCGTTCAACACCAGCCGGGCGGAAACCCTGGCCTCGATCGACCGATTCGACCGGCTCGCCCGCAATCTGCGCGCGCGCGTCATCATCCAGCACGAGCCTTCGGACGTCGCCAAGCTCCCGGCCTTCCCCGAGTCGGCGCGATGAAGGCATTGCTTTCCACCACGCCCGGCGGGCCCGAAACGCTCGCCCTCACCGAGGTCGACGATCCGGTGCCCGGCCCGGGCCAGCTGCTCGTCCGGGTCAAGGCCTGCGCGATCAACTATCCCGACGTGCTGATCATCGAGGACCGCTACCAGTTCAAGCCGGACCGCCCCTTCGCGCCGGGCGGCGAGATCGCCGGGATCGTCGAAGCGGCCGGGGAGGGCGTCACCGGCTGGGCATCGGGCGACCGAATCATCGCCATGCTCGGCCATGGCGGCCTGGCCGAAAAGGTGCTGGTCGCCGCGGCGATGGCGCTGCCCCTGCCCGAGGGGCGAAGCTTCGAGGAAGGGTCGGCGCTGATCCTGACCTACGCGACGACCATCCATGCCCTGCTCGACCGGGGCCGGCTCGAGGCGGGCGAGACCCTGCTCGTGCTCGGCGCCGCCGGCGGCGTCGGCCTCGCCGCGGTCGAGCTCGGCAAGGCTTATGGCGCGCGCGTCGTCGCCGCGGTCTCGTCGGAGGAGAAAGCTCAGGCCGCCAGGGCGGCGGGCGCGGACGAGACGATCGTCTATCCGCGCGGCCCGTTCGACAAGGACGGCGCGAAGGAATTGGCGCGGCAATTCAAGGCGGCGGTCGGCCCGGGCGGCGCCGATCTGATCTACGATCCGGTCGGCGGCGACTATACGGAGGCGGCGTTGCGCGCGATCGCCTGGGAGGGGCGCCTGCTCGTGATCGGCTTTCCGGCCGGAATCCCCAGGCTGCCGCTCAACCTCACCCTGCTCAAGAGCTGCGATGTCCGAGGCGTCTTCTGGGGCGCCTTCGCCGCGCGTGATCCCGGCGCCAATGCCGCCCATGTCCAGACCCTGTTCCGGCTCTGGGAAGAGGGAAAGATCGCGCCCCGCGTGAGCCGGACCTGGCCGCTGGCCGAAGGCGGCGCCGCGATCGCCCACATGGCCGCGCGCCAGGCGGTCGGCAAGCTCGTGGTGACGATGGACTAGCCCAAATCCTCCCCTGCTTTTGCAGGGGGGGACCATGCCCAGCATTGTGGAGGGGGCCTCTTGAGTCGAAGAAGCCCCTCCACCGTCCTTCGGACGGTCCCCCTCCCCTCGAAATCGAGGGGAGGATTGGTTGCGCCCGCACCCGCGCCCGCCTATTTGACACGAAGACGGATTTCACCAGCAAGGACAGCCATGACCCAGTTCAACGACCGCGAGAAGGCATTCGAGAACATGTATGCCCGCGATCAGGAAATGCAGTTCAAGATCGTCGCGCGCCGCAACCGCCTGCTCGGCCATTGGGCGGCGAAGAAAATGGGTCTGACCGAGGCCGAGGCCGAAGCCTATGCCAAGGACGTGATCCGCGCCGATTTCGAGGAAGCGGGCGACGAGGACGTCATCCGCAAGCTGCTCGGCGACCTGACCTCGGCCGGCGTCGAGATCGACGACGCGGCGATCCGCGCGGCGGTCGAGCACAAGACCGTCGAGGCCCGCCGCCAATTCATCGAGGCCCAGGGCTGATGCCTATGGCGGCCGACCAGATCGAGACCTTGATCCGCGAGGGGATTCCCGACGCGCGGGTCGAGATCGTCGACCTGGCCGGCGACGGCGACCATTATGAGGCGCGGGTGGTGGCCGAGAGCTTCCGCGGCCAGCCGCTGGTCCGCCAGCACCAGCGCGTCTATCGGGCGCTGGGCGGCCGCATGGGCACCGAGCTCCACGCGCTCAAGCTCAGCACCGCCGCGCCCGAGTAGAGGATAGTGAAATGACCGACGTCCGCGACCGTATCGACGAGATTGTAAAGAAGGACGACATCGTCCTGTTCATGAAGGGCACGCCCTTGTTCCCGCAATGCGGCTTTTCGCAGCGGGCGGTCGCGATTCTCGATCATCTCGGCGTGAAGTTTGCGACCGTCGACGTTCTTCAGGATCCCGAGGTCCGCCAGGGCGTCAAGGAATATTCCGATTGGCCGACCGTCCCCCAGCTCTACGTCAAGGGCGAGTTCCTCGGCGGTTCCGACATCATGGTGGAGATGTTCGAGGCTGGCGAGCTCCAGGCGCTGCTCGAAGAGAAGCAGGTCGCCAAGGCCTAGAAAATAGAGAAAGTCCCCATTCTAGAAAAATAGGGACAGTCCCTGATTTTCATGCCGCCACCCGGGCCTTCCTCAGCCCGACATATTCGAGCATTGCCAGGCCGAGCACGGCCAGCGCCTGAGCGGAGACGAAGGCGGCCCCGAGCGCGGTGACCGAGCCCTGCTGCTGCGCGAGCGTGGCGAAGCTCTCGGCGGTCCAGCCGAGATTGCCGAGAATCACCATCCAGACGAGCGGGCGGGGCGGCGCCGAGCGCGAGGCCAGCCATCCGATGAACGCGGCCAGCGGCAGTAAAACCAGGCCGGCGATCCGGACCAAAGGCTCGGGCAGGCCGAACAGCGGGGCCAGCGCCGCGGCGCCGAACCCCATGAGCAGGCCCATGAGCAGGCAGCTCAGGCTATCGAGCGCGAGGACGCGGCGGAGAAACAGATTCCGGGACATGGGCTTTTCCTTTCGTGGCCGATGCCGCGATCATCCCCGGCCGAGGTCATGGTGTCGATTACCTCGAAGGTAATGGGAATCGGCGGCGCGGGCCGTTAGGCTCCGGCCCATGCAAAATCAGATCGTCCCGGTCGGCGACCAGCTTCGCGCCTGGCGCGGCCGCCGCCGCCTCAGCCAGCTCGATCTCGCGCTCGACGCCGAAATCTCCGCGCGCCATCTGAGCTTCCTCGAAACCGGGCGATCGCGGCCGAGCCGGGCGATGCTGCTGCGCCTCGCCGAGCGGCTGAACATCCCCGCCCGCGACCGCAATCTGCTGCTCGTCGCCGCCGGTTTCGCGCCGGCCTTGCCCGAGCGGCCGCTCGACGATCCCGCCCTCGCCGCCGCGCGCCGGGCGGTCGATCTCGTGCTCAGGGCGCACGAGCCCTTTCCGGCCCTGGCGGTCGATCGCCACTGGCAGATGGTGGCCTACAATGGCGGGGTGGCGCCCTTGCTCGCCGGCGTGGCCGCGCATCTGCTGGCGCCGCCGGTCAACGTGCTGAGGCTCAGCCTCCATCCCGAAGGCGTGGCGCCTCGGATCGTCAATTTGGCCGAATGGCGCGCCCATATCTTTCATCGGCTCGAAGCGCAGATCGAGGCGAGCGCCGACCAGGGCCTTGCCGATTTGCTGGAGGAACTGCGCGCCTATCCCGGCGGCGTGTCGCGCGCGACGGACGCTTATGGCGGCGTCGCGGTCCCGCTCGTCATCCGCGCCGGCGATGCCGAACTTTCCTTCCTCAGCACGACGACCATGTTCGGGACGCCGATCGACATCACCTTGTCCGAGCTCGCGATCGAGGCCTTTCTGCCCGCCGACGCGCGCACGGCGCAAATCCTGATGGGATGAGGAATGACCGATGGCTGAAAAATGAAGGGGCGGGCGGCGCGACCGGAAAGTGCGCCAGGCCCGCCCCTGAGTGGAACCGTGTGGACGCGATATACCATTCACGCCCCGTGCCAGGCCGTGGGAATGGCGGAAATCCACGACTTTCACGGTGAACCGATCTTAACCTCTCCCGTCACTTGTAAAGCCTGCCGACAGTTCGCTTCCGCGACAAATGTCGCATCGTTCATCCTGCGTTCAGCGGCTCGGCGACTACTCCTGTAATCGACGCAGGGAGGGGCCGCGATGGAGCGGATCGGGGAAGCCGAATATGCGGTGATGGAGGTGCTCTGGAAGGACGCGCCCCTGACCGCCGCCGAGGTCGCGAAGCGGGTGCCTGCAGAGCGTGGCTGGTCGATCCGCACCGTCAAGACGATGCTCGCCCGCCTGCTCGCCAAGGGCGTCCTTGCTCATGAGGAAGAAGGTCGGCGCTATCTCTACCGCCCGGCCGTCGCCCGCGCCGATTATGTCGCGCAGGAATCCGGGCGCCTGATCGACCGCATGTTCGGCGGTCGCGTTACCCCGCTCGTCGCCCAGCTGGCCGAGCGCGACCGGCTGACCGACGCCGACATCGCCGAGATCGAGGCATTGCTGAAGGCGCTCAAGTCATGACCGCCTGGCTCATCGCCAACATGGCCTGGGCGAGCCTCGCGATGCTGCTCGTCCTGGCGCTGCGCAAGCCGTTCGCCTTTCTGTTCGGCGCCGGCGCCGCTTACGCGCTCTGGCTCGTTCCGGCGTTGCGGCTGATCATGCCGCCGCTGCCGAGCTTCGCGGACCTCCCTTCGATCGTCCCCGCCGAGACCCTCGTCATCTGGGCGGGCGACGCCGCCGCGCCCTTGCCGCCGGAAGGCGCGCCCGGGCAATGGCTTTCCCTGATGCTTGCGCTGTGGGCCGGGGGCGCGATCCTGTTCCTCGTCTGGCAATGGCTGTCCTACCGCCGCTTCCTGACCGAGTTGAGCCTCTCTTCGCGCAGCGTCGGCGCGCATCGCGGGCTGCCTCTGGTCGAGAGCGCGGCGGTGCAAGGGCCGGTGGCGCTCGGCTTGCTCGACCGGCGGATCGTCGTCCCGGCCGATTTCGCAACCCGCTATTCGCCCGTGGAGCGCAGCCTCGCGCTCGACCATGAGGCGATCCACCATGGCCGCGGCGACATCTGGTGGAACCATCTCGGACTCCTCATCCTGGCGTTGAACTGGTTCAACCCGGTCGCCTGGCTCGCCTTTCGCGCCTTCCGCGCGGACCAGGAGCTGGCCTGCGACGCCCGCGTGACCGCGACCGCCTCTCCCGACGCACGCCACGATTATGCGCGCGCGCTGATCAAATCCGCGAGCCGGCCCGGCCTGATCGCCGCCTGCCCGCTCAACCATGCCGACCAACTGAAACGGAGACTGAAAATGATGAAGGACCATAAGAGCAGCCGCGCGCGGATGCTCGCCGGCGCGACCGCGATTGCCGCCCTCGCGGGGCTGAGCGCCGCGTTCGGCACGCCGAGCTTCGCCCACCCGCATCCCGAGGCGCAGCCTCAGGCCCCGGCGCAGGCGCAGCCGGGCGAGGAGCGGCGCGAGCGGCGGACGATCGTCCGTACCTACCGCCACGACCGCGGCGAGGCGGCCGCCGGGCATGGCGAGCATGGCGCCAACGGCGACCGCGAGCAGGAGCGCGTAATGGTGATGGTCCATCGCGGCGCCGCCGGTGAGCATGGCGAGCGCGACATTCGCGTCCACGGCCGGCACGGGGAGATCATGGCTGCCGATTGCGACGACGGGCAGGCGACCAATGTCGACGAGACCAGCGACGGGGAGCGCACCCGGGTAATGCTGTGCAGCCAGGGCAATGCGACGCCGGCCGAGCGGGCCGAGCGACTTCAGCGCGTCCTCGGCCGATTGGCTCAGGACAGCGAATTGAGCGAGGCCCAGCGCGCCCGCGTCGTCGAGGCGCTCAACCGAGAGATCGCCCGGCTGCGGGCACAATAAGCCGAGCCTTCACTTCCGTCCCTGGCAATGCCACATGCCGGGGATGGAAGACTGGCCCACCGGCAAGGTTGAGCAGGTCGCGCCCGGCGTCCGGCGGCTGCTGGCGCCCAATCCTTCGCCGTTCACCTTTACCGGCACCCAGACCTACATTGTCGGTGCCGGCGAGGTCGCGGTGATCGATCCCGGCCCGGACCTTGGGCCCCATATCGACGCCATCCTCGCCGCCACCAAAAGCGGGCGGATCGCGGCGATCATGTGCACCCACACCCATCGCGACCACAGCCCGGCGAGCCGGCCGCTGGCGCAAACGACTGGCGCGCCGATCATCGGCTGCGCGCCGCTGGCGATCGAGGATGACGGCCCGCGCGCCGACGCCGCCTTCGATTTCGATTATGCCCCGGATCGCGTCCTGGCCGACGGCGAGGCGCTCGAAGGGGAGGGCTGGGTGTTGCGCGCGCTCGCCACGCCCGGCCACACCTCGAACCATCTGTGCCTCGCGCTCGAGGGGACCGGCCAGCTCTTCACCGGCGACCATGTCATGGGCTGGTCGACGACCGTGGTCTCGCCGCCCGACGGCGACATGACCGACTATATGAAGAGCCTCGATCTGCTGCTCGGCCGCGACGATCTGGCCTATCATCCGGCGCACGGTCCCGCGGTTGAAAATCCGCGCGCCCATGTCCGCGCCCTGATCGTCCACCGCCGGATGCGCGAGAAGCAGATCCTCGCTTTGCTCGAAGCGGGGGAGGGGCGCATCCCCGCCATGGTCGAAACCATGTACAGGGAGATCGACCCGCGTCTCCATCCCGCCGCGGGCCGTTCGGTGCTCGCCCATCTCGTCGATCTGCAGCGGCGCGGGCTGGTTGAGCCCACGGATAAGACATGGAAGCTCAGCGCTTGAGAAAGCTTGCTTTCCTGGTCCCGCCCCTCCTGGCCTTGTTGGTCGGCGCCGGGCTCGGCCTGCTGCTTCGACCCGGGGCGGCGGCGCCCGGCCACAATCCGATGGCGGTCGCCGCCGCGACCCTGCTTTCGGTCCGCGAGCAGGGCCGCGCGACCCTGTTCACCGCCCGGTTCGTGGCCGTCGTGACCTCGAGCGAAACGCGGCTCGGCCTCACGGCGCGCAAGACGCTGATCATGCCCGGGGAGGTCCGCTACGGCGTGGACCTGTCGCGGCTCCGGCGCGAAAATCTCGCCTGGGACGCGCCGACGCGGACGTTGACGGTGACGTTGCCGCCCCTCGAAATCGCCGGTCCGCGCATCGACCTCAATCAGGTGCAGGAATATGGCGAAGGCGGCATCGTGATGGCGCTGACCGATGCCGAAGAGACTCTCGACGAAACCAACCGCCGCCGAGCCCAGCAGGAGCTGATGCGCCAGGCGCGCGAGCCGGGCCCAATGGGGCAGGCGCGCGACGCGGCGATGCGCGTCGTGGCGCGCAGCTTCGCCATGCCGCTCCGCGCCACGGGCATCGATGCCAGCGTCGCGGTACGATTCGTGGGCTCGTCGGGCCGGGAAGATGCGAGCTTCCTCGATAGGCCGCGCCGGATCGAGGACAGGATAAGGGCGAACGATCCCTAGGCTGTATCGACATTCAATCCTCGAGGAACCGCCAATTTCCCCCTCCCCGGCGGGGAGGGGGTAGGGGGAGGGGGTTCGGCCTTCGAGAATGGTCTCGATCGCCCGACACCCCCTCCCTACCCTCCCCCTCAAGGGGGAGGATCTCAGGCTGAATGTCGATTCACCCTAGAGCGAGTTCCCCTTGCGTCGAATCGCCCCAGGTTTCGCTTGCCGCATTTTCCGAATCGTCAGGCGAGCCCGCCTGACTGGAAAATGCTCTAGCCGCCCGGCAGCATCTTCAGCGCATCCTTGAGCTCGTCGCGGAAACGCCTCGCGACTCCCGCCTGCACGGCGGCGCTGGCGCTGGGGAAACGGGCAAGCTTGCCATCGGCCCGGACTCGCCCGCGCTCGGCATAGATCGCCTCCAGCAGGGTGCGGTCGTCCGGCTTCCCGCCCTTCAGAGCGACGATGACCACGTCGGTCGTCGGCCCGTGCTGGACGGAGGTCGACCAGACCGCATCGCGCACCGCATCGCCGCGCTTGTCGATATCGACGCCGGTCGCGGCCCGGACCTTGGCCGCCTGCACGTCATAGTGGGTGCGCTCGATATAGTCGTGCTGGGCGTCGTGGAACGCGGTCGCCTCGCGGGCCGCAATCGCCTTCCAAATCGTGGAAAAGGCCGCGGTCCCCTGAACCGTGCCGCCGAACTCGGCGGCCCATCGGCTACCCTCGGCGGCGAGGAATTGGGCGGGCCGCCCAAGCTTGCTGGCGAGCTGGTAGCTGCCATAGGAAACGCCGCCCGGGTCCCCGACGCCGCCCGAGACCGTTCCCGGCCCTCGGCCCGAGGTTTCAAACTTGGAGGATAAGCCCCCGAGCACATGTTTCGAAGGGGAAGAAGGCGGCGGAGCCGGCGTCGGCGGGGCGGGTGGGGGCGCCGGTGTTGGGGCGCTCCCTTTCCCTGGAATCTTCAACACCTGCCCGACGGCGATGCGATTGGCGTCCCGGATGCCGTTGGCGTCGGCAAGCGCCTTGACGGTGGTTCCCAGCTTGGCCGCGATCTTGGAAAGCGTCTCCCCGCTTTTGACCGTGTGAGTCCCGGAATTCGGCATGAGTCCCTCCCTAAGGTTCGGATTTTTATTTGTGCGACGTGAATGATGATTGCTCAAGTTCTTGGCCGATTGTTACCGCATTCGGGTGTATAGGCAAGGCGTTCGCATGTCGGGACGATGCGCCGGATTTCCATGCCGCCGCCGAGCCCGTCCGCGGTGCATTTCAGCGGGTTTTGCTATGCCCGGCGCGGCGGCGGGAGTAGAGGGGCCGCATGGCGCGTGAGAGATTGAAATGAGTGCTCCGTCGGGAAAGCTGAGCGGCGTCGACATCCGCGCCGAGCTCGACCGGCTCCGAAAGGAGCGCAACGCCGTCATCCTCGCCCATTATTATCAGGCGCCGGACATCCAGGACCTCGCCGATTTCGTCGGCGACAGCCTCGATCTGTCGCGCAAGGCGCAGGCGACGGATGCCGAGGTGATCGCCTTTTGCGGCGTCCGGTTCATGGCCGAGACCGCCAAGATCCTCTCGCCCGACAAGATCGTCGTCCTGCCCGACATGAACGCCGGCTGCAGCCTCGAGGACAGCTGCCCGCCCGACCAGTTCCGCGCCTTCCGAAAAGCCCATCCGGACCATATCGCGCTCACCCACATCAACAGCTCGGCCGAGGTGAAAGCGCTCAGCGACATCATCGTCACCTCCTCGTCCGCCGAGACCATCCTCAAGCAGATTCCGCTGTCGCAGAAGATCATCTTCGGCCCCGACAAGCATCTGGGCGGCTATCTCGCCCGCAAGACCGGCCGCGACATGCTGCTCTGGCCGGGCGTCTGCATCGTCCACGAGGCCTTCTCCGAGACCGAGCTGATCAAGTTGAAGGCGCAGCATCCCGGCGCGCCGGTGCTCGCCCATCCCGAATGCCCGCCGCACATCATCGACCATGCCGATTATGTCGGCGCGACCTCGGGCATCCTCAGGCACGCGCTCGAATCGCCCTCGCAGGTGATCATCGTCGCCACCGAGCCGCACATCATCCACCAGATGCAGAAGGACGCGCCCGGCAAGACCTTCATCGGCGCGCCCGGCGCCGACGGCAATTGCAACTGCAACATGTGCCCGTACATGGCGCTCAACACGCTCGAGAAGCTCTACGTCGCCCTGCGCGACCTCCAGCCGAGGATCGAGATGGAGGAGAGCCTGCGCCTCGCCGCCAAGAAGTCGCTCGACCGCATGCTCGAAATGGCCGGCCATACGGTCGGCAAGGGCGACGTCGGCAGGCCGCAGATTTCGGGCGACTGAAGCGCCTTGGCCTTCGCGCTCGACCGTTTCGATCTCGGCCGCTTCGTCGCCGAGACGCTCGCCGAGGATCTGGGTGAGGCGGGCGACATCACGTCGGCGGCGGTGATCCCCGCCGGGGCGCGCTTTTCGGGCGTGATGGACAGCCGCGAGGCGATCGTAGCGGCGGGGCTGCCGATCGCCGAAGCCTTCTTCCGCGCCGCCGATCCCGAGGTCGAGATCGAGCGGCTGGCAGAGGATGGCGACGCCATTCCCGCCGGCGCCGACCTGCTCCGTCTGTCGGGCAACGCGCGCGCCCTGCTGGCGGCCGAGCGCTCGGCGCTCAACATCGTCCAGCACCTCTCCGGCATCGCCACCCTGACGCGCCGCTACGTTGAGGCTATCGCGGACACCGGCGCGATCCTGCTCGACACCCGCAAGACCATCCCCGGCCTGCGAATCCTCGAAAAATACGCGACCCGGATGGGCGGCGCCCGAAACCATCGCATGGGCCTTTGGGACTCGGCGATGATCAAGGACAATCATGTCGCGGTGGCGGGTTCGGTCGGCGAGGCGGTGCGCCGCGCGGCCGCGGCCGGGATCGAGCGGATCATCGTCGAGGTCGACCGGTTCGACCAGATCGAGCCGGCGCTCGCCGCCGGCGCCACCCATCTGCTGCTCGACAATATGGGGCTCGCCGCGCTGCGCGAAGCGGTCGGGCAGGTCGCCGGCCGGGTCCCCACCGAAGCCAGCGGCGGCATCACCCTCGAGGCGATCCGCGCCATCGCCGAAACCGGCGTGACCTACATCTCGGTCGGCCGGATCACCCAATCCGCGCCGGCCGCCGACATCGGCCTGGATTTCGCGGCGCTCTAAAGCTCGCGCCGCGCCACCACTTCGCCCTCGATCGTGCCGGTCTCCGGATGGTGCTTGTCGAGCCAGCGGCGGACGATGCGCAGGTTTCGGGTGTTCGAGCGGAAGAAGAAATCCGGGATCGCGCCGATCCAGGGTATGGCGCCAAGCAGGAAATCCACCCCGATATTGCCGCTCATCCGTACGACGTGCCATTTGGACATGCCGAGGTTGCGCGCTTCCCACACGATCCAGGTCCCCATCGCCGCGGCGACGACCCCGCCGACGACCGGGATGAGGTCGAGCACGACGTCGAGGCCGATACGCTGGTTGGTGCCGGGTATCGTGAAGGCGCGCTCGAGCAGCTTTTCCATCGCCTCGATCCGGCGCCGCACCGAGGCGGCGTCGCGGCCGATCGGCAATCGGCCCATGGCGCTCTCGAACTGGCTCCGGTCGATCGGCATCATTGTCTCTCCGCGATCAGCACGACGGCCGGGTGCCGCGCGAACATGTTGGGCCTGAAGCCCGTCAGCCGCGGCGAGACCAGGGACCAGCGCACCGGCGCGGTCAGCGGTATGAACGGGACAAGGTCGGTTAGTATCCGGTCGGCGACCGAGAGTTGCGCCAGGCGGTCGGCCGGCCCGGGCGCGAGCCGCGCGGCAAGCAGGGCCTGGTCCGCGCCCAAGTCGCAGATCGCGCTGAGGTCGCAGGTGAAGTGGCGCAGATACCAGGAGGCGAGGTTGGCGGGCGCGACCCGGTCGATCAGGACCAGATCCGCGGGCGCCCCCATCGCCGCCCATTCCGCCTCGACCCCGATCATCCGCCAGTCGCGGCGCAAATGGGCGAAGACGAGCCGGTAGCCGGGCCCCTCGGGCATCGCCACCCGCAGCCGGATCGGGATTTCGGGCCCGAGCCCGGCGATCGCGCGCGCCGCGGCTTCGCGGCGTTCCGGCAAAGGCGCGCCGGCCCAATCGGGCTGGGCCGGCGCCGGCAGTTCCTGGACCCCCGGCGCCACCAGGCTGGTCCGCGCGGCGAGGCGCGGCGCCCCAAGCGCGGCGGCGAGCGCGTCGCGGTCGACCGCCATCGCCAGCGCGCGTCGCACGGCCGTATCCGCCAACGGCCCGCCGCCGCCGGTGAAGGCGAGGCCGAACATCCCGCCGACTGGATCGAAGACCGTGCGCGCGACGGGGAGATCGGCGGCGCGCGCGAGCGCAAGATCGCCCGCCGTGCCGCCAAGGACGAGATCGGCATCGCCGGCGGCGAAGCGGGCGATTGCGCGCGCCGCCTGTTCGCCGCGGAGCAGGATATCGGGATTGGCCTCGGCCGCCTCCTCGTCCTCCCCCCTGGGCAAGGACAGGCGCACGCCGGCCGCGCCGGCCTCGCTTAGCCGGTAGGGACCGGTGCCGGCGCCGTTCTGCAGCACCGCCATTTCTGGATGGGCGAGCAATTGCAGGAAATTGGGACGCGGCCCGCGCAAGCTGATTTCGAGCACGAAATCGGTCATCGCGACGATATTGTCGACCGCGCCAAGCGTCGGCTTGAACGGGTTGCGGCTGGCCCGGCTCAGCGCCGCGCGCAACCGGGCCGCGACCTGCTGGGCGGTGACCGGGCTGCCGTCGGCCCATTGCGCGCGCCGGATGCGGAAGGTGTAGCGCAGGGAATCGTCGGAGACGATCCAGCTTTGCGCCAGCGCGGGCTCGATCTCGCCGGACGCGTCGAACCGGACCAGGCCTTGCGCGAGCGCCTCGGTCAGGAACGAAGCGGGCGGATCGAGCGGCTGCAAATTGGGGTTGGCGAGCCGCGGCGGCCCGCCGATGGCGCTCACCCTCAATGGTCCGCTCTCCGCCTCGCCGCAGGCGGCAAGGGCAAAAGTCCCGGCGATCAGCGCCGCGCGGCAAAGGGCTCGAATCGCCATGGGCGCGGACGATAGACGCTCTCGCCGCCGGTCTGCAAAAGCGGCGGCGCCTTTACCCCTCTTTCACCTTAGTCGGCTATGCGGGCTCCATGACCGGAAAACCCAACGGCCCGGCCTGCGACCAGGAGCAGGCGCCCGGCTTTCGGCCGCGCCGCAGCGATCGCATCGCGGTCGACGGCAAAGCGAGCCTCAGCCCGCACGATCTCTACAAGGTCGAGATCAAGGTCCAGAACGTCTCGACGGCCGGGTTCATGGCGCAATGCCCGGCGCCGGTCCGGATCGGCTCCCACGTCTCGCTCGATATCCCCGGGATCGGCACCGTCCAGGCCCAGGTGCGCTGGCAGATCGGCGCCACGATGGGCGGCATGTTTTTGGACCCGATCAGCCTGGCAAGGTGCGAATGGACCGCGCAGAAGGCGAAGGCGGCCTAGGCCTGACACTTGGTGCGGACGGCGGGACTTGAACCCACACTTCCCGAAGGAAAGCAGATTTTAAGTCTGCTGCGTCTACCGATTTCGCCACGTCCGCATATGCGGGACGTGCACTTGCCGCCGGTCCCGCGTCAACGCCCCTGTCGAAGGTTCAGACGTTTAAGCGCTCGCGCATTTCCTTGCCCGGCTTGAAATAGGGCACGCTCTTGGCCGAGACGTCGACCGGCTCGCCGGTGCGCGGGTTGCGGCCCTTGCGGGCGTCGCGGCCGCGGGTCGAGAAGGCGCCGAAGCCGCGCAGCTCGACGCGGCCGCCGATCTGCAATTGCTCGATGATCGAATCGAAGAAAGCCGAAACGACGCGCTCGACCTCCTTCAGCGTCAGATCGGGATGGTCGTCGCAGAGCTTCTGCACCAGTTCGGATCGGATCACGGCTTCCCCCTCAAGGATCTCTTGGGCCGGCTTCGCTCCGGCTCGGCTCGTCGCGGGCCCCCTCGCGACACGGCAAGGCGCGACACTCGCACCGACTCGCGCAAAAATCAATATGTGGGTTTCACCGGAAATCCGAGCAATTCAAACGGGCTAAGAACCACGCTGCGGGCGTCCTTCCGGAACGCCCGCCGCGCGGCGGATCAGCCGTTCTTTTGCTTCAATGCTTCCCCAAGAATATCGCCGAGCGAGGCGCCCGAATCGGACGAGCCATATTGGGCGACGGCCTGCTTCTCCTCGGCGATCTGGAGCGCCTTGATCGAGAAATTGGGCTTCTTCGAACGGTCGAATCCCGAAACCATCGCGTCGAACTTCTGGCCGACCTGGAAGCGCTCGGGCCGCTGCTCATCGCGGTCGCGGCCCAAATCGGTGCGCTTGATGAAGCCGGTCGCCCCGTCGTCGCCGACCTGGACTTCGAGCCCGCCGTCGCGGACCTCGAGCACGGTGACGGTGACCGTCTCGCCCTTGTTGACGCCGCCGGCGCCACCCGCCGCGCCCGCGCCCGCGCCGCCTTTGGCGACCCCGCCGCGCTCCAATTGCTTCATTCCGAGCGAGATCCGCTCCTTCTCGACGTCGACGTCGAGCACCACGGCCTTGACGCTCTCGCCCTTGCGGTGGAGGTTCAGCGCTTCCTCGCCGGTCACGCCCCAGGCGATGTCCGACATGTGGACCATGCCGTCGACGTCGCCGTCCAGGCCGATGAACAGGCCGAACTCGGTCGAATTCTTGACCTCGCCCTCGACCTCGGTGCCCACGGGGTGCTTGTCGGCGAAGGCGGCCCAGGGATTGGCCTGCGCCTGCTTGAGGCCCAGCGAGATCCGCCTCTTCTCCTCGTCGACCTCGATCACCGCGACGTCGACTTCCTGCGAGGTCGAGACGATCTTGCCCGGATGGACGTTTTTCTTGGTCCAGCTCATCTCCGAGACGTGGACCAGGCCCTCGATCCCCGCCTCCAGCTCGACGAAGGCGCCATATTCGGTGATGTTGGTGACCCGGCCCTTGAACACGCCGCCGACCGCATATTTGGTCGCCGCGCCCTCCCACGGATCGCTTTCGAGCTGCTTCATGCCGAGCGAAATGCGCTGGGTCTCGCGGTTGATGCGGATGATCTGCACCTTGACCGTATCGCCGATGTTGATGACCTCGCTCGGGTGGCCGACGCGCTTGTAGCTGATGTCGGTGACGTGGAGCAGGCCGTCGATCCCGCCAAGGTCGACGAACGCGCCGTAATCGGTGATGTTCTTGACCACGCCGTCGACGATCTGCCCCTCGGCCAGCGACAGGATCAGGCCCGAGCGCTGCTCGGCGCGGGTTTCTTCGAGGATCGCCCGGCGCGAGACGACGATATTGCCGCGCCTGCGGTCCATCTTCAAAATCTGGAAGGGCTGAGGCAGGTCCATCAGCGGGCCGACGTCGCGGACCGGGCGGATGTCGACCTGGCTGCCGGGCAGGAAGGCGACGGCGCCGCCCAGATCGACGGTAAAGCCGCCCTTGACCCGGCCGAAGATCACGCCCTCGACCCGGTTGCCGGCGGTATGCTCGGTTTCGAGCTTGTCCCAGGCGGCCTCGCGCCGCGCGCGGTCGCGGCTGAGCATCGCCTCGCCGTGCATATTCTCGATTCGGTCGACGAACACCTCGACCTCGTCGCCGACCGCCAGTTCGGCCTTCTGGCCGGGCGCGGCGAATTCGCGCAACGGCACGCGGCCTTCGGATTTGAGGCCGACGTCGATCACGGCGAGGTCGTTCTCGATCGCGGTGACGATCCCCTTGACGACCCGGCCCTCGAAGCCCTGGTCCTCGCCGCCGAATGATTCGTTGAGCATCGCCGCGAAATCGTCGCGCGTCGGATTTGCCGTTGTGGCCAAGTGAAATTCCTTAACGTGCCGGACCGCACCGCGGCTCGAAAAGAGGCGCGCGGGCCGGGCCAGAGAAATGTGCCGCACCGGCCGAATGCCGGGGCGGCGTCCTTTGGGGCGGAAGCGGCAGGGAAGGCCCTCACCCTGACCCTCTCCCCGAACGGGAGAGGGAGCAAAGCAAAAATGGCGCGCCGAGAGACGGCTTTCCGCCGGCCCGAACGCGCTTGCCTTATCCTGGCTTCCTTTGGGCGCGACCGCCCGCTGGACGGTGGGGCCTATAGAGGAGGTGGCGGGGAGGGGCAAGAGAGGGCTCGCCAACACGACCGCCCGGATTAAAATGCCCGGGTTCCAACAATCAATTGCCGCCGTTTCGGGCCGGTTGCGAATGTCAAAGTTGGAAGAGAATGGCGAGGATCCCGGGCCCGCCTTGGGTGGATTCGACGCGTTGAGGCAGCGGCGGAAGCTGATCAGCCCCTACCTCGATCGCTCATCCTGAGTAGGGAGTGAGCCTGGCGAGGGCCCGTATCGAAGGACCGTCCTTCGATACGCCGGTTCGACAGACTCACCGGCTACTTAGGATAAGCGGATATTTGGGAGAGGCCGTGCGCCTCGAAATTCGCCTCGTCCTTGGCCGGATCATAGTCCATGATTTATGTATACGCTAAATGCGCTTTGCAGGAGGGCAGCAAGACGCTGGCCGTGACGCTCGCCGCTCTGGCTTTCTTCACTTTGTCCTAGGCGCCGCGGGCGCGCTCGACCGCGGCGATGGCGGCGGCGATCGCCTCGTCGACGCCCATCTCGCTGGTGTCGAGGAGCACAGCATCTGTGGCCATGACCAGCGGCGCGGAGTCGCGGCCCGTGTCGCGCTCGTCGCGGGCGTGGATGTCGGCGAGGACGTCGGCGAAATGGACGTCGAGGCCGTGCGCCTTCAATTCGGCATGGCGGCGCCTAGCGCGCACTTCGGGACGGGCGGTGACGAACAATTTCGCCCGCGCCTCGGGCGCGATCACCGAGCCGATGTCGCGGCCGTCGAGGACGGCGCCGCCGGCCTGGCCGGCAAAGCGCCTCTGGCGGTCGAGCAGGGCCTCGCGGACGAGCGGGTAGGCCGAGATGCGCGAGGCGATGCCGCCCACCGTCTCGCTCTTGAGCTCCGGGTCGTCGAAATTGATCTGCGACAAATCGGTCGCCCGCGCCGCGGCGAACTCGCTTTCCGGGTCGCCGCCAAGCTCGAGCAGGTTCAAGGCGGTGGCGCGGTAGAGCAGGCCGGTGTCCATGTGCGGCAGGCCGAAATAAGCGGCGAGCGCCCTGGCGATCGTGCCCTTGCCGCTGGCGGCGGGCCCGTCGACGGCGATGATCATGGCGCGCCCAGCGCGTCGAGCGCGGATTGGAAGCCGGGAAAGCTGGTCTGGACGCAGTGCATGCCGGCGACCCCTATCGGCTCCTTCGCGCGCAGGCCAGCCACCGCGAAGCTCATCGCGATCCGATGGTCCCCAGCCGGGTCGATCGACGCGCCGCCGGGGAGGGGCGCGCCGCCGCTGCCGGTGACGGCGAGGCGGTCCTCGCTCTCCTCGACCGCGACGCCGGCCGCGCGCAGCCCCGCCGCCATCCCTGCGATCCGGTCCGATTCCTTGAGGCGCAGCTCGGCCAGGCCCGCCGCGCGCGTCACGCCCCGGGCGAAGGCGGCGGCGATGAACAGGACCGGATATTCGTCGATCATCCTCGGTGCGATTTCGGGCGGGACGTCGACGCCGCAAAGCGCGCTGTGGCGCACCGCCAGGTCGGCGACCGGCTCGTTCGAGACCTCGCGTTGGTTGGAGAAGACGAGATCGCCGCCCATCGCGCCGAGCGTTTCGAACAGGCCGATGCGGGCCGGGTTGACGCCGACGCCAAGGATCCGGATCTCCGAGCCGGGCACGACCAGGGCCGCCACCGCGAGGAAGGCAGCGGCGGAGGCGTCGCCGGCGATCGTCAGGTCTTGCGGGGCAAGCCCGGCCTCGCCGCGCAACGCGATCCGCGCGCCGTCGCATTCGATGTCCGCACCGAACAGGCGCAGCATCCGCTCGAGATGATCGCGGGTCGGCGCGCTTTCGATCACCTCCGTAACGCCGGGCGTGTTGAGCGCCGCGAGCAGCAGCGCCGATTTGACCTGCGCCGACGGGATTTCGAGCCGGTACCGGGTGGGGATCGCGGGCGCGAGGCCCCGGACGGTCAGCGGGAGGAAGTCGCCCGAAATCCGCGCGCCGATCCGCCTGAGCGGCGCCGCGACCCGGCCCATCGGCCGCCGGCTCAGCGAGGCGTCGCCGGCGAATGAGGCGCTTGTGGGATGGCTCGCGATCAGCCCCATCAGCAGCCGCGCCGACGTTCCCGAATTGCCGCAATCGAACGGAGCCCGCGGCTGGAGCAGCCCGCCGACCCCGACCCCGTCCACCGCCCAGGCGCCGTCGCCTTGCGACTCGATCCGCGCGCCCATCGCCCTGAGCGCGGCGATCGTCGAGTGGACGTCGCCGCCCTCGTTGAGCCCCGCAATGCGGCTGCGCCCGACCGCCAGCGCGGCGAGGATCAGTGCGCGGTGCGAGATCGACTTGTCGCCGGGAATCTGCGCAATTCCCCTGAGCGGGCGCGGCATAGGCTGGCCTTTGACAGGGCCGCATGCCTGTGGCAAGGCGCCCGCCGATGCCGGCGCGAGCGCGGGCAATTTTCAATTCGAGCTGGAGAATCTTCACCCATGGTGAATCCGGAATGGGGCACCAAGCGGACCTGCCCCAAATGCGCGACCCGCTTCTACGATCTCGGCAAGGACGATCCGATCACCTGCATCGCCTGCGGGATCAACTGGCAGGCCGAGCCGGTGCTCAAATCGAAGCAGCCGATGCCGTTCGAGGCGGCCAAGCCTGAAGTCGAGGTCGAAAAGGAAGACGCCGACCTCGCCGCCGAGGAGCTCGAGATCGACGTCGACGAGGAAGCCGAGGAAAATCCGGACGACGAGGTCGACCTGGGCGGCGACGACGATATCGGCGTGCCTGGCGCCGCGGGGGACGAGGAAGAGGTCTAACCCTTCTCGCCCCCCGTTCGCCCTGAGCTTGTCGAAGGGGACAAGCCGGCTCCGGGGAGGGTATTGGTCTGTGAACGGTGGAGGCGCTCGAACCGGGGGTGGGGAATCCGCATGGCGAAGCTCGTCTTTGGAATGAACCAGTCGTTGGACGGCTATGTCGACCACATGGCATTTGCGCCCGATCCAGCGCTCTTTCGTCACTGGATAGAGCAAGTGCGCGGGCTCGCCGGCAGCGTGTACGGGCGCCGCATGTACGAAGTCATGCGCTATTGGGACGAGGACCGTCCCGAGTGGGACGCGGCGCAACGCGACTTCGCGGCGGCGTGGCGGAGCCAGCCGAAGTGGGTCGTGTCGCGCTCGCTCACGTCCGTCGGCCCGAATGCCGCTCTTGTCGGGGATGAGGTCGAGGCGGCGATCCGCGCCCTGAAGGCGGAGTTCGATGGGGAGATCGCTGTTTCGGGACCGGAGCTGGCGCGAAGCCTGACCGACCTTGGCCTTGTCGACGAATATCGGCTGTACCTCCATCCGGTCGTGCTCGGTCGCGGCAAGCCGTTCTTCGCCGGCCCCCGCCCGCCGCTGCGGCTGGTGGCCAGCGACCGCATTGGCGAGGACGTGATCAGGTTGACCTACGTTCCTGCCTGATCGCGCGGCGTCTATCCTGCCGAAATCGGCCAAAAACCTCAGGGTTGACGAGGAAGAGGTCTAAGCCGACCCGGTAGAACTACGGTCTATCCTCGAAGGCCTTGGGAAGCGCCTCCTGCTATGAAGCCCTAATGCACCCGAGACTTCCCTCGAAATCGCGCGGCCGAGCAGCTTAATTCTATGTTTGAGATCGAGATCAGCCAGGCGGATCGAATAATCATTGTTCGCATGAGCGGAGGGTTCACTCTGGATGGCGCGCGCGAATGCGCGGCCGCCAAGGAGGCGGCCGTGGAAAGCCTCGGCCCTCCTTATGATGCCCATTCCTCGCTCGTCGATGTTCGCGGCCTCCGGGTTCAATCGCAGGACGTCTTCGCGATCTTCACCAAATTCGTGGCGATGACCAAGCACAAGTCACGCAAGATCGCGATCGTCGGCGGAGAGGGTACGGCGCGAATGCAATTCCGCCGGGTGGCCGAGCGCGAGCCGTTGCGCGACAACATGCGCCTTTTCTCCGCCGTCGCCGAAGCCCGCGACTGGCTCGAGGACAGTGCCGGCGAAATGTGAAGGCCGCTTGTCGGAGGATCCGCCGAAATCGGCCAAACCACAGGGTTGACGAGCAAGGCTTTTGCCACCAGCCTCGGCCGACGAGATGAGCATTCCAGCGCGATTCTGCGGCTCGTGTGGAGCCTCACTGACCCCGGGCGGCGCCTTTTGCGGCGCGTGCGGCGCGGCGGTCGCCGGACCGTCGCAGCCTACTGCCGCCCCGCCTCCACCTCAGCCGCCGGCGCCCCCGCCGCCGCCAACCACGCCGCCTGCGCCCCCGCCGCCGCCAACCCCGCCGCCTGTGCCGCCCGTCGCCGCGGCGCCTTCCCATCAGCCACCTGCGCCGCCGCCACCGCCGGCCGAAACGCCGGCTTATGTGCCGCCCGCACAACCGGCGGCACCGTCCCTGGCGATCGGGCCGGGCGAGATCGTGCTGGATCGCTGGGGCATCAATTGTGCGCCGCCCTATGGCCGGTTGGTCGTCGGCAAGCTCATTGTCACCAATCGCCGCGTGCTGTTCGATCCGCAGACCAATGCCGGCGGCGTGGGCTCCATGCTCATGTCCCTGTTCAACCGGGCGGCGTGGAAGCGGAAGAACACCCTGATCATCGACAAGACGCAGATCGTCAGCGCCGAGGTGGAACGAAGCATCCTCGGCCCGCGCGCGGTGATTCAGCTCGCGGACGGCTTGATCGTCCGGTTCGATCGGGGCGTCGTGTTGGGCGTGGACGATCTCGTCGCGGCGATCCAGCGGCGCTGAGGGTCAACCGGCCTGGCGGCCTGTTTCCTTGCCGACCGGGTAGGGGTCAGCAGCGCCGCCAGGTCATCTGGCGCCTGGTCGCGGTGTTGGCCAATACCATCTCCTGCGTGCCGATGGAGACGAGCTCGACGACCGCCGTCCAGTCCGATTCGATCATCGACAGGCGTCCGCCCCCAAAGGTCCACCTTCCGCTGCTCGTGGTTCCGTCGGCCCGGAACTGGATCGGATTGTTGCAATCCCTGGTTTCGGTCCATCTGCCGACGATCTGGCTGCGCACCCATCCGTCGTTGCCCGCCGCGCCTCTCGAATCGAGGCTCCCATAGGAGCCGGCGGCAACCGGCCGGGTGGGTGAGCCGGACGTGCTCAGGGATGTCTGGCCGGCGCGGCGTTTGCGCTGAAATTCACGTTCGCTGCGTTGCACGAAGAAAGCGATCACCACTGCCAGGACCAGCACGATCGCTATTCCGATCAGGGTCTTCCGGGAGGCACCGGCCGGCCCGGCTGCCGCCGGTCCGGCCGCGGGAAACGGCCCCTCGACAGGGGGCGGTGCCGCGAAAGGAGGCGGTTCGGTGACGGGAGCCGGCGCGGCGACAGGCGGCGGCGGTTCCACGGGAGGCGGGGAGGCGAGCGGCGGCACCTCGGCCGGCGGCGGCTCGACGGCCGGCTCGGCCGGCGTCCCGGCGGCAGCCGGGGCGCCGCACGATGTGCAAAATGCCGCCCCTTCGACGAGTTGGGCACCACAATTAGTGCAAAATCTGTTTGCCATAGCCTCCCCCCGAATCTGCAGCTGAAGGGAAAGTGCAAACGATTGTCCGGTCCGTCAACCGCTTTGCCGAAGCCGGGTCCGGTTAGCTCGTATCCCAGCGAAAGCTGGAATCCCCCTGCCTTCCGGGGCGTGAGCGAAGAAAAGTGAGATTCCAGCTTTCGCTGGAATGACGAAGACGATCCCGGTTCAGGCGCGGCTCTCCACCCATCGCCGCCTCCATTGTGGCCCCCGCCGCGAGCCTGCTATCCTTGGGCCATGTGCATCTTCTTCGGTTTTCGGCCGGCCGGGCCACTCCGCGGCCGAACCCCTTCAGCCCCATGATGTTCGCCAAGCGCCTGCGTGAAGGCGTTCGCGAGGGCAGGATCACGTGAAGCGTGCGTATCTGGAAGCGGCCGCACGTCAGGCCGGGCGGCGTCTATCGCATGGGGGACGGCCACATTGTCGTGGAATCGATTCGAAGCATCGCACTCGGCGATATCAGTAGCGAGCTGGCACGCGATTCAGGGTTCGAGGGCGTCGTCGATCTTCTGAAGGTGGCGAAGCACGGCAGCGGCACGAACGTCTACCTGGTCGAATTTCACTATTTGCCGCCGCCGGAGCAGGGCGATGGCTGAATGTCTGGCAACCATCCATTGCCGACATTCTCATCAAAGGCGTACGCTCAAACGTCCTTGAGGAACGGAAAAGTCTGCTTGAAACGCTGAAGCACTTCGGGATGTCGGCTCAAGGCCGCAGTTCTGAAACGCCGATCGCGACCGGGACATGGTCGAGGAAAGACTTGAACTGATCGCTTTCCAGCGCGCCTGCCAAATGCGGCGTATCCAGCAATTGCTCGCCGCGCGGCGGGTCTTGCAGATCGATGGTCATGGTTTGGCCTCTCGAGAAGACATCTCGCCGGCCACTAACGCTCGAGCGCTAAAAATGTCCGCGTTCCACCATTGCGGAAATTGGGCTCGCTTTCCAGCGTAAGCCGGACGGCGCCAAAGGCCGAGATCGAAATCCTGCTTGTCCTGCTATCGCTCGCTTCAGCGCACCCGATCGCCCGAACACGCGACCTGATGCTTCGTGTTAAAAAGGGCTTCAAGCCTAGGCGCGCCCGCACCCAGCGCGAAGTAATGCACTGCCGCAAGCCACGCCAGTGATCCTATGATATGTCATGGCGAATCTCCGGGAGCAGGACCAATGACGATCCCTCTACTGGCCGCCGCGCTCGCGGCCCAGATCCTGCCGGCGCCCGGCAATCTGCCTTGGGAGCGGGTCGCCGACGAGAGCGGCGGCCCGAGCTTCATCGACCCGCGCAGCCTCGCCCGCGACGGCGACGTCGTGCGCTTCCTCAACCGCACCGACCGCGTCCGCGACAATGGCGATGGCGTTCGCGTGATCGTGGCGCGCATGGCGATCGACTGCCGCCGGCGGATGGTCGGATTCGCCGAGGGCGACACTTATGGCGAGGGCGGCGGCTTCCTGCGTTCGGCGCGCTTCGGGCCCGAGCGAATCGCCTTCCAGCCGCTGCCCGTCGGCCCCGGTCCCGACCGGGTCTTCCGGCGCGTCTGCGGCGAGGCCGGGCGCCGGTAGGAAAAAATGGCGCCCCCTTGGCCGGAGATGACCGGATCGATACCGGAGGGTCCCGAGGGAGGAGAGGCTCGGCCTTTCTCGCTCTCTCCACCCATCGCGGACGTTAGTGATCGGGTTCCGGAACGGAGGAAATCAAAAGCCCAACTTGTGCTGGAATGACGGGGTTGGAGTGGTGAGGATGGTGGAGCCGAGGGGGATCGAACCCCTGACCTCTGCAATGCCATTGCAGCGCTCTCCCAGCTGAGCTACGGCCCCGAACCTTTTCCGCCGCCCCGGTTTCCCGAAGCGGCGGGCTGGCAACGGCGCCGCATGTAGGCGAGGGCGCGGCGCCGCGCAAGACTCGTCAGGGTTTCGCCCAACTCTCCAGGAACCCGCAGCTGCCGCACCTCCAGGTGGCGGTTTCGATCGGCTTTTTGCCGCCGAGCTTTACGCCGAGCCACATGCTCTTCACCGGGGCGCCTTCGAGCCAGGCGCTCACGCCGCGTCCGCTATCGCTCTTGTCGATGATGAATCCTTCGACCATCGAGGTTTGGCATTTCGGGCAGGTTCTGGTGCGCGCCATTCGATCCTCCGCTTCGCGGTCCGGACCCGAGCCTAGCCTTGTTGTCCGGCCTGCTCCAGCCCCAGCCACCCCGCCATCAGCGACAACTCCGCCCCCAGCCGTTCGCGCGTTTCCGGCGGCGCGCCGGGCTCGAGGTGGAGGTTGCGCACCACCAGGCGTCCCGCCTGCCGGTCGCCCTTGAGGTCGACGCGGGCGACCAGCTTCTCGTCCATCAGGAACGGCAGCACGTAATAGCCGTGCACGCGCTTCGCCGCCGGGGTGTAGATTTCGATCCGGTAGCGGAAGCCGAACAGGCGTTCGGCGCGCTCCCGGTGCCAGATCAAAGGGTCGAAGGGGGCGAGCAGGGCCTGGGTTTCGATCCGGCGCGGGCGGCGGGCCTCTGCGTGGAGGAAAGCTGGCTGGCGCCAGCTTTCGACCGAAACGGGGAGGAGCGTGCCTTCTTCGACCAGTATATCGATCGCCGCTTTCGCTTCGCCGGGCTTGAGGCGGAAATAGTCGCGCAGGTCGCCCGCGGTGGCGACGCCGAGGGCGCGAGCGGAGATCTCGATGAGCCGGCGCTGGGCCTCCGATTCCCCGGGAATCGGCAAAGCGAGAATGGCTTTGGGGATCACCCGCTCGGTCAAATCGTAGACCCGCTCGAAATTGCCGCGCCGCGTCGCGGTTGTGAGATGGCCGGCGCGGAACAGCCATTCGAGCGCGCGCTTGGTCTCGCCCCATTCCCACCAGCCGGAACGGCTCTTGCCGTGCTCGAAATCCGAGGCGGCCATCGGTCCCTGG
>Ga0190275_10000405_pt1 | contig 39134 bp, 31 predicted proteins | sample Popmic550T_FD_133745 | JGI IMG/M metagenome (GOLD analysis project Ga0190275, IMG submission 133745) | Populus adjacent soil microbial communities from riparian zone of Yellowstone River, Montana, USA - 550 T | ecosystem: Environmental > Terrestrial > Soil > Riparian zone > Trees stand | place... | reverse complement strand
TTCTGGAGTTGATTAATCCCACTCCGTTGTCGGATACGGTTTTAGCAGACGTTTGCTCGGCACTAGCCGCACTGGAGTCTACTGCAAGGCGAAGCCGTCCGCGCAGCAAAGCCAACTCAATATGTTGCTCTGACTCAGACCCGTAGGCTGTGTTATCCTCTCTGCGCTCGCGGTCGAAAGCGGTCATGTATTCACGCCAAGGTGCCGCAACCCCAGCTTTGTCGACGATTGCGCATAGTTGCAAGCCTGCCCGACTTGGCACAGTGGTGCGCCCATCATAGAGCAATCTGTCAGCAAATGCTCCTGCCCCGAGGAGCGCCATAGGGACATCCGCAAACTCGACGATTTTGCTGTCAAGATTATCGAATTCGTAAGTCCCAGCCGCTCTAGCAAGCTCAACGCAACGGACAACTGCGGGCCAGTCCCCAACCCGAGTTGCACAACCAATAGCCGTGCAAAGATTTGCCTTGATCGCTGTCGCGGAGAAGCCTCCCGCGACGGCCAAGGCGGTAAAATCGACATTGATTAGTTTTACCACTTCCTCATCTCGGCCAGCGCGAGCAAGCGTCGGAAGCAGGAAGAGGAAAGCACGGGCATCAGTGAACATCCCCTTGCTTGAGAGCCAATCAGCGACTCGGCCTAACAATGCAACTGCTGTCTTAGGGTTGTCGCGTAAAGGTTGTCGTAGAAATCGAGCGAAGGATTCGTGGTAGACGCGTACTCCACCTTGAGTAGCTCTCTCGATTAGTACGGGCTCAAGCCGGTCAAGCGCAGCATCAATGCGATGTCCCATTTCTGGCCAAATTTCGCGCAGTTCTACACGAGTTACCGCGAAATCCAGCAGGGCCACGATATCGGCCACCCAGGACGAACCATGGTCGAGCGCGGCGACCAAGTGCTCATAGTACGCCCCCAGAGTCCCATCGAATGGGGGAAGTAACCGTATACCTCCCGCAGGATCAACACGGGCCGTTGGCAGGCGCAGTGCCTCGCGACATAGATAGGTAGCATAGAGCGCATTGCCCGCCGACCGTTCACTCAGCGCGTTGAGAAAGTCGACGACAACATCCTCATCGTTGGCATCGATAAGTCCTGTCGCTTCGTTAGCGGTGGGGGAATTACGATCCGGTTCCTTCGGTGTCGTGAGCACCCCAAGCCGCTCGGCTAAGGTCCTTAATTCATCAGGCCCGAACGCGGGCACCATTACTATGGTGGCTCCTTTCTCCTGGAGTGGCCTTAAGTGCTCGCCAGGCTGGCTGAGTACAATGAGCACGCTTCCGATCGGCAAGTCCAAGGACGCTAGGGCTTCAGCGAGCGCCCTTGAAGGATCGATACGGCGGGTTGTGGCGCCAAGTACACGTGTAACGTGGTCAATCCCATCAACAACGAGTGCAATGCGACGATCTGGCTGGCTTTCGCGCGCGCGGTGCAGTGCCTCGGCGAGAGCACTCTCGTCAGCAGCGAATCGAGGCCGCTGCTGGGTAACAAGCGCCGGTTCAGTTTCTGCGAGTCGACCCAACAAACTACCGAAGACCCTCTCGCCCAAAACTCGGACCTGAAGTTCAAAGTCGGCTTCTCCAAGGAAGCAGTAGTGCTCAGCGACAAGCCATTTCGAAGCTGTCAGTGCATTGACCACTTGGTGGCAAGCCCAGGACTTACCCTGACCAGGAGGCCCAAGCAGCAGGAGCACGCTCCCCTCATCCGCCGCAGTTTCGGCGCGCTCTATTACTTCGGAAACTGTTGCCGGTCGGTGTACCTCGACAGCCGAGTCGACGGGATGCGCTCGTGCTACTGCTCCGAAGTCATGCCTTAGCCGCGTGCGCCGCAGCAGTTCCTCCAGCGACACAGTCACGCGCCGCAGCCGGGCAGCTGTAGCTGACCTGATCAGCGCTTCAGCTACATCGGTGGCCGTCCGCTCTCTGTTCGGATAAGCCTCGGCGCCGATGTCCCGCCGCATCCGCTCCAGCAGTAACAGTTCTGCGGGCCCTGGGTTAACTAGATCGAAGCTTGCTGCGGGCGCTTCCACTTCAATGATAAGGCGCTCGCACAGCCAGAGAAGGTCCTCGCGTATGAGCCGACCGTCTCGTAGGAAGGCGAACGCATCTTTACCGGAGGGCTCATCTGCCCTGCTGGTAGATAAGGGCCATAGCACGTCCGGGTCGAACCTCAACCGTAGTGATCGCATCCCTGGTACGTACGGGCCAGGGTCCTGTTCTGCGGGCTTCAGCACCCGAGTAAGTCGCGGATCAGTTGGTCGTGCATCGCGGAGCACCACCCGAAAAGTGTGCGTGGTAGCACCGCGACCTGGGCCTTCCCGCTCTGCAATCGCGCATGCCACGAGCTTATCGAGCCGTAGGTCGCGATCTTCGCTCGTGAAGGTCGCCAACGGTAATGCGAGAGAAGCATTGTCCTTGTGCTTAAACTGCGTGCGCTCCCTACGATGATCTAAATCGACAGTAGTGAGATCATCGAAGCGATCTTCGGAGAAGAGCTTCTCGTCAACCCAGATTTCAACGACGGTGCCGAGCAATACGTCGGTCAGCCGAGTTGCTATCAAGAGATCTTGGTAGTCATAGCCGCGATGTGCCGCGTCGAGCATGCAAAACCTCGATCTCGTAAAACCAATGCCCTACGTGCAACTGTTCAGAAGGGCGCATATGCAGGAAGGAGCATGCATTGGGCTGTACCGATTTTGAATCCGCGATGAACATTGCTAAGAGTTCTACCGCCTATCCCCACACTTCTCGTTCGGGTCCTTTGGACGAAGTGCCATCCAAGTAACCGAAGGATAGTAGGGCTTCGTTCCTGGCACTCCCACTATCCGTCTAAGGTGGGTGCTGCACCCACCCTGCCCTCACTCCACCGTTGCGCTCACCTCTTCGGTAAACACGTTCTCATCCTCCGAGCATACGACGGATAGGGGCTCAGTTGTGGATAGTAGGCCGGTACAGAGGGGCCAGGGAGAGCCTCGGACGGGTGACGCGCAAACTGTGCGCCGGGCCGGTCGGGAGGCCGTGCAGCCGCTTGGGCACACGCCTGCCTAGGTGGCCCCCGGGAGGGAGGCAACAGAGGCGTAAGCTTCTGGGGCACCGTGACGGCTTGGGGCTCAACACCACGCGCTCTGGGGTAGCCCCTGCCCTGTAGCCATCTTCACAGGCCGCATGGCCACGCCAGCCCCCAGCGCTGGCCTCCACACAGAGGGCAGGCAAACACATCCAACCGAAGTACCTGCGCAGCCCTCGGCCCAATCTAATCGGGGCTCTCCGGCTCAGTTCTCCCCGCTCCCACAGTCGGCACACTCGCCTCTTCCGGCTTCGGCTCCGCCCCCGGGAGCAGTCATGGAAAGGCTCAGGCCGCATGTGCCCCCAGTGTGACCCTCCAGCGGGGAATTGAACGGGACGAGATGGGACGAGACGGGACGGAGCGGGGGACCGATCCGGTGTGAGATCAAGGCGTTAGCCGGTAACAGCGCGACCTGCTTAGGGTTTTGCTTCCGCCTTGATGCGGGTTCGATTCCCGCCGCCTCCATGCAGAACAACCCGCCGCTCTCAAGCGATCTCCCTCTGAGAAAGAAGGCACAGCTTGCATTTCGGAACCCAATCGGGACCCGATCCGGAGCGCATAAGCGCATAAGCGCGCTGCCGAGTGTAGGAGGGCCGAGCGCCACGTCGGTGCGTCCACCCCGCAGCCCTCGAGGGTACACCGAAGGTCGAGTCTGACTCCTTTCTTGCCCCCTGGCGCAAGCCCTGGAGGTGCTGCGAGCTCCGGCCTACCGGAAGAAGCGGGTGCCCACGTCGAGCGTGATCAGCCAGTCCTTGCCTTCCCAGGGAAGGCCGGAGTGGTGCCAGCGCAGCTCCAAGGCGAGTGGCCGCCCTGAGCTCAGCTGCCGATCCAGGCCCACGCCCAGGGAGTACCTCCCGGGACGCACCGTATCCGCCGGGTGTAGCCCGAAGCCGGCCAGGAGGGAGGGCGCGAGGACACCCGAGCTCGGCATGACTCGCATCAGCACGCCGAAGGAGATCAGCGGCTTGTTGACGGGGAAGCGGTACAGGGACTGGATCAGATAGTGGAATGCCAGCTCGGGGCCCATGGCGAAGTGGCGTCCGAACTGGAAGAGCGCCTCGGCGCGGACACCCGGGTTGAGCGTGCTCAGCGGCGAGGTCAGCCCGAAGATGCTGGAGAAGAGCAGGCCCAGCTGCCAGCTCTTATCGGCCGACGGATGGCGCTCGTACACGAGCTCCCAGTGGGGGACGAGCAGACCGACCAGCGCGCCCAGCCCCGCCCCGGACACCCCGAAGAGGGCCCCCACCACGCCAGCGAGTCCCAGGCAGCTCGATTGGGAGGGGTAGTCCGTGATGCCACAGAGGAACCCTCCGGTGAACGCCCCCGTCAGGAAGCCCACCCCAGCGCCCACGAGCGCGCCGTAGCCCGGGGAGCGCCGGCGGACGGAGAGCTCCTGGACTGCTGTCAGCGGGACGAGCTCGCGCTGGGTCTGGTCCGGGCCCACGAGCGTGAGCGACCGCTCGTCCACATCCAACAACCGCCCCTCCAGGAGCAGCCCCCCGTGCGAGACCCGCAAGGGCTGTCCCGGTTCCAGGTGGAGCGCGGGAGGCTGCGGAGACGCGGGAGGCGACTCCTCGGCCGGAGGGACCTGAGCGAGCGCCGCGGTACCGCTGAGCAGACAGAGCAGGAGCAGGACGACGCGCATGGGGAGCATGCTAGCCTCTGAAGCCGCGTGAGGCCCACCTTGCGAACCCTGACGCTGATCCTCGGCGTGCTCCTGCTGGGAGCCTGTGGCGGACCGCTCCCCAATGGGAAGAAAGGGGTCCTCTCCTTCCATGCTGCTCCGGACGTCATCCGGTCCGCGGACTACTCGGTCGTCATCCCCCACCGATGGTCCCAGGGCAACGGCCCTCTGGGACTCGAGTCCGAGTATGAGTACGACTTCACGGGCACCGAGCTGGAGGCCACGACGACCGGCGGCCTCTCCGTGCTGTCCACCGGCTTTGACGAGATGAGCCAGCGGGACTTCCGCATCCGGCTGCGGTGTGGCGGCGAGCACGGCAAGAAGGAGGAGCTGCGCGTCCGCATCCACTCGGGGTGGCAGACGCACTATGAGGATGCCTTCGACATCACCTGCTGGGAACCCAACGAGGTGACGTTCGAGGAAACGGAGCCCTGGATCACCCACTCGACCTTCTACGGAAAGATGCAGATGGCCTTCATTGGCGAGCAGGGGCGAGTGGACCTGAGCCGTCAGTTCCTGGACGAGTACTACATCGAGCTCCCAGATCCCGAGGGGCGCTTCGGCTACGCGGAGCGTCGTGGACCGGACCGGCAACAGTACCTTCACCAGCTCATCTTCGAGACGCGGACGCCAGGCTCCAACGTCGAACTCCTCCTGGGCGAACACAGGATCACCTTCCCCGTCAAGGTCATTCCCGACGAGGCCTGGAACCTCAAGGTGGAGCTCGTCAGCTCCGGCGACGTGCAGTTTCCCACCCGGGGCACGGCTTACACCTTGCGAGGCTCCGCGGTCCTCCCGAATGGGGACACCGTGAGAGCTCTCGATGACTGCCGGTGGGTCCTCAAGAGCGGGACGGCTGACCTTCCCACCTACGAGAGCTGCTATGTCACCGCCACCACGCACGGCAGTTCCGCCGTGGTCTGTGCGCAGACGCGGGGCAAGGAGGCCTGTCTCACCCTGTCTCCCTGAGCCGTGGTCGCCACGTCCAGGCGCACCAGGAGTCTCCTCCGTCCTGCGCGTCGCCGGCTACGCAGCGCCCCGGGCGCGGATCGGCACGACCCGCTGCCGCATATACGCGACGAACGCCGCCATGATCAGCAGCACCAGCGTGATCGCCGCCGAGCTCATCTCGCCGCGCACCAGATGGAGGGCGGTCGCCGACACCGTCACGATCATGATCCCGCCGGCCGCCCACGTGACCAGCCACGGCAGGATCCGCGTCAGTCCCGGAAGGATAAGTCCCACGGCGGCAAGGACTTCCGCCACGCCGAGAAAGAGCTGGAACCACCGCGGCAGCGACGCGTTCATTTGTTCGGCAATCGCCGCCGGAGGCGACAGAAAGAGCCAGCCGTGGGCGAAGAACGCGACCGCGAGCAATACCTGCACGATCCAGAGCACGATGTTCATGGCTCACCTCCCATCCTGTACTAACACGTCGAACGGGGCGGGAACAGATCGACATCCGCAGTGGCTGCGTGCGGCTTTCCGGGGTTGCGGTGTGGAAGGGCGAGGTATTCGGCACAGAGCATAAGACGATAGGGGCTGTGTTGAGAGCATGTTTGCTCCGGCCCTTCAGAAGATGTAGTCCGTCGAGAGGAACGCCGACTCGCGCTGGGTGAGGATGTTGTGGACGAGCGTCTTGTTCTCCGCCGTCGTCTTCGTGGCGACGATCGTGCGGATGGAGAACACACGCAGCGCGTCCGCCACCGAGAGCGTGCCCTCCGCGGAGTCCTTGCGCCCGCTGAAGGGGAACGTGTCGGGCCCGCGCTGGCACTGAGTGTTGAGGTTGATGCGGCCGACCTGGTTGGAACACGCATCAATGAGGTGCGCGATGCGCTGGGAGTCCTTGCCGAAGAGGCTCAGCTGCTGGCCGAACGGTGAGCCCACCACGTAGCGGATGGCCTCATCGTCGTCCTCGAAGGGAATGATGGGAATCACCGGGCCGAACTGCTCCTCGTAGAAGAGGCGCATCTTCGAGCTCACCGGGGAGACGACGGCCGGGAAGAAGAAGGAGCCGTGGATCTCTCCCCCGTGCGGGTTGAGCACCTGGGCCCCGTGCTGGAGCGCGTCGTCGACGAGCCCCTTGAGGTACGCCGGCTTGCCCGGCTCCGGCAGCGGTGTGAGCGACACACCGGGCTCCCACGGCAGGCCCGGCTTGAGCTTGCCGACCGCGGCGATGAACTTCTCGAGGAAAGGCTCGAGGATCTTCTTGTGGACCAGGAGGGCCTTGAGCGCCGTGCACCGCTGGCCGTTGAAGGAGAGCGCGCCCAGGACGCACTCGCTCACGGTGTTCTCCAGGTCCGCGTCCTCCAGGATGACGGCGGGGTTCTTCGCATCCAGGCCGAGCACGGCCTTGAGCCGGTGCGGCTTGGGGTGCATCCTCTTCAGCTCGCTGGCGCCCTGGTTGGTGCCAATGAAGGCGAACACGTCCACCTTGCCGCTCTCCATGAGCGCGCCCACCGTCTCCCGGCCACGTCCATAGATGATGTTGATGACGCCAGGCGGGAAGCTGTCGCGGAAGGCCTCCAGGAGCGGGCGGATGAGCAGCACGCCGAACTTGGCCGGCTTGAAGACGACGGTGTTGCCCATGAGCAGCGCCGGGAAGAGCGTGCTGAAGGTCTCGTTGAGCGGGTAGTTGTAGGGCCCCATGCACAGGGCCACCCCGAGCGGCACGCGGCGCACCTGCGCCAGGATGCCCTGCTCCTGGACGAAACGGGCCGAGTTGCGATCCAGCTCCTTGAGGGCATGGAGGGTGTCGACGAGGTAGTCCCGCGTCCGGTCGAACTCCTTCTCGGCATCCTTCTGGGTCTTGCCGATCTCCCACATGAGGAGGTTCACCACGGGCTGCCGCTGCTCCTGCATGCGGGCGATGAAGCGCTCCACGTGCTCGATGCGCTCGGCCACCCGCATCGTGGGCCACACCCCGCGGCCCAGATCATAGGCGCGCACCGCCCCGTCGAGCGCGGCCAGAGACTCCCGCGACGTGAGCAGCGGCGTGGCGCCGATGATCTTCTGCTCGAGCCCCTGGGGTGTCTTCACACAGACAGGGCTGCGGACCGGGCTCAGCTCGCCCTGCCACATGAGGAGCTTGCCGTCGACCAGGTACTCGCGCTGCTCGGTGTGCTCGGGAATGCGGGCAGAGGCCGGGACCTCGGCCGAGAAGAGGTCTTCAAAGAGGCTCGACATGGAAATTCCCAGGGAGAAGGCACGAAAACACAGGCGGCCATCGTGCCACGGGGAGTGCTCACGGGGGTGATGACAGCAGTCACAGGTGGTGACAGTCGTCACCACCCTGATCCGGTGGCTGTTGTCACCCCCCCCCTCCTCCAGCTCTCCGCACTCCGAGTGCAACCCCTTGAAGCTCCTGGACCGCATCTCGCGCGACCTCTCGCTCCCACGCATGGCATGCAGGCTGCAGTAGGACTCTGTCATACACCGCTCTTGTGCAAGGCCGTCGCCGAGAGCCGTACCCAAGAGAAAACCATGTCCGTCGCCGCCACCCGTCGCCAGACCACGCCGTACACGAGTCCTTCAGGAGGAATGCTGCAAAAGGGGAGCAAGGGGCCCGAGGTGCTGAAGCTCCAGAAGGCGCTGCTCGCCGCAGGCTTCAATCCCCAGGGCCTCGATGGATCCTTCGGCCCCAAGACCGAAGCGGCGCTGCGCGCGTTTCAGCGCGCGGCGGGCATCACCGTTGATGGGAAGGCAGGGCCGCAGACCTGGAATGCGCTGAAGGCCAGGGCGCCTGGCGCTCCTGCGCCGACTCCCGCCGGCCCTTCCCTGCGCAAGGGCGACATGGGCCCTGACGTTCAAAAGCTCCAGACCCAGCTCGAGCAGCATGGCGTTCGCACGGGCGGGGTGGACGGCAAGTTCGGCCCCATGACGCAGCGCGCGGTCATCGAGTTCCAGCGCAGCAAGGGACTCAGCGCCAACGGCGTGGTCGGTCCGGAGACGTGGGCAGCGCTGGCCCAGCCGGGCTCGCCCGCGGGCCCGGGCCCCGTCACAGGCCCCGGGGCACCAGCCTCGAAGGGCATCGAGTCGATGCTCAACTGGGCCAAGTCGATGATCGGGACGCCGTACGCGGCGGTCAACCCGTTCCGCTTCGGCGATGTCCCCTGGGACGGGAAGGCCCACAAGAGCGTGAACGGCTCGGACACGGTGTGGCAGTACCCCAAGGGCACGAGGGTCTTCGACTGCTCCGGGTTCGTGGTGGCGGCCTACCGGCAGCTGGGCGTCGATCTCGCGGCCCGCGGGCTCGCGTCTACCTCAACCTTCCACGCGGACACGAAGTTCCTGAAGCCCGTCACGCGTGAGCAGCTGGCTCCTGGAGACTTGATCATGTACCAGCCCAAGAATGGCATCGGTCACGTGGTCATCTACATGGGCAATGGCCAGGCCATCGAGTCCGCTGGGGGCAAGGGCGTCACCATGAGCTCGGTGGACTGGGACCGGATCAAGTCATTCCGCCGAGTCCCTGTGCCGTAGGCCGCCCCCTTCCCCGTCGCCTCGCTGCACCGGACCTGCTATCAGGCGCCCGTGACATCCTCGTTCTCGAGCGCCTGGCTCCGCGGCGATCCGCGGGCCCTCTCCTTCCTCCCCGATCGCTTCCGCCACCGAGCCTCCCGCGCAGAGGCCGTGGCTGCAGCCTCCACCCGCTCCCTGGCCCCCGCGCTCCATGAAGCGCTCGTGGCCCGCAACGCGCGGCTCGCGCCCAGCCCCGCCCGGGAGCGCCACCTCGAGCTGCTCGCCCGACCCGGCACCGTCGCCGTGGTGACCGGGCAGCAGGTCGGGCTCTTCCTCGGGCCGCTCTTCACGGTCTACAAGGCGGCCTCTGCGATCGCCGCCGCCCGTGTGCTCGCCGAAGAGACAGGCCGGCCGTGCGTCCCCGTCTTCTGGCTGCAGACCGAGGACCACGATCTCCCCGAGATCGACCACTGCCTCACGCCCCGCGGCACGGGTACCCCCCTGCGCACGGCCCTGGAGCACCCGGACGCGGCGACCTCGCGGGTCCCGGTCGCCCACCGAGGCCTGGGCGAGAGCGTCACCCGCGCCCTCGCCGCGCTGCGCACCGAGCTGGGCAGTCAGCCCCACGCGGCAGAGCACCTGGAGTTGCTGGAGCGCGCCTATCGCCCCGAGGCGACCATGGCCGACGCCTTCGCCCAGGTCCTCTCGGCCCTCTTCGCCGACGAGGGGCTCGTGTTCCTCGACCCGCGCGATGCGCGCCTCGCCCCGCTCGCCGCGCCTGTCCACCGTCGAGCCATTGAGGAAGCCTCGGCCATCGCGTCCGCACTCGCCGAGCGCGGGAGCGCACTCGCCGAGGCCGACTTCTCCGAGCAGGTCCATATCCGCCCAGGCGCGCCGCTCAGCTTCTTCTCGCCCGATGGGATCGAAGGTCCACGCTACCGTCTCGACCCCGTCTCCCCGGGCACCTGGAGCCTCGTGGGCCACCCGGAGGGCGCCTCCGTCACGACAGCGGAGCTCCTCTCCTGGCTCGACCGCGAGCCCCTCCGCTTCACGACCTCGGCCCTGCTGCGTCCCATCCTCCAGGATACCTGGCTGCCCACGGCGGCGTACGTCGGCGGGCCCGGCGAGATCGCGTACTTCGCCCAGCTCGCCCCGCTCTACCAGCTCGCAGGCCTCCCGATGCCGCTCGTCGTCCCGCGAGCCCGGCTCCGGGTGCTCGACGACCGTACCCGCGGCCTGCTCGACAAGCTGGGCCTCTCGCCGGACGAGGTGAGCGCGCCGCGAGAGGAGCTGCTGGCCCGGCTGGCCGCCCGGAGCGCCGGGGAAGGCTTCGACCCACCCGAGGCCGTCGAGACCCGCCTCATGGGCACCCTGGCCCCTGAGCTCGCACGCCTTGGCAAGCAGATGGCCACTCTCGACCCGAGCTTCTCCCACGCCATCGAGCGTACCGAGGAGAGTGTCCGGGTAGCCCTCTCCCGCCTCGTGGCCAAGTACGGGCGAGCCGTCGCCCAGCGGGATCAGGTCACCGTCGAACGCCTGGATCGGCTGCAGACCTACCTGGCCCCGGACGGCGCCCCACAGGAGCGCATCTACGGGCTGCCCTACTACGCGTCCCGCTTTGGAACTCGTGGCTTCGCCCGCCTCGTCCTGGAGGCCTGTGAGCCCTTCTCCGGCAGCCTGAAGGACCTGAAGCCATGAGCGCGGCCGACTCAGGATATGGCCTGGAAGTCCTCGCCTTCGGCCCACATCCTGATGACGTCGAGCTCTTCTGCGGTGGACTCCTCGCCCGCATGGCGGGCCTCGGCTACCGCACCGGCATCGTCGATCTGACACGGGGCGAGAAGAGCTCACGCGGCACTCCCGAGACGCGCGCCGCGGAGACCGAGGCGGCCTCCCGCGTGCTGGGGCTCTCGCTCCGGGAGAACCTCGGCCTGCCCGATGCCTGGCTCACCCCCTGGTCCGGCTTCGATGGACCCGAGGCCGAGCGCGCTCGGACAGCGCCCGTGGCACGGGTGGTCGAAGTCCTCCGGCGCCTGCGCCCCGAGCTCGTCATCGCCCCGTGGGAGCAGGAGCGCCACCCGGATCACGAGGCCGCCAGCGCGCTGCTGACTCGCGCGCTGTTCTTCGCGTCCGTCCGGAGGTTCGAGACCGAGCCCCCCACCGCCGCCTTCACGCCGAGGCAGGTCCTCTACTACCCCATGCGGCACCTGGCCGAGCCGAGCTTCGTCGTCGACGTGACCGCGGCCTTCGAGCGCAAGCAGGAGGCCATCCGCTGCTATGCGAGCCAGGTGGAGCCGCGCGCGGACGCTCCCCCCACCCTGGTCGGCTCGCCCCTGTCGCTCACCTCGCTCGAGGCGCGCGATGGCTTCTACGGCGCCCGGATCGGCGTCGCCTACGGCGAGCCCTACATCCTGCGCGAGACGCCAGGCCTGACCGATCCGGTGGATCACTTTCGCCGGAATAGCTTTGCTCGGCCGCTGTTCTTCCCCGAGCGCCGATGACCGATCGTCTCAACCTGGCCATCACCTGCTTTCCCACCTTTGGAGGCAGCGGCCTCATCGCGACCGAGATCGGTCTGGCGATGGCGGATCGCGGCCACCGCGTGCACTTCATCGCGCGCGACCTGCCCGTGCGCCTCCGCGGCACGAGCCGGCAGATCTTCTTCCACGAGGTGACCGAGAGCGACTATCCCGCGCTCCAGCACTCGGGGACGTACCCGCTGGCGCTCGCCTCGAAGATGATCGAGGTGGCCAGCTACGAGCGCCTGGACATCCTGCACGTCCACTACGCGGTGCCCCACGCCACGGCGGCGTGGATGGCCCGCGAGGTGCTGGGCGACAAGGCGCCGCGCATCGTCACGACGCTCCACGGGACGGACACCACGCTCATCGGCACGGATCCCAGCTACCTGCCCATCACGCGCTTCTCCATCCTGCGCAGCGACGCGGTGACGGCGCCCTCGGAGTTCCTCCGGCAGGCCACCTGGGAGGGCTTCGGCATCCCGGAGAGCTTCCCCATCCAGGTCATCGCCAACTTCGTAGACACGGTGCGCTACGCGCCGGTGCGCGACCGGGCCTGCCTGCGGCCGCTCTTCCCGGATCTGGAGGAGACCGAGCCGGTGCTCGTCCACGTCTCGAACTTCCGGCCGGTCAAGCGGATCGGCGACGTGGTGGCCACCTTCGCCGAGGTCCACCGGCAGCGGCCGTGCCGGCTGCTCATGATCGGGGACGGCCCCGAGCGCTCCCCCGCGGAGCGCAGGCTCCGGGAGCTGGGGCTGGAGGGCCGCGTGGCCTTCCTGGGCAATCAGGAGCACTTCGTGGAGCTGCTCGCCGCCTCCGACGTCTTCCTCCTGCCGAGCGAACAGGAGAGCTTCGGGCTCGCTGCGCTCGAGGCCCTGAGCTGCGGCATCCCGGTGGTTGCCACCGCCATCGGAGGCATCCCGGAGCTGGTGGATCGGGGGGAGACGGGCTTCCTGTCCCCTGTGGGCGACGTGGAAGGCATGGCCCGCCACGTGCTCTCGCTGGTGAGCGACCCGCCTCGCTGGGCCGCCTTCTCTCGGAGGGCCCGGGAGCGGGTCCTCGAGCGCTTCAGGCTCGCCCCAGCCATGGACCGCTACGAGGCCCTCTACCGCCGCCTCGTAGCGGGCACCGCGGGCCGCTGACTACTTCTTGTTCTTCCAGTCCGTGAGGGCCTTGCTGACCTCGTCCTTGTAGAAGAAGCCCGGATTCTTCTCCCCCAAGTCCCACGACATCTGCGCGAACTTGCGGGCCTCCGCGTAGTTGCCCTTCTGGGCGAGGGCCTCGGCCTTGGTCCAGTGGTTGTACCAGGTCGGCTGGATGGCGATGGAGAGCTCCGCATACTTCAGCGCCGCGTCGTAGTTCTTCGTCGTCTCGAGCTCATAGCGAGCGGCAGCGTTGGGGGCGCGCCACGCATTGTCGATCGCCGACTTGATGTTGGCCTGCGTCTGCGGCCCCGTGTCGACCTTGATCGGCACGGAGACGCGCAGCTTCTCCCACTCCATATCGAGCGAGGTGTCGTTATCCGTGGTGTTGCTGAAGAGGAACAGCAGGCGCTCGCGGTGAGGGATGGCGGCGGTCGTCGCGGGGACCCGGACGACGTCATCCTTGGCATCGTAGGGCTTGCTGGACCACAGCCCCAGCTCCTTGCTCAGCACCATCGTCCAGCCCTTCGGCGTGGGCAGGGTGACGATGGAGTAGGTGCCCGCGGGCACGGGCTTCCCGCCGAAGGTCACGTCGCGGCTGAAGGTGATCTTCGAGGCCTGGTTGGCGCCGGTGCGCCACGGCTTGTCCCAGGGAACCAGGTCCCCCCAGATCTTGCGTCCCTTCACGGCGGGGCTGGAGTACTCGATGGAGATGTCGGTCAGCCCCACCTCTTGCGACACCTTGGCCGCCGGGCTGGGAACCGGCAGCTTGAGCTGAGCCGCCGCGGGCGCCGAGGCCAGCACGACGAGCGCAGCGCACACATATCCGAAGACAGTCTTCATCATCATCCTTACGGTCCTCACTTCAGAAAGGCGAAAGAGCGGCCGGTCTCTATAGTCCGGGCCCCCCCTCTCGCCAACCATTCCGTGCTCGAACCGCGAGGCCGGACTCCGGGTGCTACCGGGCGCCTCCCTGCCGTCCTGGCGCAAGCCCATGAGGTACACTGGCCGTCGCATGGCTCTTGAACCCGGGAAGCAGTTTGGCCGCTACGAGCTGATGGCGCGGCTCGGCCGCGGCGGCATGGCAGAGACCTGGCGTGCGCGGCTGGTGGGAGAGGCCGGCGTCACCAAGCCCGTGCTCATCAAGAAGGTGCTGCCCGAGTACGCCAACGACGATGCCTTCACCACCATGTTCGTCAGCGAGGCCCGTATCTCCGCCACGCTGTCGCACGGCAACATCGCCCAGGTGTATGACTTCGGCCGGGTGGACGGGGAGTACTTCCTGGCCATGGAGTACGTGGACGGCCAGCCGCTCCACCGGATCCTCAAGCGCGCGCTCCGCACCGGGCTGTCCACCCTCCCCGTCCCGCTCGCTGCCTTCATCGGCATCGAGATGTGCCGGGGGCTGCACTACGCCCACACCCGGCAGAACGAGAGCGGCAAGTCCCTCGGGATCGTCCACCGGGACATCTCTCCGGACAACGTGCTGGTCAGCTACGAGGGGCAGGTCAAGATCGTCGACTTCGGGATTGCCAAGGCACGGGAGCTGCGCGGGTTCAACACCGAGCCAGGGGTGGTGAAGGGCAAGTACCTGTTCTTCTCGCCGGAGCAAGCCCGAGGCGAGGAGGTGGATGCGCGCACGGACGTGTGGGCCACCGGCATCGTGCTCTACGAGCTGCTGTGCGGACAGCTCCCGGTCCAGGGCCCCCAATACGTCGTGCAGCAAAAACTGATGCAGGGCCAGTTCCCTCGCCCTCGGGAGGTGAACCCGGAGCTGCCAGAGGAGCTGGAGGACATCCTCCTGGGCGCGCTCAAGGTGCGCCGCGAGGAGCGGTACGCCTCCTGTCATGCCTTCAGTGACGCGCTGGCGGGGTTCCTCTACACCGCCGCGCCGCGCTTCTCGGGGATGACGCTTGCGCACTTCGTTCAAGAGCTGTTCCGCGAGGACCTGATCGAAGAGGGGCGGACCGTCCAGGTGCCCCGCTCATTCCGGGAGCAGCTCGCCTTGTGGCGCGGTGAGCCGCGCCCCCCCTCCTTCCCCCCGCCCACACCGCGAGCCCAGGCCCCGAGGCCCCGCTCCACGGCGCGGACAGCGCCTTCGGCGCCCACGGCCTCCTCTCATTCCCGGACGATGTGGAAGGGAGCCGCGATGGCTGGGGGGCTCACGCTGCTCATCTCAGGAGCAATCCTGGCCTTCGTGCGGACATCGCAGCCCCAGGCCATCCCGGAGGCTGCTCCCATTGACATCACGGGAGCTCACGAGCGCCTGCCACCCGTGCAGCTGCTGTCCATCCCTGCCAGGCAGGCGTACAAGGACGGCTACGTGCTCTTCCAGAAGAAGCAGTACGAGCAGGCCGCCGAGCGCGTCCGGGAGTGCATTGCCCTGGAGCCTACGAATGCCGAGTGCCGTCTGCTGGCGGGCGACGCGCACGCCGCGCTGGGCCAGGTGGCGCAGGCGGAGAAGCAGTACACCCAGTTCTTGAAGCTGGATCCCCAGCACCAGACGGCCCCCCGGGTGGGCAAGCTCCTGCTGCAGTACGAGAAGGAGGCGGCAAAGGCGGAACTGCCCCCCCCCGCTACCCCGGTGGCGGAGCCGCAGAAAGTCATCCCCGAGACGCCTCCTCCGGAGAGCGCCATGGGCCCGGCAAACGGGAAGGACTATGCCCTGGCCATCCGCCAGGCCCGGAGCGCCGTCACAGCCTCCCAATTCAAGGCCGCCGAGACGAACTTCCGCAAAGCCTTGGCGCTCTCGCCGAGCTCACTGGAGGCCAAGGAAGGGCTGGGCTTCTGCATGGTGATGGGCAGCACCAGCGCCAGTGCCTTCCGAGAGGCGGCGGCGCTGCTCCAGGAAGTCGTGAAACAGCCTGACGCCACGGCCCGCTCCTGGTTCGCCCTGGGCATGGCACTCCAGCTCACCCGGCGTGAGAAGGAAGCGGAGCAGGCCTACAAGAAGTACCTCTCCCTGGAGCCCACAGGGAGGTTCGCCCCTGAGGTGCGCCTGGCCCTCAAGCAGCTGGACTACCGCTGACTCCGAGACAGCTCGTCGATGCGGCGCAGCTCGTCCTGCGAGAGGGTGAAGCCCATGGAGCCGACGTTCTCCTCGGCATGGCGCTGCTTCGTCGCGCCGGGGATGACGACCACCGTGTCGCCATGAAAGTGGGCCAGCCAGTTGAGGGCGACCTGCGAGGCAGTGGCTCCATGGGCCGCGCCGATCTTCCGGAGCTCTTCGACGAGCGGGCGGCTGCGCTCGAGCCCCTTGGCGCGGAAGTTCGGCAGGAACTTGCGCGGTCCCGGGCTCTTGCGAATGAGCGACGGGTCGTCATGGAACTTGCCGGAGAGCAGGCCCTGGGCCAGGGGTGAGTAGGCGATGAGGGTGATGCCCAGCTCCTTGGCGGCGGCGAGCACGCCGTTCGACTCGATCCTCCGATCGAGGAGGCTGTAGGGCATCTGGTTGGCGACGAGCGGGATGCCCCGGCGAGCAAGCGCCGCGTGGGCCGCGCGCATCCGCTTCGCGGAGAAGTTGCTGACGCCCACCGTTCGGATCTTCCCTGCCTGGACCAGCTCCGCCATGGCCTGGGCCTGGGCCTCGACCGTGGCGAGCGCGAAGGGTTGGTGGATCTGGTGCAGGTCGATGGCAAAGGGGCTCAGGCACTCAAGCCGTTGGTCGATCGTCTTGACGATGCTGGAGGCGGTGCGCATGAGGGGCAACCACTTCGTGGCGACGACGACGTCACCGGGCTTCTTGCCCAGGCGGGTGAGAGCGGCGGCGAGCGCTCGCTCCGAGCGACCCTTCCCATAGGCCTCGGCGGTGTCGAACCAGTTGATGCCGCCGCGCAGGGAAGCCTCAATGATCTCCTGGACGGTCTCGGCGGGGAGCGCCTCCCACCAGCCGCCCACAATCCCGAATCCCTCGGAGAACTGCCAGCACCCCAACCCGACGACGGAGATTTGGATGTCCGAACGCCCCAGTCTTCGACGCTCCATCGTGTGTCCCTCCAGAGGCCCTCGTTGAGAGGCGGCCGGCGGAGACTCTCCCGCGCTTTGCTTCAGAGGGCAACGAGCAGGGGCCCGAGCAGAGCTGAACTCAGGGAGGAGTGCTGCGAGACGCCCCAGAACAGGATGCGGGTGGGCTCCAGGCGCGCAGGGCCTCGATGCGCTCCCGTGAGCTCTCATTGAGCTCCCAAGGCTTGTCCACGGGCCTCGCGTAGGAGCTGGGACGGGTGAAGCCCAGCTCCTCGAGCGGCGGCGGCAGCGGCGGGCACCCCTGCGAGAAGGTGGCTTCCGCCTCTCGGACGAGCTTGCTCGCGTGGGCTTCTGCGGGCGCGGACGCATCGGGCCAGGTGAAGTGGCCGGTGAGCACCCCGCCGCTCGGGTTGAACCAGCTCCAGTCCAGCCGCGTCTGTCCGGAGTGCCCGCTGAACGACACCCCGCCAGACACGCCTCCCTCCACTGTGTCCGAGTCCTTCTCGCGCCGCTCCACGGGGAAGTCCTCCGGCACCGTCAGGACCTGCGCCTCACGATGGAGCGAGCTCGCCTCCGCGCCCAGCATCAGCGCCCACGACAGCTCTCGCACCTTCTCCGGGTCGATCGTCCCCACGCGCACCCAGGCCTTGCGCGCCTTGCTCAGCTCCTGCCACGAGACGCGGAGGTACTCCCCACTTGCGGTGGGCTCCAGTCCGATGCAGCTCTCGGAGATGTAGGCCGCGCCCGTGCGCAGGTGATAGGCGCGCACGTCGTCACAGAAGGAGTAGTGACCTCGTCGCCCCCGCAGCACGAACCACCCGTCCGCGGGTGCTGACAGGCGTGCGAGTGGCAGACTCCAGCTGTGCGGGCGCTGGCCGCTGACACAGGACCGCCAGACGGTATAGCGCCAGCGCTGGGGTTTGCTCCGGGCCAGCGCGACACAGTCCGGCAGCTCCCAACCCGCGGGCCTGGGCAGTGGAGGTTGGCGCCGTTGCCGCTCCTGCGCCTGACGGAAGGTCTCCTCCAGCCGATCGCGCCAGGGACGTGTCTCCGCGCTACACCCGGCCTCCCCTGTGGGGCACAGCAACCCGGCGAGCCAGTGCTCCGGTGGAACGCTCTCCTTCGCGAGCACCTCGCGCACTTCCGGAGGCATGGCGATCGTGCGCGCCCCCGGCCGGCCGAGCTCGAGGTACGACGCCACCCACGCGCGTCCGCCCTCCTGCCACCACGTCTTCAGGGCCAGTGCATGCACGCCCTCCCGCGGACGCGTCCACTCCTCGCGGCTCATCTGGAAGCAGCTCGAGTCGAGCACGGCCCGGAGCTCCGCCACGACCGGCGCCGTGTCGGCCCTCTCCGCCAGCGCGCTCAGCTGAGCGTCCAGCGCCTCGAAGCGCTTCCGAGCCTCGGCATGGCTGGGGGAGGACACGGGACAAGGCGCATACCTCCGCTCGGCGGAAGCAGGGCTCGCGGCCAGAGCCCAGTGGAGGGCCATGAGGGGCAGGAGCATGGGGAGCATCATTGTAACTCATCATGATGAAGGCCTCGCGACTGCCAGCGTCCTGGGTATTCTCCAGCAGGCTCCGCTGTCTGGACCTGCAGTCTCACCCCTTCGTTCGAGCTAACCCGACCATGTCTTCTCTTCGCTTGCTGAGCACTGTCTTCCTCGCCCTGCTGTGGAGCTCCGTTGCGCTCGCCCAGGCTCCCAGCGAGCCCCCCACTACCGGTGATCGAAAGTCCGTGAGCACCCCTCGCGTGCAGGAGCTCGAGGCCTCCATCGCCGAGCTGAAGGCGAGCCGTGAAGAGGCTCCCGAGAACATGAAGGGCCTGGTCGACCGGCAGCTCGAGTCGCTGCAGCAGGCGATCAAGATGCAGCAGATGGTGGACACGGCCAACGAGCAGAACAAGGCCCGGCGGGCGCAGGTGCCCGCGGATCAGAAGGCGTTCTGGACGCCGGTGGCACCAGCGAAGGTGCCCTCATGGATCTCAGATACGCAGACGCGCGCGGAGCTGAAGGACGGGATGCTGAAGTGCCCGGAGGGGACGAAGGTATACGCGGAAAAGCACGCGGTGGACTGCCGGCTGCCGCCCACATCGCGCGGGGGCATCCCGAAGCCGCACGGGCTGGCGCTGTGGTTCTACAAGTCCACGGGCAAGCTGAAGGCGCAGCGCTACTACGAGAATGGGCTCTTGCGCTGGGACATCTCGTACCACACCATCGGCGGGCGCTCGTCCGAGGGCCTGTATGACAACGAGAAGCCGAAGGTGGACCGGGAGAATGGGCTGCACACCTCGTATGCGCCCAACGGGACCATCACCCGGCAGGCCGAGTACAAGTCCGGCCAGCTCCAGGGCTGGAGCAAGCAGTGGGAGGACGACGGCTACCCCAGCACCGCCACGCGCTACGAGAACAACAAGCAGGTGGAGATGATCGGGCCTACGGGCCAGAAGATGTGAGCCGGCGGCCCCTCGTGGCAGCCAGGCGGGTGCCTCACATCTGCCTCACGCATCTGCCTCACGCATCCACGATGCGCCCGTCCTGGCTGACGTTCCCCTGCCTTCGGACTTCGCGCAGTGGCGGCTCTGGAGCTCTCAGTTGGCCATGCGGCTGACGTGGCTCGCCAGGGGCCGCCACTTGCCCTGGACTTTGAGGAGCGTGTCGGTGAACTGGAAGTCGGCGCTGAACGCCTGGCCTCCCGAGACGCCCTTCACCCGGGTACGGCCGGTGACGACCGCGGTGTTGCCGTGGATGCGGACCTTCATGTCGCGGTTCTCGAGAACCTCGTACTTGGGGTCGACCTTCTTGGCCTCGGCGAGATCATCGGCCTTCGTGGAGATCTTCCCCAGAGAGTTGGTGAGGGTGTAGTCGTCGAGCAGGATCTGCTCGAGCGCCGCCGCGTCGCTCTTCTGAGCCGCAGCGCACCACTCCACCATGGCCTGGAGCACCGCCTTCTCCTCGGCGCCCTGGGCCAGGGCGGGAACTGCGTACAGGACACTCCACACGACAAGGGTTCGGAGCATGTTGGGAGCGTACCTCGCAAAGCGCGGCCGCATCTCCCCTTCCCTGCTACAGCCTCCTGTCCACCTGAGAAGTGGGGGCTCCTCGACCGGCTCGACGCATCTGAGTACAATGATGCGAGTCCAGCATGCGGGTGCTCTTTACAACTCAGCCAGGCATCGGCCACTTTCGCCCGCTCGTGCCGTTCGCGCGCGCGCTGGAGAAAGCGGGCCACGCGGTCGCGTTCGCGTGCGCTGCGAGTTTTCATCCGGAGGTGCGCGCGAGCGGCTTCACCTGCCACGCCGCCGGGTACGACTATCGGCTCGCCGAGGTCTCGAAGACGTTCCCGGACATCCCTCCACCGGGGCCTGATCGAGCCCCGAAGATGCTCGCGCTGTGGCGCGGCGCGGCCGCCATCTCCATGGCGCGCGACCTCTTGGCGCTCGCGCCTCAGCTCGCGCCCGACGTGATCATCCACGAGAACTTCGAGTTCGGCGCCAGCATCGCCGCCGAGCGGCTCGGCGTGCCGCATGTCGCGGCCGGCGCGCTGTGGTTTCGCCCGGAGGCCTTCGGCCCGCTGGAGCCCGCGATCCGTGAGCTCGATCTCCTTCCGGAAGCAGTCGGCCAGTTCCGGCATCTGGCCCTGGCCGCGATGCCCCCTCGCTGGGTGGCGGAGGATGAGCAGCTCCCAGAGACGGCGCGGTTCATCCAGCCCGAGCACCTGGACGTCGGCGCTGCCCCGGCTCTCGAATGGCTCGAGCGACTCCCCCCGGAGCGACCCGTCGTCCACGCCACGATGGGCACGACGGAGGTGAATCGCTCACCCGGGCTGTACGAGGCGATCATCGCAGGTCTTCGTGAAGAGCCGATCACGTTGATCGTCGCCACCGGGCACGAGCGAGATCCCGCCGAGTTCGGTCCTCAGCCGCCCCATGTGCGGATCGAGCGGTTCATTCCGCATGGAGCGCTTCTCCCTCGCTGCCAGCTGGTCGTGACGCATGGGGGGCACGGGACGCTGATGGCCTGCTTCGGGCTTGGGATCCCCGTGGTCGTCCTCCCCGTAAACGCCGACCAGCCCCGCAACAGCGCACGCTGCGAGGCGCTGGGTGTGGGCCGCGCTGTCGGAGCCCCCCATCGCACTCCGGAGTCGATTCGCGCGGCGGTGCGGGCCGTCCTGGCGGATCCGTCCTACCTCCGCAACGTCGCCAGCCTGCGCGCCGAGATCGCCGCGCTGCCAGGACTGGACGAGGCCACCCGCCTCATCGAGCAGCTGGCGGCCGAGTCCTCGAAGAAGCGCTCGTCGTAACCCCTGGCGCCTCAGGCCGGCGCCATGTGGAAGACGCTCTCGGAGTTGCGATGCGCGATCTGCTCGATGTCCTGCCGCGAGAACGGAGCGTTTCGAAGCACGTCCACGGCGGCTTGCGTGCTCTGGAAGGGGTGGTCGCTCGCGAAGAGGATCCGGTCCGGACCGACGATGGAGTGGCAGTACGCGAGCGTCGGCTGGGAGAACCGGTGATCGTTCATCCCGCTGATCGTGATGAAGAAGTTGTCGCGGACGTACTCGCTCGGCAGCCGCTTGGCGAGGCCAGTGCCCTGCTTGCGATAGCCGCGCTCGTACATGTAGTCGAGGCGATAGAGCCAGTACGGCAGGCCTTCACCCATGTGTCCAAGGACGACCTTCAGCTTGGGGAACCGATCGAACACGCCGCAGACGATCAGGCGCAGCGCGTGCAGCGAGGTCTCCATCTGGAATCCCCAGATGCCCGAGCCGAGCACAGGTCGACCATCCGGTGCCTCGAGCAGTCGCTGCACGTTCGGCGGAGGGTTGCGCGGGTGGAGGTAGATCGCAGCCCCGGTTGCCTCCGCGGCCTCCAGGATGGGCCAGAACTTCGGGTGGTCGAGGTACTCGCCCCCGGTGTGCGAGTTGATCACCAGCCCATTCAGCTTCAGCGTGCGCATCGCGCGCTCGATCTCCTTCGCCGCGCGCTCCGGCGCCTGCGGCGCGACGACGGCGAGGCCGCCGTAGCGCGTGGGGTGGCGACGAATCGTCTCCGCGAGGTGATCGTTCAGCGTCACGGCGAGCGAGGCCGCCGTCTCGGGCTCGAAGAACTGAACGCCCGGCGCCATCAGTGACAGGATCGCCACGTCGACGCCTGCCTCATCCATCATCCGGAGGCGGCCCTCCTCGAGGTCGACGAGAGGCTCGAACCAGGCTCTGCCCCTCGGGTCGTGCAGGAAGAAGCGCGTATCCGCGAGGTCGAGATCCTGCCACCCCGCGCTAACGATGCGCCCCGTCGCCTCGAGGAGCTCGCGCGCCACATAGTGCTCCTCCGTTGCGATGAGCCGGCAAGGCTTGCCTTCGATGTGGATCATGGTGCGTGCTCCTGGAGCGAGCTTAGCGCGATCAGGGTGTGGTCGCCTTGCACCAGGAGCTCCTCCCAGCGCAAACCCTCGGCCTGAAGAGAGGACTCCAGCGCCTCCAGCGAGGCCCAGGGCTGACCGTCCTGGGAGAGGTACATCTCGGCACCTGGCGTGCACAGCAGCACCACCTTGCGGGCAATACGCACCAGCTCCCGCGCCATGCGCCGGGCAGTGGCCTCCGGGAACATCCGCAGGAAGTCGGTGACCACCGCGACCTCGAAGAAGCCGTCCGGGAAGGGGGTGTCGATGCCGAGCAGACACTCAACCGTGCGCTCGGGGAACTGCTCTGCCAGCCGCGCCCGGAGGGTGTGATGGGGCGCGAGCATGTGCGTCACCGGAAGGTGGCAGGCCTCGGCGAAGCCATCCACGCCGACGGCCAGCGAGGGGCCCGGCCCGGCGAGGTGGCTCGCAGCCAGCGCCTGGAGCATGTCCACCGCATACCGGGGGCCCACGCCCTGGATGACCAGGTCGTCGAGCCGGGCGAGCGCGTGGTTGAGGTGGGGCCCGCTGAAGAGCAGGCACACCTCCGTCTCTCGCGTGCGGTGCTTGCGGTGCATGCGGAGCACGTTGGCATCGTGAGAGCGCTGCTTGTCGGCGGTGGAGCTCAGCGGTGGGTGGGGCAGGTGCACCACGGGCGCCTCCCGCGCCACCGCGAAGGAGGCCCCCCCCAGGTGCAGGCGGTAGGAGAAGTCGATGTCCTCCATTCCCCAGCCCAGGAAGTCCGCGTCGAAGCCACCGGCCTCCCTGGCCAGCGCGCGCGGCAGGCTGACGGCAGTCGTCCAGCCCAGCATCCAGGGCGCCTTCAGTTGCTCCAGCCGATCCCCACAGAGCTGGAAGTAGCCCTCGCGCGGATCGTCCCATTCCGGCAGCCGCCGGAGCTGCTCACACGCGGCGTCGAAGCTCTCGGGCGTGAGGCTGGCGAGCGCGGAGACATCCGAGCCGTACTTCGTGCCGTAGCGCGCCACGAGGCCGTACACCGGGTGGATCAGCATGCGGCGGGGGGCCTGCGAGAGCTGCTGGCTGACGGCGCTCAGGAAGCGCGGGGACAGGGCGAGGCCGCTGTCGAGGAAGGTGAGCAGCTCGCCCTGTGCGACCTCGATGCCTCGGTTGCGGGCGGCGGCTCGGCACGAGCGCGGCCCTCGAGGCAGGAAGTGGTAGGAGAGCGAGGGCAGCCGGCCGGTGAACGCCTCCACGACGCCGCGCGTGTCATCCGCCGAGCCATCATCAATGACGATGACCTCAAATTCGAGTCCAGGCACGAGCTGCTGCGCGGCGAGATAAGAGAGCCCCTCGCGCAGCAAGGACGCCATGTTGTAGGTGGGGATGACGACAGACAGTTTCATGGACTCGTTCTATCAGCCACATGTGGCCAGGTGACCTGAACGACCCGCCTGTCTGCCCGTGACCGCTCGGCGGCTCCTGGCTCAACACCCGCTAGGGCTGTGCATACTCTGCCAGCTTGAGCTTGCTGTCCGGGTTGCCAAAGAAGTCCGTGTTGGAGTGGTGAGCGTGGCAGTACAGGATGAGCTTGCCGTTCTTGTCGACGTGGAGGTTGGCGGCCGCGCGGAAGGTGCAGTAGCCCCCGCTGCCTTCGTGCATGTTGCGCGCCGACATCAGCGTCAGCTTGACCGCCCACTCGGAGGGAGTCCAAGCCACCTTGAAGAGATCCGCGTAGTCCTGCCCGGAGTCCACCGGACCCTGGAAGTCATTGTTGTTCGTCGCCACCAGGTAGACGTCTCCCGTCCCGCACTCGGTCATGAACGAGACGTTCTGGTACGGACGGAACGTGCCGGTGAACGAGCTGTCGGCCGCCGAGACGTAGTCCAGGTAGGACCAGAACGTGCTCGAGGACAGGGTGGTGGAGTCGCTGACGTAGAGCCAGCCATTCCTGTCGCTGTCCTTGCCCAGGACGAAGATGAGGTAGCGCGAGTCCTTCAGCTTGGTGAGGGCCACGCCACTGATGGCGCGGGCCGGCACCACGGCCTCACCCTGGTTCCCCGACAGGAGGAAGCGCTGGAGGAATGCGGACGAGCTCCCAGGCGTCCCGAAGTTGAAGAAATCAATGAAGCTCGTCTGGCCCGAGGGAGCCTCCGAAGCGATGGCCACGTAGCGCCCAGAGGCCTGGAGGCCACCCGGATGGCCCGTCCCGGAGAGGGGGTAGTAGTGCTGCGTTCCCCGCAGGGCAGGTGGCTCGCCCGTATAGTCCGCGCCAGAAGTCACCCAGCGCGTGCCGTCCGTGCCACCGGTATCTCCCAGGTGGATCAGGAAGACTCCAGCGCCGCCTACGGAGCTCGGCTTCGAGCGCGTCACCGCGGCCCAGCGGTTGTCCCCCACGCCGGGCAGCCGCGTCATGCTCTGGATATGGTCGTCCCAGGAACCGAACTCCGCCAGCCTCGCGCTGAAAGGAGGAAGGACGTTTCCTCCCTGGGACTTGTAGCGGACGTGTCCAGTCGGGGAAGAAGGCAGCGCGTTGAAGGAGCTCACCACGTTGGGGGTGCAGCGGTTGACGCTGCTCCCGAAGCTCGTCGTCAGATAGCCCTTCATCTCGAACTCGGTCCACTTCTGCGCATAGGACACGCGTGGCTCCGAGCCGAGCTGCGTCGAGCTGAAGACCAGCTCCTGGCTCGTCAGGTTGTTGACCACCACGCCTGACACCCAGCCCTGACGGAGCACCGGGCCCACCCCGCCGTAGTACACGGCCGTCAACCAGTTCCGCGCGGGGAGATTCTGGTGAAGCTGAAGGGACCAGCTCCAGTTGCCGTTGATCCACCGCGCGAACCGCACCCCGATGTCCGCCACGGAAGTGGAGCTGTGATTGAAGAAGGTGTGCGTGTGAGAGGTGAAGTGGCTCTTCTTCCCTCCGTGCACCCAGAGGTAGCCGGCCAGGCAATCCACGGCCCCCACGCAGAAGTTGTCCCTGAACCACTGGTCATCGGCGGTCCAGTCCACGGCCGCAGCCGTGACCGCCTGGGCATTCGTCCGGGCGCCCTGGGGCTTCGCCAGGGGGCCACCTGCCGGATCCGACATGCCAGCGAGGGTGTCCTCGGCCGCGGCGCTGGCGTGAGCCGCTCTGTAGGCCCGCCACTCTTCCTGGGTCGCGCTCGCGACCCGAGCCCGCGCGCGCTCCTCGGCCTGGAGGAGCGCCTCAGGAGCCGTCGCGGTCCTCCCCGTCGCGCGCTCACGCAGGGCCTGGAAGGCCTCCACGGCGCTGGGCTTCTGCAGCAGCTCGCGGAGGTCGGCGGAAGCGGCCGCCGTGTCCAGGCTGCCCATCGCCACGGCGACGGGACCCGACGGACTGTCCCAGAACTCGACCCGCACCTCCCCGAGCTGCTCTGTATGAAGGAGCTCGCCTTGGCCCTCCTGGGATCCGTCCGGGCCTTCCAACGGGGTGAGCTCTCCCTCTGTCCCGGAGAAGCAGCCTGACAACGTGAGCGCCAACATCGAACCCGCGGCTGCGAGCGCCAGCTTCATGCAGTGTGTCTCCCGTCTGGTGAGCTGCCGCGGCGAATAGCACGGGAACACCCTCCCGCTTAAACTGTTTTACATGAAAAATATGATATTCAAGCAACTCAAGAATCCGGGAAATCCAACCCCAGGAGCGGCAGGCGGTGCCACGGCGCGGCGGGGCGCAAGTCGTCGGATTCATGCAGGTGTAACCGGTGCGCCTACTCCGCCGTAATAGAGAGAACTCGCCTCCCCCACCGGAGCACGCCCCCATGTCCACCTACCGAATCAAGAGCGGTGACACCCTCAGCCAGATCGCCCAGCGCCATGGCACCTCCGTGCAGTCACTGGCGAAGGCCAACAACATCAAGAACCCGGACCTCATCATTGCCGGGCGCTCGCTGCAGATTCCGGACGGCTTCGACGGCTCCTCGCGCCGCGGGGCGACCCGGGGTGGAGGCGCGGCCCCGCAGGCGGACCGCCACGATCAGGCGGGCCACAACCACGACCATCCGGGGGGCGCCACGACCACCTCGCCCACGAGCAGCGGGGGCGACATCCACGCAGGCCGCGGCTGGGGCGGATCAGAGGGCGTGGCCGACGCGGCCAAGGCCATCGCGCGGGATCTGGGCGTGCCGGTGACGAGCCAGAAGCGCAACCTCGCGGACACGCAGCGCGTGGGCTCCAGCACCGGGTCGGACCACTTCACGGGCAACTCGAACGCCTTCGCGGTGGACCTGGGAGTCTCCGGCAAGAAGGGAGACGAGCTGGCCCGCGCCATCGCGAAGAAGTACGGCATCCCGGAGGGAAACATCGGGACGTACAACCGCCACATCATCAACGTCGATGGGAAGAAGTACTCGCTGCAGCTGCTGTGGAAGGTGCAGGGTCACTTCGACCACGTGCACCTCGGCATCCGCCGCGCCGACTGACCTTCGCAGTCGACGCGGGCGAATGGAAGGCTCAAGGCACCGGGCTCGCGGCAGGCGCCTCCACCGGTCTCTTGACCACCGCCGCGAGGACACCCGTGACCGCTGAGCCTGCGACGATCGCCAGGAGGTAGGGCAGCAAGGGAGTGGCGGCGCCAGGGATGGCGAGCACGAAGACCCCTCCATGCGGAGCCCGGAGTCCCACGGAGAACATCATCGACAATGCTCCAGCGACGGAAGAGCCGGCGACAAGGCAGGGGATGACCCGCAGCGGATCCTTGGCGGCAAAGGGAATGGCGCCTTCGGCGACGAAGCACAGGCCCAGCACGGCGGCGGCCTTTCCCGCCTCGCGCTCTGACTCCGTAAACCGGTTTCTTGCGATCACCGTCGCCAGCGCCATCCCCAGAGGGGGGCTCATGCCTGCTGCCATGGCCGCGGCCATGGGGGTCAATGTATTGCTGGCAAGCATTCCGATGGAGAAGGCGTAGGTCGCCTTGTTGATCGGCCCCCCTACGTCAATGGACATCATGCCGCCCATGACCGCGCCGAGCAGGACCGCATTGGTGCCGTTGAGGCCCTGAAGGAAGCTGGTCAGCGCCGTCATGACATAGGCCACCGGGACACCGATGACGTAGATCATCAGGAGTCCCACCCCCAACGTCGAGAGCAGCGGCAGGACCAGGATCGGCTTCAAGCTCTCCAGGTTCTTCGGCAGCTTGATGAAGTCTCCCAGCCACTTGGCAAGGTAGCCGGCAAGGAACCCGGCAATGATGCCGCCGAAGAAGCCGGACTGCAGCTGCACCGCCAGCATGCCGCCGACCAGACCCGCTGTCAGTCCCGACTTGTCGGCGATGGAATAGGCGATATAGCCGGAAAACACCGGGACCATCAGCGCGAATGCGCTGTCACTGCCGATCTTCATCAAGGCGGCGGGGAGTGAGCCTTCCTCCTTGAAAGCATCAATCCCGAAGACGAAGGAGAGCGCCATGGTCAGGCCGCCGGCCACCACCAGCGGCAGCATGAAGGACACGCCGTTCATCAGATGGTGATAGGGGCCCTTTGGCTGCTGTTCTGGGAGGGCCTGCGGTGCCGCAGTGGCCGGTGCAGCAGGAAGCGTTGACATCTCACGAATCTCCAGACTTGTGTTGAATTCCCATTAATTCGTGAATTTTTACTTGCATCGCGTCGGAAACACAAGGGGCCTTATTCGGGAGCCTCCTCCAGCTCGCGGCAACGCTCGAGCAGGGTGCCCGCCCAGGTGAGGCCACTGCCCACCACCGTGAGCGCCACCGCGTCTCCCACGCGGGGGTCGTCCCAATGCTCCGAGAGGACGGTGGGGGCGCCCGCGGCTCCGCAGTTGCCGCGGCGGTCCACGTTGAAGAAGTGGCGCGCGTCGGACACCTCCGTCCGCCGCTGCACCGTCTCCAGCATGCGCAGGTTGGCCTGGTGTCCGATGAGGCCCAGGCCCTCCGCGGTGCGTCCCGGGGCAGCCGCGAGGTAGTGCGCGCGCAGCCCGAGGAAGGTCTCGCTGGCGCGCTTGATGGCAAAGGTCTGCACCGCGGCGCCCTTCTGGGTGAAGTGGCCCGCGCGCGGCACCTTCACCTTGTCCGCGCCCGAGGGGCTCCCGCCGAGCAGGGTATGGGTGATGCGCCAGGGGCCGGGGATCCGCGGGCTGAGGAGCGCGGCGCTGGTGGCGTCTCCCCACAACACACAGGAGGAGCGATCCGAGTAGTCCACCACGCGGGTGGAGTTCTCCGGGTTCACCACGAGGATGAAGTCCGGCAGGAACTCCGGCCGCATTCCGGCGAGGAAGTGCAGCTGCGCGCCGAAGGAGGAGCACGCCGCGTTGAGGTCCAGGGAGGGAGCCTCGATGCCCAGCGCCTCCGCGATGCGGCAGGCCTCCGCCGGGATGCACTCGTCTGGCGAGCAGCCGCCGGCAACCACCATCCCCACGTCCTGCACGCTGCGCCCTGCGCGCTCGAGCGCCATCAGCGCCGCGCGCCTGCCCGTCTCCGCGTTGGAGTACTGCGCTGCCTCCAGGGCGCCGCGCACATCCCGGTTGCGGGTCTCGCGGATGTAGTCGAGCGGCAGCACCGTGTGCCGGGTGCGAATGCCCACCCGCTCGAGGATCCACGTGTCATCCGTCTCCAGGCCCAGGTCCTGAAGGAACGCGTTGGTGATGAGGGTCTCTGGGTGGAAGTGTCCGAGCGCGTGGAGGAACATGGGCCCGGTCTACCCATGCCACGTCATCGCTCTGACACGGACTCGCAGATTTCCGCGAAGGCCCGCGGCCTGACGCAGTGCTTCCAGAGCACTTGAGTCAGGAGCTTGAGCTAGCGCGCATCGCCCGGAGGATGCTTCGCGAACCACTGGGCGATGCCCTCCATCTCTGGCTCGAAGACGCCCGAGGAGAAGTTGAGAACCCCGGCGCGTTGGCTGCTGCGGTTCTCGAAGTCATGGGTGACCCCGCCCGGCACGAGCACGAATGAGCCCACGGGCGCATCGATCCACTCCGTCCCGACCAGGAGACTCATCGTACCTTCGATGACGTAGAACACGTCGTCCTCCGGGTGCGAGTGCGCACCGGGACCCTTCGTGTTCGCGTCAAGCCACCACTCGGAGATGGAGTAGGCCCGCGCCGTCTCGTCGCCGTCTGCCTTGAACACGGCGCTGATCCTCCCCATCGGGTACTCGCGTCCCTTACCGGGGGTCAGAACGATGGGCTTGCGCGCTGGCGGGCTCGTGCTCATGGCGGCCTGCTTTATCACAACGCTGCATGGAGCTGCTGGCCGGATGATCAACCCTCCCAAGGATTGGGCTCCCAACACTCCCCCCGCCGAGATGTCGCTCACCTGGCCACTTGGGCAGCGCAGGGCGCACGGAGGATGAGGGTCCCTGGCTCTGCTGTATGGTTCGCACATGGACTCTGCCTCTCGAGCAGGTGATGACGAACCTGCTCTCCAACGCCCTCAAGTACGGAGCGGGCAAGGCCGTGGAGGTGCGGGTGAAAGCGGACAGCGACCGAGCGACGCTTGCCGTCCGGGACCACGGCATTGGGATTCCTCTCGACGACCAGGCTCGGATCTTTGACCGGTTCAAGCGCGCAGTCTCCTCACAGGACTATGGGGGGCTCGGGCTTGGGCTTTGGATTACCAGGCAGGTGGTCGAGGCACACGGTGGCGTCATTCGCGTCAAGAGCGGACCCGGGAACGGAGCCACCTTCTCTGTCGAGCTGCCGTACACCCTCAGCCACAGGGCCTGACCGCACCCGGCGCGCCAGGCGCCCTAATGCGAGGGGCGCAGAGAGAGGCGCGCGCACTCGGCGGCGCGCTCGAGGAGCATCTCGCGCTCACGTGCGTTTCGAGTGAGCGCTGCCGCGCGCTCGAACTCCGCACGGGCCTCCTCGAAGCGGCCGAGCTTTCCGAGGAGGTCTCCGCGCACGCTCGGCAGGAAGTGGTAGCCCTTGAGCGATGGCTCCGAGGTCAGCGCATCGACGAGCTCCAGGCCCACGGCTGGACCGAACGCCATCGAGAGCGCGACCGCCCGATTCAGCTCCACGATGGGTGATGGCATGACCTGGGCGAGCACCTCGTAGAGCGCCGCGATCCGCGCCCAGTCCGTCTCCTCCGGAGTCCGCGCTCGTGCGTGACAGGCGGCGAGCGCGGCCTGCAGCGCGTACGGGCCAGGCGCGCCACCCAGCGCCTCGGCACGCTCGAGCGCCGCGAGCCCCCGGCGGATGAGCAGCTGATCCCAGCGCGCGCGGCTCTGAGCGAGGAGCAGGATGGGCTCTCCCGATGGGCCCACGCGCGCCCGCAAGCGCGACGCCTGGATCTCCATGAGAGCAACGAGGCCGTGGACCTCTGGCTCCTTCGGGACGAGCTCGGCCAGGATACGGCCGAGACGCAGCGCATCCTCACAGAGCCCAGGCCGCACCCAGTCGTCCCCGGCGGTCGCGGAGTAGCCCTCGTTGAACACGAGGTAGAGGACCTCGAGCACCGAGGACAAACGGGCGTCGAGCTCGGCTCCGCGGGGTACCTCGAAGGGGACGCGCTCCTTGGCGAGGGTCCGCTTGGCCCGGACGATTCGCTGGGCGATGGTTGGCTCCGGGACGAGGAACGCTCGCGCGATCTCCTCGGTCGTCAGCCCTCCGAGCAAGCGGAGCGTGAGCGCAACCCGCGCTTCGGTTGAGAGCACCGGGTGGCAGGAGATGAACACGAGGCGCAAGAGATCGTCGCCCATGTCATCGTCGATCGCGGCGTCGAGATCCGGCGCGGACAGCTCTCGACGAAGCTCGATCTCATGGCCGAGCTCCTCGTGCTTGTGCTCGAGCCGCCTGCCTCGGCGCAGCACGTCGATCGCCCGATGCTTCGCGGTGGCCATGAGCCAGGCGCCCGGGTTGTCCGGCGTGCCCGACTCTGGCCACTGCTCGAGCGCGGCGACGAGCGCGTCCTGCGCCAGCTCCTCGGCCAGGCCGACGTCACGCACGATCCGCGTGAGACCGGCAATGAGCCTGGCCGACTCGATCCTCCAGACTGCATTGATGGCGCGGTGCGTCTCGGAAGCCGTCACGGCTGCCGATTAGCGCATCCGCATCAGCCCGTGCAAGGACGAGGCGTGCCAGGGCTCCGGCGTCACGACCTGTTGTTCAGGCGTTGCGTGGTTTCCGCGCGCAGGCGATCCTCCTGCGCCCGGAGCTCGGGAGTGAGCGCGGGCCCGAAGTCGTCGGCCGTGAACACCTGGCGAATCTCGACCTCGCTCTCCATGCCCATGGGGTTGGGAATGCGCTTGACCCACTCGATCGCCTCTTCCCTCGACTTCACCTCCCACATCCAGAAGCCGGCGATCAGCTCCTTCACCTCGGTGAAGGGCCCGTCCATCACGGTCCGCTTGCTTCCAGAGAACCGGACGCGCGCGCCCTTCGAGCTCGGGTGGAGCCCCTCGCCCGCCAGCATCACGCCGGCCTTCACCAGCTCCTCGTTGAACTTCCCCATCTCGGTCAGGAGCCTCTCATCCGGAATGACACCCGCCTCTGAGTTCTTGTCGGCCTTGATCAGGATCATGAACTTCATCGTCGTATCTCCTATGGGTAGGAAGCTGGGATTCCGGACGGTCTCGTCCGGGGTGAGTCCTGCCTCTACTCTTTCGTCGAACAAGGGTTCGCGAGATCGACACGACGATCTATTTTTCCGGCAGTTCTGCCAAGTGCCTGAAATAACGGGACAAAATTGTGTGCTGGCCCGGACAGGAGAGCGCCCCGTGACACTCTTCCCTAGGCCCTGCCCGCCCCCGGCGTGAAGAGCGTCTCCATCATCACGGAGAGGTGTGCCGAGCCGGCCTCCCAGCGCTGGGCGGCAAGGCACTCCTCCAGAGCACGCTGGAACTCGCTCGCGTCCTGGTAGCGGTCGTCCCGCGCCTTGGCCAAGGCTTTCATCACCACGGGATCCAGCACCGCGGGAACCTCCGCCACCTGGGAGGGTGGCAGGGGGTCGTCCTCCAGCACGGCCTGGACCGTGGCTCGCTCCGTGTCGCGCTGGAAGGGGCGAATGGTAGTCAGCAGCTCGTAGAGCACCAGGCCCGTGGCGAAGAGGTCCGTGCGGGGGTCCGGCTCCTGATTCGAGACCTGCTCCGGGGCCAGGCTCTCGAACTGGACCTGGATGATGCCCGGATCCTGCAACTTGATCTGATCCGCGATCTTGCTCGTGCCAAACCCGCTCACCTTCACCGCTCCATCGACGCCCATGAGGATGTCTCTCGCGGTGAGCTCGCGGTGCACCAGCTTCAGCGGGCGCCCCTGGGAATCCAGGCGCGTGTGGGCGTGGTGAAGGCCCGCACAGACGGAGGCGGTGATGCGGAGCGCCAAGGCCGGAGTGAGCAAGGAGGGCGTATGCTCCGCCTTGCGCAGCACCGCGCTCAGGGGCTCACCCTGGACGAACTCCCGGGCAATGTAGTGAGAGTGCTGGAGCTCACCCGACTCGTAGATCTCGACGAGGTTCGGGTGGTGGAGGTGCGCGCCGACCTGCGCCTCTTCGAGGAACACCGGCGCGAAGTCCCCCGTCGCCTCCAGGTGCGGCAGCAGCCGCTTGATGATCAGGTTCCGGGCAGCGGCCCCACCCTCCCGCGGGCGTGCGATCCACAGCTCCGCCGTGCTGCCGACGGCGAATCTCTTGAGAAGCTCGTAGCTGCCAAAGAGGCGAGGCGTCATGGCCGAAGCATCCGGGAACGTTCACCTAAAAGGAAACCTACCGAAGAACCTTTTCCTGACCCGGTGCGGAAATGAGGCCCGGAGGCCATCAAGCCTCGCCTCCTCGAAGGGACCTGGTTCCATGCTCCACGGCGGTGATCCCCAGCGCGCGAGGCCCGCCTGTGGTAGGCGGCACGGACGCACTCCCAACAAAGAGCGCGAGAGGACGAGGCATGAGACGGCTTCAGTTGGCGCGCATCCGCATGCAGCTCCAGACGAGCCTGTGGACGTCTCCCGCCCTCGCGGTGGTGGCTGCGCTGGTGCTGGCGCAGGCGCTGCAACGGGTGGACAGCCAGCTGGGTCAGGAGCGGGAGGCATGGTTTCTCTTCGGAGGCGGGGCCGAGAGCGCTCGAGAGCTCCTCTCCACCATTGCCTCCTCCCTGCTGACGTTCACGGGCCTGGTGTTCTCCGTCACCATCCTGGTGCTCCAGCTGGCCAGCAGTCAGTTCTCCTCGCGTGTTCTTCGAACCTTCCTCGAGGACCGCTTCACCCGCTTCTCCATGGGCGTCTTCATCGGCAGCTTCGTCTACGCCATGGTGCTGCTGCCCGAGGTGCGGGCGGGCGTGGGGCAGGAGCCGGAGTTCGTCCCGGCCCTCTCCATCTTCGTTGCCTTCCTCCTGGTGCTCCTCAGCGTCGGAGTCTTCGTCCACTACATCCACCACATGGCCCACTCCATTCGCGCCGTGCACGTGGTGTTCCGGGTGGCGGAGGAGACGCGCAAGACCATGGAGACGCTGTACCCGGAGGGTGCCCTCAAGGAGCCGGTAGACCCGACACCGCTGCCCTCGGGCGCGCCGGACCAGTCTTTCGCGCATGACAGGCCTCCGGGAGTCGTGGCCGCCGTGGAAGAGCAGGTCCTGATGAGGCTCGCGTGCACGCATGGCGTGGTGATTGCGCTCGTCCCGCTGGTGGGGGACTTCCTTCCCCGAGGCGCACCGCTCTTCCAGGTGTGGGGGAAGTCTGCGTTGCGCCGCGAGGAGCTGCGAGAGGCCGTGGTGGTGGCCAAGGAGCGGACTCCCCACCAGGATGTCGCTTTTGGCCTCCGCCAGCTGGTGGACGTGGCGGAGCGCGCACTCTCCCCCGGCATCAATGATCCCACCACCGCCGTGCAGGCGCTGGACCAGATTCATGACCTGTTGCGCATGCTGGCGCTCCGGCCGTTCCCAGCTCCGACCCGGGTCGACGCCACCGGCCAGCTCCGCCTCATCCTGCCTCGTCCCGACTGGGAGGCGTTCGTTCGCCTCAGCCTCGATGAGATCCGCGAGTACGGCGAGGGCTCCCTCCAGGTCATGAGGCGCATGCGCGCGGTCCTGACCGATCTGCTCACCGTTGCGCCTGCTTCCAGGCGTGGAGTGCTCGAGGAGCAACTCTCGCTGCTCACGGCTGCTTCCGAGCGCAGCTTCCAGTCCGAGGTGGAACGGCGGCTCGCGGAGACGTCGAGCTCCCAGGGACATGGTGAAGCATGAGCCCCCGTCGACTGCGCGCCCCAGTGCAGCCCCACCCTGCTTTACATGCCTTTCTTGTTTTACGGCTTGACATCCCAAGGAAGGTGGCGGTACCTCGGCTGCGAGGAGGAAGCACACATGCGCAACCTGCGGAACGTCCTGAGGGTGGTGCCCTGGCTGGTCCTGTCCGCCTGCGGCCCTGACGCGGGCCTGGCCCTGGTTGAGGGTGCCGAGGCCCTGGCAACCCCCCCCCAGCTGCTGCGGGCCAAGGTCCCCATCCGCGACCAGTACGTGGTGGTGCTCGCGCAGCCATCCGAGGACCTGGCGATGACCCAGGTGGCCGCGATGGCGGACACGCTCGTGGCACGCCATGGCGGTCAGGTGCTCCAGGTCTACGAGAAGGCCTTGCGCGGCTTCACGGCGCGCATGACGGAGTCCCAGGCGCTCGCGCTCGCCCGGAACCCGGCGGTGGCCTCCGTCGAAGAGGATGGCCTGGTGCAGATCGAGTCCGTGCAGGCGCCTCCTGGCAACTGGGGGAAGGACCGCATCGATCAGCGCACCCTGCCGCTCGACAACCAGTACACCTACTTCGGCACTGGAGCGGGCGTGCATGCCTACGTCATCAGCACCGGCATCCGCACAACCCATATGGACTTCGGTGGCCGGGCCACCGGGGACTTCTCCATCGTCAGTGACGGCCTTGGTGCCAGCGACTGCAATGGCGTGGGCACTCACTGGGCCGCCGTCGTCGGCGGCAACACGTATGGAGTGGCCCGGGGCGCTCGCCTGCACTCGGTGCGCGTGCTGAACTGCAGCGGCTCGGGCACCACCTCCGGTGTCATCGCAGGTGTGGACTGGGTCACCGCCAACCACATCAAGCCGGCCGTGGCCCTGCTGAGTCTCGGAGGCCCCGCCAGCGCCGCGCTGGATGCGGCCGTCAGCAACTCGATCGCCTCCGGCGTCACCTACGTGGCGTCCGCCGGCAGCAGCGCCACGGATGCGTGCACGACGTCTCCCTCGCGCATCCCCGCGGTCCTCACCGTAGGCTCCTCCACCAGCAGCGACGGGATCGCCTCCTTCTCCGGCACCGGCAGTTGCGTGGATCTGTTCGCCCCGGGCTCCAGCATCACCTCGGCCTGGTACACCAGCAACACCGCCACGAGCACCATCAGCGGCTCCGTGGGGGCCGCCTTCGCCGCGGGCGCTGCGGTGCTCTGGCTGGAGGTGGCACCTTCGGCCTCTCCCGCCGCGGTCTCCTCGGCGCTCACCAGCAACGCCACCACCGGTGTGCTGACTCCCGCTCCCGTACCGCCCACCCCGAACCGGCTGTTGTACACGGGCTTCATCGGCTCGCGGCTGAGGGGAGGCACCACCGTCAGCGGCATCTCCAACCCCCTGGCGGACGTGCGCTACTTCCGGCTGGACGTGCCGGCGGGCACGACCCAGCTGACCTTCAGCATCAGCGGCGGCGCGGGCGATGCAGACTTGTACGTCAAGGCGGGAGCGCTGCCTTCCACCAGCGTCTTCGACTGTGCTCCCTACCTGAGCGGCAACTCGGAGACCTGCATCTTCAACGCCCCGGCGCCGGGCCCCTGGTACGTCATGCTGCACGGCTACGCCAGCTTCTCGGGGGTGTCGCTGACGAACACCGTCACGCAATAGCGCCGGCCGTGCTGGCGCGGCGCCCCAGGTCCTCAGGGCGCTGCGCCAGACGTGTCCACGGACCCTAGAGGGTCTTCATGTACTCCACGATCTGCCAGCGCTGCTCCTCCGTGAAGGGCACACCTTCCTGGGTCATCAGGTATTCGTGGCCGGTGTTCCAGTTCCCCTTGGGGCTCACATCGAAGGTGAACGGGGTGTAGTCCTCGGCGGCCTTCGGCTGATCCAGCGCGTAGCCGACTCGCACCGGATCATACGCACGGCTGCCGAGCGTGAAGGTCTTGCTGCGCTGAGCGGCCGGCAGCAGGAGCTCGTACAGGTTGGGAACAGAGCCATTGTGGAGGTAGGGCGCGGTCGCCCAGATCCCGTTGAGAGGCCGTCCCTTGTACCCGGGGGCGCTGGTAGGAGCGGACGAGGTGCGCGTCGCGTACTCATCGGCAAACGCCTTGACCGCCTCGAGCTTGTGCTTGAGCAGCGAGCCGACGACTGCGTTGACGAGCGGATTCAATCCCGTCGTGAGGCCGTTGTTCTGGGGCCCACCGATCACCGGGCCCGCGATGGAACCGACCTTCTTGCCGTTGTAGATCCCCGCCTTGTACTTGCGCTCATTCATGTTGGCGAGCTCCGTGGGATCGGTCCCGAGCTCCTCGACGGGGGTGATGGCCGCAACGTAGGCAGTCTTGATCGCGACGTCGCGCGCAATCACCTGATGGCACTGGGCGCACGCGTCTGCGTAGAGCTTCTCTCCCTGGGCGGCCTTGGCTCTGTCGATTGCGGGGAAGACGAGCTCCGGCCACGCCGGCGAGTTCAGCTCTCGCACCCAGTTCTCGAGCTTGCCCAGGTTATCGATCATGAAGCTCGACTCGTACTCCGTCGCCTCGGTGAGCGCGACCTTGCCGTAGACGCCGATGACCTCTCCGCCGTTGCGGACGAGGGTCCCCGCTCCCGAGGAGTTGGCCGCGAAGCCTGTCCACTGCACCACATCCGACTGGTCGGTTCCCCACAGGAACGGATAGCTCGCCGGCGCGTCCGAGGGCTTGGCGTTCTCCGGGATGCCGGGCAAGGTGGACATCGTCTGGTTGAAGATGAAGCCGATGGCATCGATTCGAGCGAAGCCGTACTCGATGTGGGCTTTGTTGATCTCGTTGCGCGCGTTGAGCATGGCCGTCTGGGCCTGCAGATCTCCCCGCAGCCCGCTGCGCGCGTTGGGCGAGTCGCCGTCTTTCATCACGGCCTTGGCGAACCGATCGAACTTCGCCTCGTCGGTGAGCGTGGCCTTCATGGCCGCCACGAGCTCGAGGTTCATCGTGTTGAAGTCAGCCAGGGTCGGCGCGCCATCCACCCGTATCCCGATCTTCTGCTGCGTCTGGGGGTTCGTGTACTCGACCTGCCCGGTGTGGCAGGCGGCGCAGGTGAGTCCCAGCCATACCTTGCCGGTCGCATCCGAGCCCTTCGTCCAGCCCACGGGCAGTCCGTCCGGGTTCGAGTCGGTCTTCTTCCTGGGCAGGTAGCGAAAGCGCTCGATGTTGGCTGGGTCCAGGAACGCCTTCTCACTGTCCTTCTGCTCCAGGGCCAGGATCCACGAATAGGGGAGGATCTCGGCGCCCTGCGGGGTGTTGTAGAAAGCCTGCTGGGTGTCGTCGGTCCAGCCTTGCTCGAGCTCGATGACATCCCCGTAGGCGTCAGCGACTCGCATCCCATCTGGGATTTGGTTGCCTGTTTGCGGCGGTGCGTGCCGGCAGGTGCAGAGAAAGAGCCCTGTCACGGCGATCCATGTCCATCCTCGAAATTGCATGCTGCCCCCTCAGGTGATGAAAGGGGGGGGAGGGTAGCATCTGTTCGACACTAGACAAGGGGGATGCCTTCACAGCCACTTGCCCAGCACCGAGTTCACGGCGGTGGAGCGCGGTGTTCCCGTGCGCGCCGCGGGAGGGCAGCGTGCGCTTCGGCGCCTGCCTCGCAGGCCCTCCCTGGCCCCAGGGGGAACCTATTGCCACCGTGAGAGGTCCACCCCGGCGTCCCTCCCCAGGAGACGGCACATGGCAGACACACGGCTCACCCGCGGCAGGGCCTCCCCCTTCACCGCGGCCCTCATGATGGTGGTCATCAGCCTGGTGTTGTTCTTCCTCCCACTCATCAACGGCCTCATCGGCGGCGCAGTGGGCGGCTACATGGCAGGCAGCGGAGGCATCGTGGTGCTCCTGGCCGATGTAGGCCTCTTCATCGGCGCGGCGATCGGTGGCGCCATCGCTCAGTCCGGCCCGCGGCGGCTGCTGGCCTGAAGCGCCCAGCACACCGCGGCCTCCCCACCTCCTAGTACCCTCCCCACCTCCTAGTGCCCTCCCCACCTCCTAGTGCCCTCCCCACCTCCTAGTGCGCGGGGGCGGGCTCGCTCTCTCCGGGCACGATCCGCCGGAGCTCGTCCACGGACACGGAGAGGATGACGGCATCTCCCACGGACTGGATGTAGCGAGAGGGGATCTCGATCTCTCCCGCATGGAAGATGCCCCGCGAGGCGCCGAGCTGATCGGCGGCCTCCTTCCGCAGCTTCACCTGAAGCGCCTCCACGCTCCAGGTGCTGCTGTCCAAGAACAGGCCCGAGACCTCGCCCACCGCTTGGCCGTCCGCTCCAATGACCGTCCGCTTCCGCAGGTTCGTGTCCGAAAGGCGCATCACCCTCCTCCTTACCCCGAGAAGATAGGGGGTGGCGGTGAAGGACGCATCGCGCGGCTCCTGCCCTCTGGGCATGCGAGCTGGCGGGGGCTCACGGGGTAGAACCCCTTCCCCAAAGTCACCCCCCCGTCACCCGCGCCTTCCCCATGGGAGGGACGGCGGCGACGAGGTCCGTCTCGGGTGCCAGCGCCGGCAGAGCCCCCTCTCCCAGGGCGAGGCGCTCGGCGTGGCAGCCCTGGAAGAGCGCCTTCAACAGGTCGGACTCGATGTCGTCGTGGCGGGCGAAGTCATCGATCCAGATCTTGACGATGTAGAGCTGGAACAGCGGTGTCATCCCCACGAGCCAGACCTTCGGGGCAGGCTCCTTACGGATCTCGGGACGCGCTTCACAGGCCGGCCGTGCGACCCGCTCCACCTGCTCCGGGGTGGCCTCCAGCCGCACGAGGAGCTCCACGTTGCACGCGCAGATCTTGTCGGGGGCGTAGAAGTTGTGCA